>Ga0307379_10002650_pt1 | contig 26342 bp, 35 predicted proteins | sample UN2MG_FD_202237 | JGI IMG/M metagenome (GOLD analysis project Ga0307379, IMG submission 202237) | Soil microbial communities from Risofladan, Vaasa, Finland - UN-2 | ecosystem: Environmental > Terrestrial > Soil > Coastal area > Acid sulfate soil | place: Finland: Risofladan, Vaasa | collected...
GAGTAGTAATACAAATGGCAAAGGATCTAAAGAAGGCATCTTCGAAAAATAATGCTCCAATTTGGGGGAAACTAGCCGAATATGCATTAAAACCATCTATAGCTAGAAGGAAAATTAACTTGTACAAGATTGGTCAGCTAACCAAAGATAATGATACCATAGTTTTTCCCGGAAAAATTCTTGGGACAGGTAGCCTACCACATAAAATTACGATATCTTCGTTTTCTATTTCAGAATCTGCTGCCACAAAAATTACAGAAAGCGGTGGAAATTTAATCTCATTTTCAGACTTAATTGCGAAAAACCCCACAGGAAAAGGAGTCGTTTTCCTTGGCTAGTCAAGAAGATACAGTTTCAATTGACAGACCAATTGTAGTAGATGCCACTGATCACATTGCAGGTAGATTATCATCTAATGTTGCAAAATTGCTTCTAAAAGGAAATAGAGTATCAATAGTAAACTGTGACAAGATAATGATTAGTGGAACAAGAAGTAACATTGTTGAAGAATATCAAGAGTTTTTAAAAATTAACAGTATCATCCATTGGAAACATGGACCAAAACATCCAAGGAGACCTGACACCATAATGAAAAGGATGATTAGAGGAATGTTGCCAAGAGAAAAATCATCTGGGATCGCAGCTCACAAAAGACTTCGTACATTTATTGGAAGTCCAAAGGAAGTAAAATCATTTAAAAAAATTAGATTTGAAAAAGCAATGATAAAAAAACCATCATCAAATTATACAACCATGGCAGATCTTAGCAGGACAATAGGGTGGACTGAATGACTGTACCAAAAACAGAAATCTATTTCGCAACAAGAAAAACTGCTAGCGCTCATGTATACATTACCAAAGGCAATGGTAAAGTAAGAATTAATAACGTTCCAGTAGAGATGCTACCTCAAGAAACAGCACGAGAAGTTATTCTTGCTCCACTTGAAATTAGCGGAGACCTGCGAGATAAAATTGATATTTCAATTAGAGTTAGAGGCGGAGGCATTATGGGTCAGGCAAATGCGATATCTGTAGGAATCGCAAGAGCTTTAATTGGATGGACAAAATCCAAAAAAGAACCAAAGGATCATCCCTTTCCCAAGTCAACACGAGAAGACCTCAGACAAAGAATCGTAGATTTTGACAAATATTTGATTAGTGGTGACGCTAGACGAAAGGAGCCAAAGAAATTTGGAGGTCCTGGCGCAAGAAGAAGAAAACAAAAATCATATCGTTAGACTGTGAAAGCAATAATTTTAGCTGGTGGAAAAGGAACGAGAGGGAAACCCTATACAGAGTATTTTCCAAAGGCCATGACTCCAATTAATGAAAAGCCTTTGATTGAGTACATTGTAAGGTATCTAAACTCATTTAGCTTCATTAAAGAAATAATTATAATTTCAGATTTTAAAGGATTGGGAGGTCAGATAAAAAATTATTTTCAGAATTCAACATTTAATAAAAAAATTTCTTTTGTTCAAGATTCTCAAAGTGGAACTGGTGGAGATCTTTTACATGCCGGAAGAAAATTAGACAAGGAATCAGAATTCATTTTATGGTTTGTAGATAATTTGTGTGCAGTAGATCTCAAAAAAATGTATAAAGATTTCATAAAAACAAAAAGTAGTGCAAGTATCGCAACTAGAGCAAAAAGAAAAGAAGAGACAGGATTTGCTGTTGTAGAAAATGGTATAATAAAACAGTTCAAAGAAAAACCCATTATGAAATTACCAATGTCAGAATGTTTGGGAATTTACATTTTGGGACAAGATGTTATTAAAAAAATAAAGGTAAAATCCAAACAAAAAGAGATCAATTTATCATTTGATATTTTACAAGAATTATCAAAAAATGGAAAAATTAACGCATATGATATTGGGGATAATCAATGGATTGATGTACAATCTCCAATGGCAATAGAGAGAAACCAACAAGAAGTGAACAATATCATAAAACAGATGGGACTTTAGAGTTCTTTTCGAATTCAGAGATTTTATCTTCAAATTGTAAAGTTTGAGAAATATCATCCAATCCTTCTAAAAGAATTTTCTTTTTATGAGAATCAATTTCGAACGATATTTGTCCTAAACTTGTTTTTAAAACCTGGTTTTCTAAATCCACTTCTACTTCCCCTAATTCTTGTTTTAATTGTTCAACCATTTTTTCCTCTAGCACTATTGGTAAAATTCCGTTTTTGAAACAATTACTATAAAAAATATCTGCAAAGGATGGAGCGATTATAACTAAAAATCCAAAATCCTTTAGGGCCCACACTGCATGCTCTCTGCTCGAACCGCACCCAAAATTATCTCCAGTTACAAGAATCTCTGAGTTTTGATATTTTTTGTCATTTAAGATAAAATCGGGTTTTTGGTTTTCATGTTCATCATATCTCCAATTAAAAAACAAGTATTTCCCAAAGCCAGATTTTTGGACCAATTTTAGAAATTGTTTTGGAACAATTTGATCCGTATCTACATTTACTTTATCTAGTGGAGTGACAATGGTTTTGATTTTTTTAAATTTCTCCATACTAATTCAAATCCAACTTCCTGACATCAACAAAATGGCCTTCGAGGGCTGCAGCAGCTGCCATAACTGGACTTACCAAATGAGTTCTACCACCTGTGCCTTGTCTTCCTTCGAAATTTCGATTCGACGTACTCGCACATCTTTCACCAGGTAATAAAATATCAGGATTCATTCCCAAGCACATACTACATCCAGCTTCTCTCCATTCAAAATTAGCATTAGTGAAAATTTTGTCAATGCCCATTTCTTCTGCTAGTTTTTTTACCATTTGAGATCCTGGTACCACCATTGCGCTAACATTTTCAGATATCTTTTGTCCTTTGATTACTTTAGAGGCCTCGATTAAATCCTCCAGTCGAGCATTAGTACATGATCCAATAAACACTCTATCAATTTTAATTTCAGTTATTGGAGTCCCTGATTTTAGATCCATGTATTCAAGAGCTTTCTCAACTGCCTTTTCTTGATTTAGATCACCTTTTGAATAAGCCTCAGGCGTAGGAATAGATTCAGTGATATCGCAAGTCATCCCAGGATTTGTCCCCCAACTTACCTGAGGAGCGATGTTATCAATATGAAGAGTAAAGGTTTTGTCAAATTTTGCATCCGAATCTGTTTTGAGATTTTCTCTCCAATACTGTACCAGGGACTCGTAGTTTTTTGGAGTGTATTTTCTATTTCGTAGGTAATCAAATGTTTTCTCGTCTGGAGCAACAAGTCCGGCTCTTGCACCTCCCTCAATTGACATATTACATACCGTCATTCTCTCCTCCATGGAAAGGTCAATTATTCCCTCACCAGTATATTCTACGACCGTACCCGTTCCTCCAGCAGTACCAATATTTTTGATAATGGATAAAATGATATCCTTGGCAGTTACTGCGTGGGGATTTTTCCTTTTTCCCTCAACTCTAATTTCAAACGATTTTGGTTTTTCTAACCAGATGCTTTGTGATGCTAAAACATGTTCTACATCACTTGTACCGATCCCAAATGCTAATGCTCCAAATGCTCCATGAGTTGATGTATGGCTATCACCACAAACAATTGTAGTTCCAGGTAAAGTTATTCCTAATTGAGGTCCAATAACATGTACAATTCCCTGATTGGGGCTGTTTATATCAAATAATTGAATTCCAAAATCTTTACAATTTTTTTCCAAGGTTTGTATTTGAATTGCAGAGGTTTGGTCCAATATCGGTAAACTCCTATCGTTTGTAGGAACATTGTGATCCATTGTGGCAATAGTCAAGTCAGGTCTTCTGACAGTTCTGTTATTCATTCGTAACCCATCAAAAGCTTGTGGGGAAGTTACTTCATGAACAAGGTGTCTGTCCACATATATCAAAGACGGATGATTTTGTTGTTCTACAACGACATGTGAATCCCAAATTTTTTCAAAAAGTGTTTTACCCATTTTGATCCTAATCTGGTTTGTATTTGAAGAGACCGCCAGCTTCTATTATTTTTCCGATAATCTCCGAAAAGGGCTTCATTTGGTAGGATTGATTTTTTGTGATATTTTTGATTTGATTTGAGCTAATATCAATATCAATTTCATCGCCTTCAGAGATATTTTTGTATGCAATTTCATCAATTTCTATAGGCAACAAAAAAGCACCATCTACAGCATTTCTATAAAAAATCCTTGCAAAAGAAAGAGCAAGAATTGCCTTTATTCCTGAATGCGCAAGAGCAATTGGAGCATGTTCTCTAGAAGAGCCACATCCAAAATTTTTACCAGACAAGATAAAATCACCTTCTTTTACCTTAGAATGAAAAGCAGGATCTAATCCCTCCATAGCATGAGATGCCAATTCAGCATAATCATGAATTTTAAGATATTGTCCAGGAATTATGACATCAGTATCGATGTTATCCCTTTCATATTTTATTACATTTCCTTTCAATCTAAATCCCTCGGATCAGTAATTTTTCCCGTTACAGCAGATGCAGCTGCAACAAGTGGCGATGCAAGATAAGTTTGAGATTCCACATGGCCCATTCTTCCAGGAAAGTTTCTATTGGTTGTACTGATGCAAATTTCATCTTTTGCTAAAACTCCCATATGAGCTCCACAACAAGCTCCGCAAGTAGGTGGGCCAACTGTAGCTCCTGCATCTAAGAATATTTTCAATAAACCATTTTCCATGGCACGTTTGTAAATAGAAATAGCGGCAGGTAAAACTTCAGTTCTGATTTTTACTTTTCTGCCTTTGAGGATTTTTGCAGCTGCTTCGAGATCTTCATATTTTGCACCAGTGCAAGAACCAATGTATGATTTATCCAAATCGACATTTGGAGCTTCTCTTACAATAACGGTATTTTCTGGTGAAAAAGGTTTTGCAACGATTGGTTCCATTTCTGAACTTTCATATTCGAATACTTCTGAGTATTCTGCATCGGGATCTCCCTTCACTAAAGCAATGTTAGTAACCCCCCTAGTTGTAAGATAGTTTACTATTTTTTGGTCTGGCTCTACAATTCCATTTTTTGCTCCTGCTTCTGTTGTCATGTTACAAAGCGTTAGCCTACCTTCAACAGACATTTCATCAATTCCACTTCCACCAAATTGCATGGTTCTATAGGCACCTCCATCCGTCCCAATATCTCCAATTATTTTTAAGATTAGGTCTTTTGCCATTACATGATCTGGTAGTTTACCGTTTAGCTTAAAGTATAAAGTTTCAGGAACTTTGAACCAAATCTTTCCATTCAATAAAACATATGCAATATCAGTATGACCCAAACCACAAGCAAATGCTCCTAAAGCCCCAGTAGTGTTTGTATGTGAATCACCTCCAACATACACTTCTCCAGGTAAAACCAAAGCCTCCTCATGAGATAGAGTGTGGCAAATACCATATTGTCCCATCCCATATTTGAAGTGTTTTTTAATTCCATAGTTTTTTGTAAAATTTTGTAATTTCACAATATTTTCAGCTGAAATTTTGTCAGCTGATGGGACAAAATGATCTTCAGCTACCCAAACCTTTGAGGGATCCCATAATTTGTCAACATTTACGCCTTGCTTTTTTAATTTATCAAATACCTTAATTACACCAGGTCCTGAAACGTCATGGACCATCACCTTATCGATATCAGCAAAGATAATATCATCAGGAGATACATTTTCTCTACCTGAGGCACGAGCAAGAATTTTCTCCACGATATTCATAATCGAAAAAGCTTCCTTTACAGATTAAAAGCTTTACAGGTAGATTCAATCCTTTTGAGATTTAATTTTTACATCGTATAGACTAAACATTCTGTGTCCACGCTTTTCACAAAGTAGGTTAATGAAAGATGCTAGTTGATCCTCAAACACTTTATTGGTTTGGTCTTTTGCCATAGGAATTTTGCATTTAGAACAATTCATGATTTTGATAAATTACCTAAACCGCTATCATGTACTGATTGATCAAATTTTTTTTGACTGATTCTATGTATGCTCGTCTGGTAGTTGGAATTGACCGCCATTTGGTATATATCACATCATCTAAAATTTCGTAAATTTTGTTAATTTCTGTGCCTATTTCGATCTCTTTTTTGGCAATTTCAACTAATTCGTGGATCCGTAGTTCTCGTCTCCAAGTTTGAGCATAATCTGCCATCAAGTTTTTTGGGAATTAATGATCTAAAAGGATCACTATCGAATCATAACATTAGGAATTTTTCAAAAATCTAGGGAGATTCTAATTATCAAACATTGACGACAGATTCAGGGACACTCAGTTTCATATTTTTCTAAGTTTCTAGAGTCTTAATTTGGATGATTTTTTTGATATTATGCCAGGTTTTGAATGGAAAAAATGAAGAATATCGCATTTCAGAAGAATAAAAAAGAAACAAAACTCAATACAAATTATGTCTCTTACTGTTTTGACCTTGCTTTCAGAAAGAAAAATTGGCAAGTTTGATGTTTATGAGGCATTATTAGACACATTAGCGAAAAATGAGATAAATTTACAAAAAAATGATGTATTAGTGATTTCAACAAAATATATCTCAAATTCACAAGGTAGGATAGTAAATACAAACCAAATCACAGTTTCAACCAAGGGATATGAAATTTCTAAAAAATTTCAAATGAAACCCGAAATAGCCGAAATAATCCTAAGAGAGACTGATAAGATTTTTGGAGGAATAGCAGGTTTTGTAATTACTTCGTCAGATAACATTATGGCACCCAATGGAGGAATTGACAAGTCAAATGCAAAAAAGGACCAGATTATACTCTATCCAAAAAATCCGTTTCTTGTAGCAGAGCAAATAAGAAGAAAAATATTTTTAAATTTCTCAATTCATGTTGGAGTTATCCTTGTTGATAGTCGTTTAATGCCAGGACGAGTAGGTACTTCAGGAGTTGCAATTTCATGTGCTGGAATTGAACCAGTGTTGGACATGAGATCCACAAAAGATCTGGATGGAAATCCTCTTAAAGTCACGTTTCAAGCAGTTGTGGATAATATCGCCACCATAGCAAATCACAAAATGGGAGAAGGTGCAGAATCGAAACCTTTTGCAATTGTAAGAGATTCTGGAGCCCAATTAACAGATAGAAAAATCAGTCCTTCTGAAATGGCCATATCCTCAGACCAGTGTGTCTATGTTAGAGGGTTGGCAAATGTGTAATATTCAAAACCTTTCCACTGGACTTTAAATAGTAGTTTTCTTTGGGTCAAATAATGGAGTACATGACGAGTTATCCAAAAACAGTGTCATTTTTGGATGGTCTGAAGCATAAAATCATTGCAGACAATAGAGAAGGTCTAGAACAACTTCACATCGTCGTTAAGAAAAATTTTGAAGAATTACTTCAAATTTTTACATCAGAGGGATTTACAAAAGTAAAATTTGAACACAAACAACCAGATCAAATAGGGAGCGGGTTAAATCTTAAATTAAAAAAACCTTGGGAAATTCATGTAAGAATGGTAGATTTGAAAAAGGGGTTAATAGGAATTCATGCAGAAGTAGAAGTCTCTCGAGATTATCTTCAACATTTAGTTTCTCAACGGACACCAGTTGTTTATGAAATAGAAGAGATTTTAAAAAAATATCAAATAGATTATAATATTTGGCACGACAAAATTAAAAAAAATGTTCAAACAATTTTCGATAATTATAAGGTAAAGCTTGATACACCAAGTCTTCCAGTCTTCGCATGGAAACCGATGTTGTTTGTAATTAGTACCATAAGCTTGTTTTATCTCTGGAAATACATCAATACCATATAGATAATTAAAGAAAAAAAGGATCTAAATACCCATAGTTTCTTCTTTGATCATTTCAAGAAAGACCTTATCACCTACTGCTAGACCCATTTCTTTGTATTCATGCATCTCAAGTTTTAATTGAGTAAGCCCACTTTGCATGCCTAATCCACCGCCTCCGCCAGATAACATTTTGTTTAAATCTTTCATCATGTCATTCATGTTAGAAAATCCCATGACTTTAGGCGAACCAAATGGATTTGGGGGGGAGGAAGTGCCTTCCTTAAAATCTTTAATGGAAGCTAGTGAAATTATCACATTTGGTGCCCCATCTGGTGCAGTATCGATGCTTTTTACAACATATTCTTTCTTCATAAGTTACATGGAATTTCATTCCTTATAATTTTAGTTTTTGTTGTGATTTTTACCATTTGACAAAATTTTGAAGATTTAATTACAAATTTCAGGAATATTGACTAGTGTCTGAAATTGATTTGAAAACAAATCTTCGATATCATGGAATATCACCCTGGGAAATTGAGGTGATGTACGGTTATCTTGATGCAAGATTCTCTATTTCCCAAGAGGAGATTATTCCAGAAGATGAGGATTTTGTGAGTTTCCTTGAGTGGGATATTCCACTTGCCTTCAATGATGAATTTTTCAAATGGTTTGAATTTAAACGATGGGAACAAATCAAAGCTGTTTTTAAAGAAATGAAGAGACGGCGTGGTTCAGGAAATGCAATAAAAATTATTATTAACTTTTTTGGTAACCCAAAAATCTCCTTTGTTTTAGATACAGAAGAAAAACAATGGTATGATAATGCAATAGAGAAAATAGACTTTGTCCTAGAATTATTACCATATCACCTGAATCCTGAAAAATTGCCCTCTGATGTTACAGAATTGATTTACAAGTTTGATCCAAAATCAACAAGGTGGCGTCTTAATTTTGCAATCTCAAAAGAAAAAAAATATACATTTAGAGGAGACGTGTGGGTTTCTACTACCTAAGATCTTTTTGAAATGGTTCTAGAAGATCATGGAGTTCTTTGTATTTTGACTCTAAGAATTCTAAGGCATCAATGAGTTTTTTTGATTTTCCATATTTGTAACGAACTAATTCACGGTGATGCCAAAAAGTTTTTCCGTCTCCAGCAGAGATTGTTGTAAAATAATCTGTTCCTTTCAAATTATCAGAGAGTTTTACATCATATGGGAAAAGCAACTCTACAATAAACCATTCATCTCCATCAGGATAATCTGAACCTGTCTCAATATCAAAAAAGATATGCAACAGATCTGATTGCATTAAACCATCATCATTAATTGATGGATGTTTAATTCCTGATTTTTTAAAATCAATACTTAGCAACTGAGGCTCAAAGAATCCTTTGATGATGGATTTTCTAAAAATCTTATTTGCTTCGTTTATGTTCAAGAGCAAAATAATCTACAAACAAACTAGACTATAACTTCTTAGGTTATGGAATCTTAAACTTTGAGGGAATCAAGTATTGCTGAAACATCCGTAGTAGGGACACCATCTTTAGAAATATTTTGTTTTGCTGGAGGATTTTCAATATAATTTGGTATTTTATCTGTCAGTCGTGTAGCAAATGGGGAAATCGTTTCATTTTTGTAAAATATTCCAGTGGGAATTTTATTTCCCCACTCTAAGGATTTAATCAAGGCTTGAGCTAATTTCTCATTTATTTCCGCTTCATCGGCATAATGTACCACTGGATCAAATCCGGTATCTTCCAATTTGTAAATTCTAGAATGTCGCTCTATCGATTCCTTGGCTAGGTCTTCACCAGCATACCAATCCCTTGTATTGATGTCATTGTAAGTAGGACAAGGTTGTAAAACATCTAGAAATGCAAGTCCTTTATGTCTAACAGCTTGAACGATTAAATCTTTTAGATGCCTGACATCATAAGAATAAGCTCGGGCCACAAAGGTAAATCCACTTGTAACGGCTAATCCTATTGGATTTACATTATAATTTGTATTCGGGGAAGGTAGAGATTTTGTTTTTTCACCTAGTTTCAATGTTGGAGAGGCTTGTCCTTTAGTTAAGCCATAAACACCATTATCAAATATGATGTATGTCATGTCAATATTTCGTCGTCCAGCAGCAACAAAATGTCCGGCACCTATTCCTAATCCATCACCATCCCCACCTACTGCTACAACAGTCATTTCAGGATTGGCAAGTTTTCCACCTTGTGCAAATGTCAAGACTCTTCCATGTAATGTATGAATTCCATAAGTGTTTATGAAATGAGAAGTTTTGCCAGAACATCCGATCCCAGAAAAAATAGTAGCTTTATCACGTTCAATTCCCATTTCAGCTAATGCCATTTGTAATGCATTTACTATTCCAAAATCACCACATCCTGGACACCAATCATTGTGGACAGTAGTTTTGTAATCCGTAAGTTTAAGAGCCATGTTCTAAAATCTCCCTCTTGTTTGCCTTATTTTCAATTATCTTTTTTAAAGAGTCATAAATTTCGGTACTGGTCATTCCTCTTCCTGTGTATTTTAGAATAAAGTGATCAATTTCCTTTGTTACGTTTTGTTTGAAAATTTTTCCCAATTGACCTGAATGATTTGCCTCAATGTCAATAATGATTTTTACATTTTTTAGTAATGATTTTACAATTTCAGTTGGGAAAGGATGAAGTAATTTTATCTGAATAAATCCCACTTCAATTCCTTCTTTTTTGAGCATTTCTAAGGCATCTAATATTGGACCTTTAGTTGATCCCCACGAGATTATAGTATAATCATTAACACCGTAGGAGATAACTTGTTCATCTTCAGGAACTTGTTTTAAAATTAATTCTAATCTAGACATTCTTTTATCCATCATTTTTATCCTCATTTGAGGATCCTCAGTAATATGACCAAATTCATCAGATTCATCCCCAGAATTCCAAAAGACTCCGTTATCTAGTCCTAATCTTGAGCGAGGGGAAATACCATCGTCAGTGAAAGCAAATCGCTTGTACTCACCTTCTACCTTATCTAGTAGTTTTCCTCGATTTATCTTAATTTTTTGCGTATCAAATTTTTTACATGTTACAACGGAACTAGAAAGGAACTTATCCATCATGTGAATTACAGGAACTTGATACACATCAGCATAGTTGAAACATCGTCCCGTATCATAGAAACTTTCTTCAATGTCCCCTGAGGCATATACAATTTTTGGGAAATCCCCAAAGCTTCCTGCCACTGCAAATGTCAAATCATCTTGTCCATGTCTTGTAGGAAGACCCGTAGATGGACCACTTCGTTGATACACAGTTAAAACAATTGGGACCTCGTTCATTCCAGCCCAGCCTATTGCTTCTGCCATTAAGGCAAATCCAGGTCCAGAAGTAGAGGTAGATGATCTTGTTCCAGTCAACGCAGACCCAATCATCATTCCAATGGCAGATATTTCATCTTCTGTTTGAATTACAATAGTCGACCCCGGTCTATCATTATTAACTTCTAAAAGTTCATGTGATTCTAGAAATACACTTTCATCCGAAGCCGGAGTGATTGGATAATAGGATTGAAATCTACATCCACTTACCATCTTCCCAATGGATGTGCCTTGATGGCCTTGAACAAGAATAGTATCAGGTTGTTTTTCAGTTCCATGTAAAGTAAAAGAAAAATCTGTAAATTTTGAGGTGGCGAAATTATAAGAATAGTTTGCAGCTTGTTTATTTATTTCAGCAATTTGGGGTTTTTTAAAAAATATGGAATCAATTGATTGCAGTAATGAATCCGATGGCATCTTTATCAAACCTAGCGAAAGAGAAACAGCTATGACATTATACATTCTAACCATTCCTTTCATTCGTGGATTTTCGGTTTGCTCTGCAAGATTTTCTAGAATACCCTTAAAGGAGACAGGGTAAAGATGAACACCTTTTTCTTTGGCTATCTCAAGTACGCCATCTATTGTAAAGGGTTTATCTTTTGATTCCAACTCTTGATGTAGTCGTTCTTTAAAATAATTATCAAGAGTGTGTACCGAATCAGTAGTAATTTTATTCAAGTCAGAATCGTAGATTATTCCTCCGCCTGACATCACTTCATCATAATGTCTAAAAATCGTTTCAGCGTCAAATGAGGCCATTAAACTAACGTCATTAACATTTGAATGAATTAATTTGTCAGAAATTCTAACTGTAAAATAACTATGATCACCTTTAATGTTAGAATGGAATTCTCTTTTTCCAAATACTTGATAACCTAATTCAGCACAAACCTTTGAAAAAACATTAGCTCCGGATTCCACCCCACTTCCTTGTGGTCCACCAATTAACCAAGAAAAATCAACAAAATCCATAGATTATCACCTAGTTTTTCTTAATATTAATAATATGGTGAAATAATTTTACTAACCACCTGTAGCTGCATCAAACAGGGCACATTCACATTTATCTCGTTCTCCGCAATATGGACAAACACAAACACACTTTTCAATAGAACTCCCACACGCTATACAAATTGCAAATTCTTCATCATCTTCCTTAGAACTCATAGAAAGTCTAGAAAGAAATCGTATAAATGGTTTGAGATAAGTTTCATGGAATATGGAAAAAAAGAAAGTATTTCTGACAAGAACTCTTCATGATTTTGCATTAAAGGAATTAAAGAAATGTTACCAAATTGAAGTTCATTCTGGGAAAATTCCCATCCCAAGAAAAAAATTAGAATCTAAAATTGGAGAAATTGATGGGCTTATTTGTTTTCCGTATGATATTATTGACAGTAAATTACTTGAAAAAGCAAAAAATCTCAAAGTAATAAGCACATTCAGTGTGGGTTTTGACCATATTGACATTGAATATGCAAAAAAAAATAAGATCAGAATAGGATATACACCTGAAGTTCTTACAAACGCCACTGCAGATCTTGCATTTTCTTTAATGATTGATGTGATGAGAAGAGTCTCCGAGGGAGACAGAATAATTAGAAAAGGGAGTTGGAAAGAAATCTATGGGGCATATGACTATACAGGTTCCGACTTGCAGGGAAAAACCATAGGTATTTTTGGACTAGGTAGAATTGGAAGTACTCTTGCTAGACGTGCTAAATCATTTGACATGAATATTGTTTATCACAATAGAAAACACGTTTCTAAAACTAAAGAGAAAGTCCTAGGAGTAAAATACGTCTCCTTTGAAAAATTAATCAAGCAAAGTGATGTAATATCAATTCATGTTCCACATACAAGTAAAACAGATAAATTATTTGATAAAAGGATTTTTAAAAAAATGAAAAAAACAGCTTTTCTAATTAACACTGCACGTGGAAAAATTATAAATCAAAAAGACCTATTGGAGGCCTTGAAGAAAAAAACCATTGCAGGTGCCGCATTAGATGTTTTCGAATTAGAACCAATTAGAAAAAACAATCCATTTACAAAAATTCCAAATATTACACTGACTCCACATATTGGAAGTTCTACAAAAGAAACAAGAGTCAAAATGGCTAAAATTACAATGGAGAATCTTCATTTGGGGATTAATAGCAAAAAACCAAAGTATTCTGTAGGATACTAAAAAATGGGCATAATTTGAACCTCGATTTACTCTGAAAAGAATACCGCAGTTTTTATACATACAATGTTACATAATAGCAAGTTGAAAAAATTCAAACATACCAATGAAGAATTAGAATTAGCAAAACAAGAAACTGAAAACGAAAAGAAGAAAAAAGAATTACAAAAATGATATTTTTCTCTTGTCTTTTCAGACAAGATTTTTTTTTAAATTTGAATTATAGACCCATATCTTTGAATTAAATCATCATAAGCTTTTTTTCTGGCAAGTTTAAGATTTTTGTGTTCATCATACATTTTGGTAAAAAATGCTGCAAAAACACGCTCACCATCTAAATCAAAAAATCTCACACTAAAACTAGTACGGTCAAGTTTTTCTTCTTGGATAAATTCAATTGTTTTTATCATTTCAGAGTTAAGATGTATGTGAGCTGGATCATCATTATTCCCAATCGTTATCCACTTTTCTCGTTTTTTAATAGTCAAAGAATTACTTTTGATTTCACTTGTGGCAGATGTGTTTTTTATTATCAATAAAACATCATCAATTTTTATTACATCAGATAATATTTCGAATAACAACAATTCAATTAAAATGTAAAATTATTTCAATTTTTATTATTTTTCATGTCTATTTGAATGAAATCATCTTGATTTCCACGAATACAATCAGTTCCAACTGCTTTTAATGGTGAAAAACCTATTTTTCCCGAGGGGATTTTTCTGTCGCTTTGAAGAATTTGAATTTTTTCCGAAACAACTTGTTTGTGTTTCTGGCACGTAACTCCAACCATATATTCATCTGCGCCAACTGTTACAGAAACGATGAATTCTGGCGGATTAACACAAGGCTTTCCCTGTTCTGTTATGGAGCACTTATCAGGGAACATGTCAATTATTGGTTTTTTATAAGATATTAAGATTGATTGTGGCATATTGGATTTAATATCAAGGAATATAAAAAAAGGTTGAAAATCGATGACTCATAATTTTGATCTAGTAATTATTGGTGGAGGAATTTTGGGAACTTCTTTATCATTTTTTTTATCCCATCTCAATAAATCAAAACAAATTGCTGTAATAGAGCAGGCAAATAATGTAGCTTTTCATACCAGTGGTAGAAACACAGGAAAGGTTCACGCCCCATATCTATACAATCCAGAAAAGAAAAAGATGTTTGCAAAGGCAGCTTATCATGGCTATGATATGTGGAAAAAATATTCTGAAATCAAAGGTTTACCCTTCAAAGAAGATGGAGTTCTAGAGGTATCTCGAGATAAAAAAGGAACTAAGATTTTAGAAAAATATCTAAAATGGGGAAAAGAAAATGGGCTAAAAGAGAATGAAATTAACTTACTAAGTAAATCAGAATTAAAGAAAATAGAACCTGAAATCAAATGTGAGGCAGCTCTTCAGGTTCACAAAGATGCATCCACGGATTATTCAATATTGACAAAATCGTTAATGAAAGACAGCAAAGAAAAAGGAATGAAATTCCTTTTAGATACCAAAGTTACTGATATTAAAAACAAAGATGGAAAATGGAAAATTATTTTAAATCATGAACATGAAATTTTTTCAGACTTTATTATCAATGCAGCAGGTGGGGAATCCATCGATATTGCGCACATGGTAAATGTAGCAAAGAATCTCACAGATGTTCATTTTAGAGGAGAATATTGGAAAGCCCCCAAAGAGTACAATAATTTAACTAAGACAAGCGTTTATTCTGTGCCAGAATTTCCAGATTATCCTTTTTTGGATCCTCATTGGATAATTAGAGTCGACGGAACTTGTGAAATTGGACCAAATGCTGTTCCAGTGTTTAGTCCCTATGGTTACAAGAGATCAGAAAACATCAAAGAGTTTATTCCAAAAATGTTAGAAATGCTAGGATCAGGAGCTAGAAAAGCAATATTTGATAAACAGTTTCAAGAGCTTGCGCTGAATGAAATTCAATCATCAATGTCAAAATCAGCAATGATAGACAGAGTAAAAAGATTTCTTCCAAAGATTGATGCAGATAAAATTACAGAAAAAGGAACAGCTGGAATTAGATCTTCTGTAATTAACGAAAAGGGAAAGTTTGTACCAGATGTAGTTTTGATAGATGATTCAATGTCCTTCCACATCTTGAATTATAATTCACCAGGCGCAACTGGAGCGTTGCCATTTTCTGCCCATATTATTAATCAGCTAAACGAAAACGGATTATTTATGAATGAGAACGATGACAGTCAATGTGGACCTTGGAGATTCAGCGACATAGTTACAAAAATTTCCATATAATTATTGAATGATAAAAAAGCATTTTAAAAATAATGGAGGAAAAAGCGTTAAAACTAGAGGTTATCAATAAAAAATGATTTTCAGCTAACGAGGTAATTTTCTTTGAAAATTTTATTACATGGGTCAAAAAGCAAAAATTCAGAAAAAAAATGGCGCAATGTAAAAAATGTGATAGTGAAATGGAAAATCAAAGAAATGGGTTATGTTCTTTGTCCTGCTATAATTTAGACCTATAAGAGTAGATAAATCCAATCGGAAAAACAAGTATATTTTCCAAGAAAAAAATCATCTAACCATTTTTTATTTTTTCACCATATTTCAGTAGGGTTAATTTCAAATGACCAGAAACTTGGAGCAAAATGATTTGATATTTTCAAATATCAATGATTATTAAAAAAAGAATAGGTTTCTTGAATAGAGTAGCAAAATATTAATCATGATTATATTTTGAGAATATAATTGAATAGAATTTTCATATTACCTCTAGCTCTGATCTTGATTTTTGTGACGATTTATACCAATCAAGATGCCATTGCAAGTCCATTTTTTTCAAATGGTCAATTTACTGAAAATGGAATAGAATGGTGTCAAGAAAATATTCCCCTGTATGAAATTTTAGGAGATAAATTTTTTGAGCACCACAAACATTCCCTTGAATCAAGAGTGTGTGCAAGTCTATATCAGGATTATTTTTGGACTTATAATGGTCCAGACCGAGTTGAAAAATTAATTGAGAGAAGTAGACATTATTCTCAGCTCGAAATCTTAGAAAGCTATGAAGAATCCGAAACTGGGATAATTGACACCTTGCCAGCAGGAAATAAAGATCAAACATTACTCCGTGGATCAACAGAAGATGGAGAGATGACGGTTCAAATCATTTCAAGTTCGCCCATTGTAAATCAATCCATTGAAATCAATCTATCATTTCTAGATAAAAATAATAAATTAATCCCAAATGTCAATTATGGAATAAAAATAAAACAACAGGGTCAAGAAATTTTGGAAAATAAAAATATCTTTTCCGAGAAGGGGTTATCTTCTTTGATTACTCGTCCATTAAATTCTGTGGAACCAGTAGTTATCGATATTTCGATTAACGGAGTTGGAACGTCCAAAAATCCAGAAGAATGGACAGGTTCCAGAGGAGAAATGATCTTTTTTACAATAATACCTGAATTTGGGGCAGTAGTCATAGCAGTATTTACTCTAACTATCATGACAGTGATAATTCTCAATAGAACAAAAAAAGTTCCTTTTAATCTAAATTTTAATTTTGACTAAAATTAAATTTTGGAAATTTATTCAGGACTAAATGCATCACAACCAGAAGTACAAGGTTTGTTCATTACACCATCACATTTTCCAATTGAGTCATGCATTATTCTATGATGTCCACAAACACTGCATTTTTCCCTAAAGTGAGTAATCAAATTTTCCAAAGATATTTTAGATTCTACTATATCATTTTGTGTTTTTTGTGTCAATAGAGATTTTTGGATTTATCAAAACTTAAGGTTATTGTCTTCCCGATTCTATCTCATCGATTGTTCCACCTTGACCATACAAAACAGGCATCGTATAGCTTTTAGTGATTCCTTTATGATTTCGTAATTTTGAAACTATCTGGTCTATACCATCTGGATCCTCACTACAAATTTTAAGAAAAATATCAAATTTTCCCCAAATCCCATTAACTTCAGTTACTTCTGATATCTTTTTTAATTCTGATATTAAATCTAATTCCACTCCAGCATTGCAATTAAGTAGAATGTATGCTTGCATGATCTAGGTCCTCTTTTAGATAAATAAACATTCTATGTTAAAAGGTATTTTCAAAAAAATTATTGTTAAATTTTTTGAAATTTTATATAAAACAACTATGGGTTGTAAGAATTAGTAAATTAAAAAAATGAAATTAAAAGCGCCGGGAGGGAGATTTGAACTCCCGTTCCCTTGCGAGAACGCGCTTTATGGTTAATTATTTCCAGGCGCGCGCCCTACCAGGCTAGGCGACCCCGGCATTTGTCATTAGACAGAACTATTTGTCAAAAATTGAATATATATTGTGTTACCTGAGATTTAATGACTATTTCCAAATAGTAATTGTAGTAGATTTTTCAATGTTGTTTTCTTCAGGGTCAAATCCTTTAGAATGAATTTTGTATAACCCTTCCAGTATAGGATCACCATCGTTTTTAATTTGGTTCCAGTAAAATTCAATTTCTTCTTTTGGTACTAGGGAAGGTCTTTGGGAATTAACATCTTGAAAACCCTCAGGAGTATACAGTAACATTCCAGATAATCCCGTTATCCGAAGTCCATAAGAAGAATCAGAAAAAGTTAATGGAACGGTTCCAGAATTTATAATAGATATTTTAATTTCTTCTCCTTTTTTAAAATTAAATTTCTCAGTCACTATAGAGAGAGATACACCTTCCACAAATACAAGCTGGTTTGTATTTTTTACATCTATAAGATACACACCAAATACAAGACCCGCAATCAAACCCACAGCAGTAAATGCAATTAATGTTTTTGAAAACAAGTATTAATGATTTTTTTATTTAATTTTTATTCTTTTGGAGTGGGTTTTGTTCTCCATTTTCTAGGATAGGTCTCAGGAGCCATTATGATCCTCTTTGTTTCAAATGCATATCCTTTTGTGGCATCTTGGATTTCTTGTTCAGACATGGTAGACTCTGCCAAGGCTACTGCCTCGCCTTTTTGAGTGTAAACTGCTACAATGTCGCCCTTTTTGAGATTTGGACTAATCTGTAAAATTCCAGGAATGGCAAGTTGAGCTCCATGACACATTGCATCGACGGCAGAATCTCGAATAACAACGGATTTAATTTCACTTAAAGCATATTCAATAGGTTTTATTATTTTCATTAGTTTACTGTCATCTTTTTTTTCTTCCCAAAGCCAAAAGGCATTTGCTAGTTCATGCAAGGTTACCAACCCATCAGATTCTCTAAATTGATCGACCCTAGTTCTCCGGAGCTCAATCATTGTGGCACCAGATCCCAAAAATTCACCAATATCATAATAGAGTTTTCGAATATAGGTTCCAGATTCACAGAGTATTCTCGTTAAAAGAAGTCGCTCCTTTTGCTCAAGCACTTCTAATTCATAGATGGTTCTTATTCTTGTTTGTCTAACTACTGCAGAACGTTGAGGAGGTTTTTGGAAAATAGGTCCAGTAAACAATTTGATTGTTTCTTCTAATTTTTCTTTGGAAGGAAGAGAATGGATTCTTCCTAGAGCATGGTATTCTTTTGGACCATAAAGTAAAACTCCCAGTGCTTTTGTTGCCTCTCCAAGACCGAGTGGAAGAACACCGGATACTTGAGGATCAAGTGTACCGCTATGGCCGATTTTTGGAATTTTGAGCAAACGTTTGGTCCAAGCTACGGTTTCGTGACTTGTTGGTCCTGGTGGCTTGTCTAAGATTATCAAACCATAATTAAGTAATTGTTCAATGTTTCGTTTATCATAGTAAGTTCCAAATGAATTATCTGTTATATCTTGATCAATTTCAACTAGATTTTCTAATTGTTTTAACGTCAAAGAAGTATCCTCACAGTTTCTTTTGATACTTCAATTACTTGTTCTGCGCTAAGGTTGTCAGTGTTGATTATTTTATCAAAAACAGAAATATCCTCTCCAAAATTAAAGTCGTATAATTTTTTGTATAACATTTTGTTTTTATCATAACGTTCCTTTGTAACCTCAAATGCCTCCGTAGAGCTCATATTGTCACGAGTTTGCATTCTTTTCGAACTGCTATCATGTGACCCATCTAACCAAATTTTAATTCCGTCATCAACTAACCAAGGAAGTGTGTAACTAGTAATTACCATGCCTCCTTTTTTGAAGAGTTCAATTAGTTTTTCATCTACCTTTTTATCGAATTCAGAATTTGTTTCTCTTTGTTCGAGAAATTTCATTCCCTCTTCAGTATCCCACCAATCATCACCATCTACTTCAAAGCCTTGTTCCTTTGCCAGGTCCTTTAGAACATCACCACCACTAAGATAAGTTAAATTAAATTCATTTGCCAGTCCTTTGGCAACAGTTGTTTTCCCAACTGCAGGAGGACCAGAAATTACGATTGATTTTGTCAAACTCCCATCGTGGTTTTGGTTAGTTTCATTATAATTCCGCTAAATGCTATTGATGAAAGAAAATACCAAGCCCACAAGTATAAGGAATTTTCTTTCCCAAAACAAACATGTTCCGCATCTACTGCTTGTGCTGCAGTACAAGTTAAGGTAAAAAAGTCACCTGGAATAACATTAAGAGGAATTGGAGACATTGCCACTGTAAATGAAAACAATTGGGGCAAAACCAAATAAAAAATCAAAATTAATGGTACAAACGTAATCATCATTGGTCTCATGTTCATCTGCATCATCTCCATTGACATTTTGTTCATGTAGGATGATTTTTTGTTTAATTGATCCGTTTTTGCCTGATCTTTTGACCTCATTGCCGCCATCCTTTCTTTTTGCCAAGATCTAGTTTCTTTCATTATTCGTTTCAGTTTAACTTGGTCTACCATTTTCTTTCGTACCCCAGCGTTAAACAAATTCAACATTATCCCAATTCCGGCTACCGCAAATAATGAAGGAATTATTCCCTTTACAATTGGATCATCACTACCCAGACCACCTCTCGCATTTTGCATAAAACCAAAAATGCCACCATCTTCTTGTAAAAATATCGTATCTAAGAAAAGAAAAATAAAATCAAATTCCATATCTAAAACCCTATCGCCTTTATTATTTTATCAGCTGATTCTTCAAGTTTTCCTTCGTTATTTTGAACGTGCATCAGTGGAGAACCAGATAAAACGGAACATGCAGACATCATTGCAGATTGAATATCCAACTCTTTTTTAATGGTAGTGATACTAACTTTATCTCTATTCCTCGTTTCATCCGTCATTCGGCGATTATAGATTTCTTCTGTTTTTGCCGTAACTATGATAAAATTGGTAGGTTCAATTATTTGTAAAATATAATTGGGTAGTCCAGGATTAAAACCCACAGGAGTTCTAATGAATGCATGAGTATCAATAATGACCACGTCATCCTGAATTTTACTCAGTTTTTCAGCTGCATTTTTTTGTAATTTCTTTTGTTCAGAAATAGGTAGTTTTCTTATCTCATCTCTATTTTGAATTCCATTTTCTTTTGCTACTTCAAACATTATAGTTCCAAAATTTGTAACATTAACCGTCTTATTTTTCTCCTTGATTATCTCAGCAAGTTTTTTGACAAGGGTGGTTTTGCCCACTCCAGGTATCCCTACTACTACAACAACTTTTTTATTTTCTACCAAGTAAAGCACCCAATTTTGGCATTACTACTTCTACTTGTTCTCTTACTAGTTGAGTGTAATAGTTTATCAGAATATCGACCATAAGCAAAATTCCAATGCCAGAACCAAAGACTCCCAAAACATCCGATACCCCTGCCAATAGACCCAAAATCATAGAACCAATTATTGTTACTGATGGAATGTACTTGTTAAGAAGTGCCTCAACAGGTTTGTTTGATCTTCTAAATCCTGGAATTTGTACATCTGCGTCAAGTAAGTTCTGAGCTGCACTCTTTGGAGACAAGCCTCCAAGCTCCACCCACAGTCTCCCAAATACTATAACTATTCCAATCATAAACAAAACATATCCTATCGCACGTCCAGGATCCAACATTGCAATATCCAGTCCCCTTGGCGGAGTAATGTAGTAGATTATTCCCCCTATAGGAGTAGACGGGCTAGTTGGATCAAATTGAGCCACAATATTCATGAAGAAACTATTATTTCGCGGATTGAAGTTTGCCCAGAGCATTTGGAATATGAATACCGCATTTGCAGTTAGAGCAGACGCTAAAATTACCGGAATGTTTGAAACATACATTAATTTTATTGGATATACTGCAGAAAAACCTCTATACTTTGTTGAAACAATTGGGATTTCTATTTTCATTCCTTGGGTGAATACCAATATTAGCAATATTCCTGCGGTCAAACACAACCCAAAGATACTCGGTAATTGGTTCGAACGGAGTAAAACATTTGAAAGATCTCCAGCTACTATCGACTGTCCAATGTACGGTATGATACCAATAGTTCCTCCATCTCCTGCAGGTAATGGACTGAATAGACTCCACAGTATTTGTTGAGCAACACCTGCCATAATGAACAAACTTATTCCACTACCTAACCCCCAACCTTTTTGAATTAATTCATCTAGAAACATGACAATAATTGATGCAGCCATTAACTGTGCTATCATTACACCAAGAACGTACGGTTCTGTAACTCCAGGTCCATAGACTGCCATTGCATAAACAATGGATTCAGCTATAATTACCACATAAGTTACTAGTTTTGTTGCGGTTTGAAATATTCCTCTTTCTTCTGGTTTTTTAAAATCAAATTTTAAAATATCTGAACCTCTAAGTAATTGCATCAAAAGACCCGCAGTAACAATTGGCCCTATTCCTAATTCAACTAGTGTTCCTTGTTGGGAGGCAAAAATTACTCTTGCGAATTGCAAAAAATCAAAGGCTGGTGCTGTTGCGCCAAACAACGGAGTTTGACCCATTACCAGATAAATTAAAAGGCATACTCCTGACCAAAGTAATTTTGTTTGGAGAGAGATTTTCTTTTTTGGTTTTGGAACTTGTGGAAGATATGGCTCTGCCTTGAAAACAACTTTCCTAATAATACCAGTAAGGCTACCTTCAGCCATTGTCAGATAACACTTCTCCCCCAACAGATTTGATTTTCTCTTCAGCTGTGGTGGTAAATTGACCTACCTTAATGGAGTACGCTGTAGAGGGTTTACCTCCACCGAGTAATTTATCATATCCTGCAGTAACGAGATCTATAATTTTTTTTCCTCCTTCTTCTTTTCCAAATTTAGCAAACAAGTCATCGAGATCACGGATGCTGGCCCATTTTCTAGTGATGTTGGGATGAGGTGGATGAGTTCCCGAATGGCCATAATGGTCAGGGTATTCTTTAAGCATGGTACTGTAATGGTGTTTCATAAGTCCTGTAATTCCCAGACCACCTTTGTGACCACTTGCGCGATGCTGAGCTACTTGTCCCCAGCCCATATTTCGTCCACCGCGAAGTCGTCTCGTTTTTCTTAGCCTTGTAGCCATTTTAGATCATGCGCCTCACGATTGTTCCTAGTTCTGCGTTTAATCCAAGCATGCCTTTCTGCCCATACAATTTTTTTGTGCTACGTTTGAATCCGTGTCTTGGAGGAGATAAAGCAAACCAAGGCTTTAGAGGTTTTAGTTTTGATAAAGTTGCTTTTCCTTCAGCTAAGGCTGTTGCAAGATCATCTATAGTATTGAATCCAATCTCTTTGAGGTCTTCTGGAGTGATTTTTTTATATCCTGATTTTCGTGCTTTTTTGTCAAGTAGTTCTTTAGCTAACTCTGCATCCAATCCAATCCAAGAGATGTAATGTTTTACCTTGTTTAGCATTCCTAAGGTATTGTCTTTTGCAGGTAAAATTGTAGCACGGTATTTTTTATCCAGTTTTAGTAAAGTCATTGTAGTGGCTGCCCAATATGGGACATCGGCTTGACCTTTTATTCTAACAACAAGATATGCATTTGCCATTTTTATCAACCTTGACTAAATGTTTGTCTTAGACAATCCAATATTGCTTTTGAAGTAGAATTCATGGTGGGTGTTGAGCCTTTAGCTGTTGTCCATGCATCTTTTAATCCTGCTAATTCTAATAATCGCTTTATTTTACCTCCTGCTACTAATCCTAATCCTCTTGGAGCAGGAATAATTTCAATGGTGACACTTCCACCCTTGCCTCGAATTTTGAATGGTACAGAATGTTTTTGATCACATCTACATTCCCAACTTCCACATCCTAATTTAACAGGACTCACATTTATGAGTGATTGACTGGTGGCTTTTTCAATAGCGATTCTCATTTGTTTGGATTTTCCTTGGCCAATTCCCAAATAACCATTCTCGTTTCCGGTTGCAACAATTGCTTTGAATCTAGTTGATTGTCCATTAGAAGTCATTTTTTGAATAATTCCAACATCTACTACTTCACTTTTCAAATCTGGAAGTAATTTTTTGATGATGCCTGCCTCTTGAATTCTTAAACCGGCTTCTAAAATTTCTTCAATAGAAGATATTTCTCCTGAGTTGACCTTTTGTCCCAAAGTAGTTTTAGGAACCCAAACTTCTTCAACTTGTTCTCGTCTTGGTCGTCTGCCGGTTTGTCCAGGCTTAGCTGCTCCGGGCCTTCCTCCCCCATATTGAACTGGTCTAGTAGGTCTACCTCCTCCCGGTCTACCTCCTCCCGGTTTACCTTGTCCCGGTTTACCTTGTCCGGGTTTTGATTGTGTTGCTTGACTCATATTTACTTGACCTCTTTATCTATCGATGATTTAATTAGTGAAATATCATTTTTTACAGTTAGGTGATCTCCATTGATTCGCTCTTGAGGTGGAAATGATTCTGAACTGGCTGGAACTTCTAAACCTGCATCAATTACACCCTTTAAAGCAGCAGCCATTCTTTGAGTAAATTTTCTTGTGCCAGTATACAAAATTGCGCCACTTGATCCTTTACCAAGAGCTTTTTTTCCTGCCATATACCCAGTGAGATATGCTGCAGGTACACTTTTTCTTGACCCCTTCCATCCTTTTTCGAGTAAATATCTAGAATGAGCTGATGCCACCACCTTATCGCCTTTAATTTCCGGTTTTAAGATTTGGACTACAGTATTTTCATTTGAAATATTGATTGTGATAAATTCTCGTTTTCCCATTAACATTGTACCTCGTTTTTTATAATTTGTTTTTTCTTCACGAAGTCGTCGCAATATTTTAGAATAGGCCATCTATAGAACTCGATTTTGAATCTGCTCTTATATACGTTAAGCGCGAATTAGGAAAGTAAGTAAAGCTTTTTGAGTATGTAATCGATTTTCCGCCTCATCCCAAATAACAGATTGAGATCCATCGATAACATCTGATGTTACTTCACTTCCCCTTTTTGCAGGAAGGCAATGCATAAAGATTGCATCTTTTTTTGCACATTTCATTAGATTAGAATTTACTTGAAATTTTGGAAGGAATTTTTTGGTTCTTTTTAGGTCATGGTTATGAATTGAAGTAAAAGTGTCAGTTACAACAACATCAGCATCCTTAACAGTTTTGAGTGGATCATTTGTTGTTTCAATGTCAGTAAATTCTTTAGCTTCTTTTACTACCTCTTGTTTTGGTTCAAATCCTTTAGGTGTTGCAATAGATATTTTCACTTTGGATAAGGCACACCCATAAATCATTGAATTGCAGACATTATTACCGTCACCTATCCAAGCTATTTTCAATCCTTGAAGTTTTCTTTTCTTTTCCTTAATTGTCATAAAATCAGCAAGGATTTGACAGGGATGAAATGAATCAGAAAGACCATTTATTACAGGAACACTTGAATGTTCTGAAAGCTTTTCCAATAAATCATGATCATAAACTCGTGCCATAATACAATCAGTGTACCTCGAAAGTGTTTTAGCAGTGTCTTCGATTGATTCCCCCCTAGATAGTTGCATGTCATTAGATGAAAGATTTATCGCTTTTCCTCCCAATTGAAACATTCCGATTTCAAAACTTACCCGAGTTCGTGTAGATGGTTTTTGAAAAATCATTGTAAGGGTTTTATTTTTTAGAAGAGGTTTGTTTACTCCTCTTTTCAAATCTTTTTTTAGTTTAATAGAAAAATCTAATAATTGAGAAAACTCTTTTTGGGATAATTCTGACAAGGTGAGTAAATTTTTAGTTTTTAATTTCATTTTCTAAAAAATCCAAACCTCCCTCTTTTCTTTTTTGAGTTCTCTTCTTTATCTGGTTTTTGTTTTTCATATTCTTTATTGTGCAATTCTAATTCAGGTGCAGTCTTTTGTTTTGTTAAATTTCCAGGTGCCGGTTTTCCATTTTTAATCCAATCCCTGATTTTACCACTCAATTGTTTTGCTTCATTGTCATTTTCAGGTGGTGCTACTTCAAATAACTCAGAGTATTTCAAAATTACCTCATCTGGAATTCCCTCAAACGGATCATTGGATACGACCTTAGTTTCGGGTGTTGGTTCGGGTGTTGGTTCTGGTTCAGGTGTTGGTTCGGGTGTTGGTTCTGGTTCAGGTGTTGGTTCTGGTGTTGGTTCTGGTGTTGGTTCTGGCTTCTCAAATGAAACATCATCTAACGAACCAAATACAGTTTCCAAGAAAGTTTCCTTATCAAAGGGTTTTAGATCTGGATATTCTTGTCCAACTCCAACATAAAGAACTGGAGTGGAAGTCATTTTAACTACGGATAGTGCAGCACCTCCTCGTGCATCTGCATCACTTTTTGTAAGAATAGTACCATCAAACTGTACATACTCAAAAAATTCTTTTGCTTGATTTACTGTATCATTGCCAGCAAGGGAATCACCCACAAAAATTTTAAAATCAGGTTTTACAACTTTGGTAATTTTACTAATTTGCTCCATCAAATTTTTACTTGTTTGCATTCTTCCTGCAGTATCAATTAAAACACAATCTACTTTGTGAGATTTTGCATATAGAACGGCATCTCGAGCTACTGCAGCTGGATCAGAATTATAATTTTGGGCAACCAATTTTAAATTCAAACGATTTGTATGTTCTCGTAATTGTTCTATCGC
>Ga0307379_10002652_pt1 | contig 26332 bp, 21 predicted proteins | sample UN2MG_FD_202237 | JGI IMG/M metagenome (GOLD analysis project Ga0307379, IMG submission 202237) | Soil microbial communities from Risofladan, Vaasa, Finland - UN-2 | ecosystem: Environmental > Terrestrial > Soil > Coastal area > Acid sulfate soil | place: Finland: Risofladan, Vaasa | collected...
GGTGTTGTGACGCGTCTCGCGTTGCCGCCCACCCATGCCGCCGATAGGCTTGGATTTGCCGGGGGCGGTTGGCGTTTTAGGAGCTCACAATGCGTCACTCCCTCATCCCACTTGCCGTCGCGGCGGTCGTCGCCGGGCTAGCGTTCGGCGCTGCCCCGGCCAAAGCGGCCCCACTCCCTAGACTCGACACTGTCAGTAGCCAGAACGGCTCGGTCGAGGCGGTCGGCTATTACCGCCGCCGGGGCTATCGCCCCTATCGCTACCAGCCGTACAGGTACTACGCGCGCCCGCGCTACTACGGCTACCGGCCCTATTATCGGCCCTACTACCGAGGCTACGGGTACCGGTCCCGGCCCTATTACGGCCGCCGCTACTGGTATTAGCGGGCCGACACCGCTTCTCAGGACCGGCGGTTCTCGCGAGCCGCCGGTTCTGCTTCTCCCTCAGCCGCATGTGAATAAGGGGTGACGGTGCGCCTGCCCGTTGTGGCAGAGTGCGCCGCGTGACCGCCCCCAAAGACCCCATATCCCGCCGCGCGCGCGCGCTTGCCCAGGCTGCGCTGTCCCGGCCGGGGGCACCGCCCGCGCTGCCCGGCCGCTTGCTGGTGGTGGATGCCGAACGGCAGACCGCGACCTGGCTCGAAGCGGGTCACGCGGTCGCCGCATGGCCCGTGTCGACGGCACTTGCCGGCATCGACGGCGAAGAGAACTCGTTCAAAACACCGCCCGGATGGCACCGCGTTGACGCCCGGATCGGCGAGGCTGTGAGCCCGGGGACCGTGTTCGTCTCGCGCGAGCCGACCGGCGAGACCTGGGGCGGGGAGAGGTGCGGCGACGACCTCATCCTCACGCGCATCCTCACCCTCGACGGGCTGGAGGACGGGGTCAATCGCGGCGCGGGGCGCGACTCGCTCGAACGCTACATCTACATCCACGGCACCAACCGCGAGGACCTGATCGGCCGGCCGACCTCCCACGGCTGTGTGCGCCTTGCGAACGCCGACGTCTGCGCGCTGTTCGCCCAAATGCGCGAAGGGGACCTCGTGCTCATCGCCTCTCCCGAGGACCGCGTGATTCCCGATCCGAGCGGCGCGGGTCGCTTCCATTATGCGGGGCTCGGCGGCTCAGGCATGAGCGCCATCGCCCAGTTCCAAGCGATGACGGGGGGGCGGGTGAGCGGCAGCGACCGCGCCTTCGACCATGGCGAGCGGGGCGCTTTGCGCGCGCAGCTTGAGGCGCTCGGCATTCAGGTTCTGAAGCAGGACGGCAGCGGCATCGGCGCCGACTGCGCGGCGCTCGTCGTCTCCACGGCGGTCGAAGAGCAGGTGCCGGACTTCGCAGCGGCCAAGGCGAAGGGCCTACCGATCGTCCACCGCTCGGAAATGCTGGCCCATTTCGTGGCTCGGCACCGCTCCATCGCCGTGACGGGGACCAGCGGCAAGTCGACGGTGACGGGCATGATCTTCGAGATCCTGCGTGGAGCGGGGCGCGATCCGTCCGTCATCACCGGCGGCGATCTCCCGCTCCTGCAAGCGGAAGGCCTGCCGGGCAACGCGTTTTCCGGACGCTCCGATCTCCTGGTGGTGGAGGCCGACGAAAGCGACGGTTCGCTGGTGCGCTATGCGCCCGCCGTGGGCGTGATCCTGAATCTCCAGCGCGACCACAAGGAGATAGACGAGGTGGCGGCGATGTTCGCGACGCTGCGCGCACGCACGCGGGAGACGCTGGTCGTGGGCGACCAGGAGAACCTCGATCGGTTCGCCGGCGGCGCGTTGCGGTTCGGCCTGACCGCGCGGGCGGACATCCGCGGCGAGGACATTGAGCTCGGCGCGGACTCGAGCCGCTTCCGCGTTCAAGACACGGCCTTCGAGCTGCCGGTCCCCGGCGCGCACAACGTGGCGAATGCCCTGGCGGCGATCGCCGCGGCGCATGCGGTCGGCGTCTCGCTCGCCGAGATGGCCGACCCTCTCTCGGGCTTTTCGGGCATCGGCCGGCGGTTCCAGACCGTCGGCAAGGTCCGCGGCATCGAGGTGGTGGATGACTTTGCCCACAACGCCGAGAAGATCGCCGCCGCGATCCGCACCGCGAAGCTGCGCGCCAAGCGCGTGCTTGCCATCTACCAGCCCCATGGCTACGGGCCGACCCGCTTTCTGCGCCAGGACTTCATCACGACGTTCGCGCGCGAGCTCGCAGGCGAGGACCGCTTGTGGATGCTCGAAGTGTTCTATGCCGGCGGCACGGCAATGCGCGATTTCTCGGCGTCCGGCATCGTCGACGAAATCAAGGCGCGTGGCGCGCGCGCCGAATTCGCGCCGTCACGGGAGTGGCTCGTCGGCCGCATCGCCGAGGAAGCACGAGAGGGCGATCTCGTGCTGCTGATGGGCGCGCGCGACCCGTCGCTCACGGCGTTCGCGCGTGAGATCCTCGGCAAGCTAGAAGCTTGAGCTAGCGGATCGTCAGTTCCCGAACAGGCCCGAGATCAGGCTGTCCAGGCCGCCCGCCCGCCCGCGTGACCGCTCCTCGTCGCGCGAGGGCGACGCGGCCTCGGCGATCGCAGGCGTGGCCGGAATCGGGAACCGCGCGGGGTTGTCGAACAGTTTCGCCGCCATGCGATTATCGATCCCGTAGATGTCGCCAAACCGGTTCAGTTGACCGTTCTCGTCGATCGCGGCGGTGAAATAGGTGAGATGCACGGGGACCTTTCGGTTGAGCGCGATGGCGGTGCTCGTGTCTTGAGCCAGCAGCCGCTCCACCTGGCCCGCCGACCAGCCTTTGTCCTCGCCAAGAAGCAGCGCGGCCAGACGGTTGGGATCGCGCACGCGGATACAGCCATGGCTCAAGGTTCGCGTCGTCTCGGCGAACAGCTCGGGCTGCACCGTGTCATGCATGTAGATGGCGTGCCTGTTGGGGAAGTTGAACTTGAGCTTCCCGAGTACGTTGGTCGGGCCTGGGTCCTGAGTGAACGTGTACTGGTGGATGTTGACATTCGACCAATCGACGCTGTCGGCATCGATCGGTTCCCCCTTGAAGCTCACGCTCAAGCCATAGCGCCGCAAAGTGTCCGTCTTCGACGCGCCGAAAAGGGTGCGCGGAGTCTGGAGCTTCGGCGCGAGGTCCTCCTTCACGATCGTCGGCGGCACGGTCCAGTTCGGATTGAATACAATGTTGCGCATCGGCGCGGAGAAGAACGGGGTGGCGTATTGCAGCTGCCCAACGATGGTCCGCTCGGTGTAGATCGCCTTACCGCCCTTCATGACGCGGACGTTGAACTCCGGGACATTGTTCCAGACGTGGTAGGCGCCGAGATTGCGCGGCAGCCACCGCCAGCGCTCCATGTTGATGGCAAGAAGCTGCACGTCGCGGTCGCTGCTGGCCGTCTTGCCGCTCGCCTTCGCTGCGGCGCGCATCTTGAGCAGCGCCGCGTGCAGGCGCTTGAACTGATCGTGCTGGGGATGCAGCGAGGCCAGATAGGCGTCAGCCTGTGATGCAGCAGCAGCCCCGGTGAGCACCGTCTTGGCACTGCGAAACTCGGGCTGCTGGTCGAACAAGGTGCTGTAGCTCGCGGGCGCACGACGGCCGCCTTGGGCGTGGCGTGCGTATTTTAGCGTGTCCAGCGAAAGCTTGAGCTCGGCGTCGGCTTGCGCCTCGGGCGTGGCGGGGCTTGCGTCAGCTTTTGGCAGATCGAAGGCTCTGGCATCGAGCCCCCAATCGTCGGCGTTGCCAATCTCGGCGATGAGCGCTTTGGCCGTGGCCGAGAACCCCGTGTCCGTGATCCACAGCGGGGGGCCCTCGTGCGCCTCGTAGAAACTCTCCAGCCCCTTGAGATCCGCCCCACCGGCCGCCTTCCGAAAGCCTGGGTCGGCGAGCTTGGCGCGGATCGCGGCGACCACCGGATGGGCGGGAGGCTCGGCGGCTTCCGCTTCAGTCTCGCCGGGCGCAAGCGGCTCATCCGCGCCGGCCGCCGGCGCGGCACTCTCGCTCGACGGCGGCTCGGCCGCCGCGGCCGGGTCCGTGTCCCCGCCGTCGGGCGTGGTGGCCGCATCGCTCGGGGCGGACTCGGTTTGGGCGGGCGCCTCATCCGTTGCCGGCAGGGCCGGGACAGGCGCCGGCTCGCTCGGAGGCGTTATTGCCGCCATTTCCAGCAGCGGACCGCCCGCTGGTTTTTCGGCCTCTGGCGTGTCGGCCTCTTGGGTATCGACCTCTTGGGTATCGACCACTGGGGTATCGACCTGTGGGGACGACGCGGCGGCCAGCGCAGGCGGCGGCGAGACTTCGATCACCACCGTGGCGTCGTGCGACGGCGGGGCGACCAGTTCGACAGCCTCGACCGGCTCGGCGTCCGCAGGCGCCGCGGGTTCCGGCGCCGCTGCCGCTATCGGCGCGTCGTCTACGTCCTCAACCGCCTCCTCTGCGGTCTCGACCGGCGCGGCGTCCTGCTCGGGCTCACTGGCCGCCACGACGTCTTCGATGGTCGCGGTCGACAGGTCAGCGGAGGGCATGTCCGGCGTCGATCGCGGCTCTTCGACGGGGTCGTCCCGCGGCGCCTCTGCCGTTTCGACCGACGCGGCCTCCTCCGGGTCGCCGGCCGGCTCGGTGTCGGTAGACTCGGTGACAGGCGGCTCGACGGGTTCAGCCTCGGCCTGGGCCGCGAGCGGAGACGCCTCGTCTTCCGAAGGCGATGCGACGGCGGTGTCCGGCGTCGGATCGCTAGCATCGCTTGCGGGTTCCGCCGTCGCGGTCTCGCTATCGCCCGGGCTGGCGGCACGCGTCTCGGTGTCACCCGGCAGGGATGCCGTCGCCAATGGCGTCTCGGGGGCATCGCCCGGTTTCGCCTCAATCGCGGCCACGATTTCGGCACTGGCCGACGACACGACACCGGCGGCACTCGCCGCTTCGACTGCGGCCGGCGAGGTGGTGGACGGGGTGGCGTCGGCAGAGATGCTTGCGCCCGCCGCGCGGATCGGATTTCGCTCAGGGATGGTCGGCCGACCGAACCTCTTCTTGAGGATTTTGGGCTTCGTGTCCTGGCCCGGGAGCGGCACGCGAATTTGCCCAGCCAGCGGCGTGACCGCGAACTGGCCCAAAAGCGTCGCGGCCACAACCATGGCGATTAGCCCTGCAACTGGGGGTCGTCCGCCCATCCTGGTCCCCTCAACCCCAAAACGTAGTCCGTGACGCCGCCAACGGCCACCCTGAAATCGCTGACGATTTCGCGAGCGCCCTGACATATATTGGAAAATCGGGGCGCTTCCAGGGCTCACGGCGAAGTTTGCAGGCGGTCGCGCCCGCGCTTGCGTTCCGCCCAGAGATTTGGAGCATTCCGCGTGATCTTTTGCGGATGATTGCCGCGAAATTAGGCATATGCGCGGATTTCTCGCAGTCTTAAAGACGCCCCAGATTTGATCGATGCTGTCATTGATGTAATAAACTCGCACATCAGCTCGAATCTAAGACACTGAGACTGCGGCGCTGGCGCTATAGGCGCTGCGCGAAAGTCGGCCCCATTCTTGCTCGCAACTATGTGGTTGCATGGGCGGTGGCCTGAACAACTCACCAGAGGCTCTAAAGCATGTGTGGTTTGTGCGGCGAGATCACTTTTGACGGCTCGCCAGCGTCGGTCGAGGCCCTTGGCGCCATGACCTGCTCGATGACGCCGCGCGGGCCGGACGCCGAAGGCATCGTGGCCCGCGGCCGCGTGGCGCTGGGCCACCGGCGCCTCAGAATCATCGACCTGTCCGAACGCGGCCAGCAGCCGATGGTCGATTCCGAGCTCGGGCTCACCCTCGTCTTCAACGGCTGCATCTACAACCACAAGGAGCTGCGCGCCGAGCTCGAGGCACGCGGCTACCGCTTCTTTTCGACCAGCGACACCGAAGTGATCCTCAAGGCTTGGCACGCCTGGGGGCCAGAGGCGCCGCGCCGCTTCAACGGCATGTTCGCCTTCGTGATCCACGAGCGCGAGACGGGCCGGGTCGTCATGTGCCGCGACCGGCTCGGCATCAAGCCGCTCTACTACACCCAAGACGCAAAGCGCCTGCGCTTTGCCTCCACGCTGCCGGCTCTGGTCGCCGCCGGCGATGTGGACACCGCGCTCGATCCGGTGGGGCTCGCCCACTACATGACCTTCCATGCGGTCGTGCCGCCGCCGCATACAATCCTGCGCGGCGTGCGCAAGCTGCCGCCAGCCACGCTCCGCATCATCGAGCCGGACGGGCGCACCAAGGACAGCATCTACTGGGAGCTTCAGTTCGAGCGTTCGGCTGCGGATCTGACGCTAGACCCCGCCGTGTGGAAAGACCGTGTTGGCGCCGCACTGCGCCGCGCCGTCGACCGGCGCATGATCGCCGACGTGCCGGTGGGCGTGCTGCTCTCCGGCGGCGTCGATTCGAGCCTCATCGTCGGGCTGCTGGCGGAAGCCGGCCAGAAGCATCTTAAGACCTTCTCCATCGGCTTCGAGGCCGCGCACGGCGAGGCCGGCGACGAGTTCAAATACTCCGACATCATCGCCAAGCACTTCGACACCGACCACACCAAGATCATGATCCCGACAACCAGCATGCTCAATGCGCTGCCGGATACGATCGCCGCCATGTCGGAGCCCATGGTGTCCTACGACAATGTCGGCTTCTATCTCTTGTCGCGAGAGGTGTCGAAGCACGTCAAGGTTGTGCAGAGCGGCCAAGGCGCCGATGAAGTGTTCGCCGGCTATCATTGGTATCCGAAGCTCGAAAACTCCAACGACATCCTCACCGACTACAAGGCGCTGTTTTTCGACCGCGACCGTGAACGGCTCAGCCAGCATCTCGGCGATATGTGGATGGCGGAGGACGACGAGCCGGCGCGGTTCGTCGAGGCGCATATCACGCGCGCCGGCGCGGAGACACCGCTCGACCGGGCGCTGCGCATCGATACCACGGTGATGCTGGTCGACGACCCCGTGAAGCGCGTCGACAACATGACCATGGCGTGGGGTCTCGAAGCCCGCGTGCCGTTTCTCGATCATGAACTCGTCGAACTCGCGGCGTGCGTGCCGCCGGAACTGAAACTGAAAGATGACGGCAAGGGCGTGTTGAAGGATGTGGCGCGAGACATCGTCCCTGCCGAGGTGATCGACCGGCCCAAAGGCTACTTTCCGGTGCCGGCGCTGAAATATATCGACGGGCCGGTGCTTGAGATGACGAGAGACGCACTCACCTCACAGGCAGCCCGCGACCGCGAATTGTTCAAGCCGGCCTATCTCGGGGCCCTGTTTGACGATCCGACGGCGCATATCACGCCCTTGCGCGGATCCGAGCTCTGGCAATGCGCGTTACTGGAACTTTGGCTTCAGGCTCACAACATCTAGGCATGGCGATGAGTGTACAAAAGCATGGCAAAGGCCGATCCGGTGACGACGCACGCGCCGCGCCTCACGTGCTCGCGGCCAACTCGGAGTCCCTAATGTCCGATACGGATGCGGTTGTTGAGAAGAAAAACGTGGCGCTCGATTGCGGCTGGGGGCGGCTTCTGTTCGGCCAGACCTTCGAGAAGGCGCCGGAGCTGGCGAAGTGCATCCGCGCCGAGGGGCCCGGCCGGCGCGACATCGCCTTTTACATCAGCGACCCGCATGTCGTGCTCGCCGCGGCGCCGCAGGAATTGTTTCTCGATCCCTCCCACACCTACCGGCTGAACCTCCCGGGCTATGAGCCCACCAAGGAGCGCGCGCGCGGCTTCTATATCCGCCGTCTCAGCTCGGTTCAGGATGCCGAGGAGGTGAATCGCATCTATTCGTCGCGGGGCATGGTACCGGTCGCGCCGGACTTCTTCTGGACGCGACGCGACAGCCGGGCGATCACCTATTTCGTCGCCGAGGACGGGGCGACCGGCGGGATCGTCGGCACGATCACCGGCATCGACCACTTTGCTGCGTTCGGCGACCATGAGCATGGCTCCTCGCTCTGGTGCCTCGCGGTCGATCCGCAAGCGACGCAGCCCGGCATCGGCGTGGCGCTGGTGCGCCGGCTGGCCGAACACTTTCGGGAGCGCGGCGTGGCGTTCCTCGATCTCTCCGTCATTCATGACAACGACCAAGCCATCGGGCTTTACGAGAAGCTCGGCTTCGTGCGGCTGCCGACCTTCACCATTAAGCGCAAGAACGTCATCAACGAGAAGCTGTTCACCGAAGCACCGTTCGACGACGAGCCACTCAATCCCTATGCGCTGATTATCATCGACGAGGCGCGCCGGCGCGGCATCGGTGTCGACATTATCGACGCGGAGGGCGGATTTTTCCGCCTGACCTATGGTGGACGCTCCATCGTCTGCCGCGAGAGCCTCACGGCCCTCACCACGGCGATCGCCATGAGCATCTGCGATGACAAGCGCGTGACGCGCCGGATCGTCAAGGCGGCGAACGTGAACGTGCCGCTGCAGGTCAATGCCGGCGACGAAGAGAAGACGCGCGCGTTCGTTGGGACCCACAAGGCCGTGGTGGTGAAGCCGGCGCGCGGCGAGCAAGGTAAGGGCGTCGCCGTCGGCCTCAAGGACTGGGGGGAGACGCAGACGGCGATCGAGACAGCGCGCAGACTGTGCGACGAGGTGGTGGTCGAGGAGTTCGTCGAAGGCGCCGACCTTCGCGTCATCGTCATCAACTATCGCGTCGTCGCCGCCGCAATTCGTAAGCCGGCCGCTGTTATCGGCAATGGACGTTCGAGCGTGCGCGACCTGATCGAGCACCAATCGCGCCGGCGCGCGGCCGCCACGGGTGGCGAATCAACGATTCCGCTCGATGGCGAGACCGAGCGCTGCGTGGCCGACGCCGGCTATTCTCTCGATGAGGTGCCGCCGGCCAACAAATATCTCGTCGTCCGCAAGACCGCGAATTTGCACACCGGGGGTACGATCCATGACGTCACCGGCATACTGCACCCGACCTTGATCGAAGCCGCCGTGCAGGCGGCACGGGCGATCGAAATTCCGGTCACCGGGATCGACTTTATCGTGAAGGCCCCCACGGAGCCGGACTATTGGTTTATCGAGGCCAATGAACGGCCGGGCCTTGCAAATCATGAACCGCAGCCCACGGCTGAGCGGTTTGTTGACCTTTTGTTTCCCCAGTCCATGCCCGCCGCCGTGCGCGAAGCGCTTCAAATCTAGCGCGCATCATATTACCCATCTCCTCGGCGCCCCTCGTGGGGGCCTTGCCGTGCCCAAGTCTCTCCTCCGGGAAGGTGCTCCTATGACGATGCTGCATATCGACCTCGACTACCTTGCCGGCCAGCTCGATGCGCTCCTCGCCATCCCCAGCCCCACGAGCTACACGGACAATATCGTGCGGTATTGCGGGGCCGAGCTGGACAGGCTCGGCGTGCCCTTCGAGGTGACACGGCGCGGCGCCATCCGGGCGATCTTGCGCGGCAAGGAGCGGCGGCCAGCCCGCGCGGTTGCCGCCCATCTCGATACGCTCGGGGCGCAGGTCAAGCAGATCAAGGACAACGGCCGGCTCGCCGTGGTGCCGATCGGCCATTGGAACGCACGCTTCGCCGCGGGGGCGCGGTGCACGATTTTTGCCGAGGCCGGCAGCTATCGCGGCACCATCCTGCCGCTCAAGGCCTCGGGCCACACCTATGGCGATGAAGTGGACGAGCAACCTTCCGGCTGGGACTACGTCGAGATTCGGGTCGATGCGCGGTCGTCGTGCGTCGAGGAAGCGCAGAAGCTCGGCATCAACATCGGCGACATCGTCGCCATCGATCCCCAGACCGAATTCCTCGAGAACGGGTTCATTTGCTCCCGCCATCTTGACGACAAAGCCGGCGTGGCCGTGATGCTGGCGGCCCTCCAGGCGCTGGTCTCCGCCAAGGATAAGCTCCCCGTCGACGTCTATTTCCTATTCACCATCGAGGAAGAGGTTGGGGTCGGTGCGTCCAATATCCTCACCGAGGATGTCGCCTCCCTCATCGCCGTCGACAACGGCACGACGGCACCGGGCCAGAACAGCGCCGAGTTTGGCGTCACCATCTCCATGGCCGACCGGAACGGGCCGTTCGACTACCATCTGACGCGCAAGCTCGTGAAGCTGTGCGTCGAAAACGAGATCATTCATCAGCGGGACGTGTTCCGGCATTACCGGTCCGATGTAGCCTCGGCGGTGGAAGCCGGCCATGACGTCCGCACGGCGCTGATCTGTTTCGGCATCGACGCCAGCCACGGCTGGGAGCGCATTCACATTCACGCGTTGCGCTCGCTGGCGGAACTGATCACCGCCTATCTGTTGAGCCAGGTGGCCTTCGCCCGCGATGTTCAGGAGATCGGCACGCTCAAGGACTTCACCCACCAGCCCACGAAAGAAGCGGACCAGGAGCTCACCTCCGATGTCATAATCGACGAGGAGTAGGGCGCCGCCCTCACCGCGATAGCCGCGCTGTGGCCTTGCTCGGACGGCTGTGTGAGACTGGCCATGGCGCAGAACCGGCAGGGAAGCATGGCAGACACAGAAGCACAGCTCAGCAAGTCGGCTGTACTGGGCATGATCGCCATGGCCGTCGCCGTGTTCGTGGTCGCCAACGACTTCACCGCGCTCTCCGTCGCCCTCCCGGCGATTGAAAAATCCTTCGGCACCAGCCTCAACACCGCGCAATGGGTGATCAACGGCTACGCCATGGTATTCGGCGTGGCCATCGTCACCGGCGGCCGGCTCGCCGACATGTTCGGCCGCAGACGCATCTTCTTTATCGGTGCGGCGATCTTTGCCGTTTTCTCGACGATCGGCGGGTTTGCGCCAAACATCTGGCTCTTGCTCGCCTGCCGTTTCACCATGGGAATTGGCGGCGCGATGATGTGGCCGGCCATTCTCGGCATGACCTTCAGCCTCATGCCGCCGAGCAAGGCCGGGCTCGCCGGCGGTCTGATCATGGGGTCGGCTGGATTCGGCAACGCGTTCGGCCCGCTGCTCGGCGGCACTTTGACTGACACGGTCGGCTGGCGCTGGGTGTTCTTTCTCAATCTCCCGATCGCCGTGGGGGCGGTCATCATTACCTACCTTGTGGTGGCGAAGGACGCAGACCAGAAGGATCACGACGGGATCGACTATCTCGGCACGGGCGTGCTCACGATTGGTCTGTTTGCGCTGCTGCTCGCACTCGACCTGGGCACGCGCGTCGGCTGGACCAAGCCGCTGATCCTCGGGCTGTTCGTCATGTCGGGCGTGGCGCTGGCAAAGTTCTTCTTCGTCGAGCGCCGCGCGGGCAATCGGGCGCTCGTTCCTGACGATGTCATGAGCAACCGATCCTTTGCCGCGGCCGGTCTGACGACGTTGCTGATGTCGGCGATCTTCTTCGCCGCGCTGCTCTATTTGCCGCAGTTCATGTCCAAGGTGCTCAAGTTCAGCGCCATCGAATCGGGCGCCGGGCTCTTGCCGATGATGGGCACGTTCGCGGTGACGTCGTTTATCGCGGGGCGCCTCTACACGCGGCTCGGACCAAAGGTCAGCGTCACGGGTGGCACGCTATTCCTGGCGGCGGGCATGTTTCTGCTGTCGCGGATTAGTCAGACGACGACTTACGACGACCTGATCTTCGGCATGGTCGTGCTCGGCATCGGCTGTGGCCTGTTCTATTCGTCGATCACGACGGCGGCGATCACCGCGCTCGATCCGTCGCGGGCGAGCCTTGCCGGGGCCATCGTCTACATGTTCCAGATTGCCGGGGGCTCTATCGGCCTCGGCGTCAATACCGCGATCGTGCTCAGCGCCGCGTCGATGGCTGAAGGAATCCACATCGCGTTCTTGGTCGACGGCGCGTTGGCGGTCTGCGGCGCGGTGCTAGCGCTGCTCTTCGTCGGCGGCGCACTCGACAAGGAGCGCCTCGAGGCGGCGCGACCGCATCGCCACCGCGCGCACGGCTGAAACAGGCGCGCGTATGGGTGCCCGGGCATTGGGCCAGGCATTCGAACTGTCACACTTGCTGGCTATGGTGCGCTGCACAATAGACAGTGTCAGAGGCCCAGTTGTTTTCTCTCACCGGCAAGAAGGCGCTCATCGTTGGCATCGCCAACGAGGACTCCATCGCGTTCGGCTGCGCCAAGGCGTTCCGCGAACAAGGCGCCGACCTCGCCATTACATATCCGAGCGACAAGGCCGAGCGTTTCGTGCGCCCCGTCGCGGAAAGGCTCGGGGCCGACATCATCCTGCCTTTGGACGTGAGGGAGGATGCGCAATACGCGCAGCTGTTCGATCGGATCAGCGAGACCTGGGGCCGGTTGGACATTTGCCTGCACGCGGTCGCCTATTGTCCGAAAGACGATCTCCATGCCCGGGTCGCGGATTGCTCGCGCAGCGGATTCGCCACGGCCATGGACATCTCCGTCTATTCCTTCATCCACATGGTGCGTTGTGCCGAGCCCCTCATGCGCGCGGGCGGGACCTGCATGACCATTTCGTATCTGGGCGCCGAAAGAGTCGTCGAGCACTACAACATCATGGGACCGGTCAAGGCGGCGCTCGAATCCGCAACCCGCTATATGGCGGCCGAACTGGGCCCCAAGGGCATCAATGTGCATGCCTTGTCGCCGGGACCGCTCAAGACCCGCGCCTCATCGGGCATCGAGCATTTCGATGAGCTGATGAGCCAGACCTCGGCGCGCGCCCCGACCCATCATCTTGCGACCAATGGGGATGTCGGCGCCTATGCGGCGTTTCTGGCGAGCAGCGAGGCGACCAACGTCACCGGCGGCATCCACTATATCGACGGCGGCTATCACATCGTGGGCTAACGGTTCCGATGGCAAATCGCTGCCGCGCGGTCCTGCTTTCAGCACAATGATACGAAGGAAATGGTGCCGCAGGAGGGATTCGAACCCCCGACCCCCGCATTACGAATGCGATGCTCTACCGACTGAGCTACTGCGGCCCGGTGCGCCTGGCCTTCCGGCTTTGCCCTGGTGCGAGACCATAGGCGGCGCGGGCAAACGAAGCCTTTGGCTCAAAGCATTGGGCTTGAAGCGTTGGGCCTAGAGCCTTGGCCCCGTGCTTAATGCCAATATCCGGCCGGCGCAAGCTGGTCGCCGGACCGCGCGGAACGCATCCCGAACTCAGCGGATTTGCGCCGCGCGCAAGCGCTCAAGCGAGGTCGGGCTCTCGTCAGGCTCGGGCTGAGACACCCCGGGATCGTCCGGCGGGCGCGTGGGGACGAAGACCGGGGCGCCCGGCTTCGGCTCGATGCTCTGCATGGGGACGGCCTCGGTCTTGGGAGGCGCCGTGGGGGCCGCCTTGTCCTCTTTGGGTGCCTCCTCGCGCGCGGCCGGCGTCACGTCGACAACCACCGCGGGCGCCGCGATCTCTTGTGCCGGCGCAGGCACCATGGCGCTCGCGTCGCGCGGCGGCTCCATATGCTCCTCAATCAGCAGCGTGTCGTCGCCGCGGCCGATGGCGTCCACCGGCGCCTTCCACTCGAATGCATCAACGGCGCCGGTAACCGGCGACACTGGCAGCCAGCGGTCGGAAACATAGCCGTCGGCGATCCAGGCGCGATCGCGCGGCGCGCGCACGGCACGCGCCAGCCATTCACGTTCACGCCCTTTGTCGCCGTCGCCGCCTTCGATCCGCGCCATCAGGGTGCAAATGCGGGCGGACGGGCGCTCCGCGAGATAAGGCGCCAGCGCATCGCGCGCCTCCTGCCAGTCATGGGCCTCGACGGCGGCATTGGCGATGGCGATGGGGGCTTCGATATCGTCAGGGGTGAGGCCGGCGAGATACTCGACGCGCTTCAGCCGGTCGCGTGGGCTAAGGCCGGGCTTGGCGAAGGCGTAAGCGACCGCGAGGTCGGGATGGGGCGACAGCTTCCACGTCCTGACGATTTGCCGGGAGGCGGCGCGGGCCTCGCCCTTGGAGGCGAAGATGCGGCCGGCGAGTTCGGCCGCCGGCACCAGCGAAGGCGCGAGCCGCAGCGCCTCGTTGGCGAGCGTCAGCGCCTTATCGGGGTCGAAGGCCTCCGCCTCGCGCGCTTCCGCCGTCAACAGCACGGCGCGGCGGCGGTTGGCACTATCGGTATCCAAATGGCCGTTCTGCCGCGCGATGGCGAGCGTGTTCAGCGCGCGTTCCCAGTCGCCGGCCCGGGCTTGAATATCGAACAGCGCGTTGACGCCCCAGGCAAGCCTCGGGTCGCGCTTCACCGCCTGTTCGGCCAAAGTCCGCGCGGCATCGGCATCGTTGCTGCGCTTAGCCTCGAGGAAGAGACCGCGCACGCCCAAAAGCTGGGTCTCCGGCCGGTCGAGCATGGATTCGAACGCGCGACGGGCCGCAGGCCTGTCGCCTTTGAGCTGGGCGGCTTGGGCCCGCAGCAGCGCCGTCAACGGCTCGCGCGGCAGGTTGCGCCCGGCGATCCCGGCGTAGCGCTGGGCAAGCGCACGGTCGCCGACGCCGATCGCCAACAGGCCGCGCGACAGCGCATCGTGCCCTTGTTGCCGGCGCCGCTCCCGGACGTAAGCCGCCATGGCCGCGGGCCGTGTCCAGACGTAGCGCAGCAGCGCGAAGGCGAGGATGAAGAGCGTCACCAGGGCGGCCATCGCCAGTGCCGCGACGAAAGCGCTCGTCTCGATCTGATAGCCGAGCCACTCGATCGTCACGGTGCCGGGGCGGTCAGCGAGCCAGGCGAGGCTCAAGGCCGCCGCCACGATAAGGAGAACGAAGAGGAGAATGCGGATCATCGTCTAGTCATGCTCGGTTTGATTTGGCGCTGGGCTCCCGCTTAAGGAGACGAGCAAGATGTTCTGAAGCCGCTGCATAGTCTCGTCGGCGCCGAGGCGGGCGCGTGCCTGGTCGAGCCAGATCGCGAACGCCGCGCGTTGGAGCCCTTGAAGCGTTTCGACCTCTTTCACGGACCTGGCAAGGTTGCCTTGCTCCAATTGTGCCTCGGCTCTTGCCAGCACGGCATCCGGCGCATCGCCCTCGGCTTCCGCATCGACCCGCCTGATCTTGATCAGGGACTCAGCGCTCGCCACCAAGCGGTCGAGAATCGACCCGCCGGCTGCGGGAGCGGGCACGGCAGTTGCTGCGTCCTTCGCCGCCTTGAATGCGCGCGTCAGCTCAGGGACGGTTGGGATCCCGCTGTCCTCGTAGTCGAGCAAACGCCCAAGCTCGCCAGCCCCCGGCGACAGCGCCGCCAGTGTCGCAAGCTCGGGCGCGTAGGGGCGTCCCTCGCCGACCGCGGCCCGCAGATTGGCAAAGGCGATTGCCAGAGTGGCAGCCTTGGTATCGCTAGCATCTTTGTCGACGGCGCTGAGCAGGGCGGGAATCGCGGCTTCGAGCTTGCCGAGCCGTTCGTCGAGCACGGCGATCTCCGGCACAAGCCGCGCGGCCTCGCCCGAACTGAGTTCCGCCTCGGCAAGCGCCCGCAGCTTGGCATCGACCGCGGCGATCTCCTTGCGCAAGGTTTCGAGCGAAGCGGCGTTGGCGGCCTTGACCTCGGCCTTGACCTCGGACTTGACCTCGGCCTTGGCGTCGGCCAACGCGGTGTCGAGCTCGGCATCGAGGCGCTGCTCGGCCTCGCCAACCTGCTGGCTGATCGCCGCCGCGTCACCAACCGAGCCGCCATCCTTTGCCGCTTCGGCCATCGATTTCAGGCTCGTTTCGAGGTGGCTCACCCGGTCGGCCAGGGCCGCGATCTCCTGCGGCGTCTCGGGCTCACGGCCCTCGAGGTCATCGAGCCGCTGTTCAAGCTTCGCCAGCTCAGCATCGTCGGTCTTTGATGCGGGGGCCGCCTCCAGCTTGGCAATGCGGCCTTCCAGGGGTGCAAGATCCGGCGCTTGCGCCGGCTCGTCTCTGGGCAGGTACCCCCAGGCGAGGGCAAGCGCGCCCGCGCCGGCAAGGCCGCCCAGCAGCCCGGCGGTAAGGTGGGACAGGATGCCGCTCGCCCCCTCTCCGCTACGGCGCGTAGGCGGCTCAGGCGTCATCGCCGGCTCGGGGGTCTCAATCTCTTCCGTCGTGTCCGAGGTGTCCTCTTCCGTCGTGTCCGAAGTGTCGCCGGACGGCGGGGTCGCGCTCTCCTTCGCCTCGGGGAGGACCTCGTCGGTCGCGGGCGCGGTTTGTTCCTTGTCCGGCTCGACCGTCACTTCGGTGGCGGTGCCTTCAATGGTCGGCACCGGCCGGCTGCCCGCCTGGTCCGGGCCGCCGCCGCCCTTATTGCCGAAGGAGCCAGCCATCACGTCGTTACCTTTGCGTCCTGAAAATTCGCACGTCCTGAAAGATTCGCGTCACTCACGAAGATGACGCGCCGGAGTCCAAGAGCGCAAGGACATCTTCCTCGCGCGGGTGCGCGGGCACGCGCACCTCAAGACCCAATGGCGTCACAGCCTCTGCTACCGCCTGCGATAGGCAATAGCAAACGAGACCATTGGCCTGTGTTACCAGGCCGTGACGCTCGGCAAGCGCGGCAAAGGTCTTGGCGGTCCGCGGCGACAGGAGGATGACGGCGGAAATCTCGCCAGACGTAAGACCGGCCACCACTTCGGCGGGAAGCGCTTCGGCCGGATGCGACCGGTAAAGCACGGGCCGGCGGAAAGTGAACCCCTCCTCTTCGAGCACCGGCTTGAGGTCGAAAGCCACCAGCTCGGCGGCAACATGCACGAGCGCACCCTTCTCGGGGTGAAGCTCCCGGCGGATCAGCGGCAGCAGGCCGGCCCCCGTTCCAGGACCGATCGTCACCTCGGTGAAACCGAGCGTTCTTGCCGCCCGGGCCGTGGCCTCGCCCACGGCGAACAGCGGCAGGCGAAGCGCCTGCTCCAGCTCCGCATGGGCCGCCAGCGCCCGCAACGCGTTGCGGCTGGTGATGATCAGCGCCTGCGCCCCGTCGAGACCGAGCTCCACGCCGGGCAGAAACTCGATCTCAAGCAAGGGCGCCAGCACCGGCTCGTGGCCGCGCGCGATCAGCACCTCCGCTTCACGGGTCGCATCAAACTCAGGCCTGGTAACGAGCACACGCATCATTGCGGACCTGTCATGTCCTGCCTGTCATGGCAAACTTACGAGGAAGTTCGGGCCCGCACGCGCGAGCACCTCGTCGCCGGCATCACGGCCGAGCGCTCTGGCGTACTCCGCCTGCCCAGTCACCTCGACACCATGCCATTCTGCGCCGCCTGGCGTGAGGATCAAGCCGCGAAAGCGCATGATGCCGTCCTCGATCTCGGCCAGCCCGGCAATGGGCGTGCGGCACGAGCCGTCGAGACGGGCGAGGAAGGCGCGTTCGCACGCGACGGCGGTTTCCGTCACCGGATCGTTCAGCGGGACGAGCAGAGCCTTCGTCTCCTGATCGTCGTCGCGGGCCAGAACAGCGATGGCGCCTTGGGCGACCGCCGGCAGCATCTCATCGACGGAAAGAATCGCGGTCACCTGGGCGGCAAGGCCCAGCCGATCGAGACCGGCCATGGCAAGCAGCGTCGCATCGGCGACACCCTCGTCGAGCTTCCTGAGCCGCGTCTCGACATTGCCGCGGAAATCGACGACGCGAAGGTCCGGCCGCAAGCGCTTCACTTGCGCGCCGCGACGCAAAGATGAGGTGCCAACGACGGCGCCCGGCGGAAGTTCCATCAGAGACGGGGCCTTGGGACTTAAGAATGCGTCACGCACATCGGCGCGGGGCAGCACGGCCGCCACGCAAATCCCCTCAGGCAGCACGGTCGGCAGATCCTTCATGGAGTGCACGGCCAGCGCCACCTCGCCCCTGAGCAGCGCCTCGTCGATCTCCTTGGTAAACAGACCCTTGCCGCCGACATCGGCGAGGGGCCGCTCCTGGATCCGGTCTCCCGACGTGATGATGGGGCGCAGGTCGACATCGCCCTCCTCGAGCCCATGGGCCGCCAAGAGGCGCTCCCGCACATGGCGCGCCTGCCACAGAGCAAGCGGGCTGCCACGGGTACCGATCAGGCAGGGACGGGCCGGCAAAGCGGAACTCCTTGAGTTCTTTGGGTGAAACGGGCCACAGTCCCCGCATTAATGGCCGGTTTCGGCTCCCCCTTCAATCACTCGTCGCGGACGCCTATTGAGAGCGCATGACTGAAAGCGAAAAAAGCGCCCCTTTGACCGTGCTCGGCATCGAGACGAGCTGCGATGAGACGGCCGCGTCCCTCGTGCGCCGGGGCGCGGACGGACGCGGCGAGATCTTGTCCAACGTGGTGCGCTCGCAGCTCGATTTGCATGCGGCCTATGGCGGGGTGGTGCCGGAGATCGCCGCCCGCGCCCATGTGGACCTGCTCGATCCCGCGATCAAACAGGCGATGGCAGAGGCGGGGCTCGGCTTCGAGGCCATCGACGGGGTCGCCGCGGCGGCGGGACCTGGGCTGATCGGCGGGCTCATCGTCGGCGTGACCACGGCGAAGGCCATCGCGCTCGGGCTTGGGCGGCCTTTCATCGCGGTCAATCACCTCGAAGCCCATGCGCTGAGCGCCGGCCTCACCGATCACCTTGGCTTCCCCTATCTCCTGCTTTTGGTGTCGGGCGGACACACCCAGCTTCTCATCGTCAAGGACATCGGCCGGTTCGAGCGGCTCGGCACGACGCTCGACGATGCCCTGGGGGAAGCGTTCGACAAGGCGGCCAAGCTGCTCGGCCTCCCCTATCCCGGCGGGCCCGAGGTGGAGGCTTGCGCCGCGCGCGGCCGGCCCACCATCAAGCTGCCGCGCCCGATGCTGGGGCGGCCGGAGCCGCATTTCTCCTTCGCCGGGCTCAAGACGGCGCTGCGCCACGAGGCGCTTGCCCGGGCGCCGCTCAGCGACGAGACGATCGCCGATCTGTGCGCCAGCTTCCAGGAGGCCGTGGCCGAGGTGGTCAGCGACCGCACGGCGCGCGCCATGGACATCTATGCGGCCCGTCTGGGGCCCGAAGCGCAGCGCGCGCTGGTGGTGGCCGGCGGGGTCGCCGCTAACCAACGGCTCAAGGCCGCGCTTCAGGCGGTCGCGGAGGCCCGTGGGTTCCGCCTGGTCGTGCCGGCGCCCGACCTTTGCACCGACAATGCCGCGATGATCGCCTGGGCAGGCGCCGAGCGGCTCGCGCGCGGTCTCACCGACGACATGGCCGCGCCCGCCCGCGCCCGCTGGCCGCTCGATCCCGACGCGCCGCCGGCGCTCGGCGCCGGGGTCAAAGCGTGAGCTTGAGTTCGCCCCAAGCCGCGAATTTTGAGATATGAAGACCCCGAGGCATCGCATGGAACTTCAATCAGTCGGGATTATCGGGGCAGGCGCGTGGGGGACGGCGCTGGCGCTGACCGCGCGGCGCGCCGGCCGCGATGTCCTGCTGTGGGCCCGCGAGCCTGAGACCGTCGCCGCCATCAACCAGACCCATCGCAACGATGTCTTCCTGCCGGGCGTCGCACTCGATCCGGCGATCGAGGCCACCTCACGCTTCAACGAGGTCGCCACCTGCGACATGCTGCTGATGGTGACGCCGGCGCAGCATTTGCGCGCCATCGTTGTCGCGCTCGCGCCTTACCTGAAGGAAGGCCAGCCGCTGATCATCTGCTCCAAGGGCATCGAGCAGGAAACCGGCAGACTGATGTCGCAAGTGGCCCGCGATCTTTTGCCGGCGGCCGAGATCGCCGTGCTGTCGGGGCCGAGCTTCGCCGGCGATGTCGCGGCGGGTTTGCCGGCGGCGGTGACGCTCGCCACTTCGGACGAAGCGCTCGGCAGCGCGCTCAGCCACGCGCTCAGCGGCGCGCCGTTCCGCTGCTATTGGAGCGGCGACGTGATCGGGGCCGAAATCGGCGGCGCGGTGAAGAACGTCTATGCGATCGCGGCGGGCATCGTCGTGGGCAAGGCGCTCGGCGCCAGCGCCCATGCCGCGCTGGTCACCAGAGGTTTCGCCGAAATGGCGCGGTTCGGCGTGGCGCTCGGGGCAAAGCTCGAGACCATGATCGGGCTCTCCGGCCTCGGAGATCTGGTGCTCACCTGCGGTAACCCGCAATCACGGAACATGTCGCTCGGCATCGCGCTCGGCCAGGGGCGAACCGTGGAGGACGCGCTCAAGGCTCGGCTCACCGTGACCGAGGGCGTGCCCACGGCAAGCGCCATGGTCGAGATTGCGAGCGCGCGCGGTATCGACATGCCGATCGCGCAAGCGGTGCACTCGGTGATCTCGGGAGGCACCACGGTCGACGAGGCGATTGAGGCGCTGCTGGCCCGGCCACTGCGGCCCGAGGCGTGAGGGCCCATGGACAGCCGTGAGGCGCCGCAATAGCTTCACTTCCGACAAAGAGGGACGCCGATGCTGTACGCATTGATTTGCACCGACAAGCCGAACGGCCTCGCCATTCGCAAGGCAAACCGCCCAGAGCACCTCGCTTTTCTGGAGAACCTCGGCGACAGTCTCGTGTTCGCGGGCCCGTTCACCGAGGAAGACGGCCAGACCATGAACGGCAGCCTGATCGTGGTCGAGGCGCCCTCGCTCCGAGCCGCGCGCGCGATCGCCGACGGCGATCCTTTTGCCAAAGCCGGCCTGTTTGCCGCCGTCGAGATCCGCCCGTGGCTGTGGACCATCGACAACACGGAAGAGACCGACGAGGAAGAGTGAGCGGCCCGCGCCATGGCCTACTGGCTGATGAAATCCGAGCCCGAGACCTGGTCCTGGGACGCGCAGAAGAAGGAGGGCAAAGCGGGCGCCGAGTGGGACGGCGTGCGCAACTACCAGGCGCGCAACAACATGCGGGCCATGCGACAAGGCGACCTCGCCTTGTTCTACCATTCGGGAAGCGAGAGAGCCTGCGTCGGCATCGTCAAGGTGGTGGAGCAAGCGCATCCCGACTCGACGGACGGCTCCGGCCAATGGGAGTGCGTCGACGTGGCGGCCGTCGCCGACCTGCCGAGGCCGGTGACGCTGGCCGAGATCAAAGCCAACCCGCAATTAAAGGACATGGTGCTGGTCAAGAACTCACGGCTGTCAGTGCAGCCGGTGACGGCATCGGAATGGCGCAAACTCTGCGCGCTCGGCGGCCTCCCCAATCCCCCATCAGCGTAGTGCCCGAAGCGCGTCTCCTGAGGTAAGCTCGGGAGAGCTCGCAAGTCTGGAGGGGGGACAGAAATGACATTCTCAGGTGTGAATTACTTCGCGGTCATCGTTGCCACGCTTGCCGGCTTCGGCCTCGGCGCGATCTGGTACATGACGCTTGGCGGCGTCTGGCTGCGGGCCATCGGCAAGACGGAAGCCGAGCTGAAGCGCGGGACGGGCTCGGCAAAGGCCATGCCGTTCGTCATCTCCATCGTCGCGCTGTTCATCATGGCCTGGATTCTGGCGGGCCTGATGGGCCATCTCGGCGACGTGACAGTGCGCGGCGGGCTGATCAGCGGGGCGTTCGTCTGGCTCGGCTTCGTCATCACCACGATGGGCGTGAACCACGCCTTTGGCGGCGCCAAGCCGATGCTGACCTTGATCGACGGCGGCCATTGGCTCGCCGTGCTGCTCGTCCAAGGCGCCGTGATCGGCGCGTTCGGCCTTTAGAGAAGCTTGCTCGCGGGATAAAATTTTTTCCGTCACACTCAGCGTCAGCACTTAGCGCACAAAGCGCGCGTTCGCGTAGGGAGGACTGATGTCCGAACATAAGGCATACAAGATCGAGACGCTCAAGGTGCCGAAGACGTGGAAGGACCACGCCTTCATCGACAAGAACACGTACCGGAAGCTCTACGAAAAAAGCGTCGAGAAGCCCGACAAGTTCTGGGGCAAAGAGGGCAAGCGCCTCGACTGGATCAAGCCCTATACGCGCGTCAAGAACACTACGTTCGAGCATCCCAACGTCTCGATCAAATGGTTCGAGGACGGCACGCTCAACGTCGCGGCCAACTGCATCGACCGGCACCTGAAGAAGCGCGGCAAGCAGACCGCCATCATTTGGGAGCCCGACGACCCGAACGCGGACGCGCGCCATATCACCTATCGCGAGCTCTACGAGAATGTCTGCCGCTTCGCCAATGTGCTGAAAGCCCAGGGCGTCAAGAAGGGCGATCGGGTCACCATCTACATGCCGATGATCCCGGAAGCGGCTTACGCCATGCTGGCTTGTGCGCGCATCGGCGCGGTGCATTCGGTGGTGTTCGGCGGCTTCTCGCCGGACTCGCTCGCCGGACGCATCGAGGACTGCAAATCGAGCTTCGTCATCACCGCCGACGAGGGCCTGCGCGGCGGCCGCAAGGTCCCGCTCAAAGCGAACACCGACACCGCGCTTGAGAAGAACGGGCACGTGAAGACGGTCCTGGTGGTCCGCCATACCGGCGGCGACGTGCCGTGGACCCCTGGCCGCGATGTGTGGCTCGACGAGGCGATGGCCAAGGTGCCGGCCGAGTGCCCGCCCGAGGAGATGAGCGCGGAGGACCCGCTGTTCATTCTCTACACGTCAGGCTCGACGGGAAAGCCCAAGGGCGTGCTGCACACCTCGGGCGGCTATCTCGTCTTTGCCGCGATGACGCACCAGTACGTGTTCGATTACCACGACGGCGACATCTACTGGTGCACGGCGGACGTGGGCTGGGTCACGGGCCACAGCTATATCGTCTATGGGCCGCTCGCCAACGGCGCCACCACGCTGATGTTCGAGGGCGTGCCCAATTACCCCGACGCGTCGCGGTTCTGGCAAGTCGTTGACAAGCACAAGGTCAACATCTTCTACACGGCGCCGACGGCGATCCGGGCGTTGATGGGCGCGGGCGACGACTATGTGACGCGCACCAGCCGCAAGTCGCTCAAGCTGCTCGGCACCGTGGGCGAGCCGATCAACCCGGAAGCGTGGGAGTGGTACTATCACGTGGTGGGCAACGGGCGCTGTCCCATCGTCGATACGTGGTGGCAGACCGAGACCGGCGGCATCCTCATCACGCCGCTGCCCGGGGCGACCAAGCTCAAGCCAGGCTCGGCGACGCTGCCGTTCTTCGGGGTCCAGCCGGCGATCGTCGACAACGAGGGCAAGATCCTCGAAGGCGAAGCGGCGGGCAATCTCGTCATCCTCGACGCTTGGCCCGGCATAATGCGCACCGTCTATGGCGACCATCAGCGCTTCGTCGAGACCTATTTCTCCACCTATAAGGGGATGTTCTTCACCGGCGACGGCGCCCGACGCGATGCTGACGGCTACTATTGGATCACCGGCCGGGTCGACGACGTGATCAACGTGTCCGGGCACCGCATGGGCACGGCGGAGGTCGAATCTGCCCTGGTCGCTCATCCCAAAGTCTCCGAAGCCGCGGTGGTCGGTTATCCCCACGACATCAAGGGCCAGGGCATCTATTGCTACGTCACCTTGATGGCGGGGGAGCATGGCTCCGACGCGCTCAAGGCGGAGCTGCGCGGCTGGGTCCGCCACGAGATCGGGCCGATCGCGTCGCCCGACCAGATTCAGTTTTCTCCGGGATTGCCTAAGACGCGGTCTGGTAAGATCATGCGCCGGATCTTGCGCAAGATCGCCGAGGACGATTTCGGAAATCTCGGCGATACTTCGACGCTCGCCGATCCCGGTGTGGTGTCGGATCTCGTCGACAACCGTCAGAACCGGAAGCCGGCATAAGCGAGGCGCCGGGCACATAACAAGCGTTGGGGGAGGGGCAAGCGAATGACGTGGCTAATGCGAATTCTGGTCGGTCTCGGGATTGTGCTGGCGCTCGTGATCGCCATCGTGCTCCTGATCGGCAATTGGGGCACGAGCGATCCGGAGACCCAGGCGCTGTCCATGACCGTGGGCAACCGGACCGTCACGGTGGCCGGGCACTACAAAGACACGCGGCAGGAATCCATGGCCGACGGCATCAAGGTCGTGGTGGACGGCCATGAGGTTCTCGTCTCGGCCGACCAGCTCACGGTGGACGGCAAGGTCCAGGTGCTGGAGCCGGACCAGGACGTCCTGGTCTACGTGGACAAGGACGGCAAAATCTCGGTGAAATTGGTCCACGAAGACGAAGGGGCCTCCGAAGAGGCCCCTGAATAGGATCGTCTTTTACGCCTTAGCCCGCCATGACCTTGGTGAAGTAGGCGAGAAGCGTGTTCCAAGCATCCTTGGTATCGCGGTCGAAGTTTTTCTCGAGCGACCGCTCGAGCGTCCAGACCAGAGCGCGGGACATGGTGCGGTAGTGACGCGACCGTATGCCGATCTGGCGGTGACGCGCGCCGAGCAGCTTGAGGGTCGGTGCGAGCCCATCTTCATGACCGAGCGAAATCATGGCGAGCTTGGCGCCGGCGGCGAACTTGCGCGCCTGCACCTCGATGGGTCCCGAGAACTTCTTGCGCACGCTCGGATCGAGACGGAACAGCTTGAGAAAGAAGAGCTGGGCGACGAGATCCAACGCCGGCTCGACGCGCGAAAAACTCAAGCGGATCAGGCGTTTCTGCTCTGCGGTGAGCTGGGTCTCGGTGGACGGGGCGCTGCGCGTCCGGCGCGATGTGGTTTTCGGGGCGGGGACAGAGGTTTGAATGGTTTGAATGGCGGCGGCTGGCATGGCTCGGCTACTCCTCGAACGCTATTTGCGAGCCAGCATGCGGGTTTCGGATTGACGAACGGTTAAGGTCAACGCCGTGGAAACCATTGGCGCAGGATCGGACGCTCAAGTCGATTTTCAACGGTCGTACAGGCTCTTGTTCCCCGCCCGATGACCCCCAACATATTGAAGGCGTCGGGTTTTCTCCGGTGCACACCGTGACTGGAGGTTTCCTTGAGCTATTTCCGCACCGCAATTTTGCTTGCGGCGCTGACCGCCCTGTTCATGGGCATCGGTTTCCTGATCGGCGGCCAGGCCGGCATGATCATCGCCCTGCTCGTCGCGGGCGGCATGAACCTGTTCGCCTATTGGAACTCCGACAAGATGGTGCTGCGCATGTACGGCGCACGCGAGGTCGACGCGCGCTCGGCGCCGGAGCTGTACGACCTGGTGCGGCGGCTTGCGTATGAGGCCTCTCTGCCCATGCCGCGCGTCTACATCATGGAAAACGAGCAGCCGAACGCGTTCGCCACCGGGCGCAACGAGAAGAATGCGGCAGTCGCCGTCACCACCGGGCTCATGCAGACGGTGAGCAAGGACGAGCTTGCCGGCGTGATCGCGCATGAGCTCGGCCACATCAAAAATCACGACACGCTGCTGATGACGATCACCGCGACCATCGCCGGCGCCATCTCCATGCTGGCCAATTTCGGGCTCTATTTCGGCGGCGGCCGTAATGACAGCGGCCATGTCGGCTTCATCGGCACGCTGGCGCTGGTGATCCTCGGGCCGCTTGCCGCGGGGCTCGTACAGATGGCCATCAGCCGCACCCGCGAATACGCGGCGGACCGCGAAGGCGCCGTGATCAGCGGGCAGCCGCTGTCGCTTGCCTCCGCCTTGCAGAAGATCGCCGGCGCCGCGCACCAGATTCCCAATATGACGGCCGAGCGCAACCCGGCTTCGGCGCATCTGTTCATCGTCAATCCGCTGTCGGGCGCGCGCATGGACAATTTGTTCTCGACCCATCCGAAAGTCGAGAACCGGGTTGCGCGGCTCGTCGAGATGTCGAAGGCGATGGGCGCGGCACCGCAGGTGACCTCGGAGCCGGCGGGGCCTTGGGCCGAAGGCCACGCCCGTACCTCCCGCGGCGGCCCTTGGGGCTGAGGCTCTTGGGGCTGAGGCCCTTTTGGGGCTGAGGCCCTTTTGGGGATAAGTCCCTTGTGGCTAACGTGATGGGCCTCGGCCCTCCCTGCTGCTAGACCCATGACCATGACCATATCCAAAGACATATCGCCTGCGCCGTCACCAACGCGGGACCATCAGGTCGGCCTGCCCGCCCGGCGCGCCGCCGTGACCCTGCTCGATGCCGTGTTGCAGAAGAAGCAGCCGCTCGACGACGTGCTCGGCCGCTCGCTGGACGGCGGCTATATGTTCGACCTGCCGGTGCGCGATCGCGCCTTGGCCCGCGCCATTGTCGGCGTAAGCTTGCGGCGGCGGGGACAGCTCGACCACGTGCTGAACCATTTCCTGGAGCGGGGGCTGCCGGCCAAGGCGCGATCGCTCTACGCCATCCTGCTTTCGGCCGCGGCGCAGCTCATCTTTCTCAAGACGCCGCCGCATGCGGCCATCGACCTCGCCGTGCGGCTTGCCCAGTGGGACCCGCGCGCCAAGCGCTACGACAAGCTCGTCAACGCCGTGCTCCGCCGCGTGGCGGAGAAGGGTGAGGCCATCGCTTCGAGCCTCGATGCAGGCCGGGTCAACACGCCCGACTGGCTGTGGGATCGCTGGGTGCGGTCATGGGGCGAGGAGCGCGCACACGCCATCGCCGATTCGCATCTCATCGAGCCGCCGCTCGACCTCACCGTGAAATCTGAGCCTGAGGTCTGGGCCGAGCGTCTGGAGGGGCGCGTGCTGCC
>Ga0307379_10002653_pt1 | contig 26327 bp, 21 predicted proteins | sample UN2MG_FD_202237 | JGI IMG/M metagenome (GOLD analysis project Ga0307379, IMG submission 202237) | Soil microbial communities from Risofladan, Vaasa, Finland - UN-2 | ecosystem: Environmental > Terrestrial > Soil > Coastal area > Acid sulfate soil | place: Finland: Risofladan, Vaasa | collected...
AGAGTTTGTCAGGCCGCGAGCGATCTCCCGCCTGGCGCCGTCTTCCTCCGCGAGCACGGCCACCATGTCTCCCGCCTCGAAGTCTCCTTCGACTGCGGAGATCCCAACGGGAAGGAGGCTCTTCCCTTCGTCGATGAGGGCGCGGGCCGCGCCCGCATCGACAATCAGCCGGCCCTTAGGGACGGCGGCGTAGGCGATCCAGCGCTTCCGCGAACGCATCTTGGCCAGCTTCGGTACGAAGATCGTGCCGATCTCCTCGCCTGCCATGATGCGCCGGATGACGTTGGGTTCCCGCCCGTGGGCGATGACCATGACCACGCCCGCGTTCATCGCGACCCTAGCCGAATCTATCTTGGTACGCATGCCGCCGCGGCCCGCCGGGCCCGCGGTGTCCGCCGCTCGCTGCTCCATGTCGGGCGTTATCTCAGTGACGACCGGGATGAGTCGGGCGTTGGGATTCTGCTTGGGATCGCCGTCGAAGTAGCCGGCCACGTCGGACAGGGAAAGGAGCAAGTCGGCGTCGAGCTTGGAGGCGACGACGGAGGCGAGGCGGTCGTTCTCCCCGATCTGGACGCCCTCTGCCGAAACGGAGTCGTTCTCGTTGAGCACGGGGATGGCCGCGTACTCGGTGAGGAGAGTGGTCAGGGTGTTGCGGAGGTGCAGGTAGCGTCGGAAGTCCGAGAGTTCGGCCTGTGTAAGAAGCACTTGGGCGATCGGCTGACTGTAGCGGCCGAAGATCTCCCGGTAGCGCCACATGAGCTCGATCTGGCCGATGGCGGCGGCCGCCTGGCGCGCGGGGAGATCCAGGCTCCGGTCACGGATGTCGAGCTGTCTTCGCCCCGCGCGAATGGCACCGCTGGTGACGAGCACGACTTCCTTGCCAGCGCGAGTGAGCTCGACGACCTGCTCGGCGAGGTGGGAGAGCTGGGCATCGTCCACATCGCCTTCGTCGGTCGTGACGACGCGAGATCCGAGCTTGATGACGATGCGCGAAGCCTGACCCAACTGTGAACGGGCTGCGATCACAGGCAAGACCTCGGACGAGATTCTAGCACTTTGGCCGGCGCCTGTCGAATGGCAGAAATCCGGTGGGATGGGAAAACCGGCGATAATGTGGCATAAGAGAGTGGACACGCCTCTGCGTGCCCCTGGTCCGCGCTGCGTTCGGGTTTCCCGGACGCAGCGTATTTTATGGCCCCGGTGGCGGGGTTGTGGAGCAGGACTGCCCCGGGGTCGAATCGAGAGTCAGCGGCTGGAGGGGCGGTCCCCACCGTACGCACAACCAACGATCGGACTCGTGCGGGTGTTCTATCGCTAGAGCCATCGATCAAACCAGTGGTAGGCTCGATTGGCCATCTCCTCCGTGAACTCATGTCCCTCCGGCGAGACGAAGAGGTCGAGGGCCTGCGCCGCGCCGAGCCGCCGATACAGCATGCGCGCCCGGGCGGCGACCTCCTTTGCCCCGCTGACGGGAAAGCCGGGATCCCTTTCGCCGGCCAGGATGAGGAAAGGCCGCGGGGCGATCATGGAGACGATTTCAGAGACGTCGCCCCACTTGAGGATGCTGGGGACGTAGAATCCGTAGTTGTGGCAACGCTGGGCGGCGAGCACGGCGGCATAGGTTGTCGTCCCACAGCTTGCCGCGCCGACAGCGATTCGCGGCTCGAGAGACATCGAGAACCAAGTCTCGGCGGCACCGAGGGAGTGGCCGATCATGCCGATGTGCGCTGGGTCCGCTTCCTGACGGGAGGCGAGATAGTCAACTGCGCGCATGACATCCCAGATCATCTTCCCCTGTAGGGTGAGGCCCTTGAGGAGCAGTTCGTGGGCGAGGAATCGCTCGTATTCGGCGCCGGAGAGGGAGGGATGGCGGCGCTCCTCGAAGCCGATGGTGTCGGGTGCGAGGGTGAGGTAGCCGCGGGCGCAGAGTTCGGCGGCGCAGGCCTGCTGCGGATTGCCGCCCCACCCGACGACCTCGCTCTTGCCGAGGTCGTACTGGCCGGCGTGCTGGTGGTGACAGATGACGGCTGGGAGGGGCGGGGTGCGGCGGCGGGGGATGAGAAGGATGGCGGGGACCACATCGCCGGGCTCCACTTCGTAGCTGACCCACTCGACGATGCGCTCGGGCTCTTCCTCACGGCGCAGGAGGCGGGCGTTGAGCGGCTCCTTAGCCGGGAATCCGCCCAGGAGGCGGGTGAGCTGGCGTTGTTTTGCCCGGAGCCAGCCGGCGTGTTTGCCAGCGGCGGGGAATGCGAGGGGACCTGCGTCGGGGTCGCGCTTCACCGTCAGCCCTCCGGGAGTTGAATGTCGTTCAACGAAGTGGCGCGGACGCGGAACGCCTTCGCGACGGCCGGGTGAACGACGCGTCCGAGGGCCACGTTGAGACCTTTTGCGAGCGCTGGATTGGTTCTGAGCGCGGCGGCGATTCCCTTGTCGGCTATCTCGAGGGCCCAGGACAAGGTGGCGTTGGCGAGAGCGTGGGTAGCGCTTCTGGGGACTGCCGCGGGGATGTTGGGGACGGCATAGTGGAGGACGCCATGCTGGACGTATGTGGGCTCAGAATGGCTGGTCGGCCGCGTCGTCTCGACACAGCCGCCCTGATCGACGGCGACGTCGACGACGGCGGCCCCGCTCTTCATGTGGCGCACCATCTTGCGGGTCACGACCTTGGGGGCGGGGGCCCCGGGCAGGAGCACGGCCCCGATGAGGAGATCGGCATAGCCGGCGGCCCGCTCGACGGAGTAGGCGTTTGCGTAGACGGTGATGACGCTGCCGCCCAGCACGTCGTCGAGGTATTTCAGGCGGTCGTGATTGATGTCGAGAATAGTGACGTGGGCGCCCATTCCCGAAGCTACCTTGGCAGCGTTCGTTCCGACGACGCCGCAGCCGACGATGACGACCTCGGCGGGTGGGACGCCCGGGACGCCGCCCAAAAGCGTGCCGCGACCACCTCCCTCGGCCTCCAGCAATCGCGCGCCGATCTGGACGGACATCTTGCCTGCGATCTCGCTCATCGGCACGAGGAGGGGCAGCGATCCGCCGTCGGTCTGGACAGTCTCGTAGCCGAGGGCGATGACCTGGCGCTCCAGGAGGGCTTTCAGGAGGGCGCGGGAGGAGGCAAGATGGAGGTACGTGAAGAGAATCTGTCCTGGGCGGAGAAGCTCGTACTCGGCCGGGAGGGGTTCTTTGACCTTGAGGACCATGTCGGCGCGGGCGTACAGGTCGGCGGCCTTGCGCACGATTCGGGCACCGGCTTCGCGGAACTCGCGGTCGGGGATGCGGCTGCCTTCGCCGGCACCGGCCTGAAGGAGGACCGCGTGCCCGCGCTCCTGGAAGGCGCGGACGCCGGCCGGGTTGGTGGCGACGCGAGCCTCTCCGTCTTTAGTCTCCGTCGGGATACCTATGATCATGGGGAGCACCTTTCGCCCCGGTTGTCGTCTGGGATTCTCCGGAGTAGGAGCACATCCCTTGACAGCGCTTGTCCCAGGTTCCGGCCAAGCTTCCCTTGCAGGAATGGGGAGGAGGGGCCTATAATGTGCGACTGATGAGGGTGGCGCGACGCACACGGCAGTGTCGTGTCTAATGGGTGGTGTCTAATGGATGGCTGTGTAATGGGTGGCTGTGTACGTTTAGGCGATTAGAGCGCTATCTGAGGACGTGGCATATTCTGGTGGCTGCATAGCGCCGTCGGCGGATGCGGCCCACCAATGAGACGTTCGCTGTGAACCGGTCTCAGCGGCTCGCTGCGCGGGAAGGGAGGTGAGTCCTGAAGGCGCACGGCCGGACCGGGACGGCAAACCAAAGGCTGTGACCGACGAACGCGAGGGCATTGCACGGCGAGGTAACATGGTAGCTCGAGGCAAGCCCCTGCGCTCCCGGTCCTGCACTATCGCTACAGCAACTGAAGGAGGACGATATGCGTAAAGTAGGGTACATCGTGAGTGCCCTGCTGCTTCTTGCGGTCGCGCTGGGACCTGCCTTCGCACAGCAGCCGTTCTCGGATGTCCCGACCAATCACTGGGCGTACAATGCGGTCAACACGTTGGCCGAGCAGGGACTCCTGGAAGGCTACCCGGACGGGACGTTCAAGGGCAAGCAGTCCTTGACCCGTTACGAGTTCGCGAATGCAATCGCCCGCATGATGGACCGCATGGAGCAGATGGGCGGTGTTCCGGGACTACCGGGACCTCCCGGACCTCCGGGACCGGGTGTCGGCGCCGGCTTGACGCCCGAGCAGCAGGCCATGTTGGACAAGCTGGCCAAGGAGTTCGGGCCCGAGCTGAAGGCGCTGCGCTCTGACCTGGATGCGCTGACGAAGCGCGTTGAGGATCTGGAGGCAATGCCGGAGCCGGAGCTGCCCAAGATCAGCGCCAGCGGGATAATGAGCTGGCGTGCTGGGCTATACGGGACCGATTTTGGCACCGAGGACGTGGCCACGACCGGCTACGCCTTCGCACCCATCATCGTCCCCATCGTCGAAGATGACGTGGCGGGAATCATGGCGATACCCGTCAGCGACGGTCTCAAGGACGCCTACAAAGCAGGCGACTTCATGAGCCAGAGAACACGCGTGACTCTCTCTGGCGAGCTGTCTGAGGACCTGGACGTCAACGTGTCGCTGCTTGCGGGCCCTGGCTCGAACGAGCTCTTCCGGCCGGATGCGTTGGCCTTCGACCAAGGAAACTCGCTGGCTATGGCATCCCCGCTCTTCGAGACGGGCAACGGCCTGATGGACGTCGTGAGCATTGACGAAGCGTGGGTCAAGTGGAAGACCCAGTTCATCACGGCGGCTGAGATCACGGTCGGGAAGCAGTACTTCAAGCGCGGCGTAGGGCTGCTGGCCGACAACGACCAGCAGGCCATCAAGGCCTTCCGAATCGACTGGATGACCGACAGCTTGTCCTGGGGAGCCATGTGGGGCATGCTCGATCGGGAGATGTTCTTCGGAACTTCGGCTGGCCTTCCGTGGGTGTGGAGTGCGAGCATGTACGACGATACGGGGCTCGTGCTCGAGCCGGCCGAAACGAACGGCCAGGACAACTACAACATGTACACTCTCAACTGGAACATCAGCGACAACTGGTCACTCGGTGGGACTTGGCTTGAGAGTGGCTTCAACAAGGAGTCTGGCTGGAGCGCTGACCTGGCCGGCAAGGCCTTTGGCCTCGAGTGGTACGGTGAGTACGCCCAGCTCCTGGACTGGCCGACCGGGGATGACTTCAACGACTTGAACGGAGATGGCGTGGAGGACCCCGATGAGGTCTCGCTGGACGACTCCGATGCCGCCTGGCTGGCTGGTGTGAAATGGAGCAGCGACTTCGTCAACCTGACCGGCGAATACGGTGAGGTGGACGCGGGCTATGCGTTCGCCTTCACCGGCGGAGGCTGGTCTGCGTTCCCGGGCCTTGCACTCTCCATGAGCATGTATGGGGACGAAGACCTGGATGTGATGCCCGGGTACTTCGCGCTGCCGCTGTCGGCGCTGCATCCGCTGGCGGAGGTCAATCCCCACTTCATCAACTGGGTGGATCGCCCGCTCTTCCTGGACCCGACGAACATCGCTCGGGGCTGGCACGTGAACTTGACGTTCCCGAACCTGCTGGGAGAGGGGACGCCGTTGAGCGTGTCCTACATGGCCGGAGATGGCTACGACCCAGGTTATCTGGGCTGGCTGGCCGCCGGTGGCTCCAACAGCGGCGTTGCGGAGCCGGACAAGTGGCGGGACGCCGATCCGGTCTGGGTCGTCAAGCTGTCTCGTCAGTTCACCGAGAACGTCAGCGGGAACGTCCTCTACGGTCGGCGCGAGGTCGACAACGTGATGACGTCGGCCCTCGCCTCGGATGAGGACATCCACCTTGCGCAGGATCCGATCCAGGTGATCCGCGCCGAGGTCTGCGTGGCGTTCTAGCACGCAAACTGGTCGCAGTGACTGTGGAAGCCCCCCGGCCTCGGCCGGGGGGCTTACTTTTCGTACATTTCCGAGGTTTCATTTGAGTGTGTAACGTGGTAGAATAGGAGGGACGGACGGAGAGCATTTGCCTGCTGCCTGCTGTTTGGCGGCAGCCAGAGGGAGGCAGGTACCATGTTCTGGTCAAAGGCTCGTGCAGTCCGAAGCAGCTTGGTGGTAGGTGTGCTGCTGGTGTCGTGCCTCACTGTTTCGTCCCCCGCGCTTGCCGGCGGGCGTGGAGCCGCGCAACGGCAGCGCGCCGAGGGCAAGGAAGAGTCGGCCGAACGGGCGAAGACGCCGCCGCAGGCGAAGGCGGAGCGGGCGGAGAAGGGGCGGCCGTCCGGCAATGAAGCTGTGACCCGGGTGGAGGCGCGAGGCGGCGGGAGCGTCCGGCCCGAGCCAGTGGTTGGGGCTCGCCCGCAGCAGCCCGAGCGCAGCTACTCGCCCGCTCCCTACGGGCGGGGCACACCTCCGACCCCTGTCAGCGAACGACCGGATTCCCGCGTGTCGCCGAGAGAGGTAGATCCCGGTTGGCGTGGGGACCGCGGCCGAGAGCGGGAGGGGGCGACTCCGTATCGCCTGTACACACCCCCGGAGGAGCGACAGACGCCCGCGGGTCCGAAGCAGGTGCGCAGGCCGGATCCTGTGACCGTGCCGGGATACGAGCGGAATGTGAAGCCGGAGCGACCTCCAGTCGCCACGAACAACCCCCGGATCCAGCCTTGGACCCCAACTCCCAAGGAAGACCGAGGTGAGGCGAGCGAGAACCGGGCGCAGCTGGCTCGAGAAAGGGCGCAAGAGCGCGACCGGGCCCGGGATCGCCCGAGCAAGCCGGAGGCCGGAGAGGCGCCGGCTCCCCGCGCGGGGGAGCGCGCGTTCAAGGTGCCGGAGGCGAGCTTCCGCGGACCCGAGGCGGAGCGGAATGCGAGAGTGGTTCGCAAGGAGGATCAAGAGCGGCTGCAATATCAGCTTCGGGAGAGGCTGACGCAGCAGAACCGCTGGAAGCAGCGGCCGGAGCGTCAGCTTCCGTCGCACGACACCGTAGGGAACGTGATCTCGTCGGACGTGTCGGTGATCGTCCGCGACGGGGTGAGTCGGATCAGCATTGGCTATGGCCGGATGCAGAAGTACTTCGGCCCACCGTCCCATGACTATGTAATCGCGCCGCGCGGCGGAGCTGATTACTGGGACGGGTATTGGGACGGATACGCCGACGGGTACTGGGCCGGCCGCCAGCACTGGCACGGCAAGCACGTTGTGGTGAGCTACTACTACGGGTACTACTGGTCGGACCCGTATTGGTTCGCCTTCCACTATCCGGGCTACTACCCGGCCGTCTACCACTACTGGGGCTGGTGCCCCGGGTGGGTCCATCCAAGCCGAGTCTACTACGCGCCGGCCGAGTACGTCTACGTGGCGGCGACTCCCTACCGGTACTACTACACCGGATACTCCGTGGATGAGACGGCGGCCTATCGGACGATGGAGGATGTGCGGAGATCCTGGTTCGACGGCGAGATCGCGAAGCTGGGATACCACCTGACGGACCAGGTGGACATCCGGATCTACTTCGAGGGGGAGTACGAGTACACGACCACGACGGAAGACTACTACGCGATGACCGTGGATGCGATGGCCACGACGCATACGGTGGCGCTAGACTTCGACGGTCCGATCTGGCTGTCGCGTCAGGAGTTCTTCGTGACGGGACGGCACGTCTTCTACGATCCGAACGACGCTCGCCAGACCGTCTACGTGTCCTACCGGTTTCGCAACCTGGGAGGCGAGTGGTTTCTCATTGCGGTGGGCAGCTCGCTGGACCCGATCCAGCACCAGTACCGCGACTTCCGGTACTCCTAGGCTCCGATACGGTTAAAGGGTTCGATTGATATGAGGAAGAAAGCCCCGCACCTCGGTGCGGGGCTTTCCCATTCGGCGGGCGAGATCTGGTGCGAAGCGTCCCTACTTCAGCGGCTTCCCATAGCGGTCCACGGAGGCGAACTCCGAGAGCGGCTGTCGGGGGCGCGCTTCGGGCTGATCGTCCGGGACGCCGATGGGCGTCAGGGCGACGACGGTCATATCCTCTGGGATCCCAAGCACCCCCTTGACGCGCTCCTGGTCGAAGGCTCCGATCCAGCAGGTGCCATAGCCCAGAGCCGTTGCGGCGAGGATCATGTTCTGCATGGCAATGGCGACGTCGACCGGGTACCACTTGTCGTTGACGGCGGGCTTTCCCACGCCGGCAACGATGACGGCGGCGCCAGCGAGCCAGGTTTGGCCGGAGCAGGCCTCGGCGAGCTTCTGCCGCTGGTCCTCGCTCTTGACCACGACGAAGTGCCACGGCTGGCGGTTGGCAGCGGAAGGCGCCTGTCGGCCTGCTTCGATGATGGTCTGCAGGTCGGCGTTGCTGAGCAGCTTGGGCTGGAACTTGCGTACGCTGCGCCGTTTCATAATCGTCTCAATGGTGTCCATCGCCACGGGTTCCTTCCCCTTTCTTGTGTTCGCACTTCATTTTGCTTTCACCTCGCCGAGCACCTCCCGCAATCTCTGCACGGAGATGGCACCCACTCGCACGACCTCCGGGTGTCTGCCGACGAAGCTGACGACGGTTGATTCTTGGCCGAGGGTGGCCGGTCCCCCGTCGAGGACCAGGTGGACGAGGCCCTGGAGGTGGTCGATCGCCTGATCGGCGGTAACCGCGGGAGGCTGCCTGCTTCGGTTGGCGCTGGTGCTGCCGAGAGCGGCGCCGATGCTGCCTGCGACCAGCCGGGGAACCATGTGGGCGGGCAGCCTAAGCCCCACCGAGTCTTTCTTCGCTCGGACGGCGGCGGTGGCCTCGCTTCGGTCGCGCAGGACGACTGTGAGCGGGCCTGGCCAGAATTGCTGCATGGCGCGGGCGGCACTCTCCGGGATATCCTCGACGTAGGCGCTGGCCTGGGCCATGTCGCGGAGGAGGAGAGAGAGGGGGAGATCCCGGCGACGGGCTTTGACCCGGTAGATCTGATCCACCGCATCGGGCCGGCGCGGATCGCAGACGAGGCCGTACACAGTGTCGGTCGGCAGGACCACGAGGCCGCCCGTCTCGATCACATGGGCCGCACGCCGAACCACCTCCGGGTCGGGCTCCTGGGGGTCCACCCGCAGGACCTCGGTTTTCGCTGTCTTCATGGTCCGTCACCTCCGGCGCCAGGCAACGACAACGCGCTCGACGCCCGAGTAGTCGAGCAGGACTTCGAGGTCGCGAAGACCGGCTCGTTCCAGCAGGTTCGCCGCCGCGCGGGCCTGACCTGCGCCTACTTCGAGAGCGGCGAACCCGCCGACGCTCAAATGGGTGGGTAGCTGAACGGAGAGTCGATGGATCATGCCGAGCCCGTCGATGCCGCCGTTCAGCGCCAGTCTGGGCTCGAAGTCGCGCACTTCGGGCTGGAGACGTTCGAACTCCGGAGCCGGGATGTAGGGGAGATTGGCGACAATGCAATCCAGGGGGCGACCCACCGCGGAAAGGAGATCACAGCGGAGGAGCAAGACACGGTCCTCAAGATGATGGAGTCGAGCGTTCTCGCGGGCGAGGAGAAGGGCGTCGCGGGAGATATCGATGGCCAGGATGCGCAGATCGCGCACTTCGCGGGCGAGCGCGACGGCGAGGCAACCGCATCCGGTGCCGACATCCGCGGCCGCCTTTGCGTGGAGGCGGCGGGCCCGCTCGATAGCGGCCTCTGCGAGTATTTCCGTTTCGGGACGAGGCACGATGGCGGCGGGGGAGATGTGGAACGGAAGCGAGTAGAACTCGGTCTCCCCGAGGACGTAAGGAAGAGGCTCGCGGGCGGCGCGGCGGGCGGCGAGGGATTTGATGCGAGTCATCTGGTCGGCGGCGAGGGGGCTCTCGGGGTGGAGCGCCATATGCTCCCTGGTAAGGCCGGCTGCGGCGCCCACAATGGCCTCCGCCTCGACTCGGGCGCGCTCGACGCCAGCTTCTGAGAGGTGCCGAGCGAGATCGGCGATTGCTGCGCCCACCGTAGGCGAGGGATACGGACCCGGCATGGCGCGCTTACTGGGCGCCACGGACGGCCGACTGGCTCATGCGCTGGAGTCGGTCGTGCTCGGCAAGGACGTCGAGAATGGGTCCGATCTCGCCGTCCAGGATCGTGGGTAGGTTGTGCCAGCTGCGGCCGATGCGGTGGTCCGTGACACGGCTCTGGGGGAAGTTGTAGGTGCGGATCTTCTCGCTTCGGTCGCCGGTCCCCACCTGGCTGCGGCGGTCGGCGGCGATCTCCGCCTCCTGCTCGGCCTTGGCAATCTCGTAGAGCCGGGCTCTGAGGAAGCGCATCGCCTTCTCCTTGTTCTGGCGCTGAGAGCGCTCATCCTGGCAGACGACGACGAGCCCGGAGGGCGTGTGGGTGACGCGGACGGCGGTCTCGTTCTTCTGCATGTGCTGGCCGCCGGGGCCGGAAGAGACGAACGTGTCAATCTCGAGGTCATCCGGGTCGATCTCCACCTCGATAGCTTCGACTTCCGGCAAGACGGCGACGGTTGCGGCCGAGGTGTGGATGCGCCCAGAGGATTCGGTAACGGGAACGCGCTGCACGCGGTGGACCCCGCGCTCGAACTTGAGTCGCCCGTAGGCGCGGCGTCCCTTGATCGAGAGGACGACCTCTTTGTAGCCGCCGTGGTTTTCCGGGTTCTGACTGAGCATCTCGAGCTTCCAACCGACCCGCTCCGCGTAGCGCATGTACATGCGCAGGAGGTCCCCGGCGAAGATGGCCGCCTCTTCGCCGCCGGTGCCGGCGCGGATCTCGACGATGATGTCCCGGTCGTCGTCCGGATCCCGGGGGGCAAGCTCTTCCTCGAGGATGGAGATGAGCTCTTCGCGTCGCTTCTCCATCCGGGAGAGCTCCTGCTCCAAATCGGGATCGCTCTCCTCGGAGAGGAGGGACTTCGCCTCTTCGATGTCGCCTTCCACTCTCCGAAGCTCGCGGAAGCTCTCGACGGACGGCTCGAGGCGGGCGCGCTGCTTGCCGATGTCGCGGAGGCGCGCGGGATCGCTGACGACGTCTGGGAGTGCTAGTTGCGCTCCCAAGTCGTCGTAATGGCTCGCCATTTCGGCCAGCTTGTCGCCCATGTCAGTGTTCATGGCTCCCTCATGCGTCCGCCCGTGCGCCGTCCAGCTCCAGGGCACCGTCGAGCGCGCGGATGGCAACTTCCACCTGATCGGGCGCCGGCTCGCGCGTGGTTATCCGCTGAAGCCACATTCCCGGCGCTACCAGCGCTCCCAGCAGCCGAGACGACTTGTGAGCCCCCGCCAGCTTGATCACCTCGTAGGACAGGCCGGCGATGATCGGCAGCACGACGATGCGCGAGAGCAGCCGGATCCAGATCGTCGGCCACCCGAACACGGCGTGGACGAGTATCCCCACGAAGAGGACGGTGAAGATGAAGCTCGTGCCGCACCGCTGGTGCAGCGTGCGGTGCTCGTCCGCCGCGTCCTGACTGTAGCGGCCGGTCGCCTCGAAGGCGTTGATCACCTTGTGTTCGGCCCCGTGATACTGGAACACTCTCCGCATCTCCGGCATGCGAGACGCCAGCACGATGAAGATGACGAAGAAGACCATGCGGACGATGCCTTCGATCACATTGAGCACGAACGTGTTGGTCACGAAAGCGTTCGTGTGGAGTCGGCTGATCGCTGCGCTCGGCGCCAGCACGAAGCCGAAGATCACGATGGCGAGCGCGCCGGCGATGGACAGTGCGTAGTGGATGGGACTCGGTGGCTTGATGCCCTCTTCTCGCGCGGCTACGTCGGCGGACGCCATGAGTGAGCGGTATCCGATGATGAGGGCATCGATCAAAGCCGGGGTGCCCCGAATGATGGGAAGGCTGAGCAGCCGATGTCGCTTGGTCAACGGCTCCCAGGCGTGCTGGTCCACTTGGATCCCACCGTTGGCGAGACGGAACGCGGTCGCGTACCCTTTCCGTCCCCGGATCATGATCCCTTCGATGACAGCCTGCCCGCCATAGGAGAAATGGTCTTCCGCCAAGGCAGCCCCCCTAGCTGGCCTTGCCCGACTTCTCCTGGCGAGCCTTCTGCTGCTGCTCATAACGCGCGTAGCGTTGCTGGAACCGCTCCACCCTTTTCTCGGTATCGACGAGCTTCTGGCGTCCCGTGAAGAATGGATGACAGTTAGAGCAGATGTCGACCCGCATCTCCGGGGTCGTCGCCCGGGTTACGAACGTGTTTCCGCAGGCGCATGTGACCCGCGCCGGCGTGTATTTCGGATGAATGTCGCGCTTCATGTCTCGACTCCCGAGGGGTCTCCCTCTCCCGTCCCACACTCACATCATACTCACCCCCGCGGGCGCTGTCAACGGATGGTGACCCTCTAGCCCATACCCAAGGGATTACTGTCTCTCTCACAGACCTCGCCCCAACACGCCTACCCCCACAGGCCCCCGCTCTCGTTTACCAGTTACTATTGGCAGGGGGAGAAGGGACTTCTGAAGATGCCGGTGGCGAGCGCTCCGGCAGGATCAGGGCCCGTCCGGCTACTCGATCTCGGGAGGAAGGAGGCTTACTCCCTTGTAGCGCTCATAGAGCCGCACGATGTCCTTCTCGGTCTCGACCGAGAGCTGTTCCGCGGGCCGGGCGCCGAAGCCGAACTCAGGGTCTCGGCAGACGACAGCGAAGGCCTGCTGGATAGCCTCGTGTGTCGTGAGCGCCGAGGTGGAGTTGTCGTCATAGGGCCGCAGGAAGTAGGAAAGAGGGCGACCGACGGCCGAGGCATATCGCTCTAGAGTTGATTGCTTCACCCAGTTCTGCTTCTCCACGTAGGACACCGCTCGCTGGCTGACGCCTACCCTCTCCGCGAGTTCGTGCTGGCTGAGTTCAAGGCTCTCCCGGGCCTCTCTGATACGTCGCCCGACGTTCACGTCTGGCATATGACCTGCCCCCTGTTGGGCCTCTCCGTACACATAGATGTGATTCCTTGTATACCATACCACATGTTCTGATTCTTACCTGCCTCCTGATGAGAAATACTCAGTATGGATACGTTGCCAGGCCAGAATGCTTTCCATTCCACCCCTTCGGATTATACATGGAATATGGTATAATAGACATCATGAGAAGCTTTCATCGATCAAAGGACCCCTTGAACGCAGGCCTGACGTCTGGTCGCGAAGGGTCCATTTCTGAGGAGCGAAAGCATCAACGCCCCCGGTCGGAGACGATGCTAGCACGAAGAGCGCCCGTCAAGATCGTGCGAGTGCGTGTGTTTCACAAAGCGACGTTTCGCAGGCTGCTCTTGGATGCGCTCCAGGCGTCCGCGTGTTTTCGGTACCGGGGGCAGTACTGGACGCCCCTCCACAAGGGGCGGGAGTTCACCGTATACTGTCGGGCGCCCGACTTCTTGGCTTGCGTGCAGGAGCGAGTAGAGGATTACCAGGTCCGGTTCTTCCAGAGCCTCCTTCAGGGCCAGTACGGCCGGGATGGGATTCTCAGGCCGCGGACCCACCTGTGGCGACAGAGCGACGGAACATACCGCGCCTCCATCGGCGCCGGCGGAGAACGCTCATGAGCATCGAGAAGAGAACAAGGGCCGGCGCGATGGCCGGGATCATGCCCCGACTTGTCAGGAGGTACCTGGAGCTGTCCGATACTTGCTACCGGGTGTCCGTTTCACGCCACGGTGAGAGAGGCCGCTTCAGAAAGGGACACAGGGGACGAACGCCCCATCCGGCGTTCCTCAAGAAGATGGACCTCGATCGCTCCCTCGCGCACGTGTATCAACGGTTCTTCGGTGCAGTCGAGGAGCGGAACTCCACCTCCACTTCGAATAGCCGGCGCCAGGGCAGCGAAACCTCGAAGGCGGGGAGCTCGAATGAGGTATCCCCAGCAGAAACTTGGGAGTAGAAGCCATGGGCAAGTGGCTGTAGTTCGTCTCTGACGAAGTGCTCAAAGTCGCACGAGGTTTCTCCCAGTGCATAGGGATTGGCCCCGATCTCTTGGGCTCGCCGCATAGCCTTCTGGCGCACGACGGACTGGTATCCGTAGTCGTCGGTGAAGCGGCTGGCGAGAAAGCGGCGGAGATCAGAGGGGTCGGACTGCGCGGCCGCGGATCCCCTTCCCGCGAGCAGGCAGAGGTGGCTGACGACCGTCCCTACCGTGTTTGCCGTCGTATTCCAGGCGGCGAAGGCGTGGAGGTTGCCAATCAGCTTCTTTCTCTGGAGGGCGGAGACGAGCTCGGGATCTGCGCCGTTGCAGTAGGCGAGATCGGCGAGCCCCACGAGACGACCGGCGGCGGAGGCGGCCTCCAGACGTTCCCCTACGCTCTCTGCCTGAAGTGCGAGAGACGGCGCGTGGCCGCTGGGAGGGGCTGCTACGATGTCGGGCTGTCTCTCTATCGGGGTATGGACGAATAGGATGGCTGATGCTTCGAGGGGCGGACCGAGGCGAGCGCCCGCGATACTGAGGTGGTTCTCCACCGTCTGCCGCAGCGGCTGGGTTTCGAACTCGGGAACAACATCAGCGCCGGCCTCGGCGGCGTAGTCGACTGCTATCCCAACGGCGTCTTCAGTTGAAGTCGTGACATGACGGGCCACCAGGACCAGCCCCATCTCGTCAGCTCCGGAGGTCATCGCGACTCTGTCACCGATGCGAAACTCCTCGATCTGGCCGCGGAGGGCCAGCTGCTCGGGGATATGAATGCCGACCGTGGCTGCGTCCTCCTGGGCCAGGACAAGGTAATCGAGGACGCCGTCGGCGGTAAGCTGAACGGCGGCACGGTTCACCGCGTGATTGCGCCTTCGGACGTGGAGGTACTCATCCACGTCGCGGGAGTCGAGCTTTTCTTCGACGAGTGCGAGTTCGGCGCGAGCATCGCTCTCGCCGAGCCGTTCCGCTCGGTCCAGGAGTTCTGAGTAGGTGCGCAAGAGGAGGTGCTGCTCCAGGCCGGCGGCGGAGGCCACCGTCTGGCCAAGCCTCATGATGACGCTGAAGGCGAAGATGGTCAGGTCGGGACGGGAGTCGCGCAGCGTTTGCAGCGCTTCGAGCCTCTCCAGCGCTTGGCTGAGTGCTGTCGCAGGAGTCCGCGAGGCCACGAGGCCGCCGAAGCAGAGCATATCGAGCGAGAGGACCAGGCGATCGGTCTTGAGGTCGCGCAGCCACTGGGCTATTGCCTCGCAGTCGCCCGGCTGCGTGAACCAGCCGAGCGATTCACGCGGCGGCATCACCAGGTCCAAGCCGGCAATCTGCGCCAGCTGCTGTGGGAAAACGCTGTTGCAGGGGCGATCATCGAGAGGTACGAGACTGAGAGCTGAGACTGGAATGGCTTTGTGCTCCTCCCTGGATTGCCCTATTCTAACGAGGTCGGTACTCGTGTCAAGGTCAATGGCCGTGGACCGAAGCTCTCCACACGTTCCTATTGCGGACAGGATGAGTAGGGTATGCAACAGGATTCAGGCCGATGACGTCCAATTCGAGATCGATCTGGTGCCAAAGGCCGCTCGACACGACAGTCGTCCGACTGTAAGGTGCGAACGCGACCGAGACTTGGTGCGAGCTATGAGGCCCTTCTATGTCGGCTAGCGGTCAGCTACACATTGAGAAGAGACAGGACTACCGCCTGGTGCTCGACCCGACGGCGCCAAACTGGGTTGCCGTGGATGCCGAAGGGGCATGGATTCTCCGGCAGCTTCGGCGGGGCCGTTCCCGGGACGAAGTGACGTATCGGTATGCGAGGCGGGTCGGAGTGAGTTTGCGGCGGGCGGTGGAGCTCGTGGGCCGCTTCGTCGACGAGGTCGACGAGTTTGCCGCTCCGCGGGCGCAATCTCCCTACGAAGGCAGGCAGCGCTATCTCAAGCCTGACCGACTGCGGGAGGTTTGGATCCACGTCAGCGATCGCTGCAACCTGGCGTGCCGCCACTGCTTGGTCTCGTCCGGCCCGAGGGGCAAGGGAGGGCTGGATACGGAGGCGGTGACGGGGATCATCAGGCAAGCATGCGATCTCGGTGCTGAGACCTTCTATTTCACGGGGGGTGAGCCGCTGCTGCGGCGGGACCTTCCCCGGCTGCTGAGAGAGGTAACAGGGACGTATGGTGCAACAGCCGTCGTGCTGACGAACGGGACCCTGCTGGAGAGCGAGTGCGTCGATGGTTTGGCGGCGTTGCCGGAGAAGCGACTTTTCCTTCAGGTGAGTCTGGACGGCTCGTCGGCCGAACGCAACGATGCGCTGCGGTCGGCGGGGAGCTTCGAGGGCGCAGTGCGGGGCATTCGGGCGGCACGCACAGCTGGGCTCGACATCACGGTGGCGACGGTCGTGCTGCGAAGCAACCTCGACGATCTCATCGCGATAGCGGACCTCGTGAGCGGACTCGGCGTCCGGCACATGCACCTCATGTGGCAACATGTACGAGAGCGGGGCGGACGCCTTCCTCGCGCGGGGATGCGGAAGCTCGTGGATGCGGTGGCGGGGCTGAAACAGCATGCGCGCGCTACGGGGCTCGTGATAGACAACTTCGAGAATGCTCGGCGGACCGTCAATGGGGACCCGGGGACCAAGTACGATCTCTCCAACGCGTGTTGGGACAGTCTAGCTGTATACAGAGACGGTCGGGTGTTTCCGTCTGCCTGTCTGGTAGGGATAGACTCAGAGGCGGCCGGGTCCCTGCTTGAGTCCTCGCTGGGTCGCATATGGCTGGAGTCGGAGACGCTGGCGCGGGGCCGCGCGCGAAGTGTGGTCGATGCCGGCCTGGAGGGCGATCCGTGGATGTTCCTGCACGGAGGAGGGGATCCGGAGCAGGCTCATTTTGCCTCCAACGGGAACGGCGAGGCCGCAGTAGACCCGTACCTTCCGCTGCACACCGCTATCGCTCGCAGCATTATAGACGAGACGGTGGCGGAGCGGCGGAGGCTGATCGGCAAGCGACCGCCCGGCCCCGTGGTATATCAGGTGATGGGGGACGATGGGTACGGCTGTCCGATCGAAGCCGGGGTGCTGAACGGCGGCGCGCATACGGTCGACTTCGTTCACTCGAACTGCGTGCTCATTCAAGACGTCATCGCGAAATCGCGGGCGCAGATCCGGGAGTATTATGGCGAGGCGGTGCGAGAGCCGAAGACCGAGATCTGCCAGCCCGTGGCCATCGACCAGAAGCACGTGGCGCACATACCCGACGAGGTCATCGCGCGGTCGTACGGGTGCGGCAGCCCGGTCTTCGCCGCCAAGCCGGAGACCGGAGAAACGATCCTCGACCTGGGTTCGGGAGCCGGCATGGAGGCGTTCATCGCCTCCCGGTTCGCGGGGCCGGAGGGGTGTGTGATCGGGGTGGACATGACGCCGGATATGCTTCGGTTTGCGGGCGAGGCGCGGCGAGAGGTAGAGAAGCGGCTGGGGTATGGGAATGTGTGCTTCGCCCAGGGGCTTCTCGAAGGCCTGCCGGTGGCCGACGCCAGCATCGATGCGGTTATCTCCAACTGCGTCATCAATCTCTCGCCTGAGAAGCTGAAGGTGTTCGCCGAGATCAGGCGCGTGCTGAAGCCAGGCGGCCGCATGGTGATCAGCGATATCGTAAGCCGCTCGGCGCTTCCGCCGGAGATCCGGTTCAACCCGAGGCTGAAGGGAGAGTGTATTGCGGGGGCGATGACGGAGAAGAAGCTGCTGGCGACGCTGGAGAAGCTGGGGTTTGTCGGGATCGAGATCCTGGACAAGAACCTCTGGCGAACGGTAGACGAGATCGAGTTCGATACGGTGACGGTACGAGCGCGCAAGCCCGGCGCCGGGTCGCAGGTCCTGTATCACTATCCGGGGCCGTTCCGGTCGGTGACGGTTGATTCGGGCCACGAACTTGTGAGGGGTGTCGTGACCGAGATCGACTCCAATCTGGTTCCGCCGGCGGTGAACACAGCTCGGAGCGCGGGGTCGCCGGTCTCGTCGGCGATGGCGCAGGCCCACCTTCAGGATTGCATGGTGTGCGGTTCGGCCCTCGTCTATCTCGAACAAGAGCGCGCGCTGAGCTGCTATTACTGCGGCGAAACGAAGGCGGCGAACGCGCATTGCGAAGACGGGCACTTCGTCTGCGACGCCTGCCACGCTTGCGACCACGTCGGGTTCATCCGGACGTTCTGCCGGAATACGACCGAGACGGATCCGATCGCCATCTTCTCGGAGATGCGGCGGTCCCACCTGTTCCCGCTGCACGGCCCGGAGCACCATGCGCTCGTTCCGGCGGCGTTTCTGACGGCCTATGGGAACCAGTTCGGCGATCCTCCGCAGCCGCGCATTGAGGCCGCCATCGAGCGGGGAGCGGCCCTGCCGGGTGGCACCTGCGCCTACTGGGGCGGGTGCGCGGCCGCGCTGGGGATCGGCATCGCCTATGCGGCGGTGCTGCGGGCGACGCCGCTGTCACACGAGGAGCGGGGCACCGTGCAGACCGTCGTCAGCGAGATACTGTCCGTCCTCGGCAAGTTCGGCAGCCCCCGCTGCTGCCGCCGCGAAAGCTACCTCGCGCTAGAGATGGCATGCGAGCTGTCGCGGCGGCATCTGCCTCATGCCCTGGAGTGCGGGGAGCTGCCGCCCTGCGACCAGACGGCACTCAACCACGAGTGCCTGGGCACCAAGTGTCCGTTGCATCCGACGAATCGGGGCTAGTGTCGCGTCCCGGCGATAACTTCATAATGTCTTACAGGGCAACAATCGCGGAATAGTTGTCACCAGCCCGCTGTAGGCTCGTGCCGTCTTATCCTACCTCTCAGCTTTTGTATAGTTATTCCTGAGACGGCACACTAGAACCTATTTCATAACCCGCCTGCCACAGGATACGCCTCTTCCCGGGCCGCTGTCTGCCGGTTATGAAATGGCCCCTAGCGCTGTTCGCTCGGACGGTCCCCCGGCGGGTAGATCGCGGACTCATGGAAGCGCGGCTTGCCCGGCCCCTCGAGGCTTCGGGTGAACGCAGCCGGTGGCTTCGGCCCGCCCTGGACGATGAGTGACCAGGAAGGCCATCGATAGTCGAGCTGCCGGACGTAGTAGCCGAGCAGCAGCGCAAGGCCGAGTCCAATGAGGGACCACCTCACCAGCGGGCGGCCCCAGCTGTGCATTCGTCCTGCGGCCCAGCCGGCAAGCTCCCACGCAGCGAGCCCGACGAGCCAGGCCGTACCTACGTGGGGAAGATAGCGATAGTGCTTGAAGGCGGGGTTCCAGTAGAGATTGTGAACCGGCAGATACAGCGCTAGCTGCCACGCCACTCCGAGCGCGAGCTGACGCGGCTGCCGGCGCAGGAGCACGATCAGCCCCGCCCAAAAGGCGACCTGCTCAAGCAAGAGGCGCGGAAACCGGGGCGAGAACGCGATCAGCCAGCCCTGCTGCCGCCACAGCGTAGCCAGCTCATATGGCCGCGGTGTCAGCAGGTCCTGGAACAGCCAGGTGACGCTGACGCTGAGCGGGCGAAGCTGCGGCGCGTTCTGCCGCAGGTACTCCTCCATGGGCCAGGCGTGAAGCCGAACCCACAGGTATGGGAGAAGCAGCACGACGATGAGTGCGATCCCGGCCGCCCGCTGCGCGACGCTTCTTCGAGCGGGCGCCAGCGCGGCCGCCGCCGCGAGGAGCAGCGGAGCCACCGCGCCCGGCTCCTTTGCCATCGCCGACAGCACGACACAGGTGGCCGCGCCGGCGAGATGCGGCCCCGGCCGCCCCGCCATCCAGGTGAGGTAGAAGTGGACCCCGGCCAGCAGAAACGCGCCGCAGAGCAGATCCTGCCGACCATTGATCCAGTCCACCGCCATGTGCCCTGGCGGGAAGACCGCCGCCATCGCCCCCGCCAGCCGCGCCCCCCACACCGGCGCGCCCGCTCGGACCATCACCGCCGCGAGCAGAAACGCGCAGGCGAAGTGCAGCAGCACGTTGCCCAGATGGAAGGCCCACGGACGCGGCCCCGCGATGAGATAGTTGACAAGCAGTGACAGCCGCGTCAGCGGCCGATACTCGAAGTGCGTGTAGGCCCAGTACCCGCGCGTGAACCACTGCGCGATGTCCCGCGGCGTGTGGTGCAACGCCGCCTGGGTGGTGTGGTAGAAGTCGTCGGGGTTCGCCAAATCCACGCCGGAGAACAGCGTCGGGAACCAGACGACGAGCGTGAGCAGCAGGAGCGCCACCGGATAGACACGCCGCGCCCGCTCGGGCTCGGCGAGCAGGCGCCGGACGAGTGTTTCGGTTCGCACTGCGAGGGCACGCATCTTCCGCTCATTCTGTGCTGTGTGCTGCAAAGGTGACTTCGTTCCAAGTCACCGAGTCACCTGTAGACAGCTCTGCGCCCGAGGAGAGATTCGGGGGGACAGCGAATAGTCGAGACATGAGAGCGTGGTTCCTGTTGGGACCCCGAGAGCTGGAGATGCGCGAGGTGCCCGACCCAGAGCCCGGGCCAGGCGAGGCCATCGTCCGCGTCCGTGCCGTCGGCATCTGCGGCTCCGACGCGGAGTGCTATGAGGGCACACACCCGCTGCCCAACTACCCGCGGCTCCCCGGCCACGAGTTCTCCGGCGAGATCGCCTCGGTCGGTTCGGAGTGGTCGGGGCCGCCGCTCGGCACACGCGTCGCGGTCGATCCTGCGCTGCACTGCGGCACCTGCTATGCCTGCCGCGTGGGGCGGCACAACTGCTGCGCAGAGGTCTCCATCGCGGGCGTCCATCGCCCCGGCGCGATGGCCGAGTACGCGATCTGCACAGCCTCCCAGCTCGTCCCCATTCCGGACGATATGAGTTTCGAAGTTGGCGCCGCCGTCGAGACCCTCAGCATCGGCGCTCAGGTTGCCGACCGCGCCGGTATCCGCCCCGGCGACCGCGTCCTCATCCTCGGCGCCGGCCCCATCGGCCTCTGCTGCCTCCTCATGGCGAAGAACGCCGGAGCCTCCGTCCTGGTCTCCGAGCCTCTCCCGTGGCGGCGCGCCCTCGCCGCCGACCTGGGCGCCGACCGCATCATCGACGCCAGCGCGACCTCCCTTGCCGACGCCGTCCGAGACTTCACCGACGGGTACGGCGCGCACGTCACCATCGACGCCACCGGCGAGATCGATGGGGCCGAAGCCGCGCTCTCCGCTCTCGGATCGGCCGGTCGCGCCGTCATCCTCACCCTCCGTGACGAGCCCATGCGCGTCCGTCCCTGGCAACTCGTCCGTCAGGAAATCACCATCCTCGGTTCCCGCCTCACCCGGGCCGACTTCGGCGAACTCGTCGCCCTCGCCGCCTCGGGCGAGGCCCCCATCGGCCGTCTCGTCACCCACCGCTTTCCCATGGGTGACACCCCCAACGCCTTCGCGGCCGCGTGTGAGCGCCCCGAGGGCTTCGTCAAGGCGGTCGTCTTGCCCCAGCAGCAGGAGGGGCGCGGTTCCCCCGCACAGAAGCTGCCGTAGAGAGAAGAACCGAGAGGAGGGTGAGAATGGACTGGGGGTTGCAGAACCGTCTGTCGCGAATTATCCAGCCCGAGGACGGGCACACCGTCATGCTCGCGGTCGACCACGGCTACTTCCTCGGGCCGATCAGCAAGCTGGAGCGCCCGCGGGAAGTGATCGAGCCGCTCCTCCCCTACACCGACGCGGTCATGCCGACGCGGGGTGTGGTGCGCAACTGCATCGATCCAGACACGTCGGTTCCGATTGTGCTGCGCGTCTCGGGCGGCAACAGCGTGATCAGCGAGGACCTCTCCAGAGAAGGGATCACGACGGGTGTCGAAGAGGCGATTCGCCTGAATGCCAGCGCGATGGCTCTCTCCATATATGTCGGCGCGAAGTACGAGCATCAGACGCTGATGAACTTCGCCCATCTGGTGGACGAAGGCCAGCGCTACGGCATTCCGTGCCTGGCGGTGACGGCGGTGGGGAAGGAGCTGGAAAAGCGGGACGCGCGGTTCTTGGGGCTTGCCTGCCGTATTGCCGCGGAGCTGGGAGCGCACTTCGTGAAGACGTACTACTGCGAGGACTTCGAGAAGGTCGTGAACGGCTGCCCCGTGCCGCTCGTCATCGCCGGTGGCCCCAGGCTCGACACCGTCTATGACGCCTTCGCCATCGCCCACGCGGCCATCGAGAAGGGTGCCGTCGGCGTCGACATGGGCCGTAACATCTGGCAGTCGGAGAACCCCACAGCAGCAATCAGGGCGGTTCGGACGATCGTCCACGAGCGCGCCACCGCGGCGCAGGCGAGCGCGTTGTTCGACGACGTCAAGGGCGGCAAAGCCTGAGGAGACGGGAGCTGACGGCCGTGCGCGTGGCGATGTACTACCGGAACAACGACGTCCGCCTGGAGGAGATGCCCACGCCGACCATCGGCGCCGGTGAAGTTCTCGTCAAAGCGATGGCGTGCGGCCTCTGCGGCAGCGATGTCATGGAGTGGTACCGCATCAAGCGCGCCCCCCTCGTCCTCGGCCACGAGATGGCGGGCGAGATCGTAGAGATCGGCCCCGGTGTCGAGGAGTACTCCGTCGGAGACCGCGTCTTCGCCAGCCACCACGTTCCGTGCAACACGTGCCACTACTGCCTGTCCGGTCACCATACAGCCTGCGAGACCTTGCACAGCACGAACTACGCTCCCGGGGGTTTCGCGGAGTACGTGCGGGTGCCCGCCCTCAACGTCGATCGCGGCATCTTCCGCCTTCCGGACGACATGGACTACGACACGGCCACCCTCATCGAGCCCGTCGCCTGCGTCGTTCGCGGGCTGCGCGCCCTCGCCGCCCCACCCGGTAGCACCTACCTCGTCCTTGGCAGCGGGATCTCGGGCTTGCTCACCATTGCATGCGCTCGCGCCTTTGGCGCGGGGCGCGTCTTCGCGACAGACGTCATTCCCCATCGCCTCGAGCTCGCGCGGGAATTCGGCGCACAAGCTGTCTTCGGCGATGAGGACGATCTGCCCGGTGCGGTAAGGGCTGCCAATGCTGGTTTCCTGGCAGACTCCGTGATCGTCTGCACGGGCGCGCCGGAGGCGGCCGCGGAGGCGCTGCGCTGCGTGGAGCGCGGCGGTACGGTGCTGTTCTTCGCAGTGCCGAACGCGGATGTTTCCGTACCGATCAATGATTTCTGGCGGAACGACGTCACGATCAGGACGACGTACGGCAACTCCCCGGCCGACGCGAAGCAGGCGATCGTTCTGCTCCAGACTGGCTACATTCCGGTGGAGGCGATGGTCACGCACCGGCTTCCGCTCGCGGAGACCCAGAAGGGCTTCGCGCTCGTGGCAGAAGGCAAAGAATCGGTCAAGGTCGTGATCCACCCTCAGGAGTGAGGCCTCCGCACCCCGGAAGGTCATGCGACCGGGCGAAGGGGACTTCATGCCTGCTCGGGCGGTGGTGATCCTCGAGGAGCCGGTGTCGCCGATCTCCCGCCGCCGTGAGATAGCCGCCTGTTGCGGTGGAAGCGGTGTCTGTTATGCTGTGCTCCAGGCCAAGAGCAAAGCCACCCGACCCGGCAATGTCGGTTGGATGACTCATCGCGCTGGAACTGGGCAGATCTTTGCGAGCAGCTCTCAGGAGTTGCTGGATGCTAGTGCAGGACTTTGTAGAAGCAGAGGATGCCCAGAAGCAGAACAACGAATCCGACAACTTGCTTCAGGTCCACCCGGGAGTCGAGGTAGCGGGTCATGGCGGCTGCACAGGGCGCGGACAGAACGGCTCCCAGCACAATAGGGACCGCCAGCGCGACTGTCGGGAATAAGCCAGACGCGGCGAACATGATCAGCGCGACGAGGCACACGAGGCTTTCCGCCAGGGAGGTGATGCCAACCGCCGCCTTTGCCTCACACCCGGAAAGCACTTGCCCGCCAACGACTAGCGGGCCGTAGCCGCCTCCGCTCATCCCCTTGTTGAACGAGCTGATTAGGCCCAGGCCGACTAGCTTCGCCCAAGAGAACCGGTATTTCCCGTTGCGCCTCAGCAGTATGATGATCCCCATTGCCGTGATCATCAGCGCGAAGTAGAGCTTCGCCCAGTAGGCGGGCACGCTCGTCAGGAACTTCACGGCCACCGATGCTCCAATAATGCCTGCTGCAGCCAGCACCATCACGATCTTGGAGTCGCGAGACCTGGGTTTGAAGTCGGCGTTACCCAACAGGTGGTGGAAGCCGCCTGCGGTTAGGCCGGTCAGGAACTCCGAGAGAAGCACTACCGGTACGATCATCTTGAGTTCGTATCCGACGAGCAGAAGTATCGGGGTCAAGGTCGTGCCGTAGCCCATTCCCAGCGAGGAATCCACGAACTCGCAGGCAAAGGCCAGCAGTGCGAACGCGAGTACCTTCCAGGCAGGCGCGGCCTCGTGGTGAGCGAAGAACAGCAGAGCTACGGCACCGCCCAGCACGGCAAGCCCTGTGGCAGCCGGAATGTAGCTCGTCCAGGGGGCCAACGCAGTTTGCTGAGCAACGCTCTCCTGCGGTCTCGGTTCGCCCATATGCCAGTCCTTTCCATCCTCGCAAGTGCACTCTTATAGGAGTGTGCACTCTTGTAAGAGTGTTGTCAAGGGTCAAAATGGGAATTCCGGAAGTGGGAACCGGGAGGGGGGACGGGTGAGCTAGCCGGGGCATGGTTCTTCGTTGAGCGGGCCTGCGCCGGCAGGAACTGCACAGGCAAGCCTGTAACTCAACTGAGGTTCAGAAGGAGTGCTCATGCCCGAAGTTATCTACCTTGACGGCAGGCTCGTCCGGCGAGAGGAGGCGGTCATCTCCGTGGATGACCGTGGGTTTCTGTTTGGAGATGCGATTTATGAAGTCATTCGCAGCTACGACGGTAGGCTGTGGGCATTTGAGCGACATCTGCGGCGGCTCAGGCAGAGCCTTGCGGCCGTCGACATGGGATATGTCGATGTGGGGGAGATTGGCAAGGCGATCCGAGCGACCTACGCGGCGAGCGAGATACTGGACGCGATCGTATATCTCCAAGTCACGCGCGGCTGTGCTCCGCGGGCCCACGCCTACAGTCGAGATCTGCGGCCGACGGTTCTGATTACCGTTCGCGACATGGTGCCGAACGTGGCAGGGGTGGACCTGAACGGCATGACGGCAATCACTGTGCCGGATGATCGGTGGCGTCGCTGCGACATCAAATCAACCAATCTGTTACCTAACATCCTCGCCAAGACGCGGGCTCACGATGAAGGAGCATATGAGGCCATCCTGGTCCACCCGGAGGGCTACGTGACCGAAGGCTCTTCGACCAGTGTCTTCTGGGTGCGAGGGGAGCAAGTCTGTACCGTGCCCTTGGGGCCGGAAGTGCTTCCGAGCATCAGCCGGGGCATCGTCGTCGAGATCGTGCAGGACGAAGGGCTGCCGCTCGTGGAAGAGCGAATCCCACTGGATGAATTCAGGAGGGTTGAGGAGATCTTCCTGGCGAGTACAACGCCGGGGGTGTGTCCGATCATCATCCTGGACGGTGAGCCGGTGGGAACGGGCTTCGCAGGGCCCATCACGTGCCGGCTGCGTGACGCGTTCCAGGCGCGCGTCAAGGCGGGCGACGACGCGCCGAGGTGATACCCGCGCGTAGACCGTACCCTGCACTCTGCTTTCTGTCGGCTACTCCGGGCAGGAGCGTTCGCCGACACCAGGGAATAAAGGGCTTGTACGCAGCGCGGGAGTCGCGCGGCGAATCAGCCCAGAGGGGGCTACGAGTTGTGCCTGACGACCCGGAAGCTGTACGCGTCGGCGATCTGATCTGGCTCTCGCCCGTCACTCCTGCTGTTTCACTTGCTGATGTGGAGGGTGTTCGACGGGATCTTGCGGCAGGGAAAGACTCCCTCGCGGCGCTCATGGGGCTGCTCGCCCATTATTGCCTGGACGACACTGACACGCGCGCGGCCTTTGAGGTAATGCTATCTGGACTGGCGAGGCAGGCCGAACTTGGGGATGCGTTTCACATCCAGGGTGTATATGGGACCGGGAAGTCCCACTTGTTGGCGGCCTTGACGCTCCTCTCAGGGCATCCTGAGCAATCCTGGCCGGTTTTCCTCGAGACGCACCCGGAATATGCGGAGGTGGCGGGGAGCTTCGGGAGGCCGCGGCTGGTGGTTGCGATCGCGTTGGACGAATATCCGACGCGGACGCATACGCTGGAGTATGTGGTTTTGTCCAGGATCGAGCAGGAGCTGGCCCAGAGGCACGGGGTGATGGTGGCGCTTACGGAGGAGTCCTACCTGCTGGATCTGGTGGATCGGTACGTTGTGCCGCAGGTGGGCGGGGACTTGGAGGAGGCGGCCAGGGGGGCTACAGGGCAAGATTGGGGAGAGCTGCGGGCCGGGGATCCGAAGCGGGCGGCGGGGGTGGCGCTGGATTTCATCGGGGAGACCGGGTTCCCGTTGGACTGGCGGAGGTCGCGCTCAGCGGCATGGCGGACGCTCGAACGGACATTGGCGGAACGCGATG
>Ga0307379_10002654_pt1 | contig 26320 bp, 41 predicted proteins | sample UN2MG_FD_202237 | JGI IMG/M metagenome (GOLD analysis project Ga0307379, IMG submission 202237) | Soil microbial communities from Risofladan, Vaasa, Finland - UN-2 | ecosystem: Environmental > Terrestrial > Soil > Coastal area > Acid sulfate soil | place: Finland: Risofladan, Vaasa | collected...
GTATATGTCAATATGTGACAAGTGTATTCTCAGTTGATGGGTTAGAATTTCATGTTCTTACGGACGATCAACAGCAACAAATATTAGATTATGAACTCACAATATATTTTTGTAAAGGCACAAATAGTGAAAAACTAGAATGGTTTGAAACTATTAATATTGCTGGTGTAGAATTGACAGCTCAAGAATTACTTAATGCTGTATATCATGGGGCATGGGTAAGTGATGCTAAAAAATACTTCAGCCGAACTAGGTGTCCGGCATATCAAATAGCTGGTGATATTTTAAAAGGTGATGCAATTAGACAAGATTACTTAGAAACAGTTATTACATGGGCAGCTGGACATAAAAAATATATTAGAGATTACATGTCTAAGTACTGCCATAATGATAATGCAAAGGAATTATGGGAGTATTTCGATAATGTTATTGAGTGGGTCAGAGGTGTATTTACTACATATCGAACGGAAATGAAAGGTTTGCCATTTGGATTACTATATAACGAATACAAAGACAATAAATATGATCCTGACGAAATTGAGAAAGAGATAAGCAATATGATGTGTGATGACGACGTCATAAAAAAGAAAGGTATTTATATATATATATTTGACAAAGATGAAAGACATTTGAATATTAGAGCTTTCGATAACAAACAACGTCGAGAATCCTATGAAAAACAGCAGGGTGTATGTATCTTTTGTGGTAAACACTTCAATTTAAAAGAGATGGAAGCTGATCATATTACTCCGTGGTCAAAAGGTGGGAAGACTAATACTGAGAATTGTCAGATGCTCTGTATGAAATGTAATAGAACAAAAAGTAATAAATGACAGTTAAAATAAGCCGGTATAGCTCAGTTGGTAGAGCGCCTCACTTGTAATGAGGATGTCAGGGGTTCAACTCCTCTTACCTGCCCACATAAAGGAGAATTAAATGGGACTATATATATTATCAATTTTAGTAATTGCACTAGCAATACGCAATGTTATTATGAGATCTGATATAAAAACGCTTAAATATGACAATGCTCGTTTAAATAAACGTATAACAGCTTTAAGACGTGCAATAATTAATAGAAATGATTAAACATAAGGGGCCGTAGCTCAGTTGGGAGAGCGCTTGCCTTGCACGCAGGATGTCGCTGGTTCGAACCCAGTCGGTTCCACAAATTACTAAGTTGTAGAGGGAGTTAAGTATGAGTTATGCACGATTTGGAGATAATAGTGATGTATATGTATTCGCACATGTAGGTGGTGGGTTTGAGTGCTGTGCCTGTTCGATAGGTCCTATGGTTAACACGATTATGACAAAGGGACGTAAAGATCATATTTTATTTGGTGCTGTAAAAGCATGCACTAAATGTAGTGGTGTTGGATGTAAAGAATGTCAGATGCACGGATCTGTAAACATAAAAACAAGATCAGGAATGATAGCTCATTTAAAAAAGCACATAAAAAATGGAGATAAAGTCCCTTCATATGCTATTGAGTCATTAAGCAGAGAAATAAAAAAAGAGGGTGAGTTAAACGATCCGTATTTTGAAGACGGATACGATGGTCCAGTTCTGATAGATATTAAAACAGGTAAGGTTAAAAAGGTAACAGACTTAACGGAGAATAAAAAATAATGTTCATAATAAATAGCTTAAATAATTTTTACAAAAAAATAGTAAATTTTATATTTAAAGAGGAAATAACTATATCTGATGAAAAAGGTGCAACTCCTACAAAATATACTAAATCAATGGAGGAAATTGAAGCTGGTCTTAAAGCTAGGACAGATGAACTAAAAGTAATGGCAGATAATAACGGGCTGTCACTTATTACCAATGAACATATAACTCAGTGTATAAGTATACCTGGTATGATTGAGAAAGCGAACGATGAAGCAGCTATATCTTATTTACGTATAGTTGATATTAAAGCAAGAGTAGAGATGGAGAGAAGAATAGATGCCTATATTCGAATACCGATGCGATAAGTGTAAATCAATACAAGAAAAACTGGTATTACACAACGATGAAGCTCCATCATTATGCACATGTGGCGGGCACTTAAAAAGAATAGTATCAAGGAGCAGCTTCCATTTAAAAGGAACCGGCTGGTATGTAACTGACTATAAAAACAGAAAGGATAAAAACAAAAACAATAATGTATAAAAGGATATCTAACAAAATAATGGTAGCTCTTGAAACAAAAGATGGGGTTATTTATCGTGCAAATTGTGGTTGTAGTTCGACTGAATGCGGATTAGTATTGGAACTTGAATATGATCCAGAAATAAATGATGTATCACTCAATATGTACCAAAAACTATTTTATTGTTCTTGGTTCGGTATAGATATAAACAGTAAACTATTTTGGTTAAAAGATATGTGGTATAGATTTAAAGGAGCTATTAAATTAATACATACTGGACGTATCGAACTAGAAGAGGCTTTCTTGCTTAATGATGAAAAACAAATAGATGATTTTGTATTTGCCTTACAGGAAGGCAGACGTAAAATAATGGAAACAAACGCCATAACATGTCCGTCATGTAATAAAAGAATGAAAATGTTTGGTGTAGATGGTAGTGGTGGTACTAAGTACTGCTGTGATGACTGCCATGAAACAACAACAATAGTTAAATAAACAGTAGGAGGATTAACAAATGAAGAAGTTTTTAGCGTTCTTAACAATTATGACAGTAGTAATGTTACTGTGTGTACCAGCAGTTCATGCACAATCAAAATCATTAAAGGTATTTGAATTTCCACTTGACTCTGGGTGCGTTAACACATTCCTTACATATGATGCTGTAACTGTAAGAGTAGTAGCGGAACAAGAGTACGATGATGTGAAGCCGACTGGCTGTTATCCTGCGCCAGAGGTAGTAGTAGAAAAAGTAGTAGTTAAGGAAGTTGTAAAAGAAGTAACACCTGTAGTAGTACCAGTAGTAATACCAGTAATCGAGCCGTGCCCTACACAGGAGTTCATTGTGCATTTCGATTTTGATAAATCAGAGATTAAACCTGATGGCAACTTTACTATAGATACACTGATTGATTATCTTAAAGGGTGTCAGAAAGAAGCTGACATTATTGTAGCCGAAGGTCATTGTGATTCCCGTGGTTCAGATAATTACAACTACGACCTTGGAATGAGAAGAGCCCAAGCTGTTACAGATGCTCTTATTGATCTCGGTATTGACAAAAACAAAATTGAATTAATGAGTAAAGGTGAATCGGAAGTAACTGGTGACCATGAGTATGATCGTCGAGTTACAATCACCGTTAACCCATAACGTAATCCCACCCAAAGTAGTCTCCCAATGGTACTAGTAGATGTTTTGGCGGGCATCTGCTAGTACTCCTCACTTTATTCCTTTTTTAACTCCTCTATTATTTCTTCCCTTGTTTTCTTTTTTTCCACATGTCTCATAGATTCAGATAAGTCCAACTGATCTTCCAGTTGTTTCTCCCTATCTTTCTTAAAAAACCTACCTAATAGATAAGCCGCTGTTACAACACCACCTAATATAATTATTGGTAATGGCATAGTATTATCCTCCACATTATTTGTATTAGTACGTAAGATTAGTTATTAGATCAGGATTAGTAAGTATCGTAGATCCTATTCCTATCTCAGTACATCCCATACCCTCTAGTTCTTTAATATCATCCATTGTATTAAAAGAACAGCCAGCCACGTTTAGACCTTCTCTACTAAATTTTTTTATAAATTTCCAATTATGCTTTTTAGCGGCTGCTCCTGATAGAGCTCCAATGAAAGTAGGCACAGCGTTTAATCTTATACCAGATATATAATCAAGATCATAGTCATATGGATCTTGTAGATAGTTAAGCTTTAGATACACAGGATACTTTGATCTATATAATGTTAAGTTGTTATGATTATCTCTAGCATTAGGGCATGAAAAGTTAAGTTCTATACCAGCTATATTAATATTAAGATCATTTAACTTATTTACCATAGTATATATATCATAGTCAATACCTGATAAAGACACTATCATCTTAGATGTATTTTTACTTTTACTTAATACTGAGCTACAAAACTTATCAAATCCAATATTATGTAGTCCCACTCTATTCCATAAGGTATTACCAAACTTAACTATCGCAAACGGAATACCAATATTTGGTTTTATAGTAATAGTTTTAGTTACTCTATCAAAACTATTAAAATCATAGTACTTATGCCATATCCTACCATCACCATAACCCATTACTGAAGCTGAATAAAAATAGTTCATTTCGTAAGCTTTACCTCCTTTTATTTAGAGCTTATTACGATAACGTACAAGCAAGTAATGAGCGATCAGAACTACCCCCCATACCACCACATGTACGTATTGTATGTTTATATTATAATTACTTTATTATAATGAACTGGTCATTGTTTATTGTTTACATACTTTATTTAAAAAAAATTATCAACTGCACTTTTTTAGAACGAGATCAGGACACTCATCCGGACAACTGAAAGTTTTTTATAATAAAAAAATTATCAACTGCAAAAAATTGAATCGAGATCAGACTTCATATTCGGACAACTGAAAAAAATTGAGAGTATGTTGACATAAAAAAGTGGATAAAGTTAATTTAATAACTCATCCACATTTTCATTAATATTATTTTGTAACCTCTTTATTACTACTATTTTTAAATAACTTAAAATTAACACATTTCTTATTGTATCTACATCGTTCACAAATTTTATAATGTATTCTTGGTATATTCTTTTTTTTAACACAGCATAAATAACTATTAATTTCCATATTAAAAACTACGTTGCTTCATAGGTGAGTTACACTCTTTACACATAACAACTTCCCCAAATGATTTTTTACTAAGTGCTACCGAACTACTGCATTTTGGACAAACAAAACGTTTAGTATTAACACTAGCGCGATCTTTCTTAGTGTGTTTTGTTCTACCGTTTTCTTGATATCCAAGAGAGGCACTCACATCTACTTCTAACTTTTTAGCCATTATTTTTCTCCTCTATAGGTTTTGTAGGATACCCTTTCTGTTCAGCATAATGCTCTGCGTGTCCATCACAGTATAACCAATCAGACTCAACACCATTTAGTGGTAAGGCATTATGTGTGGCATCCAATCCACATCTTACATATTTACCATCTTTAATTCCTGTTACTACTGAGCAAGTATTTTTCATAATTATATCCTCCAGTTTAATAGTTTCTATATATATTATAGAACATTTTGAAGGATTTGCTAGATACAATAATTATTTTATTTAAAATGGGATGCTTAATCCTATACCAAACATTAAAGCACCATCATCTAATCCGTACCCAACGAAAGGTGATATAAATGTATTACTTATAACTGGTAGTAAGTCACCTATGTTATAAGATACAGGACTAAATTTAGCCCATACATCAGCACCGTTAGTACTTAATCCTACCTCTATGAATTTCCAAGAAAGATCGTTTTTAGTTCTTCCATAACCAGATAAGTTAAAACTTAATCCTCCGCCTACTGATACATCTACATTAGTACCAAAAGCTGTGTCTAAATTTAAACTGACATGCGGAGCCCACAAATAGAATCGTTTGTCAGGTATAGGAGCTTGTTTAAAATCCGAACTTGTTATTTTAATAGGAACATCTATACCTTTACTTATCTTTCGTTTATTGTTTTGGAACCACACTTCGGAATAAGTATTTATATTTCCATCTTCTTGTTTAGTTTGAATTGTTCTTATGTTATAGTCTAGTTGATATATACCATACTTCCATTTCTCTGAGGCTGGTTTATTGGGATAAAATATAGCCCAAGCATAAGGAATTTCATTACTAATATCCCCATCCTTATCCTTTAATGGATACATTATATCTATAAAGTATTGCTCGTTAATATCACCAGTATCAGCTTTGTATACGTGTGATGATTCTGTACGTAATTTACGTATATTTTCATCTAACTCAGCTACTGTTTGACCAAGATTAAATATAGTTTCATTATTATTTTTAATATCATCCAACGCTTCTTTTAGTGCGTCGTCCTTTGTGTCAGCTATCTTTTCAAGTTCCGATATATCTTCTTTAAGTGATCCAATTACTGTGTCAGCACGTGCTAAATTAGCAGCATATTCCGCATCGTATATTTTGTATCTCCTGTTTTTTTCCAGCTCTATTTTAAGTTGATCATCTCTATGATCCAGCTCGGATTTCATCCAAGCATACCCATTCAACGCAGTTATACCAATAGCTGCTAACACAAACACAAAAATAACAGCTTTAATTATTTCTATATAAGTTTTAACAGTCATAATATTTAACTCCTACACTTTTATTTATATAACAAAATCATAAAATCCTTGATCAATGGATATAATAGACATAGACGATTCATCCATATATGCATGGTTTAATTCTGCAAAATAATTATACTTAGGCTTGTCTCCAAATTTCTCCAACCTTTTAGTTAAAATCTTTTTATGCCAATCTTCACCGCTACGACCTGCTAGCATTTGACTAAAAGTATTTGGATATGTATTACGTAGATAATGAAAAAAACCACCTTTTGCTAATGACCATATTATGTTTTCTCGTACTTCACGTTGATCATGTATTGGATATATAATCACAACATTCCAGTCATCATTGTCTTCTTCATATTTAGTAGCCGCCCAAACAACCTTTAAACCAAATTTAGGTACTTCGAATATTGATATGTCTATGTTTGATTTAACCACATTAAACTCTACACCTAATTGATGTAACATTTGAAATACGTCATCATGTTCCATTATTTTTTACTAGACCTCCGTTTCCTTTTTGGTTTAACCTTTTCATACTCCATAACATCCACTTTTTTAATCAAAGATTCAACTTCTGTAATGGTTTGTGATATTTCAATACCATTTTCATCAACTAAAACAACCCCATCTTCAAATTGTGGAGTAGATATCTCTTCAATTGTAACGTTAGAGTCAACAGCTCCATATCTAAATATCATACCTGGTCCTATATACCACGACCATCCTTCTGGAACTTTATACATAGGTACAGTGCTTTCATCACAACAACTACCGTAAGTGAGATATAATGATCCTTTTATAACTTTAATACTTCGTTCCTTTACTTCAGGTACAATAAGAGGTGTACGCTTACCTTTTTCTATGTCTATTGTTTTACACATATAACTATCGGTAAGCGCCCAAACTATCTCACTACCCCAAACCTTTTTAAAAAATAAATTTGATGTTAGTTTATTCATCGTCACTTCCTATTTCCATATAAAATGGAGGTTTTGATTTATCTATATTATTATCTATATCTATGCGTAAGTCACCATCTTTTATACTTACAGTAGCACAAACTTCATCATATACTTCTTCGTTTAACAACTTACGTGCTAGTGGTGTTGCAATTTCACGTTCTATACATCTAGTAAGTGGTCTAGCTCCATACTTCTCATCTATACCTTTATCGTATATATAATCCAGTAAGTCATCTGTAAACACTAGTTTTACTTGTGAAAATTCTGTACCACTTAACTTAAGATTTAATTTTAGTTTTTCAAGTTCTAATTTAATTATATTTAAATAATTATCTTTGGTTAATGTACTAAAATTAACTATTGAAGTAACCCTGTTTATAAATTCAGGTTTAAATTTTTTCTTCAAAGCCTCAGATATAGCTTTTGACCTTTTTTTATCAGTAAGTTTACTTACATTACCAAATCCAATTGTTTTAGATATACTATCTACTTCTGAAACTCCTATATTAGATGTCATGATAATAATAGTATCTCTAAATGAAACAGGACGCCCTTTACCATCAGTAAGTCTGGCTTCATCCATTATCTGAAGTAATAATTGATGAACTTTATCACTAGCTTTTTCTATCTCATCAAATAGAACTACAGAAAACGGCTGTTTCTTTACAGAATTTGTAAGATATCCACCAGATTCATGACCTATGTATCCAGCTGGAGCACCTATTAATTTAGCGTATTCATGGTCAGATGAATATTCAGAACAATCTATTGATATCAGCCCTCGTCTACTACCTATTAGAGAATCAGCAAGTATCTTAGCAGTGTATGTCTTACCACACCCAGAATATCCTGCAAACATAAATGATCCTAATGGATGCTCTGGATCTTTAAGACCAACGCTAGCCCTTTGTATAGCATCTACTATACTATCAACAGCTTCTTCTTGACCAACTACTTTTTCTTTTACAGAATCTCCTAATTGCATTAATACATTTTTATCTACTTGTTTAAATAATTTAGTTTTATGAGTATTAGTATTATCTTCCGCATTTTCACAAGCTGTTTTCTGTCTTGGAGAAAATGGATCTACATCACTATCTTGATCACATTTACATTGATTAAAATCTAAAAATGGATTTGAATCTTTACATAATTCATAAAGTTCGTGAATTAATATAGGCGGAGCTACTCTATTAGGCAACCCAATTAAATCTAATCTAACAAATAAATCTTCTATTTCTTCTATACAAATAGTAACTATATATTGTTCAAACGTAGTACGAGTAGTAAATGATCTACCACCTAATATTATACCTACACTTTCATCTGGAAATTGTTTTATGGTTACATATTCACCTAATCTTTTCCAAAATTTTTGCACAGGCGTATATTCTAAATCTTTTAAACTTTTTATTTTACTAATATCTAATTTCTTTTTATCAACGTTCAAAATATTTTTCTCTTGTTCTTTGTATGAGTCTTTATCCCAGAACTCATTTTTAGTAAGTTCAGTAACATTTTTATCTGTAGGTTTACCTATCTTAACAACATGGTTTTTATTAATAACTAGTTTAGTTGGATCTAAACCCTTATTAAGTTCTATAATATGTTTTGTAATCTCCGATCTAATTTTATTCAATTTTCTCAAGTCAGCACCTTTTTGATTTAGATGTGTTAAAAAGTCATTTATATTAGCAACAAACGTAGCTATAATAAAATCATCATATAGACTTTTTTTAATTAAACCTTTTTCTCGTGTAAGATATGTTAGCTTATCTTCTATTTCGTCCTCTGGTAATTCAAGTATTAACAGATCGAATAGCGCACTATCTATATAAACTCTAGTAACTTCATATTTTTTATTTTTACTCATTTAAAATCCTCCAACTATATTTTACGTAAATTATTACCATATTGAATCATAGATACCGCATCTAAATATGATACCACTTCCAATGAAGCCGGTAAATTATCAGTACGTTGTAATGATTTAACCAATAGATCTTCAAATGTAATATCGTTAAGACTCATAGTAGTTGCAATCGCAACTCTTTGTACAGGTGTCAATAAAGTTTCATTTGTGTCATTACTACTAATACCAAACCCATCGTTACTAGTTGGCGATTCAACATTGTCTACAGTAAAAACAGGAGGCTGAAAAGCAGCGTTGTTTACTACTGGCGGACCACTTGGAGGACCACTTTGAGAACCATCATCAATTTGTGTAAAAGCAGGAGGTCCATTAAATTCTTGTGGTGCTGCTGTTGTTGCAACAGCTGGATGACCTGGATAACTATGTACTGGAGTAGTGCTTATCGGTATCTCATTTATTATTGGACTTGCTGATGATTGGAATGGTTTAGATTCAATTGGCGCATCAACTATTGGTGTGTTATTTACTGGTACAGGAGTAGCTATAGTTGGTATTGATAAATTACCATCTAACGAAGCGGTATCATCCGACTGTTCTAAATACAATCCTACCCCCCATTTAACCACCGCAGTTTTAATCGCTTTAGACATAGCTGATTTATAAGCATTACCAATATCTATTACTTTACCATTATTCACACCACTACTATACCTAGCTATAGCATGACTTGCATACCCATCATGAAATATAAATCTTCCATCAGCTATTGATACAGTTACCCTAACACACATGAGTACTTGATCTTCTACAACTGATGATGATCTTACTTCAGTACTCCAATCGCCATTAAATACTGTATTCATTCTATCAACAATATCTTCAGTAGCAACATATTTAAATGTTTTGTTACCCAAACCTCTTCGTTCTTTTATATCGAAAGGTTTGCTTAAACTTTCTAAAATACTATTATCCATATTTTAAATCTCCTTTTATGCTTTAAATAAAGTTTCTTGTAAATTCGATATTATAAAATCATTTATACGCTCATTAGAATAATCAAAAGGTTCTTTATCTATTTCATATCCTATAACATTACGATTATTTTGTAACGACGCTATTGCTGTAGTACCAGATCCCATGAATGGATCCAAAACAGTGTCATTATCCTTGGTGCTAGATTTAATAAACCATTCTGGTAAGCCTATTGGGAATGGGGCACTGTGTTTTATTCGAGGGTTACATTCTGGACTTAATGTAATAACATTATTAGGCAGTGCACCTCTTTTATCAATACTAGATTTCTTAAAAACTTTATGTCCTTTTTCACCCCTCGTACCTAATGATATTACATCTGAATTCTCTACTCTTTTAATGGTTATAGGTGCATATGGAACACGAACATGATCTCTATAAAATGTACCTTTACCGTTTGAAAACCAAAAACAATACTCATATCTATCTATAGCTCTATGACTACACTTATGAGGCATAGCGGTTGTTTTATACCATATATAAGGTTTAGCTATTTGATTCAAACCTATTTGCCTAAAAGATTGTTTTAAATCATCTATATACGGATGTACAATACCTTTAATTATTATTTCATTAATATTTAATATAAAATTACCGTTATCGACTAACACTCTTTTTATAGATTTAGCAAATGGTAAAAACCATTCAACATATTTATCTGGATGTACACCTATCTTTCTTAAATTAACATACGGGGGCGAAGTAATAACTGAATGTATAGATTTGTCATCTATTTCATTTAACAACTCACTACTGTTTAAATACATTGTACATGTACTATTATTAAATTGTGTAGTTAGTTTTTTTTGTGCCGTCATTAAAAATCTCCCATTCACCTACAATATACTCTGGATTTATCTTCCTTAATTTACTTAAAGATAACAAACTTATATTTACTTTATCAGATTTTGTATGTTCAAAACCATAACTATTCATATGTAATAACAAACAATTCAAAGAAACCAATTCTACTTTGGGATCATTTATTGCAAGTTTAGTTAGTATTATAAAATAAAATTTTGGATCTTTGTGCGTTATACTAAGTTTTCCACCGCGTGGTGAATTATAAGTTGAGTTTGATGAAAAACTACCTTTAATTTCCATATCATAAAAATGTTCACCATCAAGTGTTATTAATAAATCTAGTTTATCTCCAAACAATTCACACATAATACCCTCTTCCCTAAGAGCCTCAGCTAATATAATCTGCCTTATAGGTCCAAAATTAGAACTTGGTTGTGTTAATCCCTGTTTATCTTTTTCTATCCATATCTTTAGATTACCATCACCATAGAATTGATTTAATAAATCAAGTTTAACAACGGTTTTTTCAAATAATCTGTTAGCTATAGACAATCCTCTTGATTTTAAAACTTCTTTCATAAATAAATCTTGCATAAAAATCCCCTTTTTTGCTTTAGTTGTTACCTATATTATAGAATAAAACCACTGTTTTGCTAGTCACAAATACAAAAACTGGTGGAATAATATATATACATATCATTTACCAACCAGCTCCTTTAGTTATTTATTCACTATTCAAAATCATTATGTGCCTTTTCCTTTTCCTAATACACCGTATAGATACCTATAATAAAATTAGTTGCTTACATCTACAACTACCTCTTCCGAGTTTTTATATTTTTAGTTTTGTGTGGAGCCGTCCGGAGTTGAACCGGAGTCCGCCAACATTGAAACTAGATCCGATTTACAATGATTTACTAAACGATTATTCCTATGCATACTGTTTAGTAAAGTTATGCATTAGGTCTACTATTACTGTGGTAACTTATCCATATGGTTAGTAGAAAACCTAACAGTAAGTCCTAACAATCCTGTTTCCAACCTTGTTAGAAGGTCACCCATTTAGCCTACTAAGCTGAAACGGAGAGTGATTTAACTACACTAACTCCCTTAAGTTGTTCATTAGCGTAATCAAACATTGAAATACTTTCAGTTTTTGCGTTTATATTTTTGTTAGCGTTTTTCGTAGTCGCTTCCCTACGCATTGCGTCTCTAACCTCATCCGTCACGTCTATCCCAATTCGGCCCCGTGATTTATACATACTTCGCTATTTGTTTAAAATCATCAACTACTGTTTTAAAATGTTTGTGTTTTGTACCACCACCACGTAATAAATAAGATGGATGATATGTACTTAATACTTTTATATCACCTATATAGTCAAACAACTTACCTCTTATAGCTTTCATTGGAAATTTATTACCTAACAAAAAGTTAGATACATCCTTACCTAATGATATTACTACTTTAGGATTTATTAACTTTAGTTGTATTATTAAATATGGTAAGCATGCCGTCATCCAACATATGTCTAATTTAATACCTGGTTGCACGAAACACTTAACTACATTAGTTATATACACATTATCATGTTTGTCACCAAACGCATTTAATAATATAGTATCTAATAATCCACCTGAAGAACCAACAAAAGGAACTCCATCTTTATTTTCTTCTGGACCTGGGCACATACCACAAATAACTATATTGGCATCACATTTACCTCTTGCAAATACTGGTGTGATCTGACCGTTATGTAGCTCACATGATTTACAAACAGATGCGTGGTATTCTAATTCTTTTAAGTCCATTTTTTATTCCCCTATAGCAGCCATAACCTCTTTTTTGTATTTTTCGAGCTGTTCTTGCTGGTCTATTACTAGTGAGTGTAAACTAGCTACTTCTTCGTATATTTTAGAACCTTTATTCTTTTTAGCCCATTCTTTAGCCTGAGTAATAGTATATTCTTCTTTGTTAAACAAGTAAGATACTAAAATTTTATTATTAGCATCATACAAAGCTTTAATATTATTGTCAATATCTATACATCTAATATTCCCATCTTTCTTTTTCCTATTACCACCAGCACTAACTTTATGATACTTTTCATCTATTTTTTCCATTTGTACTCCTTGTTAACACAACAAATACTTTCTAATCCTATCTATATTATAGAATAAAATTCGCGTTTTGCTAGATATTTTTTATGCTCCTGCGATAATATTGAGTACCGACAGGAGCAATTTACTTTTTAAATTCTTTTACCACACCCACCACAATAGTCATCGTTTCTTTTAATTCTATGTCCACATTTAGTACAATATATTTGTATAACTTTATTGACATTACTATTTCTAATACCTACTATTTTAAGTTTCAACACTGTAGTATGTGAATCCACATCTAATGTAGAGTAAGTAAACGATTGATTAGAATTACCACCCTCAATAGTAGCACCATCTTCTGTATCACCACACAACGATGATCTCAAACCAACATCACCAGAAGCACAGTACGTTACAGTAGTATCAGATGATTTCATATTACCACCACTGCAATCACTTGTAAATGTACTATTTTTCCAATTAAAACCACTATTATCTTCAAACCAAACAAAATCACAAGGTTTCATAACCTGTGGCTGAATCTTAATACCGTTCTTCTGCTTAGCGAGATGAAACTTTACTCTAATAATACCGTTCTCTGACTTGGTAGGATCATCCACATCAGGATTATCCAAATCAACGAACTTAAATTTTTTACCACTAGTCATAGATCCAGTAATAAATCTTTCAAGGTCTATTGTTCCGCCGGCATTTACAATGACGTCTCCGAAATTACTAACTGGAGTCCCATCAATGGTAATATTAGCAGTACAACTTCTATCATTTTTATTCTTTAATCTAATTTTATATTCATTTCCAAATGGTACTACTACTTGTTTAGTATTTTTACTCCCACTCTCTCTTAATACATGCCCACCACTAATGATAGACAAAACAAATTTATCTTTATACATAATTATTACCTCCTATTAGGCTATTTATTCGCCGTGCCCGCAACCGGCAGTATAATACGGGACTTAAAAACATAAAAAATATTAATTACTTATACGTAAGATATAGTACCTGGAGTTACATCTCCATATCCTAGCACTTCACCATCTCCATCTACAGCTACTACTGTTTTAGATCCACTAGTAGTTATAACTTCATAATCACCTACAGACTCTTCAGAATTTTCTCCTAAAGACCAATCGTCTTCGTTTATAACCAACACTCTAGCACTATTATTTAGTGACCCAGCTATAGTATAATCTATACTTGTGTATGCAGCTGTTGGCGGAGTAAAATTAGAAGTCCATCTAGCTATTCCTTTTGAAACACGAAATTCATCTATATAACCTTCATAGAAATATGTATAACTAGTCGCTTCATTTCTACATCCTATAACAAATTCTCTATCTACATCAAATGGAGTACTTGCACTAATTACACTACCTCTAAGCACTCCATCTATATATATTCTATATGAAGTACCATACTTAACACATGCTATATGATGCCAAGTATCATTTGTAATTAATCCAGCAGCAGTTGTTACATCAACATCAAAAGGTCCACTAATCACACCAAAAGTAACACTACCATCGTCCCTAATCCAACATACCAGTGCTTTAGCATCAGCAGTATTACCTTGACCCCACAAACCTAGAGTGGTGGTACGATCACAGTTTACCCAACAATCTATAGTAAAATCACCGCTACCAAAAGTCCAATCTGCACTATCTGGTACTGATAAATAAGAACTACCAGCTGTTTCAAAATACATAGATGAAGAACCAAATTTTTCCTGCGTTGTACTATGTATAGCACTACCGTTTCCTGTAACAGTATGACCACCACTAACACTAGTATCGGTAAAAGTAGTACTACCCTGAGTAGTGTTGGATCCTATAAGTAATTTTGTATAACCATCATTTCCAGCCATAGTTTATCTCCTATACATTATTTTTAACTTCTAATAATTCATATATACGTTTAGCTGCTTCTTCAAAATAACCACTAGAATTAATATTCAATGGTTCATCTTTAAAGTACTCTTCAAAATCGAATAATTCTATTTGTACACATTTATTATCTTTATCATCATTATTAGTAGATGTTAAAAATTTAGTAATCCATATACAAAATTCATCCATATTACCAGACTCATGTGCTGAGCAAGTCATAAATCGTTCAGTAACGCCCGGTAATGAACACCTATCTATATCTTTCATATACCATACGCAATCTTTATATGTTAATGCTTCGTTTTTAATGTGGTTTAGTTTCTTCATTTTTATTGTCATTTTTATGTAATGCCTCTATTCTAACTAGAATTTGTTTAAACGCTTCGTCTCGTTTATTATCTCTTATAATATCACGTTCATCTAATAGTTGTTCTATAGTATTAGTTAGTTCATTATTAAATTTCTGATCAATAACAGCACTACTAGCTCTATTTGTTTTATTTTCCTGCCAGTCTATTATTTTAGCGCCGAAAAAAGATAGACTCACTACTATCATAGCTAATGTAAATATCAGTTTTATTGCAGACAACGTCTTTTCCATCTTCCTATCCAAAGAATCAATCTTATTATTAGTAGACTCTTTACTAGGTAGTTGAGCTCGAAGAACTTCCATTTCTTTTGTAAAATCTGATATTTTATTTATTACTGTATTAACAATACCAACTGGTAACTTATCACCATTAGATTCAGACATTTGTAGTGCCTCCGAATTTTAACTATCAGTATCAACACCATTATTACTAAGCAGGCTTATCTCATTTAATGTACGTTCTAATCTAGCGCCTTCATTGATCCAGTACGCTTCTAGTTTATTTTCCGCCAAGCGCTGCTCAGTAATATCGTCTCCTGCGGACAACACAGCTTCAATATTACCATCGGCATCTTTTAATGTTGTATTACGCCAAGATATAATTCTAACATCTCCATTTATTGTAATAATGTTATTTTCATAAGTAGAAAATTCTTTGTTCCCATTTACTAAGTCTTCAAAAACTTTTTTAACATCATCTACTTCAGAATCAAGTACAAAAGTATCAAACCACGATTTACCTATAACACCATCATCACAATTTAATAAATCCCTACCAAACTTATTCAACATAGTTATTTCTCCAGCCATATTTAATGCAACAAATATAGATGGTGATAAATTAAGATAAGTTTCAGCTTTAAATTCTGCATTTCTCAGGTCAGTTATATCACTAACTATTACATACGCAATAACATGATCATCAGACTCTCTAACTCTATAATTTATTTGCAGTAAAACATTTCTAAAACTACCACTTTTAGTAAGTAAATCTCCTTCAAACTCATTTGAATTTAATTTATGTTCAGATGTTACTACATTATGTACATAGTTTTTAAATCTATCTATATCAGAATTAGATAATAAATCCAAAGGGCTCATACCTATTAATTCATGTTTAGTATATCCACTCAATTTTTCAACATCACCATCAGCTGTTATTATTTTTAAATCATTGAAGTCGATTTCACATATCGTAGCTGGAGCTCTTTCCACTAAATCACGATATCGCTTTTCACTATCAGCTAACTCAAGTTCAAGACGCTTTCTTTTTACTATGTACCACATACTATTAGCAAATAACTGTAATTGTTCGATATCAAATTCTGTATAAGGTGTTTCCTTATTACCTACTCCCATAACGGCTACTATAAGATCACCTCCATTAATAACAGGCACACTCATATGTCTAGTCACAGGAAAATGTCCTTCAGGATACCCCTTCTTATTTGATTCATTGATATAATTATTATGCACAACTGGTTTACGTGAACGTATACAATCAGCCCATATACCAGCTTTATGTAATTCATAGTGAGATTCGTTGTTATGCATACTACATTTTTCTAAAGTACCAGTAGACCACACAAACAAATCTATTGATGAATCTTCTGAATTATCATCATTTACAAAATGTAAATACCCCACCTTACTATCAGTTAATTTAACAGCCTCATCTAAAGCGAACATGGATAATTCTTTTTCAGAACTAAATTTACTCTCAGATAATTTTAGTAATGAATGTACACGCTCCTCACTGTCTTTAAGTTTAGTAACATCTATAAAACTTTCAACTAAATAACGACGATTATCACAAAATATTGTGTTTACCGTTTTTAAAATTAGTATTTTAGATCCATCAGTCCTCTGTAAAATGGTTTCATACTCTTCTAAATACAAGCCAGCATCTATTATTGGACAAGTGTCACCCATGCCACAGAATTTATCAGTGCATAAGGATCCGACCAATTCATCTCTATTACAACCTAACATAATAAGGGCTTGGTTATTTATATCTATTATTTCTTTTTTGTCAGGATCTATTATTACTACACCAGCATTAATAGTGTTAAATAATCTTTTTGCCCATTCCAGACTAGTACTTACAGTATTCATAAACTAATCTCCCCATTCTATATAACAGATTGATTCTCTAAATGCTCATAAAATCTAAGTGCATACCTTCATTTTCAATGGATTGTTCTACTAAATCTCTAGTAGTTTTAAATACTTCTGAGTTTATCAACACTTCTATATCCTCTGACTTTTCTTTTTTACTTGTACAACCCATAGATTTACCTTTACGATTTATACAAGATCTGATTTTAGATTTCGTTGATTCAGAATACTTAGATCTATTTAATAATCTTAAAGCAGCTGTATAATGTGCGCAATCATTTACTGGAAATGATCTACCTGGACCGCAAAAAGAACTACCTTTCAGATTTTTTCTTTGTTTAGTGGTTAATTTAGCACTATTTTCTATAGCCTTATTGACTTTATCTATCGCTTTTTTTATATTCACAACAATTCTCCTTACAGTTGACTAAGAATTACTGGACCATTATCAGTTATGGCTATTGAATGCTCAAAATGCGCTGACATCTTATGATCTTTAGTAATTACAGTCCAATTATTTTTTGCTACGTAAGTATCATAACTACCACTTACTAGTATAGGTTCTATAGCTATAACCATACCAGCTCTTAACTTCCAATTAATACTATGTGAAACATAATTAGGTATTTTAGGCGGTTCATGAACAGCAAACCCAACACCATGCCCTACATACTCTCGCACTACATCAAATCCCATTAGTTCAGTATGTAGTTGTATTGCTGCCGATATATCGTATACCCTATTTCCAGGTATAGCTTTTTCAATACCTTTATATAAACATTCATTGGTTACTTTTACTAATTTTTTAGATATATTATCTACTTTGCCCACAATTTTTGTACAAGCAGTATCACTGTAATACCCATTTTTCTTTAATCCAATATCTATACTTACTATATCACCATCATTAATAACTCTTGTACTAGGAAAACCGTGTATAACTTCCTCATTTACAGACACACAGATGTTATTAGGAAATCCTTTATAACCTTTAAACGATGACAAAACATTATTTTTTATACAATACCTAAGCACTACCTCTTCTAACTCTAAAGTTACTATACCTGGTCTGATATAGTCATAACATATTTGACGTAACTCGGCGCCAATTTTATTTATATATAATATTTTCTCTATTTCTTTTGGACTTTTAAGATAAATCAAATTAAGCCTCGATAATCTCTATAGGTATTATATTTCCAAAGCTTATTATACGTCCATCAGCGTTCTCAGCCACAGCTATTACACCATCATCAGAATCAGATTCAAAAAATACTTCATAATTACCAGTAGTTACATTTTTTCTACCTTTGTATTCACCATCCTGTATAATATATATAACAGCGTCTTCACTTATAGTACCAGATATTTTATACGTAATCACTTCAGTGCTCCCTTATAGTATTAAATCTACATTTCTATCTATATTATAGAATATTTTTCAGTATATGCTAGTTACTATTTTTAATCATTGAGTAAGTAAGTACCATTTACCCACCAGCTTGGAGAGTCAACACTATAACCAAACTCAACATATAATTTACCACCAGATATAACAGGTGTATAATAGGAACTATCATCTGGTCTGTTTTTAACGCCATTTACATAAACAATTAATTGATTAGGTATAGAAACAAATGAGGCGGGCGCGGGGTCATATATCCAAACATTACCACCATCATAATTAAAATCAACATCATAGTGTGTATGCGTAAGTCCACCAGACCCGCTAATGGTTAAAATCGCATCAGCAATAGAATAACCTATGTAGGTATATAACACTCCCCATAATGGAAGTGTTTTACCGTTAGCCGACGGGTCTTCGTCGAAATATAATGTACCAGCGCCCGCGTTGTAATCCCAGTTAAATTGTGTCTCTGACGGAAAAATCTCTTTAGTGTAATCAGGAGCTGTTTCCGAACCATTATCTTCAAAAACACGTAATTTATATTGAGTTTCAGCAACACGTATAAATTGACTTAATCTTATACTTCCACGATCTGAATGACCTGATGTAGTACAGTTATCTTCGTAAGCTATCCACGCTTTGTTATTATTAACAGTGGGATCAGCTGTAAGCTTAACTATATGTTCTTCTACAACACCAGCAGCTATACCGCTAGCTACGAGTGGACCATACAAATTAACAACATCTATGACTGGTATTTGATCAGCATTTAACTGATGCGGATTAATATCTACATTAGCTTCATTAGTGACACCTTTAGCAGTAGAGGTAAAACCCACATTACCTAGATGTTTATTTTGTATACTCTCTCTATAGGTATCATCAAAAGGCATCCGTTATCTCCATAAAAGTTATATATCAAATACTAAAATATATTCTAAAAATATATAGGAGCAACAGACCCAAAACCAGTAATTTCTCCTTCGCTAGTTCTAGCCAACACTATCTTATTTCCAGATGTAAGCGTTGTTACTTCAAAACTAGAAGGTGTTTCCTGCGTATTAGACTCAATACTCCAATCAGCCTCATTAACTATCATGACTCTAGAATTCTCGGTTAAAGTTCCAGAAATTTTATATCCCATTTTTTTATCTCCTTATAATATAGGACTAAATGTTATAGAATTAACAGCAACTACACTACTCGAATTAAATTTTATTCTTATTATTATTCTATTACCAAAAGAGCTAGAACTAGTAGTTCCAAAACTAAATGCTACATTACTACCAGATGATCCAGCCCCTAAACAACCATCACCACCATAATTCTGCTGGTCAACACTTAAATCCTGCCATACATTAGTATTACCATTACCATAATCAGTACAATTTGGATATCTTAGATGTACTTCCACATTACTACCTTGAATTATACTTAAAGCATTAGACCAACCACTGAATGACAATGTACCTTGAGTAAATGCACTACTAGTAATAAACACCCTATAATAATAAAAATCACCAGAAGCTGAACTGTAATCAGGTCCAGATGGTTTAAATAACGAGTGATTAATGGTAGGATATTTCATAGTACCATTGTAAACAACTAATCCAGGTATTGATAAAATATTATCAGTTTCAAGCCAATCACTGTCAGCAATATGATCATCACCAATAGTAATATCATTAAAATTCTCTGTACCTTTATATCTTTTATGTTCATCATCAAAATATTCAACAGTATTAGTACTGGTTATACCATAAGTATCTATACGAAAAGTACCAGCAGCTGACTCACCTGACTGTAAACTTGTAAATACATTGTAATATCTAGCCTGAGCTCTAGCATCTAAATCTCTAAAGTTACCACTACCAACAGAAAAAGTAGTACTATACCCACCAGCATTATCTATTGTATCTGATATACCAAGAGGTTCTGTTAAACCAATTTGTGTATAAGTTGGACTAATGTTTGATGCATTAAATTGACTTAAATAGAAAGTAGACGGGCTATTAGCACGATACCCCTCATCAAATAAAGTATCACTATTAGTTCCTGATATAGTAAATTGAGTACCAGTTGTAAAATAAGGCACACCACTTAAATATTTAAGTATGTTTGTACCTGATACTACAACAGGTGCCGTAGGTGAAATAGATTGACTAGTGGTATCTACCCAGAATGATGAATATGTATAATTAGTAGCGCCGCCACCAACACTATGTTGTATGTAAATCTGACCATTAAATCCCTCGTCTAATGTAAGTGTACATGATAAACTAGCTATTTGATACGGCGGCCAAAAATTTGAATAACCATCTATTGATTCATTCATACATCGTCTGTTTGTTAACGTAAAAATATCCAAACCCCCACTAGGTGAATGATTTGGATTACTTCCTACATCAGACTCTTCTTCTTCATATTGACACCCATCAGACAACCAAGCACTATATAAATCCAATGAACCAACTAAAGAGTTATCTTTATATACCCTTATATATCCAGTGTCAGCTGGATAAAATCCACCAGCCACAGATATTATCATAGTATTATCATCTGTAAATCTAACAGCAGTTCCAGGTGTAGTACTAGTTGTATTATCTGTATAATATAATGTGGGATTATTTTGACTTACATTGCCTGTTTGATCTATATCGGATAGGGAAAATGATACGGTGCCTGGTCGTTGCACGTACTGAGTGGTTTCACCTAAATAGTTTGGACGTTTAGGTATAAGATATGCCATATTACGCAAATCAGTATCAGGTTCATCGTTCCAGTCATCTTCACCTATAACTAATTGTAACATTTTGCGTAAATAATTTAAATCGTCTTCTAAGTTTTTATAATAGTGTCTTCTATATATAGTAGACACATTAGTACCGGACACAGCTGGATTAACTTCAGCATATAGTACACCACTACAAGAAGTTATTTGATAAACACCAGCTTCTGGGCCGTCATCTATAACAACAAAGTTTCCAATTTCATCTTCATCAAAATTTGTAGACGAATCAGTAACAGTGGTAGAACCTGATATGACAGACAACGCGCCCGTAAAGTAATGCCTGCCCGCTTGCTCCGCATATTGTCGGAACATGTCATAAAAAAATGTATACGTTCCCCTTACCTGTTCAAATTGTCTAATAAGGTTACGTGTCATATGATCACTTCCGCAAATAAGATAAACTTATTAATGCGATGCGGATTATTCCTTTATAATTTTTATTCTTCTTTATTTTGGGCTTTTTCTATAACAGAAATAGCAGTACGAATATCAGATATTTCATCTTCGGTAAGATCTTCATCTAATGCTTCTGGGAACTTTAAAACTAAATCAACATAAACACCTACTATTTTATTACTTTTTTCATCTTTAAGTTGTTGTAACGTAGCAGACGCTTCCCCACCTTCACCGTCCATAACAACAAAATCAGATTCTCTCATATATTTAACTAGTAATTCACCAGCTTCTGATCTTAATATAGCGGTTCTTATAGCTATCCAATCATCTAGCATTTTTTCTTTTTGTTCATCCATAAAAAATCCTCCTTATCTATTAGCCTTTGCCTCTGCTTTATCCTGTTCTACTTTAGCCACAACAATAGTGGATAACGATTGGCCCCACATAGGATCATCTTCATTTAACTTTATCTCTGAATAAAAATCTTCTATGTCATGCCTAATTAATTTAAAATTTCCCTTATCATCTAAAAATGTATGTCGTAATTCATGAGAAATTATACGCTTTTTATCTTCTGGGCTAGCCATCTCCCATACAAGATCATTAATAAATAATATGTAGTCAACACCAGCTAAATTATGTCCATCTCTAGTTAAAAAACGCTCCACTTCATTAGACGTTTTTATGTAAGCAAATGTCAATATCCCAGAAAATTTATCTATTTTTGGTTTATTGTCCATCACTACTTTAATAACAGCCCCCTTTAGATTTGGAAATCTATTATCATCATAAATTATAGAACTAACCATATCAATTGCTAATTGATCACCTTCATAAAATCTACCCATATTAATACTCCTTTTCCTTTTAAATAGTTATATTAGTAATGCACTAAATTGATTTTCATTAAATGGTAAATATTTTGCTTGTGGTAAAAAATATATCATTTTAGAAGCTTCTACTAAATCCTAACTATGTATAATTATGTTCGATTCATTGTTAGAATTACTTTGTTCTTCATGTAGATACGAAGCAACATTACCACCACTACCATTATTACCACCTAAGTAACCACCTAGAAATATATAATCATATAAATTTTCTCTAATATACGAAATACCACCTTTAGCAGTTTCAATTATACTTAAATTATGATAACCAAAACGCTCTATAAAAAACATAACTCTATTTGTTAAATGTTCAACTATTAGTATATCTAATATATTCATAAGCACCTTACATTAAATTTAGGTGGAAGCCCGTCACAGAACTTCCACCTTATATAGACAACACTTTGAGAGGTATATCAGATGACATTGGTAATCTAAGCAGCTTTTTAGATAACCTTAATCTTTTAGGACATACATAACATGTGTATAAAATACTAAAAGTCACCAATATAACCAGCTGCTACAAAGTGTTGGTACATCTAAGCACCAAGTCTACCTTTTACATTTGTCGATTGTGTATAACGTGTATAACGCTCTCCACTCTCACTTTTCCACGATGTAAGTGGTCGTCCATAAGCGTAGCGTCTTTGAAATCTAATCGCTTCTAAATTGCGACCTAAAAACTTACTAAGATAATCATTCATTTTTGGTGTATTAGGTGTAATCAAAACCGCGGCTATATCAACATCTGACCACGCTTTTCCACTATTATCTTCTACATTATACAAAAATAAATTAGCGTTACCGTATCTACGTTTCTTCCATTCTCTGCGATACTTTGCAGTGTTAAGCATGTAAAACGCAGCTACATCTCTTTGTAAATTAGTACCGTCCCCATTCCTTACCCCTGCTTCAAAATTCTTAATAGCAGCCTTAAACTTACCTCTAGACAAGTACCTTAAACCAGTTGATAACCTTTCCATTGTTTTACTCATAATTCAAATCCTCCTAAATCCTTTAATTAATTTTTATTTATCTACAATCTTCACATTTACGTTGATCCTTCATTGGTATGTCTGATTTAATGACATATTCTTTAGCGCAATCGGGACACTGAGCATTGATTGTCATCTTTACAGTATTCCCACCAACAGTTTTTGATAACCCTCTGTTACCAGTTTTCATTATATATCCTCCAACTAATTAAGTTATTTTGTTACCACAAAACATACAGTAATTAATAGTCACACCAAATTGCTCAATATTAATACCCTTCTTATTATCTCTATCTAATTCTTTCCATGTAAGCATCCATCTGTTCTCATTATTTTGAAAAACACGGTTAGCCTTCATCATCCAAATCATTTCCTTACAATTACATGGACTGTTCATCATTATAACCTATTTTGTAATTCCTTATTCATTGTTTTATCCCTATATTGTTGTTCATTTTCCATAGGCATTATCAGTGATAAACGATTTTTAGAATAATCAACATACTTTTGTTCACGATCATACCCAATATAATGTCTATTAAGTTTTTTCGCAACCACTTGTGTAGTACCTGATCCAGTAAAAGGATCAAATACAGTATCACCAGGAAAACTATACAGTTTTATACAATTAGATACTAATTCTTCTGGAAACATTGCTTCATGGATATCATTAGATTGAACTGATCTAATATTCCAAACACCATGCACTAATTTTTTCCATTCATCCTTAATTATCCACCTACCGTCCAACGCTGACTTATCCTTTCTAGATTCTTTACCTTTACGAAATACAAAAACATATTCCCAAGCAGGTAGAATTCTATAGTCTGTATGCTTAATCTTACTATGAAATGATACATGAGAACTATTAGCCCAAGGATCATCCTTTTCCCATATAATTCGAGCATATAAATAGGTGTCTAAAGTTCTAAAATGATCCACCAACTTAGGCATAACTGTAATCTCTTCAGGAAAACCACCATTATGTTGTGATCCTACTGCAATATCACCTATATTTACAATAATTTTTCCGCCCGGTACAGTTATACGTACCACTTCCGTAAAAACATCATATAACATTTGATAATATTGTTCAATAGTATCTAAGTATTTTTCGTAGTTCTTACCAACATAATATGGTGGTGAAGTAACCGTAAGATGGACACAATTATCTTCTATCATATCCATATTCCTTGAATCCCCGCAATAAATATCATTCAATTCCATAAGTATCCTTAAAACATATTTTTGAAACAGTACAATTTATACAATCCACATCGTCATGCTTTTCAAATTCACCATAACATTCTCTAAGACCTTTTAGTTTTTTCTTGGCATTAACCCATATAGAGAAGCAGTTAGGACAAATACCCGAACTACCAAAATCATCTCCATTACCCCACATAGTATTACATACTATACATTGTAATTTTTGTTTCAATTTACGTGCCTCTCACATATATTATAGAATAAAATTACAATTTTGCTAGATAAATAATAAGATTTTTTAACAGAATTATATCAATTATACCATTCCATTAACCCAAGAGTTACCAGCCCAAGGTCTTTCCTTGTCGTATTTCTTACCAAATGAAGAAAACCCTTCAGTAGGATAGTTTTTATATTGTGACATCCCAGAAGCATTTATCTCTTTTTGATCCATAACGTCAAATCTTGGTGGGTTTATTTCAGCACCAGAATCATTATAACCTGCTAAATTAGTACCACCGTGAGCCATACCCATCATAAACATAGAGTCATTAAGCATTCTACGATGAGATACAGCGTAACCCCATACAAACGGATTGTAATTGAACTCACCCATGTCAGTACCAAATCCTTTACCGACTATTACTTCTGGATTCTCAATCTCATCCTTAAATTTGTAACCTAGACTAGTTCTAGTATAATCATTAGAATTCCTTGGACCAGCGTAGTCAATGTTCCATCTGGCTAGTCTAGAAGCAATAGGTCTCATATCATATGCTGGTTGTGTTCCATATTTCCAATCAGATCCTACAGATCCTGGATCAAAAGAGAAATTGTCGTATTCGTTACCATTAAAATGTGCCATAATTTGTTTCCTCCTATAATAATTTATAATAAAAAAGGTTAGTGAAAATAAATTCCACTAACCTATAGTTATATTATAGAATATTTTTTCGGTTTTGCTAGATAAAAAATGATTATTTTAGATATATTTTTCAACACCAACACCGTATCATCATAATAATCAACTTAAAATCCTGCCAATTTAATTACTTTATTTAATTCTTTTAAAATCTTTTCCCATCCTACTATTAGATGTCTAGGCCATTTTTTATTCTTAGCTTCCCTTTCTGCTACCTTAATTCTAGTAATTTGATCATTAT
>Ga0307379_10002655_pt1 | contig 26309 bp, 21 predicted proteins | sample UN2MG_FD_202237 | JGI IMG/M metagenome (GOLD analysis project Ga0307379, IMG submission 202237) | Soil microbial communities from Risofladan, Vaasa, Finland - UN-2 | ecosystem: Environmental > Terrestrial > Soil > Coastal area > Acid sulfate soil | place: Finland: Risofladan, Vaasa | collected...
AATTGACTTTCGGAAACATAACCAGCAAATTTTACCTGAGATTCCAAATCAAGGTTTTTGACCATTTTTCGTAAACGCATTTCTTCTTCTCCTTTGCCTGCTATTATGTATTGTGGTGTTAAACCTTGGTCTTTTAAGATTGCTAAAGCTTCCAAAACACGATCATGGCCTTTATGCAAATCCAAACGAGCCACAGTAAGCATTTTTTTTTGCTTCTTTTCTGTATGATCTGAACTGATAGGTTTGAAACGTTGTGGATTTACACCATTGGAGATTACCTCAATCTTTTCTTTATCTATTCCTTGAGACATCACGAGACCTGCAGTGTAATTGCTAACAGGAAAGATGCATTTTGCTTTTCGAAGAGCTGCGATACGCCAACCCTTTAGGTAACTTTTCAAACGTCTACGCCATGTTCTTGTGTCATCAAGGATTTCAGATGCATGAACACTTACAAAATAGGGGGTTGGAAAAAGAAAATACCATAAATGGCTAACAAGAGATGTAGGCCAGACAGTGTGAAGGACAGCATCAATGTGATATCGCCAAAGTAAGTATGGGGTATATATGAAAAAGGCTGTTGAACGAAGAATGGGAATTGGAGGAGTACGTATAATCCTATAAGGACATTCTAAATCAAAACTTTTTGTATTTAAGGCACCGGGAGCTAAAACAGTTATTTGGTCTGTTTTAGAAAGGGCGTTAGCAAGTTCATTAGTATAGGTACTGATTCCGCCGTAAAAAGGAGGGAAATCAGTTCCGACGATTAAAAGATTCATGGTTAAGTTTTCCTCTCACCATACAACCACCACCATGAATCTCCAACCAGCTCTACCTTTGTATTGCATAAATCGCTTCGCTTTAACCAATCAAGCATTTCAGTTTCCTTGTAGTAGTTACTAATGGGTGCTGACAATCGGTCAAACCAATCGGCATAAGCAATACGAAATCCATATTCTGCATACTCTTTTATACGTAAAGGTGAAGATTGATTTGTCCATTTACCTATTAAAGGTAGATTCTTTAAGAGCCGATATAGGTTTATGAAAATACCGTAATCAACCAAGTTACATAGATAAGCCAGACGTCGAATGTTATCATTGGAGAGATGTTTTGCAAAAGAACGTAAAATTTCTAAGGCAACCTTCCGTGGTGCGTAAGCATAGAGCCATATAAATAAAGCTCCTCCTTTTCCAAGAAATGGTATTAATGTCTGATAGCCAAGCTCAGGATTTGGTAAATGTTGTAACACCCCGAGACTATAAATAAATTGAAAGATTTCTAACTTAAATGGTAGGTTGTAAATATCGGCTTGAACGACATGAACATACTCATTATTTATATTATTATGAAATGCTGTATCAACTGCCTGAGATAGATCAATAGCGACAACTTCAGCGCCCTCTTTACTGGCCTGAAGAGCATGGCGTCCCCCACCACAACCAATATCAAGACCTAATTTTCCATTCAAAAAACCGGGAGGTAAAGGATTGATAAATCTCTTAAAGTTATCGCAATCATAATCAGAGAAATGTGTCCATTCGTAACCAAATCGATCCATAGTATCTTCTTTTTGTTTGTTTTCTTTATCTTTTGTTTGGAGTATTGAATTGTTAAGAAATTCTGGATGATTATTGAAAAAGTCAGGATAGAGTTCTGGTAACTTTTTAAGTAGCGGAAAGGTTAGCAATCTTGGGATTCCTTTAATAATTGGAAATTTTTGTCTGCAGGAACAGCGAAGTATACCTTCAATAATTTCTTTTTCATTCTGTAAACTTATCTCTAAGTTCAGTTCATTATTACATTCAGGACATATTAACCATTGTAGGAGCTTTTCTTTCATTATTCTCTATTATTAGACCAAGTATATTTTTTTACAGAAAAAAGATATTATTAATAGTGGTATACTTTAGAAGAAGGTCTTTAACTCTTTGAATGCCATTCCCAGGCAGATTTAACGATTGTTTCTATCTCAGAGTACCGTGTACTCCATTTAAGCTCATTTATAGCTTTTTGACTGTCAGCGATTAATACAGGAGGATCTCCCTCTCGTCTGTCAGATTCGATAACCTTAAAATCTCTTTTACTGATTTTCTTGATTGTTTCAATGACTTCTCTTACTGAGTAGCCATTTCCATTTCCAAGATTAAAAATATCGCTTTTTTGATTTTTCTTTAAATATTCCAATGCCTTGATATGTGCATCAGCAAGGTCAGTAACATGTATATAATCTCTGATACATGTTCCATCTTTAGTGGGATAATCAGTGCCGAATATTTTTATATTTTCTTTTTCCCCAAGAGCAGCAAAAATAGCGAGAGGTATCAAATGTGTTTCTGGATTGTGTTTTTCTCCGATTTCACCTTCAGGGTCAGCACCGGCTGCATTAAAATATCTTAGGCTTATATATTTTAAACCATATGCCTTATCATAGTCTTTAAGGATTTCCTCTATCATGAATTTGGTTTTACCATAGGGGGTTAATGGATTTTTAGGATGGGTTTCTTTTATGGGTATTTCTTTTGGTTCTTCATAAATCGCACAACTTGATGAGAAGATTAAAAAATTTGTTCCAAACTCTCTCATTATGTCTAAGAGACTTATTGTATTGATGACATTGTTATTGTAATATTTTGACGGATGAGTTATTGATTCTTCTACACTTGCATAGGCACTAAAATGCATAACAGCTTCAATTTGATATTTTTTGAAACAATCTCTTATTTGCTCTCTATTGGATAAATCCCCTAAAATAAATCCCCCCCATTTTACAAACTCTCTATGACCGCAACTTAGATTGTCAAAGACAACAGTCTGATATCCTTTATTATTTAATAATTTATTTGTATGGGATCCAACATAACCTGCTCCGCCAACGACAAGTATCATTTTTTCTCCTAATAGATTCTTAAAATCTTTTTTGAAATATAAAAAGCTAAGTTTTTCATGCTAACAATTCTTCATATACTGTTTCTGTTTTTTTTATCATTTCTTCTACAGAAAATTTTTCCTCTGCCTTTTTTTTAGCTGCAAAGCCCAATTGTTCTGACTTTTCTTTATTATTAAAAAGGAAGATTATTGCATCAGCTATTGCTTCTGGATCTTCTGGTGGAATGAGAAGACCGTTTTCATCGTGATCAATCTGTTCTCTGATTCCATTAATGTCTGTTGCCACAATCGGTTTTGCCATAGCCATAGCTTCTAATGTAACCATTGGAAAACCTTCACGAACAGAAGGCATGACTAAGATATCTATAGAAGTTAAGATTTCTTTAATATTGCTTCTAAACCCAGCGAATATTATTTTATCTTCAATATCTAATTTTCTACATTTTTCTCTTAAACTATCTTTTAATGGACCTTCACCAACAATTAAAAATTTTGCACTTGGATATTCCTTTAACACCTCTGAAGCTGCTTTGATTAGGTATTCAAAACCCTTCTGCCAGACTAATCTGCCAATCCCAGCAATCAAAAATTCATCTTTATCAATACCGAATTCTTTTCGAATTTTCATAGAAGATTTATCAGAATTATCAGGGTGATATTCATTCAGTTCTATGCCGTTATAGATTTTAAATATCTTTTTTGGTGGTATTTTATGCTTATCAATTAGAAATTTTTTCAACGCATCAGAGATAACAATAAAGTAATCTACATATCTCTCAGAAAATCGATCAAAAAAAGAGTAGATTTTCTTTCTCAAAAGACCTACATCATATCCCTCGACAGGCATCGCAATTGTATTTACAACCCCAACTTTTGACTTTAACAATCTGGTAGCCATTCGGCTGCAAAAATCAGTTCTTGCTCCCTGGCTGTGTATGATATTAATATTATTTTCTTTAATAATCTTAATTAGTCTTTGTAGTGTTCCAATACTAAGTCTCTTCATCAAATTGATTGGGATCGGTTTTTCCCCTTTTTTGATTAAAACATCTGAGAAGGTTCCTCTTGGGCTTGTTGCCACATGGATATTATACTGATTTTGAGGTAGTCCCTCTATTAACTGCAAGAAGGTTCTTTCACCACCGCCAAACTCCAGTCCATCAATAACAAATAAGATAGAAATTTTATCCATAAGATAATTCACCTTTTATATAATTCGTAAACACATCATATATTCATATCTTGTTTTCCAACTCTTCCAGTTATTCCGTCAAAAAAAGCCTTAAAAATTATTTTAAACTCGTTAATATCTATCCCTTTATTGATAATGATGGAATCGAAAAGGATTTTAGGAAGCCAAAGGATGGCATAAAGAGAAAGAGATGTTATTTTCTGGAAAAGAGAAGCATTCTTCTTTATTAAAAGGAGCTTGTTTCTGTAGAGATAGTATAACCCGTCCCTTTTTCTCTGGGGGCTTATTTTATGCTTTATCACAGCCTCAGGCTGGTAAAAAATTTTGTATCCCTTTTTTTTTACTCTGGCACAGAAATCCATTTCCCAGTGCATTGTGAAATAATCTTTATCAAAACCCCCGATTTCTTGAAACAGTTTTCTATTAATGAGCCAACCGCAACCGATAACATAGTCACATTCTTTTAGTTCTGAAGTGGTTAATGAACGGTATTTCCCAAGCCACCAGTTAATAAAACCCGCACTTTGAACGGTTTTATCTGGAAAATCATGATAAACGATGCGACCTCCTAAAATCCCAGCATTTTGATGAAGCTTGACAGCTTCAATCATCTTTTTTAGGGTTTGCTCTTCCAAAACAACATCATCGTCTATTCCCAAAATATAATCTGTTGAATTTTCTCTTTTCAGTAATACTTCGTTATATGGAAGGTATGGTCCAATATTATCTGGGCTTTTTATTATCTGCAATTTGAGCCAGCTCTCTTTTTCCATTTCACTAAGTTTAATCTTTACTACCTCTTCGGTTCCATCATTTGAGTTATTATCCCAAATGATAATTTCTAATCTGTTTTTAGGGTAATCCAACTGCTGCAAACTAGATAAACATTCTAAAAGGTCACTTTTACGGTCCTTGGTCGGAATAAAAATAGTTAAAGAAGGAAAGTCACCGTTCATAGAACAATTTTAGAATTTTGGTTGGGGATTAACTGAGCAATGGTGCAAAAATTATTTATTGTTTCTGTGCTATAGCTAATTCAAACAACTCAGCTGTTTCATCTACCATTCTCTTAAGGCTGAATTTTTCAACAGCTTTTTTCCTTGCATTCTCTGCTAATCTCTGGGAAAAGTCTTTATTGTCGAGCAGATAAAGAATCTTTTGAACCAACTGATCTGTATTTCCTGGGGGAATGAGCAATCCATTAATACCGTCATCAATAACAGAAGGCAGACCACCTATGTTTGAAGCTAATACAGGTTTTTGACAGGACATGGCTTCGAGCAGAGAAAACGGCATTCCCTCCTGCCTGAGAGTGGGCAGGATGTAGATATCCGAGGCATTAATATATTCAGATGAATTCTCACGGGGAATATGTCCTGTAAAGATTACATGATTATCTAATCCTGATTGCTTTACCGTTTTTTTTGCATCAGATAAGTAATCTCCATCTCCAACTACCATCAATTTTATCTGAGTGTATGATTTTAAAATTTCACTTAAGGCATTAATCAAGATATGTAATCCTTTCTGTTTTGTGACAAAGCTGAAAAAGAGCAGTAATTTTTCATTATGAGAAATATCGAAGGTTGACCTTATCCTTTCTCTCTTTTCCTGGTCTGGACAGAAAATACCCGTTTCTATACCGTTATACACAGTATGGATCTTCTTTTTATCGACAAAGTACCATTTTTGAGTAGTTCTGGCTACCTCATCACTCACAGCAATAATGAGACTGCATTTTTTAAATAACGGCAGTTCCCAACAAAAATAATGAACTAGAGATGCCAGAGAAGTCTTTAAGAGTTTTATATATCCCTTTTTGTGGTTCAAGGTCTGTTTGAGTTCGGATAGAAAAATCTGCAATTCATGGCCCTCTAAAATTACCGCAACAGGGATTTTCTTTTTTTCAGCAATGGGAATGAGCTCTTTTGGAATGATTGCAGGTGTGCAGCAGATAAGATCAAACTTCTTTTTCTCACCCAGTTCTAAAAACTTCCTTATACTTTCTTGTTTCCATTTTCTCCACTGAGAGCCAAAAATTGTGTTCTTGAGATAATGAATATCTATCCCATCGTGATTTTCAAATTCTTTTCCTTCTGGATGTCTTGTCGATATAAAGGTAAGATGATGTCCTCTTTTTACCAATTCTTCTGATAAGAGTTTTTCATGAATTTCCATACCCCCCTTTATTCCATGCCAGTATGTAACAAGTGAAAAGAAACAGATGTTCATTCTTTAGTCTGCTCTTTTAAGATGAAAATCCAGCCGGACAATAATATTATTAAAGTAAGAAGCTAGTACGGCAAATATTCTTTTAAGATACTTATTGGATATTTTGATATATCTAATAACAAAATAAGGCCCGAAAGGTGCTATATAGTAATCAATCTTTTTTATATAAAACCTTGCTTTGGTATAGTATTCTCTGTCTTGGCATCTCCATTTTGTCGGATCAAAGAAATCAAAGCTGAGTTCATGAAACTGCCTGACGTGAGTAGGGTCTGTGATGGCTTCCCAGCTGTTCCAGTAGGGGACGGAAATAAGACATTTAGCACCCGTTTTCATTATTCGATAAATCTCTTCCAATGTTTTTGTTGTGTCTGGAAGATGTTCCAGAACATCCTTCATGCTGATTTCGTCAAATTCACCATTTTCCCACGGCCACGGGAATTTGGTTAGGTCGTGGGTTACATCAACACCGGGCAAAGGGGCGAGGTCATGATTAATCCAGCCGGGTAATATTTTATGCCCACAACCCAAATTGAGTTTCTTTTGAGAAAACATGGTTATTGTCTGATTATTTTAAAGGGAGAGTTATTTCTTCCATTCGTTCAGAAAGTTGTCTCATCATATCTTCAACAGATATCATTTTCAGACATCTTATACCATCGCAGTTCATCCGATCGTCTGAGTAATAGCAAGGGGCGCAGTCAATATCAGCTCTTATCACCTTATGTTTTTTACCCCAAGGACCAAACTGTTTTGAGCTTGTCGGACCAAAAATCCCGATGGTGGGAATGTCTAAGGCAACAGCCATATGCATCAAAGAACTATCGTTGGATAAAAAGAGGGAACATCGAGCAATGAGGGCGGCTGTTAGACCAAGACTTAGTTCTTTTATGATAATCGGTTTGTTGGTGGCAACGGACAGCAACTTGTCAGCCAGGTCATACTCTGAGGGACCGAGAAAAAAGATTGGTTTTATATTATATTTTTCCATCAGTATGTCAGAAAGTGCAGCAAATTTCTTCCAATTCCATCTTTTCCATTTCTCATGTTCAGAAGATCCCGGATGGATTCCTATGAGTATTTCATTGTTTTTTATGCCGTGTTCCAAGAGCAATTTGTCCACATATTTTATGTTTTCAGAATTCAGATAAAAGCGGGGTCTTACATTATCTGTTTTTGCTCCTAAAGATTTAGCCAAATCTAAATTTCTTTGAATTTCATGACTATCAGGATATACTTTAACCTTGTGTGTATAGAGAAAACCTCTGCTTCTCCAGTTTAGACCCACCCTGAAAGGAGCACCGCTGAAAAATGCGATAAGAGTGGCACCGATGGGGTCTATTCCAGTTGATACCAAAAAAATATCCGGTTTGAGAACGGATAACTCTCTTCCCAGCCTAAAGATCCTATCTATTCTATATAGAAGAAAGGGATCCTTAATGATAATTTCATCTATATGCGGATTGGTTCCCAAAACGGTCTGGGCAAGAGAATTGGACACAACCAAGATAATCCTAGCTGAATGAAAATTATTGCGAAGCACTTCAAGGGCAGGGGTCAAAAGTAGCAGGTCTCCGATACCCCTCCCTCTCCATGCAAAGACAATGATGGAATGTATATTATCTTTATCTTTTACTGGTTTATTTCTAATTGGATTCATTAGATCATAAAGTGAGCCTATTAAAAAAGATATAAGACTCGTTATGCCTAGCCATAATAACTGAAAATTCGAATATTTTTTTAATTTTGACATTTCTAGGTTATCCTAAAATCCTTTTCTATTTGGTTACAATCCACTTATAATCTCTTCTTTTTCTGATTTTGTTTAAGATTTTATCTGGGAGGAAGTTTTTGACAACTCTTCTAAGAGACCAGTAGGATAAGCTTTCTTCACACCTTTTACAAATGAAGTTTGTAGGCAAGTCATCATTAAGGTATAAACTTTTTAAATATTTTTCGAATCTTGGACCATTCCATACTTCATAGATTGTGGATTCATTTAAATTTCCCAAGATGACCTCTCTGGCCATATCGTGACAGCAGAGCAGGACATCTCCATTGAAAGATATAACCATTTCATAAAGCACCCTTTCCGTAAGGCATCCTGCGATTCTTTTTTTAGTAGATTTTCTTAGATTTCTTAATAATCCACTTCTCGACAAAAACACACTTATATTTACAGATACATTTCTTTCTTTCCAGTGCCGTAATAATTTTTCTTTTTCACCTTTAGGCCAGTTATACGGAACAGCATTAATAAAAATATTTTCATTTGGATACTTTTGCAAAAGGTATTCTAAATTTTTCATTGTGTTTTCATAATTTAATCCCATGTTGCATTCATAAATCTCTTTGGTGATTCCAAAAAAGCTTATATTAAACAGACCATTAAAGCCTATTTCTATCAAAGAATCAACAACAGAGGGGGTTAAGAGAGAAGCATTTGTGTTAAAATAAATTTCAATGCCTCTGTCTATTGCATATTTTACCCATTTACTGATATCTTTTAAAAGAAATGGTTCAGCCATCTGACAGTAAACCAGTTTTCCCTTAAAAGAGTATTTTTTCATTAGTTCACAATAATCATCTAGAATCTTTGTATAGAGATTCCAGGTCATAAATCCCTGGGGTATTTTACCTTGAAGTTTTGTGTAAGGACATATAACACACTTCGCATTGCAGTAATTATGAATATCAAGTAAAAGCCCTGTAGGATAAGGAAGGCGTTCAACTTTTCCTACTTGCATCTTTTTTTCCTATGACTAATACCCCGTAAGAACCTGGTCTGTTTTTACAAAAGGTATCTAAATATCCAGAAATGAAAATGAATGGCTGAATCAAATGCTTTAAAGAAATACAATTGTCAGTCATCATGTCAAGTTCCCATGCGAGTTTTCCAAAGAAGCCAAATGTATGTTTTCTCATTACAATTCTAAATCCTGTTTCTTCCAATAGTTTTGATAACTCGTTCAGACTGTACTGGTCTCCTTTATGTTCTGACTCGGTCCACTTGATGTAATTTTGAATATGCTTGTTTTTTGAAAATATAAACCTGTGATTAGTTTCATCCGGCATCGCGAGGTATAAGGTTCCTCCCGGTTTTAAAGCGTTGTATATATTTTTGATAACTTTCTTATTTCCTTTTATATGCTCTAATACGTCGATAGAATAGATAAAATCATACTCTTCTTCATCTGATAATTCTAAAAGGCTGGTTCGATGAAAAGTGACGTTGTTTATCTTCTTTTCATGCTTTTCTTTTTCGCATTTTTCGATATCCTCATGAGAGATGTCATATCCTACAATCTGAGATTCAGGAAATTTTTCCGCAACGAAAAATGTGAATAATCCGGGCCCGCAACCAGCATCAAGGGCTTTTTTGAAGTTAAAGTTTTTTAAAAATTTACCTAGATAAACCAAACGGATAAAAGCGCTTGCATGGGCAGAAGGAAAAAATTTGTAAAAAATCCTTTTTAATAATTTCAGCAACGGGCCAAAGAAGAAATTATTTTCCAGATATTTTTACACGCAGTTTCTTACTGCGCATCGTATAGATTATTATGAGTGAAGTGATTTGAACAGAATAGTAAAAGAAGAAAAGCGTTAAAAGCAAATCAATTGTTCTTATAAAATAGGCCAGGATAAGTAAGAAATAATGCGTTTCACGAACGCGAAGATTTGTACTCACTGCCCGAAGGATACCTATTATTTGAGATAGCAATGAATTTTTAGGTGATATTTTCACACTGAGTTCATTTTGGTTAGTACTTTCCTGGTCTTTATCAGCATTTGATTTTATTTGATACCACTCATCCCTGACCAGTCCATCAAAGATTCTCTCAACGTATCCAACCATAATAGAGAAATAACAGGCGAGGCCGCCAACAGCCAGCCAAAAAGTAGAACCGTAGCCTATTGGGTCAGGAAAATAGAGAAGTTTTTGATGGTGGTATGCCATGATTCCAATAATGGCCCAGAAAGCCATATCGATAAATCCCATGAGGGAATCAAGAAATCTTCCATAGGGGTTTTGGGTGTTCATTACACGGGCCATACTTCCGTCTACACAATCAAGGAGATTAAAGAAAAGAAGGAGCAAAATCCCGATAGGAAGCAGCTCTTCTCTGCTGTTTATCAAACAGAGACAGCCGATCAGGCCGACCAATCCTGAAAACCAGGACACGGTTTCTGAGCTTAGACCCATTCTTATGGTTAACCATGTAAGAAGGAAACCGGGAGGGCGGAACACATATCGACTTAAAGGCAGATAACGCTCGTAATCTCGCTTCCATGAATGAGCTTCAGAAATTTCCTTAAGTGTTGGTAAGGGCTTTTTCGTCATTCAGGACTCCTTATTTTCCCAAAGCCACAGGGGGCCCCGGTCAGTTTTTCTTAAATAATAATCTTTTATTGCAGCAAAATAGGCTCGTGCTTTCTTTGTTTTATCAGGATCGGAAGATTTAAATAAAAGCCAACCGATATCTCTTATAAATCTTAATATTAAACGCTTTTTTGCCTTCGGAGCATGTATTTTTGCTAATAAGAGATGGCTACGCGTTTTAAGATAAATTCTAATCGGAGATTCTTGGCCACCCAGAGAAACAGTTACCTTATGCCAAATCTTTGATCGCGGAATTACAAGATTCTTCATACCAGCTTTTTTTACACGGAGACCCCAATCAACATCCTCCCAATAAATAAAGAATCTTTCATCCAAAAGACCAATTTTTTCTATTATTTCTTTCTTAACAAGAACAGTACACCCGGTTATAAAATCTGTTTCTTGCGTTTCTAAAGTCTTGTCAGTATCAATTTCACCTGCATTTGTAAATGAAATACCTACTGTCTTTTTATCAAATTTAGCGCCTGAAAACCAAATTTTTTGAGGTTCTTTATACAAATAGATATTTGGACCTAACATACCAGCATCATGGTTATTCTCTCCAGCCTCTACCAAGATATCCAAAAAATCTTTTGCTACAACTGTATCATCATTTAATAAAAGAATATAATCTGCACCATTATTTATAGCCTCAAGAATTCCCATATTATTTGCTTTAGCAAAACCAATATTTTCTCCAGTATCTATAACTTTTAAGATATGTTGAGAAATAGGGTGTAACGCTTCTAACAATGTTTTATCTTTGGGGCCGTTATGGACAATGATAATATCATAATTCTGGTAAGTTATTTTATTGAGTGAAGCAATACAATCAACAAGGCAAGGAATATCTTTCAGATGGAGAATAATGATGGAAACTTTTGGATTTTTACTCATTTTGAAACCAGGGCAAAGAGCGATAATTAATTCAAAAACTTTATTGTTTTTGAGCAATAACTATATTTGATTCTCTATCAATAAACATTTCCAATATCTTGAATCCATGATATTTTAACAACGTAATCAATTCATCTCGACTTAATACTCTTAAATGAAAAGCGTTGCCTTTAAAATGGCGACTTGTATATGGGCAAGAAAGAAAAAGAAATGTTCTTGGGCCGGCAATTTCTCTACAACGATTTAAAAAATCATCTGGGTCATTAACATGCTCAAAGACTTCTCTACAGAAAATAATATCATAAGTTCCCTCTGGAAATTTTTTATTAAGATCCAATGGTATGGTTTTGATTGGCAATTTAATTCTTTGAATCACTGATGGAAAATCTACTCCTACAGCATCAAGCCCTAACAGTGAAACTTTATATACTACTTCGCCCATATTACACCCTAAATCAACAAATGTTTTGATATTTTTTTCATTGTTAATCAGCTCTATTAATTTTTGAAACATTTTTAAAGAAGGATCAAATATACCTTCTGGATTAGAATGCCTAAACCACCATTCTTGGAATTTTGAATTGTGCTTTGGGTTATTTTTTAAGAATGTACAGACCTCCTGCTTTATTAATCCACTTCTAAATTCTGCAAGTCTTCTAAGCGATTCAAAGGGTAAGGTGTTAAGAAATTCAATTTTATTAGATGTTGTTCGATAAATAGTCAATAAAAGTAATAGCTTTATACGCCATGCAATTTCTTTCAAAAAAAATAAAAATGGTAATATGGGATTTTTCATTTGTCTTAGAAAAACTTAAGATTTCTCTCGGTTAGAATAAATGGAGATTAACTCATCGTAAACACGAATAAATCTTTTAGACACATTGGGCCAATCGTAAGCTTCTTTAGCAACCTCTCTATCAAGAACATTGGGTATTTTTTTGTCAAGAATTTCTATGATAGCCTTTGTCCATTCATCATATTTTTTAACTGGTACAAATCTCCCAGCATTATGTTTTTTCATTCTGTCTGCTGTTTCGCCAACAGGGGTAGACAAAACAGGTAATCCGCAAGCAATAGCCTTCATAACAGATACAGGTCCTCCTTCATCAGTGGAAACTGAAACATATAGGTCTGAAGCCCAATATAACTCTCTTAGTTTTTCCCCCTCAATGTATGGATGTAAGATGGCCTTTCCTCGTTTTATTAAGGGTTCAGCAAGTGAAATTAATAAGTTGGAATTTACCTTGTCTCCATGACCTGCTATGGTAAGGAAAAAGTCATTACGATCCTGTATTGAATCAAAGGCTTTCAAGAGCTTATCCAGCTGCTTTCGAGGCATGAAATTACCCGAAGCAAAAAAGACAATTTTCCCTTTCTGAATATTAAATTTCTTTCGAATTGATTTTTTTATTTCCATTGATGGAGCAGGTATCCAGAAGCTAAAGTCACATCCCATAGTAAGTTTTTCTACCCGGCCATTATAGACCTTCCTGACTTCCCTTAATGCTGATTCAGCCTGCTCTGATACTACATCTACATGACGTATTAGTTTCTTAAGCTTAAGATGTTCAAATAGAAGACATAAATAAGTTAAAGGTCTATGAAAACCCATAATTTCGCTAATGGGAGCTTTAAACATGCCTCCGCTGCGAAAAAAAATCGGAAATTTCTTTGTAGGTCCAAAAATCTTTAAGAGTTCTAGATAAAATGGAGTACGAAAACCATAGGTGCTATAAAACATTAGAATGATTGATTGACTCTGAAGTTTTTTTAATTGTGATATCATTATTTCAGAAAAGGACCCTTTTTGTGTTCTAATCCCTGGTCTATAAGTCTTTTCAATTGCAGGGAATAAACGATGGATTACACCTGTTTCTAAAGTTTTAGAGTAAACCTTATCAGCTCTGTAATCAGGTTGCCAGACCTCCCAATCATATCGGTCAGTTTCTTTTAAGATTGTATCTCCTAATAAATCAAGCCATTCTCGAGTCCAAAAACCCACTAAGCTTCCATCTGGTTTTTCCCAGTATATATCTGGCTTTTCATTTGGGGAAAAGTGATAGGTAGGTCCATGAGACATTATGCTTATTATTTTTGGTTTATTTACACTGATCATTTTTTAATTATTCTATTTTATGGCCTCAACAACCATACTCTCAACATCATAAACAAATCCAAGAGAACGATCCTCCTTCCAGTTGTTTCCCATATACAGTCCTCGACACCTTCGTTCTATGCAATAATCCTTATTACTCCCATCACCAACCTCGCAGACTTGAACATCGTTATATCCCAATGACCTGAGCACATTCACCATGAGATCAGCACTCCAGATAAATTGATGGCCATATTCCTTAAAGAGGTTATTGAAAAAAAAGGTTTTCCAGTATTTATATAATTCATTAAGATTGAGTTTCTTAAGGATTTCGTTCTCCTTTTGATAAAAGTTTAGTAGCTGATTTTGGATATAAAGCATATCTTTATTATCTTCCAAAGATAAAGATATTGATAAAAGTTTCTCAAGCATAGGGCTAACGACCCTAAACACACCACCAGATTTTAAGATTCTTTTCGATTCACGCATGAAGGAAATACAATCTATAAAGCTAATATGTTCTAAGACATGTTCAGTAAAAATTACGTCTACACTCTCATTCGGAAACAGAAGGGGTTTTGTTATGTCCTGATAATCTTTAGTGAGGATTAGCCAGCCTTGATGATTAGACCAATGCCCTCCAAATATCACCTTAAATTTTTCACCTGGCTCTAAATTTTCTCGATAACTATTAATTTCTTTTCTTAAAAAATAATTTCTGAAAATTTTCTTAATTACTCTTTTGATTTTTCCAATAATTATTTTCATATTCCACTCTTATTTTATAGAGTACATTTAAATAAAGTTTTCAAAACTTCATAACAGGGCATTCATTTAATTTATTTTAAATAATATCCACTAAAGATTGCACGAAGTGTTCCAATGACAAAGCCTAATGTGTAAATTATTGAATAGGGAATCATTCTGATCTCTTTCTTAATCAAAGCTAGTCTTAGCCCCTTTAATATTTTTAATATTGGATTTTTATAAATAAGCAGTACTAAAATCGACCTTAAAAAAGTATGATTTTTAGCAACCATATTCCGACCATGCCATATAGCATTAACAAATGTCTCTCTTGGGGTTTCGAAATTTCTATGATAACAAATGGCATCGGAAACTATTTTTGATAGAACTCTTGTACGCCTTGCAATAGAGCTGTCATCTGCTCGCCCTTCATCTTCAGAAAACCCCCCAGTATCTAAAAAAAAGTCTTTTCTGACTGCCCTATAGACTCTTTCGTATTCTGGAACAACCAAGGAATGACGTTTTTTGTCAGGAAGACTTATAAACCATGTTTGACATCTGGCCCAAGGGTTATCCCAGTTAGCCACTCTTTCATTCCAATGGCATGTAGCAATGGTTTGCCCAGTGACAATCGGTTCAATAAGCCTTTCTATATAATCTGAAGCAAATGTCATGTCGGCATCGACTAAAACCAAAATATTGCCCTTGGCATTACGAGCACCGAGATTGCGCGCTGCTCCTGGTCCTTTGTGATCCTGTCTAAGAACGCTTATTTCTAACTGTTCACAAATCTTAACTGAATTATCTATAGAACCGTCATCAACTGCAAGGATCTCAAGAGGCCTAAAATCTTGCTCTAATAGCGACACGATACAATCTTTGACACAACTTTCTTCATTGTAAACAGGCACTATCACAGTGACATAAGGTTTTTCAATCAATCCGTATTCTGTTTGATTCATCTTTATCCTGACCGAACTTGTTCAATCGGTCCATTTTGTTTTTGACACTCAAAGATCAATCCAGGCGACCATTTTGGCAAGAACCATCCCAGAAATCGGAAAATATTGAATTGCAGGACAAGCCCCGGAATCTCAGGTTTCTTCTTTCCAAATGTAGCAATTCTTATAAATTGCCTGAGGCCTCTATTCCCCCCATGAAGATACCAGATTAACCTGAATGGCCAATCGAAATTCATTGCAAAGTGCTGACCTCTAAAATGCCTAACCTTAAATCCAGTCTTTTCGAGAAAATCATTCATACCATGGAGAGAAAAAAACCGGATGTGCGCCTGGTTTCGAGGATATTCAATGAAATTGTAGCCTTTCCCCATTAGTATTGACAGCCGATTTCGCAGGCAATAAAGATTCGGCACAGTAAGTATGAAGGCCCCCGAACTCTTTAACACCCTATAGCATTCCTTAAGAACCTTTTCAGGAAAAAATAAATGTTCTAACAATTCTGAGCAAACCACCACATCAAAGAAACCATCCTCAAAGGGAAAGAGGTCCTCCACATCATGCAACTGAGCCCTGATTCCTTTAGATAGCGCCTTCTTAACATTGGCCCCAGAAATATCCAATCCATAGATTATGTGTCGTCCCGCTAAAGGAGCCATTTGGTAGCCATTCCCACAACCGACATCCAGGATAACGCGGCCTTTACCACCTCCTTTATCAGCAAAGCGCCTTACATTAAAGAATCTATCGTGTCTGTAATAATGTTCTTCCCCTTCAGGAGAGTATTCGTTGGATGCAATTTCGTAGAAATCTTTATAACTTTGTCGATCCACAAATACCACCTTTCAAAGTCCAAAAATTAGATGAGATGTACCATTTATCAGCGAAGAGGGTAACATGACCACGTGCCATCCACTAGAATCCTAGTCTCGTTTTCGTACACCTGGTAATCTGATCCATAGAAATCACCGTCAACCACATCTAAATAGGTTAATGCAGTGATATAATCTGCAGGGTTCGACTCAGACTGAAGATAAGCCCCAAGCTTGTATCTACCTGCGACCAAAGGGAATCTCTTTATTGTGCACACAATATATCCTTTGGGGAGTATGTGATGAAACTTCTGCCCTGTAAATCGTGTGCCCAATTGAAAGACTCTCTCCCCATTTTCCCTCTCAACCAAAATACCTAAATCTACATTTTTGGCCCCTCGGTCACTTCGTGTGCGGTAATCAAAAACAAGTTTGACAGTACGTCCATTCGGGATTCTATCTATCCTCTCACCATCTTCGTTCTCTATATGGAAGCCCACCAATCTTACTTCTCCTGTTCCGCTTCGGTCCTTACGCTCACTGACGGATTCATGGAGATATTTCTTATGGAAAATCTCTCCTTCGTAGAAATTAATGGCATTTTGTATGCTCCCCTCAAAGAGGACGTTCCCCTCCTCTAACACGATACCATGTTGACAGATACTGCCGACGGCTGCCATATTATGACTTACAAATAGGACTGTTCGCCCCTGGCTAGTAATGCTTTTCATTTTTGCCAAACATTTAGTCTGAAAAACAGCATCTCCTACAGCTAACACCTCATCTACCAGCATTATTTCTGGTTCCATGTGTGCAGCCACGGAAAAAGCCAATCGCATATGCATACCACTGGAATATCTCTTAACTGGGGTGTCAACAAATTTTTCGACTTCAGCAAAAGCCACGATTTCATCAAACTTCCTTGTTATTTCATAACGATCCATACCCAAAATGGCACCGTAAAGGTATATGTTTTCATGGCCAGATAGTTCAGAATGAAAACCGGTTCCCACTTCAAGAAGTGAACCCACCTTACCCTTTAATTCAATTCTGCCTTTTGTGGGTTCGGTGATTCGGGATAAGATTTTAAGAAGAGTCGTTTTACCGGCACCATTCCTGCCGATAATTCCTAAAACTTCACCTTTTTTTACTTCAAAAGAAACATCCTTTAATGCCCAAATCATTTCAGCATGGGGAACAGGTTTTCCTAAATCGACTATTCTTTTAAAGGGAGCCTTCACGGAATCAACCAAAGTTTCTCTAAAGGTTTTGAACCCCTCGCGAGCTCCAATACGATAGCGTTTGGATAGATTTTCAACTTTTATTACAGTCTCTGACATAATTAAATTGTTTACTTATAGTCTATTGATTAAGCAGATAGAACTTATACTAAATCACATCCGCAAATGTTTTTTCCATTTTCCGAAAATAATACAACCCTGATAAGAATAGAGCCAAAATGATTATTGTAGAAATGCCAAGCAAAATCCAGTCAATGGGACGATGCCCTAATAAAGATGAGCGAAAAGAATCTATTACCCCACCCATTGGGTTCAGAGCCATAAGCCATTGAAATTTTTTCGGAACCATGCTTACAGGATAGATTACAGGTGAAACAAATAACCATATTTGAACTAAAAAGGGAACTACGTATCTGATGTCTCGATATTGCACGTTAAGTGCTGAGAGCCATAACCCTACGCTAACTGCGCACAAAAAAGTCAGTCCTACTAAAAGAGGAAACAACAAAATTCCAAAGCTTGGTATGAATTGATAATAGATCATCATTCCACCAAGAACCGACATGGCTATGAAAAAATCAAGAAGACCTCCTAAGGAAGCGCTAGCGGGTATTATAATTCGAGGGAAATAGATCTTGGTGATTAGATTAGCACTTCCCACGAGACTGTTGCTGGCCTGTGATAAGGCATTGGCAAAATAGATCCATGGTAGAAGGCCTACATAAACAAAAATAGGGTAGGGTATACCGTCTGATGGCATCTTTGCCATACGTCCAAAAAATAGGGTAAATACTACCATTGTGAAAAATGGTTGAATTATAGCCCATAAACCTCCTAAGATAGTCTGCTTGTAACGGACTTTAATATCACGTTTTGTAAGAAAATAGAGCAGCTCTCTATAACTCCACAATTCTTTTAAGTCAATTGCTATCCATCCTTTTTTGGGTTCGATAACTGTTATATTAGATGTTGAATTTGACATATAACTCTCATCTCTCTTAAAAACCTTCTTGTACTTTTTTGTGTTTAAGACCATTCATCTCAATTTCTGGAAGCATTTGAGTTTGCTTTGCCTCTTCTAAGAAGGGCAACATAACAACAATACCGGTAAAAAGCCAGAAAGGCTCCATAATCCTCACAATAATGAAGGTATTGGTTCCGATGGCATGAAAAAGCAGGGCGATGAAACCAGCTAAATATCCTACAACCAGACCTTTGTTATAGGGAACAGTAGCTTCTTTCAGTCTCTGATAGGCCATCTTAAATATCGAATACATAAGGTAAAGGAAAGCCGTAAGTCCGAGAAATCCAGTTTCTAACAAGATTCTCGGGATCTGGGCATCCATAAAGCCATAACCCGTTACGCCATAACCAAATAGAGGCTTTCTTGTAAAATCACTTAAGGCAGATGTCCAGTCTATTATCCTCGCTGATGCAGATGTGTCTAATCTAAGCTTTCCAATCTCTACTTGACCACTCTGTTTAGGTTGCGTAAAGGTAAACATTACTCTTTCTTTTACTGATAATGGAGTGATAAACGGGCTTATAATTAAAGCCAAAAACAGAAGAGATAGTAAAAACAACTTTTTTTCACTGAAGATTATTAAAGAAAGGTAAAGAAATACAAAAGCTAAATAAGAAGATCTGGATAATGTGAATAAGAGGGTGATAAATGAAATGAATATCACTACTCCAAGCATGTATTGATAAGAGCTCTTTCTTTTACCAGGATGTAAAAAAAGCCCGGAGGCAACAGCCATCATGAAAACCAAATATCCTCCAAAAGTATTTGGTTCTCCAATTTCTCCTTCAAATGGTGCGGTAATTCTTCCCCCTAAAGGAATTTGATATAAGCCATATAGGGAGACTAAAAGACAGGTAAGTAGAGAACAAAATACAAATCTTTTTAGCTGTACCTCAGAATGGAGGTGGTTTACAACCATGAAATAAACAATAAAATATTCTATATATTTTAAGACATAAAAGAAGCCGCTTAAGGGGTTCACACTACCCGTTATCATTCCTAAACAGGTGACAAAAAGAGATGATATGGTGTAGAAGAAAATTGGTAGGTTTAGGGGGGTTCTTAAAAATAACCCCAATTCTTTATAAATTGCTGACTTTGCAAACCAGCTGAATCCGATAATCACCAACAAAAAATCATCAAAACGAAGGGTAATTCCCCTTCCCAAAAGAGCGCTTCCTCCAATCTGACCAACGATAAACTCTGGACCTAACAACATAGAAAAAATAAAGATATAGAGAGCGGCTTCTGTGTTGACAAAACTGATGATAAATACCGAAAATCCAAGGATAATTGCTATTGCGTAGAGGTGCATCTCAAGAGCTGATAAATAGGCTATAAGGAAGGATATACATATGATTCCCGTTATAAATAAAAGGTAAGTTATATAAAATTGTCCGATGTCATTTAAAATTTTTAAGGAATTCTTTGGTTTCATTTTTAATAGGAACTGTTAAAGGATACATAGATTTTTTTAAATAAGAAGGGGATTTTCCGTTTTTAATAGAAAAATCCCCTTTTACGATTCATTAAGAATTTATATCTATCCTGTTTTTGGCTTTAAGAGCTGTAGCAGACCTAGATTTAAAGCCAGTAATAAAAGAGAATCGGTAAATCTTAGAAGGGCATTTGCTTCGATTCCCATGATGGGAATTAATGTTAGTTCTCTTCAATTTTTTTAATATAGATGAAAAAATCATTAAAGTTACAAAGCTTCGCCCTCTAAATTACAAAATATCTTTGTTAATATAAATATTATATATGATATTATCATGATTCTCATTAAAAATCAAACAGTTAAAATCTATTTCAAAAAGGGAAAGATTGGCATTATTGAGATTTAAAAATTTTCTGATATTGTCCTTTTAAAATTTTCAGCTTTTGCTGGATATTTTTTTCAAAATTTATAAGTAGAGGTTCTAATTTAATAATGTTTTTCTGCCAGATCAATCCATTGAATAGGAAGAGGAGAGAAAGAAAAGTAACAAGGATTTTTTTAGAAGTGCCTGAAGTTTTTTTATCTATTATTATTTTTTCTTTTTTAGGATCAATTTTAGATTCTTTCTTTTCCCCTTTTTTAAAAAACATTCTTAGAAAAGATCTCAAAAAAGAGAACTTTTTAGCTTTAGCAACTGGTGTTTCTTCATAGACATAATATTTTTCGTATTTTAAGTCATAAAAATCTGGACTAATTTCGGCTTTAAGGCCATTTAAAACCACTCCTATAACATTTGCCTTAACATTTTCTAGCTGAACTCTGGCTCGTCTTAGCGCTCCACGTGCAATCTTTCCTACCTGATAGATGATAACTACACCATTTATCTTAGAACCTAAGATAGCAGCGTCTGTAGCCGGAAGTACAGGAGCGCTGTCAAAGAGAACAACATCATATTCCTTTTCAACTTGAGAAATAAATTCATTCATTCTCTCAGAGGTAAGGAGTTCTGATGGATTGGGAGGGGGGGTTCCAGAACTAATTATATTCATGTTATCAATGCCAGGGGTTAGCATGATGTCTTCCATACCCATCTTTCCCACCATGATATCTGTTACTGTCTTTACTGCTTCTTTCAATGTAGAGTTTCCTAATATGATATCAGTAAGTCCAGGTTCTCTATCGATTCCAAAAATTTTATTAATGGTGGGTCTTCTTAAATCAGCGTCAACAAGGAGAGTTTTATGTCCCATTTGTGCCGTAGTTAAAGCGAGATTTATGACGGTTGTGGTCTTCCCTTCAAGGAGAGAAGCACTGGTAAAGAGAATCGACTTTACCCCTTTTTCTAAGCCTATAAATTGAATATTAGTCCGAAGGGCACGATAGCTTTCGGCCACAGGAGATTTTGGAGCAAAATGGGAAACAAGCCTAGCATTTCTTTCTAATGTTTTTTCATCCTTTTCTATGTGGCTTTTTTTTGCAATGATATCTTTAATTTCATCAATACCGATATGAGGGATTATCCCTAAGACAGGGATATTAAGATAACTTTCTACATCCTCAATAGTCCCAATAGAGGTATCAAGTGTTTCTGAAATAAAGGCAAAGACAACACCTAAAATTATACCTATAAATATTCCTATAAAGGTTGACAAAAAAACCTTAGGAGGGTTTATCGAGGAGCTTATCTCTAAAGCAGGTTTTATAATGGTTATTTCTTCTATCTTTTCTGCTTCCTGGATTAAGCTCTCTTGATATTTAGATTGTAAAAGGGTATAGAGTTGCGTATCCAAAGATACATTTCGTTCAAGCCTCGCTAAAGTTAAACTAGTTTCAGGGAGAGAATCAAGATTTTTCCTTCGATTTTCTATATGATTCTGAAGCCTTTTCTGTTGGGTTCTTAGGGTTGTTTCTTGAGATAAGAGTTCCTCAGTCATCTTTTTTATAACCATTTTAATTTCATTGTTAATTTCTATTACCTCAGGATGGTCTTCAGTATATATTTGTAAAAGCTTGTCCAGCTTTATAGAGAGATCAGACAATAAACTATGTAATGATGTAAATAAAGGAGTTAATTTTACATATATAAGAGGGGGAAGCGATTCTTCTAAAAATCCTTTTTGACTTTTAAGCAGTTTTTTAATCTCGATTATCTCATTTAACATGTTTGAGATTTTTTCATATTCAGATTCTATACTGAATAGTTCTGCAAGGGTTCCTTTTGTTTGAGTATCAAAGTAGATAAGTTTATTTTTTTCTTTAAATTCTCTTAAATTTTCTTCATTTTTCCTCAGTCTCTTTCCTATAATATCTAACTGTTCCTCAATAAATTTTCTGGCCTTAATTATCCTCTTATTCTTCTCTTGAATATTTTCCTGACGGTAGACCTCTGCTACTGTATTAGCAAGATTTTGAGATAGTTTAGGATCAGGAGTTATGGCAGTGATATTTATTATATTGGTGTAGCCTTCGATTTTAGTAGAGATTTGATCTTTTAATGCAGATACCTTTCTCAGGAGATTCTTATCTCTTCTGATGAGCTCTGAAGGAATATTTTTATCTATAAATCCCATTTCCTTAGCAACTTTTTCTATTACAGGATAGCTTGTTATAACCTCGGCTTGCGTTGCTAGATTATCTCCTTCAGCATACGAAACAACCTGTAAAACCAAACCTGCTAAGGTGGTAGCTCTTTCTACCTTTACGCTTGAGGTGGATTTGTATAGAGGCATAGGTTTTAGATATTGGGCAAAGAAAAAACTAAATATTCCCATTAGAAGAGTAGTAGAAATAATGATAAGCTTTTTCTTTCTAATGACTCTCCAGTAGTCCCTAAGATTTATATCATAAGCAGGCATAGTTTTTATTGATATTAAGATTAATTAAAAGATTATTATTAAAATTATTTATTGTTAAATGGTCAAATGAGACTTTTCTTATGGACCTAACGTTACTCCAACCGCCTGCCCTCCGAGGGCCCCCCCTGTATTGAATCTTAAGAATGTGCCTCCTGTGGTATATGTATCTCTTAAGACACCCATGAATATAAGGGAATTGGCTAGGCCTGATATATGTCCTAAAAAGTCCTGTGCAATTTGTATGTCGCTCCTTGGGACAAATAATATATCCCCGTCCAGAAGTGCTATGTTTTGACTCAAATCTCCGTGTCTCAGTAATTTTTTTGTATCTATCGGTATGACTCTTGGATTGGCAAAATCCCCTCTTATGATGCTAATATGTCTACTCATTTTCACATGATCTAGTCCTTTAGAGGCCGAGAGAACTTCAGCAACAGTCGCTTTTTTAGTAAATTTATAAACATGTGGATTATCGACCTCTCCAAGTACAAATATCTTTTTCTTTTTCTCTTCTTCAGGTATTTTGGCTATTTTTATTCTATCTCCAGTTTCCAATATTGGATTTTGCTCTATGATACCTTCAGTGAAGACCTTTGATAAATCAAAGGTCATAATCTTATCTCTTCTATGTATTGTGATATTCGTCATATTTGCATTATCAGTTACCCCTCCTGCTTCCCATAGTAAATCAACAAGGGTTGTTTTCCCCTCTAAGGGGAATTTATAGGTACCTCCACCTGAAACACCACGAGCTGTTGAGGTAAATTCTCCCAAAAGAAATACTGTTTTGCTTTTATATTTTTCCATTGTCACATCGATTCTCGGCTTTTTGATATATTTTTTTAATCTGTTGGTTATAAGAGTGTCTATCTGAGATATTGTTAGACCTTCAACTTTCAAATCATCTAGATAAGAGTAAGATATCTTTCCGTCTTCCCTTACCAAGACGCTGCTAATGTTAGGGGTTGAGGCTTTCCAAAAGGTGACAGAGAGAACATCCCCTGGTCCCACTATATATTTAGAGGTACCGTTTATTTCTATGTAAGGCTTGTAACCATTGTTTGAAGATTTACCCTTTTGGTCTCTCCCGGTTTTATTTGCAAGAATGTATTTTTCTAAAAGATTATTATTAAAACCATTTATCTTGAAAGAGTCAAATGAGACTTTTCTGATTAAATCCTTATCATTATGTCCTTCAAAAAGGTTTTTTGCTAAGAAATACTTTTCTTGTGTCTCCTGGTTTAGAGGGAAGAGTTTAATTCCGTCTCCATGGCTTATTGCTGCTAAATCAACCTGGTTATCACCATTAATATCAAAAGAGTTGATGCTGTACATTATGCTAAAAGAGGATATGAGTTCTGGTCCCTTATTCCAATAGTTGTTTTTTGTAGAAACCCATACTCGAATCCCTTGGCTATCAAATGAGCCTGCTAATATATCTTTAATTCCATCACCGTTGATATCAGAGTTGACAATACTCCAGAAACTCCCAGACTTTGTAGGGGTAGGATATTCTTTCCATCTTCCATATCCATTATTTAACCAAATCTTTATTCCATATAAAAAACTGCCTGCAACAACATCATTCTTACCATCACTGTTTAGATCCGATATATTTACGCTTAAAAAATCACCATTCGTGGCAGGGGGTGGAGATGAGAAGGTCCAATCACCTTTTCCATCCCCTAAAAATATTTTTATGCCACCATAAGGGCGGGAGTCAGCTGCAGCTATATCAAGGACCTTATCTCCGTTGATATCCCCAATGTCAAAATCCTGAAATGGGTTATCAAATTTTAAACCTGATAGAATTAATTTGGAATTTTTTTCTTTTTGAAGCCATATTTTAATTCCACCTTTGAATCCACTCCTCTTCTTTTGCGTTGTTAAAAGCCCTGCGATATCTATGTTGCCATCATTATTGAAATCTCCTGCCTTTATTTTTAAATATATCTGATGATCAGCTACATCTTCAAGCAATCTCCACTCGTTCCTTCCTTGATTGAGAAAGACGTGGATGCCAGGATTCTTTTTCCCTCCGCTAAATATAATATCTTTCTTGCCATCATTATTATAATCCGCTGAATCTAAGGCCAAAACTTCTCCCTTTGTTTTCAGTGTAACAGAAGAGCTCATTTTGGATCCACCCATCTTAATATCTATCTCTCCACTAGGGTATTTTGCCTCAGCTATATCTATCAGTCCGTCGTCATTAAAATCCGCTATGGTTAAACCTGTGTAATGGGACTTTTCTATTAAAAATGAAGGGTTGTTAATTGCTGGGTGATAGGTCTGAGGAGTGCAGTTAGATGAGATTAGATAAATGGCAAAGATTATTAAAAATCTTTTCAATCTGTACATTTTTTCTTTTTTTTATTGAAGACATACTTTTTTTTAATATAGGATAAATCTTTGAGATTTGTCAAGAAAAAAACTATATATTGTATAGTAAAGGCGATGAACTACTAAATATTGTGTTTTCAATCATTTTTTACGGGGTATCAGGACTTTGCAAAGAAACCTCAGGGATTCTTTTGGTATGAGAAAGGCCATTTGAAAGAGACGCAGAATATATAAGAGGGGTATTGAAGATAGTCTATAAAAACCAAAGACTTGAGAAAGAACTGCGGGTCTGGGAAAGAGAAGTTCAAAAAGATACTTTAACTTATGAGATTTTTTGGGGATTCCGTAAATGAATAATAATTCACCATATCTTTCAATCTTTTCATTTTTTAAAAGGAAGTTTAAAGTCCTTTTCTCTAAATAACTCCATTTCATATTTTTATTAAATACAAAATCAGGGATAGGGCTGTTCATTTTTTTCTTCAAATACAAAAGGGAATAATAAAGAGGTCTGGTGAGATTGAATAATTCTGCCCTTTGCAATAATTTATCCCAGTTCAGATTATCCTTATTTTGGTTGATAATTTCATTCATATCAACAAACCATATAAGCTGAGCATAGGAATGTTTCAGAGAGTGGAGGGAGAGGGTAAGAATATTATCATAGGGGGAAAGGCATAAGACATTGGGATAATGGTTTTCTATGGATCTAGCATCTTTCCAAATTTCTTCATCGTTTATTTTTACGGCATATCCTCGAGACCTTATTCTTGATACATTAAAAAGACTTGTGTGTATATCCAAATTGATTGAATCTTTTAGATATCTATCAGGGTAAAAGGGGAGAGGAAAGAAGTCATTTTTTTTTAGTATCTTACATATTTTTTCGTAGTGATCATGTTTTATAAATATATCTATATCATCAAAGTATCTAAGCCCTATATCGCTGTAGATAGTTTTTAAAAATGTAGAACCTCTAAGGAGGATTATGGGGATATGGCTCTCATTAAGATATTTTAAAAGGCTATCTAACTCTTTTAAGATAACCATATTTTTAGCTAAATTTTGGTAGTACATCCGCTCTAATTCTTTGAATTCTTTTTGGGGAGGTGTTTCAATTTGAGAATTCTTTAAGCTCTTATAAAGAAAACCAAAGAGGCCCTCTGTGAGAGATCTGTTGATGAGATATTCCCAGTTAAGATTTTTT
>Ga0307379_10002656_pt1 | contig 26308 bp, 20 predicted proteins | sample UN2MG_FD_202237 | JGI IMG/M metagenome (GOLD analysis project Ga0307379, IMG submission 202237) | Soil microbial communities from Risofladan, Vaasa, Finland - UN-2 | ecosystem: Environmental > Terrestrial > Soil > Coastal area > Acid sulfate soil | place: Finland: Risofladan, Vaasa | collected...
CAAGGAGTGATTGAAAGTTGCGTCTCCTATCCGGAACATATAAAGAATATATATGCAAGTTGGCATGGTGTTGAGGGTGTCCTACTAGAAGAATTAATTGATATTTCATTACAACCCAAAGAAGAGTGGAGTGAACCCCTACGGGCCTGTTGCCTAAGACACCTCAATAACTAATTTTTTTGCAAAATTCCTAAAAATATCTTTTACAATTTGAACAAAATCAGAAATTGCCTTGGAAAGTGTAGACTTTATTATTTATTGTAGAATCAATAAGCATTCCCTCTCTTGTATTCATAGGTGACATTTTCCCTGAATAAGATAAGAGTGACAATATCACTGAATAACAACATTGAAGCAATTCGGGGTATTGACAAAGAATTTTTAAATGTTTAAAATAACAAACAAAGCAAAAATTAGGCAAACGTTTTAATTAAATTTGTATAATTAATAAATAAATTTTATTATGATATATCATTAATTATCATGATGGGAGGTGATTGAGTTTTTGGTTAATTAGAAAAAAATAAGATTTAGGAGGTGGGGAATATAGAAAAAAAAGATTTTATTAATTATTTCTAAAAAAGTAAAATTATTTAATTTTAGAAAGAGGTGTTTAGTGTGAAGAAGATATTATTGTTTGTCCTGGTAGTAATCTTGAGTATTTCAATAGCTGCAACACTTTCAGTTACAGGTTGTAAGAAGGAGGCTATACCAGCAGTAGAGGAAGTAGAAGAGGAAGCTGCTCCAGCAGAAGAAGCAGTAGAGGAAGAAGTTGCACCTGCAGAAATAGTTGAAATTAACTATTTAACCTGGAGGACTGGTGTAGAAGGTTATGATACGGCACTAGTCTCAGCTTTTGAAGCAAAATATCCAAACATAAAGGTTAATTTTATAGGTGTACAAGGAGTTGAAGAGTATGTCCAGACACAAAAAACGCGTTTATTAACAGAGGTGAATTTGGATATAACATCAATTAGAGAAGAAACTATAAAAGATTATGTGGGTGCAGGTTATTTAGCTGATATTACTGGTGAGTCCTTTCTTGGTAATCTAAAAGAGGGAACTTTGGAAAGGATTACGGTAGATGGTAAAGTATATGGAATACCGTCATCAATAAATTTAATAGGTGTTTGGTATAATAAAGAATTGTTTGAGAAAGTGGGGGTTTCGATACCTAAAAATTGGGGTGAATTCTTAAGTGTATGTGATAAATTTAAATCTGAAGGGTATACTGTGTTAGCAAATGGTAGTTTGGATGTATGGCCAACGCAATTTGATATTTATCCATATATACATAAATTGATAGTTGAAGACCCGAAAATATTTGAGAAAATAAAAAGTGGAGAAGTAAAATATACAGATCCTATTTTTGTTGATGCTTTCAAATCTATAGATGAATTTTATAAGAAAGGCTATGTTAGTAAAGATGTTCTATCTATAGGTTATGCAGATTCTGCAATGCTATTTATAAATCAGGAAGTACCAATGGTATTACATGGTGAATGGTTCGGATCTGCTATAGTCAACGCACTGGGTGATTCGGAACCAAACTTTACTATAGGAGTCTTTCCAATGCCAACACCAGATATAGATGAACCTGTTATTCCGCTTACTGTTGGAGTTTATGAGGCTGTTGTTGAAAATTCACCGCATAAAGCAGAGGCAATGAAATTTCTTGAATTTTTAGCATCGGTAGAAGGCTCTCAAATTATTGCTGATTACATGAAAGGATTTACACCTGTTATAGGAGTAAAGGTTAGTCATCCACTAGCAAAACTTTTTGAACCATTGATGGAATATCCTATTGCTAATTTCTTTTATAGTGAGCAGACCCCAGCTGCAAATGCAGAATTTAATAAGGGGCTCCAAGACTTGGTTGTTGGAAAAATTACCCCTGAACAGTTAGCAGAAAGGGTTCAAAAAGCACAGGAAGGTGTTGAATAGTTTTATAGTAATTGGATAGTTTTATAGTAAATAATAATTTTATTGGCGCAGATTTTCTAAAAAAATAGAGAATCTGCGCCAGTCTAAAAGAAATGAATAGAAAATGAGAAAGACAAATTTTACGCCTTATATTTTTATGTTGCCATCTTTAATCCTTATTGGATTTATTTATATTGGGCCATTGCTCTATACTATTTTCTTAAGTTCTACTGACTGGAATGGGATAAGCAGGAGTTTTAATTTTGTTGGTTTTAATAATTTTATTGGGATTTTTAAAAACAAAGATTTTTTATTACCCCTATCAAATACATTTATATTCGCGATAGCTACATTAATTTTTCAAAATTTAATTGCTTTAGTATTCGCAGTTCTCCTTAATGAAAATTTCAGGGGTAGAAATGTTTTTAGAACAATCTTTTTTATGCCTGTCGTAATAACAACAGTTGCAATAGGGTGGATATGGAGATTAATCTTCAATCCTTTTTATGGACCTATTGCTTATGTTGGTAAATTTTTTGGAATAGGATTTTTAACTGATATACGTTGGTTAGCTGATTCTAGAATTGTTTTGTATTCAATCATACTTGTTAATATTTGGCAGTGGTTTGGTTGGAACATGGTGATATATCTTGCAGGTTTACAGGCAATACCGGAAGAATTATATGAAGCATCTAATATTGACGGCGCATCATTTTTTGCAAAATTCAGATATATAACAATACCATTATTAATACCTGCAATTACAATTAACCTCATTATGACAACTATTGGAGGACTCAGAATTTTTGACTTGCCATTTATAATGACTGGTGGCGGTCCAGGACATGCAAGTGAAACCTTTGTTATGAAGATTATTAGGTCTACATTTAGAGATAATAGAGTTGGATTTGGAGCAGCTTTATCTGTGATATTAGTCATATTAATATTTATAATTTCAATTATTCAAAATAGATATTTAACTCGTGCTGAGGAAAGTGTGGAATAGTGAAAAAAAAGATAAACATTGTTTTTATATTCAGAACAATACTATTGATTATAATTTCTGTTATTATTTTATACCCAATATTTTTAATGATATCAACTTCTTTAAGAACAGAACAGGCGTTTAATAGTAATCCAGTTAGTTTACCTGAATCTATTAATTTTAATAACTTCATTAGAGTCTTTAAATTGGCTAACATACCAGCTGCTATGGCAAATAGCTTAATAATAACCGCATTTTCAGTATTAGGTCAAATATTTTTTGGTTCTTTAGCAGCCTATGCATTAACTAAAATGAATCTAAAAAAAAGCAATGTTTACTTGAGTATGTATTTATTTCCAATTGTTTTTTCTATTCAAATGGTTATTTTACCAGTTTTTGTAATTTTTAAATATTTGAATTTGATAGATACCCATTTAGGTGTAATTTTAATTTATATTGCTACAGGTTTACCCATTTCAGTTTTTATATTAGCAAAATTTTTAAAAACTGTACCAAATTCATTATGTGAAGCAGCACAAATAGAAGGAGCATCACATTTTCAGATTTATTACAAAATAATACTACCTGTTATTAAAGCCCCAATAGCAGCGATAGCGGTTATAAATGGACTTTCAGTATGGAATGATTTTTTTGTTCCATTTATGTTTTTCACAAGCGGTAAAATAAAGACTCTTCCATTAGGTATATATTTGTTTAATCAAGACCATTTTATTAAATGGACTTATGTGAGCGCAGATATATTAATGACTGTTTTTCCTTTAATAATTGCGTATATATTACTACAAAAATATGTTATTAAGGGTGTAATGGAAGGATCGTTAAAGGGATAAAAAAATTTTGTGAATAGGGGAAGCACTAATAATTTTTTAATGTATAAAAATTATATAAAAGACAGATTATAGTTAATTTTTAAGTTATAATTTTTAAATTTGATTATAGCAAAATAATGTAATTATTATTTTGAAAATATATTAAAACTTGGTAGGTTCAGGGGGATAAGATTAAGATAAAAAATCTTAACGGAATTTGGATGCTAAAGGAAGAGAGCATCAACAGCAATATTTCAAACTATGAAAAAATTGTGAAAGATGGAAAAGATTGGATTAAAGCTATAGTCCCGGGTGATGTTCATATTGATTTAATTAATTCTGGAAAAATATCTGAACCTACCGTAGGACTAAATAGTTTTGATTCAGAGTGGATTGAAAATAGGTCCTGGTGGTATAAAAAAACTTTTAAAACAGAGGCTGATTGGGTGGAGGCAGATGTAGTTGAACTAGAAATAAATGGACTTGATGTTAGTGCCGACATATTTTTAAATGGAAATCATATTGGAAAAAATATTTCAGCGTTTAAGCCTTTTTTAATGGATATAAAGAATTTATTAAAAGATGTTGAAAGAGAAAATCTATTAGTTGTTAGACTTACAACTGGTCTTGAATCTTTTAACGAGGAAGAAATCGGTGGTAGAAAACCATTTGTCGCTACAGAATCAGTGGATAATCGTGGAGATATTAGACGTATATTTATTAGAAAACCTCAGTATAGTTATGGATGGGATTGGAGTCCAAGAGTTACCACATGTGGGATTACCGGTGATGTGTTAGTAAGACCTTTAAAGACTGCCGTTATACGAAATGTGTATATTATTTCAAAGTTAAAAGATGGTAAAGCTCATATTGAATTAGAATTAAATTTAGAGCTTCTGGATTGGCTTGGAACCTGTGAAGGCTATGTTAATGTGGAGTTTTCGGATAAAAATGGAGGTATTTTTAAAGTAAATAAAGATGTATTTTTGAGATCTGGATATAACTTTATAAAATTAGCCTTTGATATTAGCAATCCATATCTGTGGTGGCCTAATGGGATGGGAGACCAGCACCTTTATAGAGTTAATATATCAACCATTGTAGGTAGCAATAAAGTTTCTTATCCAGTTTTTGATTACGGGATTAGAACTGTTGAAATGGACATAGATAAAATTGATAAAAATAATCGCATTTTTGCCGTAATTATAAATGGCAAAAGGGTCTACTGTCGGGGTGCGAATTGGATTCCAGCAGATGTTGTTTATGGGCGCATAAGTTGCGAAAGATATAAGTATTTAATAGAAGAAGCAAAAGAAGCTAATTTTACAATGCTTAGAGTATGGGGTGGGGGATTATATGAGAAGAACTGTTTTTATGAATATTGTGACAAATATGGGATTATGATATGGCAAGATTTTATGTTTGCTTGTGCTGAATACCCAGATGATAAAGAATGGTTTGTTGAAGAAGTGGAAAAAGAAATTAAATATCAAATCATTCGCCTTAGAAATCATGCATGTATTACTCTTTGGTGTGGAAATAATGAAAATCATTGGGCTTTTTTGGATTGGTGGGGTAAAAATACAAAAGGGGGAATTAAACTATATAATAAGGTAATTCCTGCTATTCTAAATAAATATTGTCCCAATATTCCATATTGGAATAGCTCTCCATACGGTGGCAAGAATCCTAATAGCACTGAGATTGGCGATACACATCACTGGTTTAATTCTTTTATGAATCGTAGTATGGAAAAAAGAATTAATCCTCGAGAATATGATAAAGTTGATCCAAAATTTATATCTGAATATGGATATATAGGACCATGTATCAAAGAAAGTACCATAGAATATCTTGGTAATAATTGTATCGATAGAACAAGTAGGGTTTGGGAACACCATGCTAATACTCATGAAAAAGATACAGTTATTGCAGGAATTAAAAAACATTATAAAGATACAAAAGATATAGATAATGAAGAATATCTGTATTATGGAGGGCTTTGCCAGGGAGCTATGTTAGAGTATTCACTTGATTCTTTCCGTTCAAATGAAAATTGTTACGGAGCTTTGTTTTGGATGTACAATGACTGTTGGGGCGAAGTCGGTTGGTCAATTATAGACTATTATCTTAGAAGAAAAATATCTTATAATTTTGTTAGGAGAGCTAATTATCCTATTCGGTTAATAATAAGGAAAAGAGATGAGCATTATTTGTTTAAATTAGCAAATGATACAAGCAGTATTTTAAATGATACTTTAGAATTTGGATATGCATCCTTTGATGAGACTAAAAAATATATAAAAACTGTAAAAATATTAGCAAAGCAATTTAGTAGGATAACCTGTTCTACAATTGTTGATAATAATATCAATTTAAATACTGGTTATCTTTTTGCTCGGCTTAAAAATACTATTAAAGTAGTTCCAGCAATATATAGAGTGATAAGTTTTCAAAAATTGAAACTACCCAATCCTGGATTGGCCATATCTGGCTTTAATAAAGTAAAAGATGATAGTTATAGTTTTATTGTTCAAGCAAAAAAATTTGCTCATGCCGTTCATTTTAATTTACCTTCAAATTATTTATTATCAGATGAGTATTTCGATTTACTTCCAGGTGAAAAGAGAGAAATTATCGTAGCCGGAAAGAGGTTAACAAAAAATATGATAAAACCTAAAAGTATGATAGTTTAAAGATAGGCTTATCTTTCTTTAAGTTAAAAAATAGATACATAGTAAATTTTGAAACCCTTATAAAATTAGAAAGTATTGTAGGTCTTAATTTTTATAATTTCTAATCGTAGCAAAAAGGCTAGACGTAAAATGAATCAAAGAGAAAGAATGCTTTGCACTTTAAGGCATAAAATACCGGATATGGTACCATGTTGTCCTGACATATCGATAATGATACCTTTAAAAATGAAAAAGAAACCTTTTTGGGAATTTTATATAAATGAAAAAGAAAGTATTCTTTATGATCTTTACAATAATAAAAATCTTTTAGAAGCATATGTTGATGCTTGTAAGTACTTTGGTGTTGCAGCATGGGCATGGTATATTAGCCCACAATTTAAAGTAGATGATGTTTTTTATAAACATAAAATTATAGATAAAAGAAATGATAGGATAGTTGCTAGGACTACTATGACTACTCCGGAGGGTAGTCTCTGGTCAGAAATTATATATCCTATCAATAATCCTCCTACTGTAGTAAGAAAATTTATAAAAGATTTTAAAAAAGAATTTAAATTCCTGAAATATTTTTATCCTAATCTTGATAAATTAGATTTTGAGCCTGTTCTTAATGAAAGAAAAATTATAGGTGATAATGGTGTAAACACAGTAAGTGTATTACCTCCAAGTCTTGTTCATTTAGATACCTTTGTTGATGGTGGTCTTGGGAAGTTAGGTATTTATTATTATGACTATCCAGAACTTATTGCTGAATATAAAAATATGCATGAGAGATGGTCAATGAAATATTTAAAGAAAATAATTGATTCAGAATGTTGTGACGAGATACTAACTGGTGGTTCTGGACTTATGACCTGGCAGTCTCCTAAAATAACAAGAAATTTATCCCTTGATGGGATTAAACAAATAACCAAAATTTGCAAAGATAATAATATGATAAGCCATTTGCATTGTTGTGGTTTTGAAAATGAACTTGTTAGAATGTGTGCAGAGGAAACAGACCTTGATGTAATAGAACCTTTAGAAATTCCATCTTCAGGTGACTGCAGTCTAAAGGAAATAAAACAAAAATATGGAAACAAGCTTGTACTTAAAGGAAACCTGCATACATCTAAGGTTATGTTTGCAGATGTTAAAACAGTGGAAGCAGCTGCAATTAAATGTATTGAAGAAGCTAAAGAAGGTGGGGGATTTATTCTCTCGACTGGTGACCAGTGTGGCAGGGATACTCCTTATGAAAATATTTTTAAACTTGTGGAGGTGTGTGAAAAATATGGAAGATATTAAAATGAAGCCTAAAGAAAGATTTATTTGTGCTATTAAAGGTGGAATTCCTGACATAATTCCCCTTTTTGATTATTTATTTTCAAGAAAATTATATAAAGAAGTTTTGGGTTTAGATGTTGAAGGTTACAACAATTTAGCTGCATTAAAACTTGCAGAAGCATTAGGTCATGATGGGGTTTTTACTATGGCTGGTCTTCCTGAGAATTACAAGTTAAATTTTATTTCTGATTGTGAATATATAGATGAGTGGGGAACTACATATAAAATTAATAAATCATCATGGCCATTTAGCGCCCCAATTAATTATTCTATTAGAGACAAAAATGATTTACGAAATTTTAATTTACCAAATCCAAATGATGAAAGTAGATATTATTCAATTATAGAAACCATGGAAAATAATAAAAAATCAATTGCAATTATAGGTGCTGTAGGAGGACCATTTACTCAGACAGCAGTTATTATAGGATTAGAGAGGCTGTCTATAATGGCTATTGATAATATAAAATTTATAAAAGAATTGTTTTTAATTACAACAGAATTAGCATTAAATCAAATAAATATGCTTAAAAAGGCTGGAGTAGATGTAATTAATATATCTGATGATCTTGGTTATGATAGCAGCACCTTTTTTAGTCCGCAATGGTATGAAGAATATTTATTTCCCTGTTATAAACAGTTGGTTGATGAGGTTAAGCAAAATAATTTACCTGTTTTTTTACATAGTGATGGAAATTTAAATTCAATAATAGAATGCTTTATAGATTTAGGTTTTGATGGCTTAAATCCTATTGAAAGAAAAGCAAATATGAGCATAAAAAATATACGGAAAAAATATGGTAATAAATTATGTTTGATAGGAAATGTTGATTCATCAAAAACCTTAGTGTTTGGGAAAAAAGAAGATGTTGAGATAGAAACACTGGAATGTATAAGAGATGGAGGTATGGAGGGTGCTTATATATTAGCTTCTGATCACTCTTTTCATGATGATATTCCTAAAGAAAATATTCTTAAAATAATCGAAATTCGAAATAAATTTGGGAAATATCCTATAAAGGTTAAATAATTTTTAATGGAAGTTATTATGACTACAAAAATAAAAGATATAGCAAAAGAACTAAATCTTTCAATAAGTACAGTTTCAAGAGTGTTAAATGGCAAAGGTAATTTTAGCAATGAAACAATAAAAAAAGTATTAGAAAAAGTTAAAGAATTAAACTATTTCCCAGATATTGCAGCAAAAGGTCTAAGACAATCGAAAAAATTTGTTATTAGTATTGTATTTGATAGTGAGGATTATTATTGTTCGCCTGGGAATAGTTTTTGGCCCCATATTGTAAGAGGGGTAATTGATATTTTAAAAAACCATGGTTATTCGTTGATATTATCGCCTATTGATATTGGGTCAAATAAAGATATTATTAATCAGGATTATAATGATTTTTATAGAGCAGATGGTCTTATAATTGTTGGGCCAAGAATTCCTCAAAAATTCATATTAAATATGAAAGTTAAAGAGATACCGATGGTACTTATTGATAATGAGATTAAATTTGAAAATATAGATTGTATTTTAGCAGATAATTTTAATGGAGGATATCTAGCAGCAAAACATCTAATTGAAAAGGGTCATAAAAATATTGCTTGTTTATCGAGTGACGAAGAATTTGTTTCTTTTATAAAACGTATAGAAGGTTATAAAAAGTGTATGATTGATAATAATCTTAAAGCTAATATAAATGTTCTTAAATTTAATTTAAATAAATTTGATATTGAAAGTAAAGAGATTAAAAATTTTATAACTCTGTTAAAGAAAAAAACAAGTGCTTTATTCTGTGTTAACGATGTTTATGCCTTAAGTATTTTGAAGATTTTCAGAAAATTTGGAGTGAAAGTACCCAAAGATATAGCATTAATTGGTTTTGATAATCTTGATGTAGACGAGCATACAACTCCTCGCTTATCTACAATAAATATAAATAAATTAGAATTAGGCAAACTTGCAGCAAAAATGATAATTGAGAAAGTTAAAGGTGAAAGAAATTCGAATATTAAAACTATACTGGATGTTAACCTAATAGAAAGAGACTCAACAGCTTAATTATTAAAAAATTAAATTATTTTATAATATTTTTAATATTGTGGTTGATTTTTAGTAGATTATAAGAAGACAAGACTAATTACTAAATAGATTAAGTTAAAATTATTGGGAAATCTAAATAGATAATTATGAATGAATTTAAAAGAAAGAGTTTAAACAACTTTAAACCATGAGGAGCCTGATAAAGTGCCAAATAACAACAACAATAGTAATTAGATAAGGAGTATAGCATGACCGGGAGGGAAAGAGTAAAAGCTTGTTTGACTTTTAATAATCCTGACAGATCTCCTCGAGATATATGGCCTTTGCCATATATAATTCTATTTAGAGAAGAAGAATATAAATTATTACTAGAAGAATTTCCAATGGACATTAGTATGGTAGAACCTAAATCTGGTTATACAGATGAATCTTTTAAATTGTATGCAAAAGCAGGGCAATATAGAGATGAATGGGGAAACATATGGCATGTTGGAGAGCCAGGAGTTATCGGTGAAGTCAAAAAGCCTATACTTGATGACTGGTCTAAATTAAATAAGTTTAAACCACCATATAACATAATTAAGGACCGTGATATTTCATATATAAATAAATCTTGTGAAGAAAGTAGTAAGTTTATGCTTTCCCAGGCAGCAGCCAGGCCATTTGAGTGTCTTCAATTTCTTAGGGGTACTCAAAATCTCTACATGGATATGGCGTACAATATACCTCAATTTCATAGATTACTCAAAATTGTTCACGAATTTTATCTTGAAGATATTAGAAATTGGTGCAAAACAAATGTGGACGGCATCTTTTTTATGGATGATTGGGGCGCAAATAAAGCATTGCTTATTAGTCCCGAAAAATGGCGCGAGGTTTTTAAACCTCTTTACAAAGATTATTGCGATATTATACATTCTGCAGGTAAATTTGCTTTCTATCATACAGACGGTTTTACTGAGCCAATTTATAATGATTTTATTGATGTTGGAATTGATGCAATTAATTCTCAATTATTTGTTATGAATATAGAGGAACTTGGAAAAAGATACAAAGGTAAAATTACTTTCTGGGGTGAGATAGATAGACAGCATATATTACCTTTTGGTACCCCCGAAGATGTTAAAAAAGCAGTATTGCACGTTCGTAAAGTTCTAGATGATGGCAGTGGTGGTGTTATTGCACATTGCGAATGGGGCAAAAGTGTTTCAATTGCTAATATAAAGGCAGTATTTGAGGCTTGGAATTAATAAAATTTGGTTATGTTTCTTTCAATTTAGAAAGTTAAAATAAGATATCCTCATCAAAGAAAATAGTACAATTTAATGAAAGTAATTAAACTAAATAAAATATACCTTTAATTTTATTATTTTATAAGTAGTGGAAAAATATAAAAATCATAATTTTAGAAGTTGGTGAATTATGATGAAACCAAGAGAGCGTTTTTTAACAGCATTAAATGGAGGGGAACCTGATCAAGTCCCAATGTTTGAATTTCTATTTAGTCCAAAACTTCAAGAAAAACTAATAGGTTATAGGTCTGCACTTTATGATGGTGAAGCGATTGTAAAACTTGCCAGTAAATTGGGGATCGATGGCATTCCTGTCTTTATTGGAGGATATTGCGGTTTTGAATTTTTTGAAACAAAAGGAGAAACTTTCACTGATGATTGGGGTATAACTTATATCAAAAAAGGTTGGCCAGTTATGATACAAATCAAAAATCCTATTAAAAATAGAAAAGACTGGGAAAATTATTCTATGCCTGATCCTAGAGCCTCTTGGCGTTTGAAACAGATAAAGGATGCTGTTTATGCAAATGATAAAGATCTTGCCATTGTAGCAAGTTTCCTTGGTCCAGCTACAATGATGTATTGGTATTTTATGGATATTACAACATTTTCTTATACGTTAATTGAAGATCCTTCTTTAATTGTAGAAATTTGTGATGCCTTTGTAAAATGGAATTTAGAAGTAGCCAGGGAAGTAATAAAATTTGGTGGAGTAGATGCATTTTTAATTGCTGATGATTGGGGAGCTTCAAATGCCTTATTAATATCTCCTAAACATTTAAGGCAATACTTCATAAAGCCTTTCAGTGACATGGTTAAGGGGCTTAAAAAACTAGGCCTTCCTATTATAATGCATAACGATGGAAACCTTTGGGAAGTTTTGGATGATATTGTTTCTACAGGAATAGATGGCTATCATCCAGTAGAAAAAGCAGCGACAATGGATCTTGGCATAATAAAAGAAAAATACAAAGGTAAACTTTGCCCTATTGGTAATGTTAATAATAAAACAGTCATGGTGTCTGGAACCTCAGAAGAAGTAATAATGGAAACAGTAGAATGTCTTAAGGTCGGAGCTCCAGGAGGTGGTTATATTATTGCTACTGACCATAGTCTACATGATGATATTCCCGAAGAAAATGTTTGGGCTTATATTAATACTGTTAAGAAATATGGAAAATACCCGTTAAAATTTGATGATTAATTAACATACGAAAAATTTTGAAAGAAAGCAAAATTAGAAGTATTGGTTATGGATTATTCTTATTCCTATGCCATAAGTTTAAATGATTTTAAGTTATTATAGTATTCTATCTTCTAGCACTTATGTTATTTGCTAATTTAAAAGTAAATTTTTTATTAAAATCTATAAATTTAAAGAATTAGTATAGAAAATTTATTTTGATTTATTAACTATATTAAGATAGGAGTACATATATGAATTCAAAAGAAAGAATACTAACAACTATAAATCACCAAGAACCCGATAAAGTACCCTTGGACAGCTGGATGGCGCCCGAAGTTGCTGAAGTAATAATTGATGGGTTAAATATTGATATTTCAAACGATCCCTTGGCTTTATCGAAAGCACTGGGAAATGATCTGCTGTACTCTCTACTGGGATTTTGTGATGGATTCAGCTCAATATTTAAGGAAGAAAGAAAAATAGGTGAGAACCTTTACCAGGATGATTTTAAAATAAAATGGAGAAAAAAATCTTTCAAGCATGGAAGTTATTGTGAATTTGTAGAACACCCACTCGCAGAAATTAAAGATTACGACAGATATGTCTGGCCCGATCCTTTTGTAATATATAAGGATGGGTTTGAATTATACAGGGATTTAATTAGAAAGGATGGGAAAGAATATGCTATCCTGGGTGGTTGTGCATGCACAATGTTTGAAGCCTGCTGGTACTTGAGAGGGCTTGAAAACTTTTTAACCGACTTTTACCTGAACAAAGATTTTGTAGTTGAACTGCTGGATAAAACCATGGACATTTCACTTAAAATCTCAAAAAAACTTGTGGAATTGGGAGTTGATATAATCTGGTGGGGAGATGATGTGTCAAATGAGAGAGGGCCCTATATAAGTCCAAAATTATTCAGGGAACTGATCAAACCCAGATATGCAAAAATGGTAGATGAAGTACGCCGTATCAATAAGGATGTTAAGATAGCTTTTCATTGTGATGGAAAAGTTGACTGGGTAATTGAAGATTTTATTGAGCTTGGTTTTGATATCTTAAATCCTCTGCAACCAGATGTAAATGATGTTGCAGAAATAAAGAAAAAATATGGAAAGAAATTAACCTTTTGGGGAAATGTGGATACAAGAAAAATAATGACAAAAGGTACCTTCAGAGATGTTGCTGATGAAGTAAGACATGTAATAGAAGTACTATCACCCGGGGGAGGACATATTCTTTGCACCAATCACACAGTTCAAGCATCAGAAAGGGCGGTTGATAATATGGTTGCTTATTACTGGGCTGCAGAAAACTACAGGAATTATCCTTTAAATGTCGCAAAATTAGGCGAAAAGAAAAAGCTGGATGTTCATTTTACCTAAAAACTATAAATATGTTATATGATAAAGTGATTAAAAATAAGCAGAGGTGTAGATTTGAACGAAGGAGATACTGTCAAATGTTGTGGATGGAAAACCACATACCCTCCAGAAGATCATTATGCAGCCACCTCCTCTACTATCTCTCCATCAACAAATTTCTTATTCTCAAGTACATGAACAATAAACTGATGACCCTTTGATTTCACTCCTTTTTTGATCCTTATTACCTGCCTGGTGTTAACTAAAAAATTTTCTTGACAAAAAATCCAAACGATTGTAAAATACATACGATTGGATTATCAAATAATTTCTTGTATTTAAAAGAATAGTTATTCTATTTTAAAAAATGGTAACAATTAAAGATATTGCAAAATATGTTAACTTGGATGTTTCTACTATATCTAGAGCACTTAATGAGAGTTCTAAAGTCAAAGAGTCAACTAAGAAACATATAAAAAGAGTAGCTAAGCAGCTTGGATACCAAAAAAATGATATTGCAAGAGGTCTAGTGACTAAAAAAACTAATACAATAGGACTATTAATTTCAGATATTAGTAACCCTTTTTTTGCAGAGCTTGCTAAAGGTGTAGAATATGAAGCCAATAAAAAAGGTTATAGTGTCATTCTTTGCAATAGCAATTGGGATCCTAAGAAAGAAAGGGACAGCATAAATGTTTTAAAAAGGAAAAGGGTAGATGGACTGCTGATACACGCTTCGATGGGACTTACCGGAATATATAAAAAAGAATATAAGGACGATAAAATCCCCGAAGTTTTTTTAGGTAATTTCTTTGATCATAAAGATTATGATGAATTTTACTATGTTTCTATTGATAATATAAAAGCAGCTCATGAGACAACATCATATTTAATTTCTTTAGGTCATAGAAAAATAGCACATATTACAGGTAATATTACAAAGGATAATAAAGGCTACAATATTTTAATTGATAGATTAAATGGATACAAATTGGCACTTGAAGAAGCAGGGATTAAGTATAACAATGATTTGATATTAGAAACATCTCCAGGCATATCTTCTTCTTGTAACATAACTAAAGAATTTATTAAAGAGCACAAATATGTAACAGCTATATTCGCCTCATGTGATATTATGGCTCTGGGAGCATATAAAGCTATATTTGATCTTGGTTTAAAAATTCCGCTTGATATTTCTGTTGCAGGGTTTGATGATATTGAAATTTCTTCCTTACTAAATCCAAAATTAACTACATATGAGCAACCTAAATTTGTGATGGGAAGTACAGCAACAAAAATACTATTAGATCTTATTAATGGAAATAAACCAGAGAAAAAGGGTTTAATATTAAAATCAAATGGATTGATAAAAAGAGAATCCTGTAAATTCCTTGAACATTAAGTATGTATTTATTAATTTTAAGTTAATAATTACTGAAAATGACTGAAATAAATTTTAAAAAATACATTGGTGAGCCTGATAAAGAAAGATTAATTAAAGCCTTCAAAAGAGAAGAAATTGATAGGGTCCCAAATTTCGAAGGATTAATAGAAGATAAACATGTAGAAAAAATGTTGGGCAGATATGCTGGAAATACTTTTGCCTTTAGTGGGGATCCTGCTAAAGGTAAAATAGATTTAAATAAGACACGCCCGATGTTTGCAAAAGATTATATAGAAATTTGTAAGATAATTGGCCAGGACGTAATAATGCTTGCAGATAATTGGACTCCTTTTAAAAAAGAAGATCAAAAAAATTCGCTTGTATTAGCATTTGATAAAAGTGTAAAAAATTTAAAAGACTTCCGTAAACTAATAAAGCCGGATTATAAAGATATAGAAAAGATAATTAATTATATTAAAGAGTATAAAGAAGCAGCAGTAGATACAAAAATAGGAATTGCAGTTTCATTTGGTTCTTTATTTCAAACATTATATGCATTTATTGTTGGTTTCGAAGATTTTATGATTGCCTGTCTTGAGGATAGAGATTTTATTGAAGAAATGCTAGAAATTTCTAAAGATTACTGGATTGAATTTTCTAAAGCAGTAGTCCACGAAAAAGTAGACATTATTTGTATTGGAGATGACGTAGCTTTTAAGAGCGGATTATTTATTCCTCTAAAATTATTTAGTGAAATTTGGATTCCAAGAATGACTAAAATAATAGAGCCTGCTGTCAAAGCAAATATTCCTGTGCAATTTCATTCAGATGGGAAAATAGATGATATCGTTGAAGATTTAATAGAAATGGGAGTAGATTGTTTAAATCCAATGGATCCATACTGCATAGATTATAAGGAATATAAGAAAAAGTATAATAAGAATTTAACATTATCGGGAAATATTGATATTGGATTTCCTCTAGTAAATGGCACACCCGAAGATGTGGAAAAAGATGTGAAAGAGCATATGAAAGTATTAAAACCCGGCTATGGCTATGTTGCATGCTCATCACATTCTATTGTAAATTATATCCCTTTTGAAAATTTTGTAACTATGATTAATTCCATACATAAATATGGCTTATATTGAAGATTTATTTTTTTAAGTGAGGAAAGGAGGATAAAAAAGTTACTTTGTTAAACCTGCAATAGATAAAGAGTTTTGTCATGCAGAGAGTATGTAAAAAATAAAGGGGGTTTTTACTTTTTGTGGAAGCCTCAATATTAACACGAGGAGGTGATAAATGGAAAAAGCTAAAAAGTGAGATTTGTTTAGATAAAAGCTTATTCTGTGGTTGCTTACCCTAAACAAATCTCATATGTATTTTATTAATAATTGAGATGAAAGTAAACTTAGAAAGAAAGGCGAGCAAAATGAAAAAAATATTATTATGGCTATTAGTGTTAACCATGTGTGTGTCGATGTTAGCAACTTTTTCACTTGCAGGATGTAAGAAGGAAGCAGCACCAGCAGTTGAAGAGGAAGTAGCTGCTGAAGAAGCCGAAGAAGTTTCTTTAGAAGGTGTAACTATTTATTACATTTCTTGGGCAGACTATACACCGGAAATGCTGGACCTTTTTAAAGAGCAGACTGGTATTATCTTAAATTACCAGCAATTCGGAGGTGGTGAATATAACGAGGCTGTAAGAACCAGGGTAGCAGGTGGCGGAGACTTAGATGTTGTAGCAATAAGGGCAGAAATGCGAAAAGAATTCTTTAATGATGATATGATGGTTGATTTGACAGGTCAGCCAGTTCTTGAAAGGGTAAAGGATTTATCAGCAGGTACTTCGCCTGATGGTAAAATATATGGAATACCTATTGGAGGTTTTGTTGAAGCTGTTTGGTATAACAAGGATATTTTTGCTAAAAATAATTTATCAGTACCAAAAAATTGGGAAGAATTCAATGATGTATGTGAAAAGCTTAAAGAAGCAGGTATAACTCCCTTAGTTGAGCCTTTTAAAGACGTGTGGCCATGCTGGTATGCAGGAATAGGACCACTTCAAAGAATATACGAAAATGATCCAAAAATTGTAGAAAAACTGGATAGCGGTGAAGTTAAGTGGACTGACTCGATATGGGTAGATGCCTTAAAAGAAGTAGAATCTTTTATTGCGAAGGGTTATTTTGCTCCAGAGTCAACAGGTCTTGCATACATGCAAGCTAAACAAGCTTTTAATGATGGCCAAGCTGCAATGACTATGGGTGGAACATGGAATGCAAGAAATGATACGCATGGAAAAGACCTAAGGATAGAGGGTTTTGATTTGGGAGTATTTCCAATACCTTATAATTTACCAGGCGAAGAACTTAAAGGAATTAGAGTTCAAGGAGTAGTTACCGGAATTGCTCAACAATCTAAGAATAAAGAAGCTGCAATAAAATTCTTAGAGTGGATAACTGATCCAAATGGAGGTGCGCCTATTTATCACAATACAAATGGCCATCCTTCAAATTTTATAGGATTTGAGACAGATTTGGGAGATTTCACAGGAATTATTAAAGAAGCACAGGAATTACCAGGTGTTGAAACCCTAAGGGATGATTTATTTACGCTGGTTAATTCAAATTTATACACTGTATTGTCTGAAATGTATATTGGAACAAAAACTGCAGAAGAAGCTGCAAAAGCCTTACAGGATGCTCAGGATAAGGCTATGGCTGAGGCCGCTCAATAAATGAAATCTAATTCTCGTTAAGTTTAAGGGGTAAGGTAAGTGTCTTCTTAGAAGATACCTTACCCCTTAATTAAAATATAAACAGAATAATATATATAAAAGAATGGATAAAAATAAACAAAAATTTTTACTTTATTTAATAATACTACCGGCATTTTTAATTTTTTTAATTTTTATTATAGTCCCATTTATTAGTGGACTCTTTATAAGTTTTACTTCATGGAGTGGGTTTAATGAAATTAAATTTGCAGGTTTTAAGAATTTTATAGAATTTTTTACTAACAAAAATGCTTACTCCGCACTGGGAAGGACATTATGGTTAACGTTTGTTATAGTTATTTTTCAAAATATTACAGCTTTATTTTTTGCTGTTATATTAGAAAAGAAAATAAAGGGAAAGGACTTATTTAAAGTTATTTTTTTTGTTCCAGTAATGTTAAGCTCCATAGTAGTAGGTTATATGTGGTCTTTTATATTTGATCCAATGAATGGGTTATTCAATAAATTATTTACGTTTTTTAATTTAAGTGAATTAGCTAAAATTAATTTACTAGGCAATCCAAAATTAGCTCTCTATACTATTATATTTACACTTTTATGGCAATATACTGGATATACTATGGTGATTTATATAGCTGGTTTATCAAATGTACCTCCAGAATTAAATGAGGCTGGTTATATTGATGGAACAAACAACTGGCAAAATTTTAAATATATAACTTTCCCAGTGATTGCTCCAGCAGTTACTATTAATATTTTAATTTCTGTAATAGGGGCTTTAAAATTATTTGACCAAATATATGTCATGACAGGTGGAGGTCCAGGAAGAACTACTGAAAGTTTAACTTTGCTTATATATAAAGAAGGATTCGGAGCTTCTAGATTAGGGTTTGGAACTGCTTCTTCTACTATACTTTTCATACTTGTATTAATTATATCTTTAATACTTCTAACATATCTTAGACGAAGGGAGATATATTAAGCATGAAAGAAGGAAGATTAATCAAAAAATTTGATTTAAATAAACTTTTAATATATTTTTTGCTGATTATAACTGCAATATTGATTATACTTCCTATATTATTTATATTTATAAATTCTTTTAAAGGAATAGCTGATTTTACAAAAAATGTATTTGGATTGCCTCATGAAATACAATTTGGAAATTATCCGTTAGCATGGGAGCAAGGTAATTTTTTTAGACTAATATCTAACAGCTTAATTATTACTATAATTAGCGTTGCTGCTCTAATATTTTTAGGTGCATTAGCCTCATATCCGATTGCCAGAAAAAAACTATTTGGAGGCAATTTTATTTATGTATTATTTCTGTCTGGACTTATGATTCCTCCCCAGGTAATAGCCATCCCATTATTTATATTGGAAAAAAAATTAGGTCTTATCAATACTCTTCTTGGATTAATATTTGTATATATAGCAGCACAATTACCAATTACTGTATTTATTTTTGTAGGTTTTATGAGAGGTATCCCAGTAGAGATAGAAGAAGCAGCTCATATTGATGGTTGCAGTAATATTGGAACTTTTTTGAGAATAATTTTTCCTCTGGTAAAACCAGCCATTGCAACAGTTAGTATTTTAGGTTCTTTAAATATCTGGAATGACTTTTTCTATCCCTTAATTTTAATTAATACTAGAGAAAATATGACAGTAACTTTGGGATTATTTGCATTCAGTAGTTTTTTCAGGGTTACATTCACAAATTTGTTTGCATATATGTCAAGCATGATTATACCAATGATTATATTATATTTAGTACTTCAAAAATTTATAATTAAGGGAATGACGGCTGGAGCTGTTAAAGGTTAATTTTATTTTTATAAAGGATTAAAGCATGGGAAAAAACATATTGAGTCTTAATGGAATATGGAAATTAAAAGCCTTTAAGCCCGGTGAATTATTAAAAGATAATATCTCTTCTATAGAAATAGATAGCAGTTGGATAAACATAAATGTCCCCGGAGATGTTTATTATGCTTTATTTGAATCTGGAATGATTCCAGATCCTATGTATGGAGATAATTACATTAAATGCAAATGGGTAGCAGAATATGACTGGTTATACTATAAATCTTTTAAAGTACCCTCTAATTTTAAACAAAACAAAACATTTTTAGTTTTTAGAGGTATTGATACTTATAGCATGGTATGGTTTAACGGAAAAAAAATCGGATCTACTGATAATATGTTTAGAGAATATGAATTTAATATAGCCGATCTTCTGAGAGTCAAACAGGAAAATCATATTATTGTTCTTATAAAGTCAACTATAAAAAATATTGAAAAGTTTTCAAACAAAAAATACATATCTCTTTTTAATAAAAAAAGGATATTTGTAAGAAAAGCTCAATGTCATTTTGGTTGGGATTGGGCACCAGATCTGCCAGCTATTGGAATCTGGAGAGATTGTGAAATATTATCCAGAAGAGAACATCAGATAGATAATGTTTTTATAAAGACAAAAATAGATGGGATCGTAACTTTTTTTATAGAAACTGATCATCCTCCTGAAAGGACTGAGCTGAATGGGTTAAGTGTAAATTATGATATTAATGAACGAAAATATAAGCTTGTTATAAAAATTTATGACGATAGAAAGAATTTAGTAAAAAAAGAGGAAATAGAAGTAAGGGGCGGTAAAAATTATTTAACATTAAAGCTAAATAATCCTAAGTTATGGTGGCCAAATGGATATGGGGAATCATATTTATATAATTACACAGTTGAACTTATAAGAAATGGTAATGAATTTGATTGCTATTCTGGAAAATTTGGTATTCGTGAGATCGAACTTAAACAAGATCCAAAAAAAAATGGGGAATTTAATTTCCAATTTTTGATTAATGGAATACCCGTATTTTGTAAAGGTGCCAATTGGATACCACCTGAATTGTTTATGGGTACTATTAGAAAAGAAAAATATTTGAGACTTATTAAATTAGCAAAAGAAGCTAATTTTAACATATTACGAATATGGGGTGGTGGTGTATATGAAAATGATGAGTTCTATGAGCTATGTGATGAAAACGGAATAATGATTTGGCAGGATTTTATGTTTTCTTGCTCTGATTTGCCAGGAGATCAACCATGGTTTTTAGAGATGATAATACCTGAGATAGAATTTCAATTAAAAAGACTGCGGAATCATCCAAGTATAATTTATTGGTGTGGTGGTAATGAATTAGCAATTTATGCAGGTTATAAAGTAAGTTTTAGTTATAGAATATTTCATTATATAATTAGAGGTCTCTGCAATGATCTTGATTCAAGTCGGCCATATGGTGTTTCAAGTCCAATTAGTTTTTCAGACTTAGGCAACGACCAGAACTCAGGAGATGCACATGTTTCAAGTTTTGAGCAATCATATCAAAAAGGTATTAATTTATTTAGAACTGAGTTAAATAAATGCAAAGCTAAATTTATTTCAGAGTTTTATGCACTTGGACCTGTTAGGTTTCAGTCTTTAAAAAAATATATGCCTGAAGATAAACTATGGCCAACAAATGATCTATACGAGCTTAGAAACAAGTATAATCCTCATAGTCTTTATGTTAAGGATACATATACAAAAATGCAGTTAGAAGTTGCAGCAAAATTATTTGGGGAATTTAATAATCTAAGAGATTTTTTAAAAAAGGCAATGACTGCTCAATCAGAACTTTTAAGTGCTGAAATAGAGTATCATCGTAGCAGAAAGTATAATTGCAGTGGATTAATATTTTGGATGTATAATGATACTTGGCCTACTTCAAGTTGGTCTGTTGTAGATTATTATCTTCTTCCCAAGCCTTCTTATTTTGCAGTAAAAAGAGCTTATAAGCCCCTTTTAATAACTATTCAAAAAGTGTTTTCTAACATTGAAGCTTATATAATAAATGATTTGATATATCCCGTAGAAGGCAATATTGAGATTGGCCAAAGGGATTTAGACGGCAATATAATTTGGCATGAAGAAATTCATAATTTTAAAGTTTTAGCAAATTATGCTGTGAAAGTATCAAGTTTTAAAAATAAATATAAAAATATTCCAAATTCTTATCTTTTTGCAAGATATATTAATGATTACGAGAATGTTGATTCAGTGTTTTTTTATGACTTGTGGAAGAATAAAGAATGGCCTGATCCACAAATATATCAAGAGATTATTTTTGAATCAAAAGAGGGAGATTATTATAAAAAAATTATAGCAATAACTTCTAAAAATTATGCAAGAATGGTGAATATAAATTTATCAGATGAATCTACTACATTTTATAGTGATAACTTTTTTGATATAGAAGCAGGGAAAACAAAGAAAATAGTAATTAGATCTAAAAAGGACTTTAATATTAATAACATAAGAGTTGATCATTGGCTAACAGAATGGCTGTAGTTAATTTTTTTAATTATTTCTTTTAAAGATTTTAAATAACATAAAAAAATTAATCTGAGTAGAAATCAAAATGTTTCCCAATTTTTTTTAGCCTATAATATAGGACCATGATTAGGCTGATTCCCTTATTACCAATTCAGTTGGAAGGATTATTTGCTTTATTTTTTTCTTTTTTCCTTTTATTAGATCTAACAATATTTCCATTGCTTTAAATCCCAGAGTTTTTGTAGATTGTTTTAAAGTAGTTAGACGCGGATTAAAATATTTACTAATTGAAATATCATCAAATCCTATCACAGCTATTTCTTCTGGAATTTTTATTTTTAGATCTTTTAATGCATTAATTATTCCAATAGCAATCAAATCTGAACCAGAAAGGAATGCAGTAGGTAAGCTGCTTTTATCTTTAAAATTTTTCCTTATTAAATTATATGAAACTTCGATTTCATTTAAAAAAAGATCATCACTTAAAATTACAAATTCAGGAATATATTCGAGCTTATAATGTCTTAAAGATTCAACATATCCCTTATATCTGTTTTTTACATGCTTGAAAATTTTAGAACCATATGAAATAAATCCTATTTTTCTATGTCCAATATCATATAAGTATGAAAACCCTTTTTCTATTGCTGCTTTATCGTCTGCAATAATACTTGGCACTTTACTATATATTTCTTCGTTATCACTTGCGATTACTACTGGAATTTTACTCTCCTCATATACTTTTTTTATATAAAAGTTTGCTTCATCATAACCGCTAAATGATATAATACCGTCGACTAACTGTTTTCTAAATTTTTCTATTGTAGTTATTTCTTCTTTAATATCATAATATGTGCATGCCAGTATTATGATATATCCATTTTCTTTAGCTATAACTTCACAGTATTTAATAACATCAGAATAGAAAGGGTTAGAAATATCGGGAATAATAATTCCAATTGTGTTGGTAGTTTTTGCCTTAAGCCCTCTTGCACTTACATTTGGATAATAATTTAATTCATTGGCTATTTTTTTTATTAACTCTTTAGTTTCCTTTTTAACATATCTTGTACCATTTAAAGCATTAGAAACAGTAGCTGTAGAAAAACCAGCAATCCTGGAGATATCTTTAATCGAATATAAGGTTTTTTTATTCATTATTTTTTTCATCAGCTTTAGGCTATGTAAATTTTTAAATTTTTTAGCAATTCATATTATTTAAGAAATTTTAATAATTTTCAAATAATTTTAAATGACAATTTTACATTATTTATTGACATTATAGAAAAAATATTATAGTATATAAAACGGTTTATATATAACGTTTTATATATTATAATATAAAAAGAGGGGGAGGGCAAGAAATATTGACAGAAATAAATATTTATTTAAATAAATATTTTTGAAAGGAGATGATGACTATGTAAAGAGAGAATGAGATTTGTTTATAAATATATTGATTGGCCACATAATTTAAAACAAATCTCTAGTGTATTGTATCGTTTTATTATAATGTTTAAAAAGAAAGGATTTGAAAATGAAAAAATCATTATTATGGATAGTAGTACTGATATTAAGCATATCGATGATTGCAGCTTTTTCATTTGCTGGCTGTAAAGCAGCAGCTGAAGAAAAAGCACCGGCAGAAGAAGCCGTAGAGGAAGCACCAGCAGAGGGAGCTCCTGCAGAAGAAGCGGCAGCAGCTGAAGTTACTTTTGATAAGCCAGTAACAATAACTGTTGCAACATGGCATCCTGATTCTACACTTTTGGATCCTCAAATTGCCGCTTTTAACAAAATTTATCCCAATATAACTGTAGAATATACTTGGTCAAATTATACAGATTATATTCCACTTCTAAAATCAGCCTTTGCGGCAGGGAAACCAGCGGATATCAGTGGATTTCAGCCGGGTGCAATGATAAGCGATTACACACAATTTCTTGAACCATTAGCTCCTCTATGTGAAGCAGAGTGGGGGCAAAACTGGCAGGATTTAATTTATGATTTCTGCAATGAACAGGTAGAATGGACAGGAGAAGAGTATTATATGATGCCTTTGAGCTGGACTCCTACCGGAACATGGGCAAATGTTAAGCTTTTAAAAGATAATGGTCTGGAGATTCCTAAAAATCTGAAAGATCTGGAAAATGTTAGGGATACTTTAAAACCTAAAGGGCTCTTTACTCTTTTCTGCGGATTTATTAGTAACTGGAATGCAATGGATACGTTCCAGTTTGTGATGGACGAGTATTGTCCCGGTCTGTTTTATGAAGCTCAGGAGGGTAAAGCCAGTTTTGATGACCCAAAATTTGTTGATGCATTGAAAGCATGGGAAAATTTATTTGATTCAGAAATAATACAGCCTGGGGCATATAGCATCGATACCTATATGGACACTGTAAATCCTTTTAACGAAGGTAAGCAGGGCGCTATGATAGTAAACGGTTCATGGCATTTAGGGTCAGCATACCTTAATCAATTTCAAGTGGAACTCCAGGTAGGCGGATTTTCACCAATTAAATTTCCAGATCTCAATGGAGATGGTAAACAACCAAGACCAACGATAGCAATGGGTCATGGGTTTGGCATTTATAAGGATATTAAAGATCCATACGAGAAAGCTGCAGCATGGGAATTTGTAAAATTCTGTGCCTCTGGAGAAGGTGCTGTTATTTATGCTGATGGATTTATAGGATTTCCAACGTTTAAAAGCGCTAAGGCTCATGATTCGGCTTATGATGGGGCAGGAGATGCCAAAGAAGAATTTAAGGCCAGCGTTCAGTGGTATTTTGATAATGCTGATTCACAGGGTGGAAGAGAGCCTAAATATGCTGAATTAAAACAAGGATTATATGATATAATGGCAGCAGTTGCCACAGGTCAGCAAACACCTGAGGAAGCAGCCAAATATATGCAGGAAGTTTCAGCAGAAATTGAAAGATAAAATAGTATATAATTGATTATTCAAGATTAAAAAAATCATGCCCTCAAGATATTATAATTTTGAGGGCATGAAAATTATAAAAATATAATTAATTAGAGTATGAAAAGATTTATTAATAAATATGGTATAAATAATATTATTTATATTTTACCGTTTACTATATTGTTCCTTATTTTTATTGCTTACCCAATAATCAATAATTTTTATACAAGTTTTTTTAAATGGGACGGCCTCTCGCCTGATAAAATTTTTATAGGTTTTCAAAATTACTTCAAGATGTTTAATAACAGGATTTTTTTTATTGCATTGAAAAATAATATGATTTTTCTAGTGCTCACAGTTATTTTTCAAAATGGATTTGGATTTCTAATGGCATTATTGCTAAACAGAAAAATAGCAGGCAGGAATATTTATAGAAGCATCATTTTTTTTCCGTGTATCATGGCTCCAGTTATTGTTGGATATATATTTGTTGTTTTACTTAATTTCAGCTATGGCGTAATAAACAATTTTTTTAGAGGGATTGGGTTAAATGCCTTAGTTGTCGACTGGATTGGAAAACCATCTCTTGCTATTTTTACTATAATATTTACTAACATCTGGCAGTGGACAGGGTTTGCAGTTGTATTATATCTGGCAGGTCTTCAGAATATACCGGAGGAGTTATATGAGGCAGCCAAAATTGATGGTGCCAGCTATTTTCAGAGAACCATAAAAATAACCTTTCCGATGTTAACCAGTACTCATTTTTCTTTATTAATTTTAACCTCCATTGGTGCTATAAAATCTTTTGATCTTGTTTATGCCATAACCATGGGTGGTCCGGCACATGCAAGCGAGGTCTTATCTACACATATATATCTTGAGAACTTTGTTCTCAATCATACAGGGTATGCCACAACTGTCTCAATTACTATGTTTTTATTGGCCTTAATTATCAGTATTTTCCAGTTAAGATTATATAAAGGTGTAAGGATATAAAAAATGTATTTTAAGAACAAAAAAATTGGTTTTAAAAATATAAGGATTCATATCATATTAATAATCACTTTCATTATATTATTAATACCTGTTGGTATAATGATATCTACTTCCTTAAAGCAAGGAGGTTTTTCAAATTATATAACTGTTTCTTCCGATACCAGAATTCCAAGGAGTCTTTTAAATAGTCTAATTATTTCAGTTCCGAGTGTAATAATAGTAGTTT
>Ga0307379_10002657_pt1 | contig 26305 bp, 12 predicted proteins | sample UN2MG_FD_202237 | JGI IMG/M metagenome (GOLD analysis project Ga0307379, IMG submission 202237) | Soil microbial communities from Risofladan, Vaasa, Finland - UN-2 | ecosystem: Environmental > Terrestrial > Soil > Coastal area > Acid sulfate soil | place: Finland: Risofladan, Vaasa | collected...
GCTCTTACTACAACGGAAGTCTTTCATTTTCATACAGAAAGCCCTTCGACATCCTTGCCAAAGGGCTTAAAAATAACAAATGGCGGGGCCGACGAGACTTGAACTCGCGACCTCTTGTTTAGTCAGATCTGCAAAAACGCATGTTACATTGTGCTAACCGAAGACACTCGAAATTGCAACATACCAGGATGATACAAGGTTTTTCTATTTTACAGAAATTAAAAGACACAATGTGAAAAAGATGGTGTTAAGACGAAACCAAAATAATGGCGAAGAAAATCCGATGAAATCCTGATAAAAATATGAATGGTCTCTTGACAAAAATGTGCTTTTATATAAAATTATCAAATGTGCTTAAATTTTATTTGGAGTGGATTTCCCTTGGATATTTTTGATAGTAATTAAAACTAACTTATATTATATTATCAACCCGATATCCTGTATCTATCACCGACTCGATACCTTATATCGTCGGCCCGGCATCCTGAATTTGCATTTATTAGTCAGCGATTGAAGTTGCTCAATTAATAAAGCTTTTTAGCAGGGAACCGGATTTATGAGATTCGATTTTGGCAATGTTATTCCCGCGGATCACAAGATCATGCGGCTCATCAACCGGGCTAACGTGATTAACATTATCCGTGAAAAAGCCCCCATTTCCCGCGTAGAGATTTCAAAGCTTACCGGTTTAAAAAAGTCCACAATCTCCAGCATAGTTAGTGATCTGATCGGGGAGGCTCTAATTTACGAGGACAGCCTGGGGGAGAGTTCTGTCGGCCGGAAACCGATTTTTCTGAGGTTAAACGAGAGAGGTCGACTTGTGGGCGTGATTGATGTCAGACATGTCAAAACGACTGTTGCGATCTGCGATCTCGGCCGGCATGTGCTCAAAAAAAAAGTTATCAGGACAGAGAGTGGCGATGGGAAAAGATTTTTCTCCAATTGCGGGAAAATTCTCAGTGATTTAGCCCGGCTCTATAGCGTACCCCTGACCGGAGTAGGTGTGTCCGTTCCCGCCTTGGCTAACCATACCGAGGGAATAATCTATCGTGATGATACTCATAATTGGATGAATATTAATGTTTATCAATTGGTTGGGCAACATGTGGGATGTCCGGTTTTTGCGGAAAACGACGCCAAGGCCGGCGCTCTGGCGCAATTGTGGTTCGCAGACGATACCGGGAACGTGTCTAATTTCGTTTTTCTATTGATATGTGAGGGGATCGGGGTGGGAATGGTCATGAACAGGACACTCTACCACGGGGTGCACAGCCTTGATGGGCAGTTCGGGCTTCAATTGATCAAAATTAACGGTAAATGGGAGGAGATAACCCGAGATAACACCTGGGAAGATAATTCTTCCGACCTCGGTGTTGTCAGACGCTACTGCGAGTACAGTGGAAATATATGGGAGAATAACCTGGAGGATATAGAGCGGAACATGGAACAGGTGATCAATCTGGCCTGCAACGGGGAACATCATGCCGTGCGCGCTCTCAAAGAGACAGCCCGTTACCTGGCGGTGGGGATTGCCAATATCAATAACGGACTGGGTCCTGAACGGATTATTATTGCGGGAAAAATAGTCCAGGTCTGGGACCTGGTATTTCCTGAAATAATCCATCAAATGGAGCGGCAAACCATTTTTCAGGTAGTTCCATTCCGTGAACTGATTGTCCCAAGCTCTTTGAATTCACCGACTTTCGACGGCGCCCAAGCCCTGGTCCTTCAGGATTTATTTAAAAGCTACAAGATATCTTGAGGCAAGACTTCTTATTTCGAGGAACCTGGTAATTAAGCTTTCATTTGACTATTGTCTTAAATAGATTATTTTCTATAAGAACTTTTTAGTTATGACTTAAAACTAACAAATTTTATCCTTTTTAACCTTACATCAGGGGACGCGCTTATGCAGCAAAATCGTTAAACAATGCACAATCTTCGCCTGCACAATGAACTTTTACAAGGAGGCTTATCTATTGCGCAAACGCTTTATTGTTAGTGTCGGAGTTTGAAAAGATTATCTTCAGGTTTCCAACTTTTCGAAAGGAGGTGAGATTTTATTCAAATATAAACATTGTTGACGCTGTTAAATCCCAACTTAAGGGAGGATAAATTGCATGTTTAGAAAAAAATTTGGGTTGCCGGTCACGGGTTTACTCGTGGCCTTAGCAGCGTTGTTCTGGTCAACTGTTGTTTTTGCACAGCTCTCGTCCAGTAAGATCGAGGGCACGGTAAGGGACAAGGATACCGGCCAGCCTTTAGCGGGTGCCCAGTTGACCATCGAGGGTACCAGACTGGGGAACGTGACCAACGCAGATGGTTATTATTTTATCCTCAACGTTCCGCCTGGCCGGAGATCTGTAACCGTCACTTTTACCGGTTACCAGAAGACGACCGTTGCCAACCAGATGATTCTTGCCGGACAGACAGTCACTATCAATGTCAATTTGAGTTCGACGATAGTGGAGCTGGAAGGGATCACGGTCGAGGGGGAGTCCGAGGTGCTGCTCCCCAGAGACCAGACTGCGTCCAAGCAGCGCATGACCGCCGCGTCTATCGCCGAGACCCCGGCGACCAGGCTGGAAGACATGATGATTCTCGAGGCGGGTGTGCAGACCGGTGGCCAGGAGGCCTTTAGCAGGGGCGTGCGCATTCGCGGCGGCCGCCTGGGCGAGGAGGCCATGGTAGTGGATGGGGTGACTGTGCGCAACTACACGGCTGACCCCTTCCGCAGCGGCCTTGGCTGGGTCTGGGAGCAGGAGGAGGGTTCTCTCAGTGAGGATACCACTCCGCTTGAATTTTCCACTGGCGCGGTCGAGGAGGTGGATATTATCACCGGTGGTTTCCAGGCCGAGTATGGCAATGCTCAGTCCGGAATCATCAGTATCGTGACCAAGGAAGGCGGCGCTGACTGGAAAGGTGAAACGCGTTTTACCACGGATCAGTTAAATCCGCGCACGGCCGATTACGGCTACAACCAGCTGATGGCCAACCTGGGCGGTCCGATTCCCGGAATTCGCAATTTATATATCCATGCCTCAGGCGAGATTCAGGGCATGGCCGACAGGACCCCGACTCACGCTGACGAGGGCTTCCGGGGAATCAACCAGGAGTTCGTGGATCGCCTGAACCATGCAGTGCGCAACGATATTGTTCTTGGCAGAATGCAGCCTGTCTTTACCCTGGATGAATTCAAGACCGGGGCCGAATTTTACTCCTCGAAGACCGGAAAGAGCGCGGCGCTTTTCAGTCCTCCCAACCCGGTGCGCGTGCCCGGTAACTGGGGCGACAGGACCCTGGCTTCCGGCAAGCTTACCTATTACCCGTACCAGAGACTGAAATTTTTAGGGACAATCAACTTCTCCCGGAACCAGAATTCCTATCCGGACAATGATAACGGGAACTACTTCCTGACCGGGATAACCAACGAATTCGAAATCCCAAACCGGGCCTGGGGGCAGCACCAGGGCGACTGGCAGGAGGATGGGGTGTGGTATGCTTATATTCCTCAGGCATTCGGCAGGAGGACCCGCACCACCAACCTGATGCTGGGCGCTAACTGGGATTTTCTGCAGAAAGCCCAGCGCAGCGGGTCGCTCCAGTTCCGCTTCACCAAGTTCAGAGTGCAGGACATTAACAGCTCGAGCATCAAGGACAACTATTTCCGCTCGGATCACACTTTTATGAGCTGGTCCCCGCATGATATCCCGTTCGAGGTCGAGACTTTTCCGTTTGAAGAGGTTGACTTTATCAGGAGAGTCCAGGATCAGGTTATCTCTTATAAAAAATCGGTGATAAACCTGCCGCTGGAAAATAGTGAGAACGCGAAGCGGTACTTTTCTGACGGAGAAGGGCCATGGCATCGTAACTATTATTACGAGACCCCATTCCGCGCTTCCTCCGGGGAAGATTTCTACTGGCTGACCTACCGCTATGAGAGAGAGTGGCAGAGCAACTATAAGGCGGATGTAGATTTCCAGCTCAACCGTCAAAACCGCGCCAAGCTAGGAGTGCAGTACATTAAGTTCGATAACAATATGTACGAGCTGCACAATATGGCGCGGCGGCGCGATATTGGCAACGAGTTCGATTACCATCCCAATATATTTGCCAGCTATATCCAGAACAGGACCGATCTCGGGGACTTCGTTTTCGATTACGGCATACGCTACGACAGATTCAATCCCGTGGACAACTGGGGTTTCCGCAGTGGGGACCAGTGGGGTGAAAGGTACTTTGTCAAAACAATCGACGAGTGGTCGCCCCGCTTCGATGTTGGCTTTCCGGTGACTGACAAGTCGCAGCTCAGGTTTTCCTACGGGGTATTTACCCAGTTGCCCAGCATGAGCTTTATTTACAGCGGCTCAAACCCCGGGGACCTGGGGTTCTCCCGTACTGATGCCTACGAGGCCGGATTGAGCTACCTGATGACTGACAACATGGTGGTTGACGTGGTGGCTTATTACCGGGATGTTTTAGGCAACGTGGCCTCAAAAGAGTTCTTCCGCGATTACGTGCAGTGGCATTCCGAACGCAGGATTCGGGATTACACTGATGGCTACACCAACCGGGACAACGGGAACATCAAGGGCGTGGACTTTTCTATACGCAAGCGTTTCACCAACAACTTCGCCTACAATCTGATGTACACCCTGCAGTTTTCCAGGACCACGGGCAGCGCCTACTCCACGACCTCCGCCTGGTATATTTTCCTTGATCCGACAACCGGCGAGGAATACAGGCCGCCGGATGAGATTCGCCCGATCAACGGTGATGTGACCCACAAGATGACTGCCAATTTCAACTACATGTTCCCGGAGGATTTCAAGTCTGGCACCCTGGCCAATACGATCCTCAGGAATGTAAGGGCCTACGCCGTTTTCACCTTGATGAGCGGAGAGCCGGCTTACGACCGGGTCACAGTCTACGGCGGCACATATCATCTGAATGCGTGGGAAAATACGAGATGGCTAACTTTCCGTGACGACAGGCCTATCGGCGGTATCAACTACTTCCGCGGCCGCTGGGCGTATAATCTCGACCTGCGCCTGACCAAGACTTTCGCTGTCGGTGGAACCAGGAGGATTTCCGTATTCGGGGAAATTTTCAACGCTCTGAACAACAAGGTGCCCTGCCCGTATCCTTCCGGGTATACCTATCAAGACTACTACAGGGGACCCATGGGCGGTGTGGAAACCGCATGGAGTGACGCCTTAAATACAGTTCAAAAGGCCTGGTTCCAGAATGACTATAACGGAGACGGAGTATTGAGCTTAATGGAAGCAGCTAAGGGCAACATCGCAAACTCCATGATGGTATCGACGATGGACAAGACTGCATGGGGCCTTGCCCGCCAGGTGCGACTTGGTGCGAGCTTAACATTCTGATCCATCCTGACGGTCAACTGTAACCTGTTGATTCTGTTTGGTTTTTCAGCAGACAATTTACAGGAGAGAACTTATGCTTGAAAATAGACGCTTAATTTTTAAGCTGGCCCTAATTGTCCTGATGGTGGCCCTGGCATCGCCAGCCTACGCGGAGTTAAAGAGCTCTTTCACCGCGTCAGGCAACAATGTCGGGCTGGTTGTCTTGACCAACAATTACGGGGGGCCATTAGTGAGCAGTGTCCACCAGTACCCTGCCGGGAGCGGCAATTTTTATTCGACCGGAAGGTGGAACTGGGGCGTTCATGTCGCCAGGGACTGTGATGGCAACGGCACAGCCGAAGACACGGTCTGTATCCTTTCCAGGGGGGGAAATGTTACTGGTGGCAACAACTCACTGGAATCGATTGATTTGATAACCTCCCTGGCAGCATCCGGCGATAGAATGGACGAGGCTGTTTCCAGATTAGAGAACAACCGTCTTTTCGTTTCCACTGATGCTGACGATTTGGCGAACTGGCCGCCGGAGTTCCGCGAAGGCAGATCAGCCAGCGGAGCGCCTATTCTTCACGGCGCGCAGACCATTGCCGACCGCTTCGGTGACTGTTTTGTGGAGGCCGGCATCGGCCAGTCGGTTGAATACCAGTTCTACTTTCTGAACTTCGCCGAATCGAACAACATGGTCTATCTGCACGTATTCTTCCGCAACATGTCGGAATATAACAAGTGGCATCCCAACCCGGACGTTAAGGCCAAGGTGGCCGCCACCCCTAACGGCCAGATCTGGATGGGCATGGAGCAGTTCTATGCCACTGCCAACGGTTTCAGGATCGGGGCAAGGGACGAAGCCTGGGCCTACTACTTCCCCAAGCAGCTTATCGTCCAGGCGGACGCGAACGGCTTAGAAGGCGGCTTTACCGGCTATCCTGCGGCAATGGCCTACTATCAGAGGCGCAATCCCAGTCTGAGGGACGAGACGCTGAAGATGACAAACACCTGCGCCCAGGGATGGAACACGGAGTTCGGGTTTTACCCTGATGAACCCATGGAAGGCGGCTACCCGATGAACAAGTGTTACCGCTATGGGCTTGGCAAATGGGCCCCTGCGGGACCTTTTTATCAGGAGACTATCAGCCCCTTCACCGGCAAGCCGCTGGATGGCTGGCCGGGGGTTCTCGAGCCGGAGGACGCACGTTACAATCAGTGGATCTGGGGTGAAAAGAACGCTAACAATTCCTACACCTACTGGTCGGAGCTTCACGGGGTGGCCCCCAGGGATTCGTTCAGCCTGGATGCCGCGATCATGTTTGTCTACCTGGATCCTCCGAATTTCGGCTTTCCCAGCTCACAGGACCTTAACAATATCGACCGTGCGGATGTACAGTCGGCTCTGGCGCCTATTCTGGATTATGCGAACGTGGCCGACCTTGTGGCTGATGGCGGTTATATCCTGCCGGAAACCCCGGCGCCTCCGCCATTGACTATTATCCCCGGGGACCGGGGGGTAAGCGTTACCTGGAGTGATATCAATATCCATACTCCGGATGCCTACTACAGTTTCCTGCAGCAGCACCCCGAGCTGGATCCGGACGGTATCTACCGGGAGTACGACTTCGAGGGCTACAGGCTTTACCGGAGTTTCGTCGGCCCCTCGGACTCCCACTCCGAGCTGATTTTCCAGTGCAGCAAATCCGCCGGCGATCTCACCTTTTACTATATAGATCTCTATACCAAAGATGAGCCGCTCAACCGCATGCGGAATGGGATGAAGGTCTGGTACGCCGTGGTGCCTTACGACTATAACGTCGATCCGGTTAGCGGTGAATCGTTCAGCCTGCCTGATCCCACCAGCGGCAAGCTCTGGAACAGGCCCGGCGGCGGGCTCTATACGGTCGAGCCCCGGAGCGAGGCCAATGAATTCAGGAGCGCCAGCCTGACCGGCTCCTCTTATGTGGGTCCGGCGACACAGACGGACGCTTTTGCCGAGCTCTCAGGCGATGGCACCGGGAAGCTGACCGAGATGCCCAAATTCCTTCAGCCCCAGCTCGATTTCACGTTCGAGGTGGTGAATAACGAGAGGATCACCCAGGATATAACGTGTTACGTAGCCTGCACCGGGATTGAAGTCGACTGGGGATGCTCTTACTGGGCCTTCCCGCAGAGAGTAGTCTCTCTATTGGACGTGAACAGCAATGCGATGTCTACGGCCTCTCCGTTTCTAACCCGGGATGCAGCAGTAGAACAAATCCTGACTAACGCCCCGGACGCTAGCGGGGTCAACTATGCTGTCCATATGTTATACGATCGCAGCGATATCCCGACCGGCAACAGGGACTATGCCCCAGTCTACATAGACTTCGATACCGGCGGCTACACCGGAGCATCGGTGGCCAATCAGTTCGGAAGCTGCGTAGGTACCCGCATTGGCACCGGCCCCTCGATCGGGTCTTATATCCGGACAGGAGTGTTCGAGTTGACCTGGAAGTCTGCCGGAGGCGGCTTGAGTATTGATGTCACTGATAAGCTCCGCGGGGAAACGGTTCCCTTCAGCCCGTATCGTGAGGACAAGGCCTGGGGATTCATGCCCGGCGGCACTTATATGGATTTCTTTGATGAGGTAAAAGCCGGTGTGTCCAAGTCGGAGCGGGCCAACCTGATGCTGGAAACGATTCCAGCCGACAACACGGACGAGTTTGCAATTTCTATCAATGGTATAGTGTGGGCATTTACGGATATAACCGCTATGCCTTCGTCCGGGACAGTGATGACTGTCACCAATTGTTTCGGCGAATGGAACGGCGACCAGACCGTGTTCACCCAGTATTGTGATGCGCCTTATCTGGGGGACAAGTGGGAGATCAAGATCAAGGCCATGTCCTTGAATCCAGATGACATCGACCTGACCAAGGTCATGGTGGTGCCGAATCCTTACATGGCCTCATCATTTCTGGACCTGTCGCCTGATTCCAGGAGAATCGAGTTCGTCAACCTGCCGAGCCGGTGTACTATCTGTATTTACTCCTTGGGCGGGCACCTGGTGAATGTGCTCAATCACATTGGCGCCAACCGCTTTGGCTGGGGTAATTACACTGACTGGGACCGTCTGGATACGAACAACAATCCCATGCAGTTGGCCGGATATGACAACCATAGCGGTTCGGAGCCATGGAACCTGAGGAACCGTTTCGGCACGACAGTAGCCAGCGGCCTGTACTTTTATGTTGTGACGGACGATCGGGGAAAAACCTATACCGGCAGGTTCTATATCATCAACTGAGCCTGGAAGGGATTATTTTAAATTAACCGGTATTGAATATTTTCCTCAATGAATAACTGGAGGTAGTCTATGTTAGCGAAAACGGCCACAAGAGCCTTGTTAATCGTTGGCCTGCTCCTGTCGTTCGTCACACTCCCACTGCTGGGACAGGGAGTCGCGCGGCAGCAGTACAGCGGCCTGGATAAGTATCTCACGCAGGGGATTCCTGCGGGTGCTTCTTTTGTGGGAGTGCGGGCAGCGGAATTCCTTGAGATTCCGGTTGGCGCCCGCGGGATCGCCATGGGGAGCGCTTACACGGCCGCGGCCGACGATATTACAGCAATCTGGTGGAATCCTGCTGGACTGGGATTTCTCGAAAACAGGGAAGTTATGGTCACTGTAGTTGATTATACCATGGACCTGTCTTACAACTTCGGCGCGGCCGCAGTGCCGCTGGGTGATGGCAGTGTGGTTGTGGGTGGATTTTTCGGGTACCTGGATATTCCGGAAATGGAAATGACCACTATTACTTCTCCGATGGGCACAGGGCGTACTTTCAACGCCTATGATATGCAGATGGGCGGCTCGTTAGCTTACACCTTCTCGGACCGCTTTATCGGAGGACTGAGCCTCAAGTACGTCCACCAGGACATGTTGGGCAACATCGGCGGCAGCGCTTTCGCCATCGATGCCGGGGCGATTTACCATACCGAGTTTATGGGCCGGGGGATCAAGTTTGCCTTTGCCATCCAGAACCTGGGGACCAACATCACCATGCGCGGACCCAACCTGCTGTATGAAGTAGGGCCTGAGTCATATGGTGATGATTATCCTTCCGGATACGGGGATTATACTACCAGTCGGACGTCTACTTCCCGCCGGGCGGACCGCTGGATGTCCCGCCAGACCCACACTTACCGCCTGCCGTCAGTGGTGAAGCTTGCGGTTTCCTACAATCTTCTCACCAGCGAAAGCGCCAACTGGCTGGCGTCAGGCGAGATCTGGCGCAACAGCAGCACTCCTATCAGCTACGCGACCGGTACCGAGCTGAACTACAACTTCACTCCGTACATGTCCGCAGCGCTGCGCATGGGTTGGCTGATCCAGACCGACGAGTTCACCAAGTCCTCTGATGATTATGGATATGCTTACCTGTATGATGATCCCACTTGGCGCGGTATCAGCTTCGGCGGTGGAATCAAGCGGGACATCGCGGGAAAGACGATCGAGTTCAACTATGCTTACCGCAACAAAGGCAGGCTGTCCGCAGACAACTTTTTCACGGTCAAGTTCGGGTTCTAAAGACTAGGAGCCTTTAGAACTGCTGGCAGATCTCCCGGTTCGGCTTTTTGCCGGGCCGGGAGATCTTTTTTTTCTGGCTGTAATACTGTTTTACTACAGAAATAGAGCTGGTATCAATCAAGAGCAGGTTATTAAATCCCCCTGGGATCCCCCTTTTTCGAAGGGGGAGGGCGGCTTCCCCCCTTTACCAAAAGGGGGCAGGGGGGATTTGATCGGAATAATGACCTTTGAATCCTCTATGGCTGTGTCTTTCTCTTTCCGGCAAGCTCTTCACGCAGGGGCTGGATAAAATTCTGCTCGAGATATTTTGTCTGACCGGGATCCAACCGGGCCAGGATGAGGAAATGCTCCAGCGCTTCGGCATGGCGCTTGGGATCTTTTAGAAAGAGGTTTGCCAGGGCAGAATGGGCTTTCAAATCATCCGGGTTTTCTGTCAGTACAATCCCGAAATGCTTTTCAGCCTGGTCGTTCCTGCCGGATTCAGCAAACAATTGTCCAAGCTGGAAATTTATCACAACATTCCTGGGGTTCACCTCGAGAGCCCGCTTGAAATATTCTTCGGCCAGGCCATGATTTCCCTCTTCGCTCTCGAGCAGACCCAGGTTGTATAGGGTTTCAAAGTGGCCGGGGATTAAATCCAGCAGCTTGCAATAATAGTATTTTGCCATCCCGGTCTTTCCTAATCTGTGGTTGATCAGACCTAGCATCTGGCAGGCGGTTTCATCGGAACGGTGACCTCGCAGGATGCGGGTATACAGCCCGGCAGCTTCCTCGAGCCTGTCCATCCGGTAATAAATATCCGCGTCGATCAACAGGGGAGCAGAATGGCGGGCGCGATATTTAAGTGCCTGTCGGAAAGATGTGTTTGCCTCCTCGGTTTTCCCTGACCGGGAATAAGCCAACCCCAGATTGTAGTGCCAGAGCTTTGGGTCTTTCTCAATATTGCGGACCCGCTTCAGGCACTCGACGGCCCTGTCTGGTAAGTCATTGTCCAGAAAAAATTCGGCTGTCCGCAGGCTTGCATCGAGGTCACCGGGCTTGAGTTTCAGGTATTTTTCAAGTTCCAGGTAAGCCCGGTTGGGCCTGGCTGTCCACTGGTAAACCACCGCCTTTTCATAAAACGACTCTGCGCTCTTCAAGCTGTCAAGGCGGGCCAGGATTTCCTCAACAACCCGGGGATACTGGAAAAGAGCGAAAAGTCTTACCCCATCCACCTCGAGTCCTGCCACTGGAACGCCCCTGTGGAAGATCACCCAGTCCAGGTCTGTAAACATCCCCTGTCTATTGTATTGCAGGATATAATCGAATCGCTCATTGTTAAACTTAAGCGATGGCTTGATTTTCCCTAAACATTGAAGAAATTGGAAATGGGGGTTGTTCATGGTAAAGACACCAGCCGAGTCCGGCAGTGTGCGGTTGATCAAGGCACAGGCTGTATCATTGAAAGGCTCCCACATGTATGTAGTCTCCATTTCCAGTTCTTGCGCCCCGGAAACACCTCCGGCAAGGGAATTAAAGTAGGATAGTTCGTATGGGTGCACCCGGGCCAGGACTATTGCGGAAGGCGCCAGCAACGCGCCCAGCAGCAACCAGGCGCTCACGGACTCGCGGAACCGTTGCCCGGCTCCTGGTATTCGAGCGAGAATCCGTGTCAGGTCCCGGGAGATGAAATCCTTGTATCCCCGGGCGGAAATGACTGCCAGGAATGCAAACGAGGGAAGGAACAGCCGGACCCCATCGTGCCCCGGGGAACTGGGGAGCATCATCACGAACATCAGGCCCAGCCAGTGCAGCAGGATATGGGTCATCCAGGGATCGGCCAGGGGATGGCGCGCGGTACGCCAGAGGCCGTAGATAAAACCCACCAGTACCAGCGGCTCTACCGTAAACAGGGTCAGGATAAAACTGTGATGCCAGGGTAGATAAAAGTAGTACTGAGTACCCAGATAGTAAGTGGGGATGCAGAGATAGTCCGAGCGGTTTGCACTGTCGACCAGGTAGAAATATAGGCGCTCCAGGGTGCTGTGCCACCACTGGGGATTCAGTCCGACCATGACCAGGGGGCTGACCACAAGGGCAATTCCCAGCGGCCAGGCGGCCTGGGAAAAACGCCGGTTCAACAACACGTACATTGCCAGAGGAAGCGGAATGACCAGGGCGGTGAACTTGGTGGCCAGAGCCAGACCATAGATCAGGGCAAAAAAGAGCGCCCAGCGGCGGGACTCGAGCGCCCGGTGGAAGCTCACTGCCGAGGCGAACCACAACAGGGTCAGGGGCATGTCAGTACACCCGAAGTGCGCATGGGCGAAAACTCTGGGCATCAAAGCGAAAGCTCCGGCAGCCCATAGTCCCGCGGGCATACCATAGCGGCGGCAGACAGTCAGGAAAAGAAGGGCCACCAGTATGGAGAACATTATCGCCGGGGCCATGCGGTAAGCTCCGATGGGCCCCAGCCAGCGCTGGAAAAGAACCAATGTCAAAGAGCTGCATAGTTTGTAGAACGGAGGATGAACATTGAAAATAGGCTGGTAGCTCCAGTAGCGGTCTATGACCTCAGGGCTGAACGGAGCGCTCCAGCGCCCGGCTGAAAAATCCTCGAATGCCTGCCTGAACCAGGCTATCTCCTGCAGGCAGGAATTGTAATAATTGGGCTCATCGCAGTTAAGACCCAGGCTGTCGCTGGTGCATGCAACTGCAAACAGGGCGGCAAAGCCAACTGCAATAGAAATCAGGCCGATATGAAGCCTGGACCGCGAGTTAATTTTTTTTTCCTGGGATGTCATAGCAAGTTACAATTGTCCGGGGCCGAAGGTTTACATCCGGTTCTTAGAGCGGCCTCCCAAAATGGCTCTTAAGCAAAATTTGCGGGTTCACTGTGGTTCTGGTGGAGTTCCGGGTTCATAATATAAAGCTGCTTGCAAATGATCGACTGGTTTCAACCCACATGTTTTTTTTCATGGTCAGTTTTGCAGCCAGGACAACTCAGCAGAGTCCAATTCCCGGCCCTGACAGACGATTTTCTTTTCCATAACGGACAATCTGCCATAGACCGGCAAGTAAGCTTAGAAAAAATCAAAATCTATGTCAAGGCAATTATCGTATCGCTGTTTTTTCTTTTGTGGCTCTCCCCGGCTTTTCGACTCGCTACTATGAAAATACATATCTAATCTAATTGGTCGAATATCTTGGTTTAAATAATGACCAATGAATGGACACAGCATGCTGTGTCCCTACAGATCTATATATTTTCGTTTCTTTCCGGGCGACGCGCAGCGCCATGAATGGCTGGCTTAGAAATGGTCGGATAGATGTGCAACATGTGTCAGCAGACTATTTGAACCGGCCTCGATGGTTATCGTCCAGCAGGGCCTTTTTTGCCATTTGCGCAATGAATGGTGATTGTTCTGCTGGTTTTTTCAGGCCAGATATGCCTCTTTTTTTTTAATCGAAAAGAATTTACCGCAGCTTGCTGCGGGGTAAACGGCCCCTTAAGCCAACCGTAGGGGCGACCGGCGGTCGCCCGGGGGGCGGGGGTGAAAATAATCATTACCAACCTTATGATACCTCGCGGCTTACCGCGGGGTAGTTCATTTGTTTTGACCAAGAGAACAGTTGAAAGAGAATAAAAAGGCTGTCCCTTTCGAGACAGCCCTTTTTTCTTGCAACTTAGTACTGTAACTCAAAAATACGGTGACGTATTTTTTCCAGCAACGCTGTGCGGACTCGTAGGGGCGACCGGCGGTCGCCCGAACAGGGCGAGGCATGCCTCGCCACTACGTTTACTAAATTTGTAAATTGGTTTAAAACAATACGCTACACTATTTATGAATTCATGTACTTAGGCGGGGGCTATTTGCCCCTTTTGGTCACCAGGTCGCCGAAAGCGCCCAGCAGATCGTATTTGTTGAGCCAGGTGGTGTACATGATCCCCACAGCTCCCGGGGTGCGGTCCAGCGACTGGAGCCAGGTGTTTATGTTATCCAGATTGTCCTGGTCGTAGTAGCCCGCGGCCATGGTGCGGAAACCCAGCTTGCTGAAATGGGGCAGGCTGTTGTCGCGCTGACGGTGGTGCCAGCAGAGCATAATGAGGTCAGTGGGGATATATTCCCAGGCTCCGTAGAAATCTTCGTCCACCAGGTAGTAGTAGTCACGTTTGTTGGCGTTGTGGTTGGGATCGAACATGTCGGACCAGATGAAGAGTTCGGCATCGGGTTTGACCTCGCGGATCATCTTTACCTGGCGGCTCACGCAGTCGCCCAGGATCTGTGCAGCGCTCATGCTGCGGCTTTTGCAGGCCTGGCAACTGGCGGCCACGCGCAGCTCGTCTGTTCCAAGTAGATATTTGCCGGCTCCGAAAACCTTTTCAAACAGCTTAATCTGTTTACGCCAGATTTCGTATACCACCGGCTCGGACATGCAGACCGGGGTCTGGCCCTGGTAGATGGCCGTGCCCTGGTAGTAGCTCACCCGCAGCCTGGCGCCCTCCTTTATCCGGCTGCCGGGCAGCAGCTCGATTTCAGGCCCATCGTGGTCGAACATGAAGTTGAGCATGATGTCTTCTACGCGGGTGTAGTCGCGGCCTTCTTCGTACACTGCCCCGCTTGCTTCGTCAGTGACCACCAGCGGCGCGCCAGGCCTGCGGAGCAGGTTGACCAGGCCCACTTCTTCGAGCTTCATGCCGTCGAGCCAGAACCGCCCGGTCTTACCGCCGTAGACGCCGAGCGAGAGGGTGACCCTGCTGTAGCTCTTGCTGTTGAAACCCACGCAGACTTTACGCCATCCGGTGGTGCCAGGCACCTGCGGGTCGAAGAAACTCAGCCGGCGCTCGCCGTCACCCAGGGCTTCCACCCGGAAGCGGCCTGAGCCGAAGGGGTTGGAGGGATCGAGGCCTTCGGTCTTGACCCAGAAGCTCACGCGGTACAGGCGGTTTGGCTGGACTTCCACCTCCTGGATCAGCCTGCTGTCGTTCTCCTTTTTGCCGAACTTTTCGAAACGCAGCGATGTCTTACCCTCCTTGAAAATCCTGGTGTCCGGGAAGGCCACCTGATGGTCGTAGGGGAAGCTGAACCCTTCTACCTTACTGCCGTCAAAGCTCTCGAACCCACCGTTGACCAGGCTTACCGCGGGGTCCGGCACGTGGCGCGCGGTGTGGGCCCCGGCCACGAACAGGGCGTCCTTCACCGACAATCCTTCAGCCAGATTTTTGTCGTGAGCCAGCATGAAAGCATTGTAGCCGACACCCATGATCTGGGGTATGATCTCGAGCCCATATTCCTCGGCGATAAGTTTGATTTCGGCGATAGTCTTGAAGGTATAAGGCGATTCGAGGTCCAGGCGATCCAAAGCACCGGAAAGCACAATTCCGTTCACCCCGTGTTCGGCGCAGGTTTTGGCTATCTCACGCACCCGGCTTACAGTTCCCGGCTCGAATTGTTCGCACATCACGTAGACCCAGCGGTAGGGGTAGACCTTTTCTTCGCCCCTGAGTTCCGCGCAGAGCTGAAAGGTGAAAACAGTGAGGCAGCACACCAGCAGTCGTCTCATGTCGTCTCTCCTTGTTGCAGTTATTAGAAAAATCCACCTGGAAAAAACCTTGATCAGATGTAAATAGATTATAATATTTTTAACAGTTTCGCCACTTTTTTTCTTTCATGGAGAAATCGTTTTTCCCCGGAACCGGCAGATTTCGTCATGAAGCCTGGTTTATCGGACCCCCCGGCCGGGAAAACCTGCACCACCATTCATGGGAGCAACGATGAGCGCACGGAAACCGATATCCGCTGTCTGGATGATCTGCCTTGTCATGGTAATGACCCTCACCTTTTCTACCTTATTGTCCGCCCGCACGTTCTACCTGGCACCAAACGGCGACGACAGCTCCAGGCCCGAACAAGGCGCTGTCTTTCGCACGCTGAAAGCAGTGATCCCGCACCTGTGGGGCGGCGACACGCTGATCATCAGGAAAGGCTTTTATGACGGGGGAGTTTACATCCGCCGGGGCTGCAGCCCGGACGCGCCGCTGGTGATCAAGGGCGAAAGCAAGTACGCCATCATCGCCGGCAGCGGTGAGGAGCGCGAAGGCTTGAGCCTCAACGACTGCTCCAATGTGGTCCTGGACGGGATCAATGTCACCCGGGCCAGGCGCGGCGGGATCGTGCTCAGCCACAGCAAGTTTATCACCGTGCGCAACTGCCGGGCATTCAACAACGGGAAGTGGGGCATCTTCACCGACCACTCGAGCGACTTCGTGCTGGAGAACAACGAATGCTTCGGCTCTCAGCTCGAGCACGGCATCTACCACTCCAACAGCGGCGACAATTTTGTAGTCCGCGGCAACTACCTGCACGACAACTCGGGCTGTGGCTTGCATGTCAACGGCGACCCGGAATACGGCGGCGACGGCGTGATCCAGTACGGCCTGATCGAGAAGAACCTGATCGTGGGCAACGGCGCCTGCCAGGGCGGAGCCGGGATCAACATGACCCACGTGCAGGATGTGATAGTGCGCAACAACCTGCTCTATAATAACTACGCCGGCGGGATCACCTTCTATCAGGATAGCGGAACTTTCGCACAAGGGTCCAAAAGGGCCTTGATTACCGGCAACACCGTGGTCTACCGTCCAGGCGAGGGCCGCACGGGTGTGAACATTATGACTACCAGCGAGAAGGTACTTATCTGCGGCAACATCTTTGTCTCAGGCGGCGGCCGGGGCTCGATCGAGGTCAATTCCGACCACCTGCCCACTATTGTAAGCGACAACAACGTGCTCTGGGGGATCGACAAGTCCGGGATCATCGAGCGGGTCGCCGAGCGCAGGATCAGTCTCGACTCCTGGCGCGAGTCCTCGGGCAACGACAAAAACAGCGTCGTGGCTGACCCTGATTTTTGTTCGGCCAGGTTCGGCGACTTCCGCCCACTCCAGGGATCACGAGCCGTGGGGGCGGCCATGCCGCTTGAGGAGATCAAGAATACATTGCGCAAGCTCGGCGGCTTCGACTGGCACTTGAAGAAACTCGGGGAGCTCCCGGACGACGACTTCGCCGGCGAGCCCCGCAGGAAGGGCGAGGGCCGTGTGGCTGGTGCCTACACGCTGGTCAATCATTCCAAATAGAGGATCAGAGATATAAAGAACTTTTGATTAAAGTCTCATGAAAAAAACATCGAAACCAAGTCCGAAAAAATTCACTGCTAAACAAGGGAGTTGAAATGAGAAATAGCGCCTGGCAACTGACTGTCCTCTTGGGACTGATTCTCTTTTTTACGAATGATTGCCGGGTCTACGGGCAAAATAAGACAGCCCCGGCTCCTTATTTAAATCCGAAGCTTGCCGTTTCCGAAAGGGTGGCCGATCTGGTTAATAGAATGACCCTGGAGGAGAAAATCGGGCAGATGAATCAATATATAGCACCGTTATACGCAAAATCCTCGGAGCCGCAGGATTTCAGCAACCGGTTGAACGAGCTGCTGCGCAAGGGATTGATCGGCTCGTTTCTGTTTGTAACCGATTGCAATGAAGCCAATGAGCTGCAAAGAATAGCCGAGAACTCCTGCCTGAGGATACCCTTGATTTTCGGCATTGATGCTGTTCATGGCCTGTGTCCGGTTCAAGGGACCACTATTTTCCCAGCGCCAATCGGCATGGGTGGTACCTTTGATCCGGAGCTTGTGGAAAAGGCCTCCGCGATCACGGCGAAAGAAACGAGGGCCACCGGGATGCACTGGGCCTTTTATCCTGTTTTGGGAGTCGGCCGTGATCCCAGGTGGGGCAGGACCGGGGAAACTTTCGGCGAAGATCCCTATCTGGTATCACAAATGGGGATGGCTGTAGTTAAAGGCTTTCAAGGCCAGGATCTCTCCTCGCCTGACAATATTATCGCTTGTGTGAAACATTTCGCAGCGCACAGCTCTCCGCTGGGCGGCAGGAATATCGCGCCAATGGAGGTTTCGGAAAGAACCTTGAGAACCGTTTTTCTCCCGCCGTTTGAAGCCGCAATCCGGCAGGGGGCTTTTTCAGTGATGGCGGCTTATCATGAGAATAACGGCATTCCCTGCCATGCCTCTGAAATGCTGTTGACCAAAATACTTCGCGGGGAATGGGGGTTTAAGGGCTTTATAGTCAGTGATTGGGGCGGAATAGAAATGCTTGTCTCCAGACACCGGGTAGCCGAAACCCAAAAGGAAGCGGTAAGACAGGCAGTAACGGCTGGAATTGATATGCACATGCAGGGGGATGGTTTTACAGAGCCTCTATTGGAGCTGGTAACAGAAGGCGTAATATCCAGGGAAAGGATTGACGAATCGGTTTCACGGATCCTGACAGCAAAATTCAGGCTGGGCCTGTTCGAAAATAAATATGTCGATCCGAAAATGACGGCTCAGGTACTGGCCTGCAAAGAACACCAGGAAAAAGCCCTGGAGGTGGCCAGAAAGGCACTGGTCTTACTGGAAAACAGAAATGGAATCCTGCCTTTGAGCAAAGAGATTAAATCCATCCTGGTAACGGGTCCCTGCGCGGACAATAATGCACTCATGGGCGACTGGGCCGCCCCTCAGCCGGGGGAGAATGTGATAACGGTTCTGGAAGGAATAAAAGATATAGTATCTTCGCAGACACAAGTCCGCTATGTGGACTGCGGGAAGATCTGGGAAGAGACGCCGGAGAGAATCGGGCAGGCGGCGCAGGCGGCGGAAAAAGCCGATGTGGCTGTTGTCGTGGTGGGCGGGAACGACGCAAGATACGATGATCTCGGTAATTTCAACAGGGGACGGAAAGAGAGAACCGGAGGCGAAGGTGTAGACCGGGCTGATTTAAGCCTGGCGGGGGGCCAGCTCGACCTGGTCAAGGCGGTTTATAATACCGGAACCCCGACTGTCGTAGTATTGATCAACGGTCGTCCTCTGGCTGTGGAATGGATAGCGGAAAACATCCCGGCTGTCCTGGAAGCCTGGGAGCCAGGCATGAGAGGTGGAAAGGCGGTTGCGGAGGCCTTGTTCGGGGATTACAATCCAGGCGGCAGGCTGTCTATCTCCATTCCCCGTTGTGTGGGCCAATTGCCGGTATGGTACAACCATCCGCCTTCCGCGGAAAATGATTATAAATATACCACATACAAACCCCTGTATCCATTCGGCTATGGCTTAAGTTATACAAAATTCGATTACAGCAACCTGAGATTTCCCGCCACAGTGCCGTTTGGCCGGAATATCGAGATCTCAGTGGAGGTGACAAACAGCGGAGAACGGGCAGGGGATGAAGTGGTGCTGTTGTATGTCAATGATTTGGTCAGCAGTGTCACCACCCCGGTCAAGGAGCTCAAGGGTTTCAAAAGGATCACCCTGCGGCCCGGGGAAACGCAAACGGTCGGGTTTAATTTGCTGTTTGACCAGTTGGCTTTTTTAGACCGTGAGATGAAAAAAATAGTGGAGCCGGGCCGGTTTGCGGTTATGATAGGTAATCTGAGGCAGGAATTCGAGGTGCTCAAAAGATAAGGGATTGATCAGGGTATAAAAGACAGAGATTTTCCAAGGGTTTTCGGGATGTATATTTGGTTGTTGGCATAATTTAATGTTAGGGCATAACTGCTCGTTCCAGGATATGGTAGTCCTGCGCGGTTTCCGCAGCGATTTGTCGAATTTGTAATGCCGGAGGCGCCCATCCGGTTTTTTATTCATGCGTGTAACCGCGCAGCCCAGGATTCGACGGTCCATTCAGAGGTCCGGGATTTTTGGCCCGGCTATTCAGTGAACGGCGGCTTCACAACAGTGAGCGCCAGCAGAACCGGGTAAACCCCGGACTTAGCCTCGACTCCGACAAGGTCTATTGATTTTATCAGGCGGTTCGGTCTTGGGTTAACCCACTCATAGGCATAAGCCAGGACGGGTCTCCCGTCCGTGTCTTCCGAAAGCTTTATGGTATGGGCGAAGTATAACTGGTCGGAAAAATCGCCGCCGTACTGGGAGATATTGCGGCCGTAGCGAATCGGGACTGTTTCCTCGAATCCATCCTCGTATCTTACCCGGTAGTAGCCCAGAAGTTCAGCCGTATCCTCAGGGTAATTGCTGAAATAGGTGTTGTGTTTTGTCTCCTTGCCTGTACTCAGGTGAAGGAATAACAGGCTGGCGGCGTTGGACTCAACAGGTATATTGCGAACCTCATCCCCTGCGCCCTGAACGGCTGTGAAAGCTTTTTCGCCTTCTCCGATCAGGAACGGCCAGTCATTGTAATTTATTTTTCCGGATGGTATCCGGCTCAGGTCGACATCTGTCCAGATCATCCGTCCTGAATTGCCGCTGGAAGCAATATTTACCGGAACAAAAGAATATCCCGCCCGTTTCCGCTTTAGCTCCAGAGATGGAAGTCGGCTGCCGGAGAGCAGTTCCCTGATTTCCGGCATCTTTAAAGCCAGGTATTCATAAAGCTCTTCGAGGGGGGGTGCATGCTTTGACCAGAGAAGGTTCTGGCTGAGGAGCATATTCAATATATTACCGTTCTGGCCGTAACTGAATTCATTCGCCAGGCACCAGGTTGACATCTCGGCTCCCAGTACATCTTCCTGGGAAAGCCTTTTCTGCCACTGGCCGTATTGTACCGCTCCGCTGAAATTACCGAAAATTTGCTGCCATCCGTAGCTTTTCAACTGATTATCGGATGAGGGAGCTACGCCCCAGGACCAGTTGAGCATCAGGATGTCTTTCGCCTCTTTGGAGATTATCTCCGCCGCCCCTTCCGTGGACGGGTAAGCATACCATACTCCCTCGGCTGGGGGCTCGGGCACACGGCGTTCCGCATTATGCCCTTTGACCAGATGGTCAGCCCACATCATTGTCCTGACTCCGCGGGATTTGAGGTAGCGGTAAATCTTAAGCACATCCTCGGCATAAAGCTTTCCGGTTTCTCCCTTTATGCCTGCCCGCCATTCATCGTGCCCGATATGGACCCACTCCGGCTTAAATACCTCCAGGTACTCATCGATAACGTCAAATAACAGTTCGTAGGACCCCGGGTTCGAGGGGTCATAGGAATCAGGCCAGGCGGCTTCCGGGATCTCGGCGATTTCACGATGGGCGAGCACCAGGTAGTAAGTATGGGTCAGAGACTGAATTTCCGGGACTACGTTCATCTGGCAGTCACGGGCAAATTCCACAATTTCTTTCACTTCTTCCTTGCTTAACCAGCTCCCCCCGCTCAACTCTGTATGGACCGAGGCCTGGAAACGCCCCTGGGGACCGAGCGGCACCTGCTCGCCATATTTGAGAAACGGATCGCCCATATCGTAAAAAGCCCGGCAGAAATTTTCCCAGGCAATATTGATTTCAGGGTGCTTATCCAGGCGCATCCCGCCGCCCACCTCTATGATCAGAGTGTTCACCTTGAATAGAGCCATGGTCTTGATAAAATTCTTGAAAAAGGGTATATCTTTCCGTGCCGGCAGGTAAACATGAACCCCCCGTACCGGTTTGAACGGCTTGTCACTGATCCGGGCTCCCTTTACATAGCCTTGCCCCGGCTCAGGAGATTCAATCAATTGGATGAAGCTCTGTATCCCGTAAAAAAGTCCTCTCGGGTCGTGTCCGGCAATTACCGCCAGGGCCGGCGTGACTATCAACCGGTATGACTCGGGCGCCTCCCATACGGAATCGGGTCCCAGTCCGGCTTCGGCTAGGCTTTTTAAAATCTCCGGATCGGATGACAAGCCAAGAACTATCTCTGGTTTTTTCCGGGCTATTTCCCTGGCCTTGTGCCATGTTATTGAAAACTCGTACCTGGCAGCCAATTCCCTTGAGAGATACCGGGCCAGGTATGCCATTTTATCGTCCTGTCCATTGAAAATTATTATCTCGGCCTGGGTCAGATCAAATCTCCCGGCGGTCAGCTCGATTTCCTGCGGCAGGGGATAAACCGGAAAATCCGCGGCCCGGGGAACAGCCGGAAGAATGATCAGCGAAATTAATGCAAGCAAAAATGCTGTCCTGATGCCCATCGTTTTCTCCTTGCAAAGAGTTCAAAGAAACCCATCTATTTTATATAAACATTGGCCATTTAAAAGCCGATCTGTGTTATTGCAGCCGGCTTTCTAATTTAAGACTCATGCCTGCTCCGGGAAAGATACTATTGGATGCCGGTAAATTCAAGCATGGAAGTTAAGAAGGTCGGAAATCAACTGCTTTGGTTGACAGGTTACCGGCCCCTTTAGCTCCTAATAAGTTTTTAACTATTCAGGCACCACCGATCATTAAATTCAGGGACTTGCAAGAAATACCAGGCCCTTTATATTTTCTCTGTGTATTTATCTTCTTGAGACCTTTGATTTAAAGGGGGGTGAAATCAGTTATATCGGTTTCAAAACTGATCCCCAGGAAACGCTGAAAACTCAACCGGTCAACCAGAGAATCTTCCAGTGCCGGGTCGCTCAGATTGTAAAGGTATTGCAGGATCAAACACTTCAGGGAAAACTGTATTGGAACAGTCGGCCTGCCCCGTCGGCTGGGCTTGTACATCGGGCGGCAAATCTCCTCAAGCTTCTGCCAGTCCACAAATTGATCAATCTTTTGAAGGAGAGAATCACTGCGGCTGCGCTTCTTACCGCGGTTAAAAGCACTGTCCAAAAGAGAAATCTGAGGCTTAAGCTGTCAGACTATGGAAAAACCCCTTGTTGTGGTTTAACTTTTTGTACCACAACAAGTTAATAAATTTAACCGGATTTTGTGAGAAAAAAATCAGTCGATTAAATCAAAGGTCTTTTCTATTAAAACAGGTTTATATAGCTAATGGAAAAATTTTGCATCTTCTGTGGGAAAAAACCAGAAAAAAAATCCAATGAGCATGTTTTACCTCAATGGCTAATATCACTTACTGGAGAATCTAAACGAATTATATCACTTGGTTTATTAAGACAAGGAGATACTATCTCAGAGAAACGCTTTGGCATTAATTCATTTAAGTTTCCATCATGCAAATCTTGTAATGAAAAATTCTCGCTACTTGAAAGTACTACAAAATTTATAATGCAAAAGATACTATTTTCTGACAACCTATCAGCACAAGAATTAAACACGCTTTTTGATTGGTTTGATAAAATAAGGATAGGTCTTTGGCTCGCTTATTATTACCTTCAACATAACTTAGCTCTTATTAAACCTAAATTCAATGTCAGTTCAAGACTTGGACTCCATGATAGAATGTTATAAATTGTCAAAATAGAATATGAGGGCAAAAGAATAAATTTCATAGGCTGTAATATGCCAAGTTTCTACCTAACTCCGAGTTGCTTTGCCATTATTATTAACAATTATTGTTTTATAAATATTTCTTCTATGTTTTTGTTTTCTCGAAGGATAGGATTCCCGTATCCATCGAAGATTAGAATGCGAGAAGATGGCTTATCGATTGCGACAATAGAAAAGGGCATTGAGAGAGTTATGACACCACTAATAAGAGAGAACTTTAGATTTTATGGGACAGAACTTTATCAACCTATGTTTACTTCCATGTTATCTAATCCTGAATTCGATAAATACTATAACAATGATTACATTAAGCATAATAGCTTGAATTGGAAAAAAGGAAGGGGAAAAATATTTCTACAAAAGAAGAAAAATTTAATAGAATATCCCAATTCACAATCTAATTTATGGTTGCCGCAGCAATCATTTGTTTTATCCGATTTGTTTGAAAATGTTTCTATAACCACTTTTAAATTCCAAACATACCTTGATAGCATTGCTTTAACTTATGAATATTTTTCAGAGGAAGAAAAGAGGCACATGAAAAATATTATTGCGGTAAATAAATCGGTGAATAATAGGCTTATCAGACTATTAAGAAATAAAATAGATTAAGTTATATAATCATCGCAAACGATTAATCACTATGAAACTATTTACTGTTTAAATCAAAGGTTTCTTCTTGTTAAATTGATCCGTTAGCCGGCTCGGGGAAATACCTTTCTGTCTCTGTCGAAAGTGTGGACTGTTCTATGGGCGAAACTGCACTTTCCAGGGAAAATATACACAAGCGTATATTTTACAAGGGGGAAAAATATGAAAGCCATTTTGAGATTATCGTATATTCTGCTGGCGCTGTGCCTTGTAGCGGAAAACGACTTGTGGGCCGGCAAGCATGAATGGATCGAAACAGCCCGGATCTTTCTGGTCGATGCCTATCAGTACCCCTTTGCTCCGGAGCTTGAGTTCGACGCCGAGGCGATTGCGAAAACCATGCAAGATATGCATGTCAATACAGTGCGCATGGCGACCATGGGGAAATACGCCACGATTCAAGGTGTCCGTTTTTCAACCCATCCCGACCAGGGAGACAGGGACCTTCTGAAAGAAATGATTGCGGCCTGCAAACCTAGAAATATCAAGGTTGTGCCTTACATTTCCACCGGTCATAAACTGGCCTGGTCAATGGTCACACGGGATTATCCGGAATATGCCCACCAGTCTTCACCTGGCGGCGCGCCGAACCGGTCTCACATGTATGTCGGCGAGGACCACGGGACGGTTTGCTGGAACACGCCCTATCGTCAGGCATATCTGGACCTGATCGAACACGTCGTGCGGGACTATGACATTGACGGCGTCTATTTTGACACCTGGCTGGCCTTTTATTTTTATCAGCAGCCCAAGACCTGCTACTGCCCCGGCTGCAGGAATGGCTTCCGCAAAGCCACCGGTCTGGAAATTCCCTACAGGCAGGATATTAAAGACTATACCCCTGAGGAACTGGAGGTTATTGAGCGCTACCACCAGTGGTACCAGGATCAATTGATGGAGGTTCTGGCGGAAGTTCGGCGGATCATCAAATCATACAAGGATATACCGCTGATTTATAATATCAACGACCCGGCCAAGATCATGAAAGAAGACCCCCGGGTCATAGAAAAAATGGATGCCTTTCTATATGAGCGCGGGCATTCGATGCTCGAGCGGGCCGAGGGGGTCAGCCTGGCCCGGGCCGCAGGGCTGGCTATCTGGCCCTATATCGGGTCTTATGACAACTGGCCCCGGGTCATCCACAACGGTCTGGATTTCCAGCAGGAGATTTTTACTACCGCCATGTTCGGGGGCGGACCTATTATCTCTCAGCCTTACGCTTTTGTGGCTCAGCCCGAAAAGCGCCGCTTCGTGAAGGACCCATTCAGCATTCTCGCCGCTGGAGAGAGGTATTTTCAAGGATTCAAGAATTATCCTTACGTGGCAGTGGTCTATGGTTTTCAGGACCCGCCTGAGCACGCCAGACGCGGCTGGTGGTGGAATGCGGATGTGCGCGCCTCGACACTGGGAGCTTTTGCCGCCTGCCTTTACCGTCATCTACAGGTCAGCTCGGTACTGGAGAACCTGCTGGACCAGCCGGAGCGGCTGATAGAGTACAAGGTGCTCTACCTGGCGGACATCCCGCATCTCTCGCCCCGGCGCATCGAAAATATAAGGCAGTTTGTCAGACAGGGCGGCGGGCTGGTTGTCAGCTACGCCGCCTCGCTGTACGATGACCATAACCGCAGACAGCCGCGCTTTGATCTCGAAGACCTGATTCGCGTAGAGCCTCTGAAACCTGAAGGGGCCTTGAAAGAAATGATCGGGAACTATCAGACCATGGTCGGCGGACCCAACGAGTTGTATCTGGAGGTCCGTGACCGCCAGGATGACCCGCTCGATAAGTGGGCCGGCCAACTCGTTCCGCTCTGGTTCTATGAGCCTGTCCGCGCGCTCGAAGGTGGAAATGTGGCTGCGGATATTGTCACCGGGGACCTCAGCCGTCCGGTTCTTCCTGGCCTGGTGGTCTCCAGATACGGAAAGGGCAGGGTCGCTTACCTTTCTTCCTCGATTGAAAGTCTGTATATTGGAAATAATATTAAAGAGCTGGCAGATTTTATTAAAGCGCTCGTAGAATACGTGAGTCCGGTTGAGGCGCCTTATTCAGTGGAAGGCCTGGAATGTCTGATCAGCAACATGACTGTCAGGGATAACACGCGGGTCCTTCATCTCACCAACTGGACAGGCAATAAGCTGGAGCGTAACTGGGCCGCTGAATATTACATCGCACCAATCGAAAATGTGCGCTTACTGATCCGGGTTCCTGAAGGTAAAACTGTCAGCAGCGTAAGAACCCTGGCTGGCGGCGCTTGTCAACAGCGAAACATTGGAGAAATGTTGGAGATTGTGCTGCCCAGGGTCGAGGCCTACCAGGCTGTGGCTGTAACTTTTGAATGAGCGGCCCGGGCTCGAGGGCTTTGATACCAATTTGCGTTCAAGATGAGTTTTAATTATATTTGAGGTACAACCCTTTTATGGGAGGTGCCTCTATGAGTAGACGTCCTCGAAACATGCCTGAGTTAACCGAGGCAGCGTCAGT
>Ga0307379_10002658_pt1 | contig 26304 bp, 26 predicted proteins | sample UN2MG_FD_202237 | JGI IMG/M metagenome (GOLD analysis project Ga0307379, IMG submission 202237) | Soil microbial communities from Risofladan, Vaasa, Finland - UN-2 | ecosystem: Environmental > Terrestrial > Soil > Coastal area > Acid sulfate soil | place: Finland: Risofladan, Vaasa | collected...
GACGGACGTACTCCGCATGATGTGCCTGAATGGCGTCCCAACCCTTCGGCGTCCACTGAAAGACCGGCCTCGCAGCTCGCGTCCAAGATCCCAGCGCTGTCAGCCGACTCAACATAGGGGACAGAGGCGTTCGCTCCACCACCTTGAGGAAGCTCCTCGGTAGCGTCACGATGGTCTTCTTGCTTCGGAGGCTCACGAAGACCTGAACCTGGTCCAGCTCCGGGATCTCCTCGACAACCGTGGCTTCAATGTTCCGGTAAGGCCCTGATATGATGAGGATCTTATCCCCGATACAGATGCCCTGGTCGACCTCGGCGGCGATCTGATTCCGCATCCGCTCGATGTCGCGGTTGGGAACAGTCGAGAGTTGTCGACGGTTGCCGGACCCAGTCTCCGTCAGGACGCTGTTGACGTACTTGGTGCCCTCCAGCCGGAGAAAGGAGGACACCTTATGCTCCCCCCGCCGGATGAAGGCGTAGCCGTCGACCAGGTAGTGGACAACGCGGTCATTGCCAACCTGAGTCACCGCTGCGGGCACGAAAATCTCAGCTGCGCCCTTGAACGTGCTCTGGATGGACTGGCTAACGAGGTCAGGATCCTCGCCCTCCGCCCTGGAAGTTAGCTCCAGGATGACCCAGTTGTCCGAAATATCCGTCACCCCGTTGAGCCCCTGGAGTGATTCCACGCCTGGGAGAACTCGCGCCGGAACCGTTCGGCCGGGATGAAGGTTGCAGGCTCGTGCTCTTCAGAGTCGCTCTTGAACAAGACCTTGGGCTTGTCGCCCTCCCGCTCAGCCCCACGAGGCGTTGCAGATGGGATACCCTTGTCGTCGTGGTCGGTCAGAGCTTGAACATCCCCCGACCCCAGGTTACCACGCACAGTACTTGTGAGAGCAGGCGGCTCTACAAGGCGCAGGTGGGGCTCCTTGACCTCCTGGGGCTCAGATGTCTTTTCAGGCTTAACCAGCGCCAAAGGGGCTGCTGGAGGCTCCTGAGGGGTGGTTGGCGTTGGGGTGGCTGGGGTGGTTGGCGCCGACGCTTGAACAACGACCGGCGCTGCTGCTCGGGTCGTTGGTCGAGGAGCTGGAGCCCCTTCGGAGCAGGCCAGAACAGCACAAATGAGCCCGACCTTGCTTGGTGTGCCGATCCCGAGGAAGTGCTCAGCTAGTTTGGTGACCGCGTCCCCGTACAGCTCGTGAACCTTCACGGCAGACCCTCGATCCACGAAAGTGAAGTCCGCGAACATTCCGTGAGCCAGCCGGTAGGAGTTCATCGCCGCCTCGGCGAGCCCCGTCACAGCGTTGTCGACCCCCACACGGTCACAGGCCTGCTCGACGAGCTGCACCGCCTTGGCGGGCTCGCCCAACGAGAGCAAGACCTCGTAGTACGTTGAAATGACAGAGAGATTCAAGTACTCCCGCACTGCCGCCTCATTCACGGGCCCCATCTGGGAAATCATCTCCAGCTTGTTGATCACGTCCCGGACGTGGCCGCCGCAGTAGTCGATGACCGTCAAAAGGGCGTCGTCCGTGTACTCGACCTTCTCTTGGTCCAAGATCCACACCGCCCGCTTCTGGATCTCCTCACGGGTGATCTTGCGGATGGCGTAGTCCTCACAGCGTGATCGGATGGCACCACGGATCTTACCGGGCTCCGTGGTGCAGAAGACCCCGATCATCTTCTTGTCCTCCAAGGGCTTGAGGAGAACATCTTGGGCGTCCTTGGACATCCGGTGGGCCTCATCGAACAGGTAGACCCGGATTGGGGCTCCCTGTATGACGAACGGGAGGTCGTCAACGATCGATCGAATGTTGTCGATCGTCCCCTTGGAAGCCGCATCCAGCTCTGAGAAGGCAGCCGTCGTCTCGTTGAGGATGGCCACGCAGTTGTCGCACGTGTTGCAGGGCTCGCTGTCCTCTCCAAGGTTCAAGCAGAGCAAGGCCCTGGCCAGGATGCGAGCCAGGGTTGTCTTGCCCTGACCGTGCCCACCCGAGAAAATGTACGAGATGTCATGGGCCGTTCCAGCCTTGAGCCGGGCTCGGAGGACTTGGACAGTCCCCTCCTGACCTAAGACCTCGCTGAACCGTAGAGGCCGGTATCGAATATCCCACATGTGACCTACTCCGTGGATGTTTGGTCAACGAGGTCTTCGATATCGATCTCAGCCTCCTCTTGGATCACTTCATCTAGTTCGATGCTCTGGGCCACCTCGACGAAGGAGGTCAGCCCGATGTGCCAGGCCCCGTGCCGCCTGAGGATCGTCGCGAACTCCTGAACCTCAGGCTCGCGGATCGACCACTTCATGTCGCCCGTCTTCTCGTCTTCCTCGCCAGTGCAGCGCTCCAGCAGGTGGTCCACCAAGGCCTGCTGCTGCTTCGGCGCTAGTTCGTGCCACCGGTTCTGGGCGACCTCGATCACGAAGTCTTTTTCGAGGGCCCACTCAGTGAACCCGCTGAGCTTCTTGGCCTTCCCCAGGACCTCGATGCCACCCTTCATGCCCGCCTTGTCGACGAAGCAGTAGAACATTCGGGCCGACGCTAGTTCGGCATGGTGGTTGGGGATCAGCCCTCCGGCGATCTGCTCCACCGACTCTGCGGTCATGTACTCTTTTGCCATGTTGTCTCCTTGTGGTTCCTACAGTTGTTGCTTGAGGAATACACCGAGTCGGTCATCACCCCAGGCCTCCCAGAGTTCTGAGGGGTCCTTCACCCAACCTTTACCGTCGAGTTTCTGGACCCTTGGCCACCTCACAGGGTGAACCCTGAACTCCCGCCCATAGGAACCCACGACCTTAGCCGTTGCGTCTTGTCCCGTGGAGTCCATATCATACCCCAGCCGAATTTCCCTTACGAGTCGACGGAGTGTCTTCGCGAACTGAGCCGTCAGGCGGGCCGTCTGTGTCGCCACGACGTTGGGGAAATGCCGCTGGATAGGGAACACATCGAAGCTGCCCTCAACAAGCCAGATGGTCTCCGTCCGCCAAACTTCCGCCATGGCCTGACCAAGCCCAAAGTACACAGGCTCGTCCGCGGTAGGAGTGAAGTCCGACCACCCCGAGCGATCCCGGTCAACGTGGCGGAACTGAACCCCCTTGACCTGCCCCAAAACGTTGGTCGAGGGCATGACGAACACGTCGTCCAGCCTCTCGCCGCCCTTGAACTGCCCGAGAAATGCCTTGGGAAAATCAATACTTGGCAGGTCACAATTCAGGTGACCGATGCGGAATTGGGCGATCTGCTCGTCACTGACCCCCCGCATCCACAGCTGCTCACGCTCCCGCTCCCCTAACAGGCCCTGAGAGTGCTCGACCAGTTGCTCAAGCCACGTCATCTCCCACCAGCACCAACGCCCGATCTGCCTGATAGAGAAGGACGGAAAGGTAATCGTCGACCCTCGTGTAGGCTCCAACAAGGTTTGGGGCCGTTGCCAGTACAGCCGCAGAAGGAGGGAGCTTGGTGGCCAGCAAAACTCGCAGACCGTTCACTTCAGTAATATGCCCTTGGACCATCATCAGCTTCTCCGCCTCCTCGACCGTGACTTCTCGCTGGCAGGCTTCCTGAAGAAGCGTCAACGAGACCACCAGAACCTTCGGCATCAAACCGAAGCCGCTCATCCTGGCGACAGCCTCCGCGATAGAAGTACACCGGTTGGTCCAGCGGTACTCCGCCGATAGCGCCCAGACGGCCTTGTACAGCTCGAAGAAGAACGCTTCCTCTTCGCCCAGCACCACCTCCGAGAATCCTGACCGGATGTGGTGAGAGACGCTTGAGGCCCGTACACGCACAAACCCGCCGCGAGCGTTGGAGGCCACGAAGGGCTCCCCACCCTCTGGTGCCAATCGCTCAAAAAGGCTGGGGCGGGCGAACTCTCCTGAGGTCGTGGCTCGTCGCGGGAACCGCTCAGTCGCCAGCAGGCGTTCCAGGATCGACCACATTGGCTTCCTCTTCGGGCACGGCGGGCAGCAGGGCAGTCACGTCGGACACGGTCAGGGGCTCGACGTTGACGCGAATAATCCGAAACCACATCCGCTTCCACCAAGGGAGACGCTTGACCGGATCGATATCATCCCCCAGGACCCAGCACAGTGCCTCCAGCTCGGGCATGTGTTCGCTGACCCACTCCGGCGTTCCGAGCTGCTCCGCGAACTCCTCCCAAACCATCTTCTTGTCAATGATCGGGTTGAAGTAGGGGCAACGCTGGGCATCGAGAGGGTCCTCGCAGATGGTGCCCTGCCACTGCTCAGGGTCCTCAGCTCCGAGCATGCACAGCCCGATGGTAGGCAACTTCTTGCCATTGGGGCTGCTCACTCTGTTGAAGGTGCTGTTGGGTTCTCCCTCAACGGTCTTCCGAGTGTCGAGGGGCTGGCGCTGGTTGTGGTGACACAAGTGGGGCAGCCGCTTGGACCCTTCCTCCACCCGTCTCTCCAGTTCGGTGACCAGTAGCCCCCGAACCCGATTTTCGATCACGCCCTCTTTCTTCATTTTATGCCCTCCCCAAGGTCAGCCACCGGGTCCCATCGTCCTCGTTGACAGCCTGTGAGCACCGATAAGCGACGTCTGCATAGTCGGCGTAGTCGCGTACCTGTGTGATGATGAGAATGTCCAACCCCATCTTGTCCGCCAAGCTCTTGAGGAAGCGGCCCGTCGGCTCCACGTATTCCGGTGAGACAGCCCCAAGGGCCTCGTCGAGCGCAAGAAACGGCCAGAGCTTGAGTCGTAGCACGGCCAAGAGCCGAAGGGTGAGTGCTGCGACACACGACGGGCCTCCACCGAAGGCCTCCAAGGGGCGGCCCCGATGCGACAGGGGATCGTCTTTGGCGCCCTGTCGAATGAAAAACTCGATGTTGGTCCGGTTGTATTTGTGCCCCACCTCGGCTTCAAAGCTCAGCACCTGATCGTTGAAAATGGTTTTGAGCCCCTCAGATACGATGTCCTCGACGGACCGCACCTGCTTGTCCACCATCTGATCGAGCAGGATACGAAACAGCTCACCAACCTTGGCAAACCTCTCGATGTCGACGCTGAGCTGGGACACTTCATCCTTCTTGGACTGAAGCTCCGAACCAAGTCGATCACGAAGAGCGATGAGCCGGGCGGACTTGGATTGGAGCGCCCGAACCCTCGACCCTACTCCCGCGACGGCATGAATCTCGTGATCCGACATTCGTAGGCCTTCTCCGAATCTTCAGGACTGATGATCACCTTGCCGTTACCGTCGAGCCAGAACTCCTCGACCGTGCGGAACAGATGGGCCTCCTTGCGGCCCTGTTTCGGGGGAATCACGGCGACCCGTAGGTCGGCCTCGAATCCCCGCAGCGGTTCGAACAACTCCAGGAGCTGGTTGACGTTGGCGTTGGCTGCAAAGTCAGCGGTTTCACTGCTTTCACCGCCACCCTTGCCATCGTCGGCAATTGGCTGAACCCCCACGGGCATGCTCGACGCCTTGCCCGCTGCCCCCTCGCTCGTGAGGAACTGGACGGTCTTGCCCTCATGCGAGTAGGTGATGCGGATCTTGTCCTTCTTAGGGTCGAGCCCTGCCCGAACAAACTTCAACGCCTTGACCAGCAACTCCTTTGGAGCCTTCAAGACGAACTTGTCCTTCTTGTAGGGGTAGTAGCTGAACTTCTCGTGCTGGTGGACATGGTGGGCCCAACCAAGCACCTGACCAACGCTGTTGATGGCGTAGGTCACGCCCTCCCCGTGCTTGATGGTGACGTCCCCCTCGCACTTGCCCAAGAAGCTCGTGAGGAGAGGGAGGTGCTGGCCATGGATGCCGAGCCCCTTACCCTGAAACGCCTCGCAGAAGAAGAAACAGGCTCGGACCCCATCCGCAGCGAACAGCGTGCCGTCGCCCTTCTTCCACTCCTCATTGCTGTCGTCGAACAGCTGAAGGGATTTGAAGTTGTCCCTGGCTCGGCCGTCGTTGGCACTTGCCAAGAACGCCTTGGTCATGCTGATCCCCTCACGGAGAAGGGCGGACGGATACACCGTCTCCTCTTTCGTGTTCTCCAGCGCTTCGTCGATCGTCTGCATGAGTCCGGGATTGATCGTCGACCGCTCTTCGGTGGCTCCACTTGCGTGATAGCGAACCCAGTAGCGATCCGACTCAACCTCGTGCCCAGCCTCGAAGTCGATGACGCCATCGAGGTACTTGAGAGCTGCGATCTTGTCCGCCGGATAGATGAACGATCCTTCGCCCTCCACCTCTTCGACGGCCACATCAACCCTTGCTTGATGCTGGGCGTCCCGCGAGTAGATGTAGCAGCGACCTTCGCGAACCACGAACAGGAACCCAGCGGGCCCCATGGGCGTGACGGGACGGGGCGTGACTATGCCCACCACTCCCAACGCTTCGTTTAGTTCCTGGGCTTGTATTTTGAACCTCATCGTCATGTCCTATTTCTCGAAGGAGGCCAGAGCCTCTTCGACCTCGGCCAGCTCCTTCTCGAAGGAGGCCATCATCGTTTGTAGTTCGGCGGCTTTCTTGTCCCGCTCTTCCTTGAGCTTCTTGGGGTCGTAGCCCGCTGCCTTGATCTCTTCGATCAGGTCAACGAGTTCTTGCTTCTTGGCCTCTAGTTGGCCTCGAAGGCCGGCCTTCTTCTCGGTGACTTTGGTCAGGCGCTTGGTGAGATCACCGAGCTTGTTTTGGAGTGCTTCTATCTGGTCAACGGGCATGATGCTTCCTCTCTACACCTCAGCGGTGGGCGGTTCGGGTGATTTTTTCAAACCCACCCCTTGGCGGCACGGAACTCCGCACCCTTAGGGCAAACTTGCTCAGTAGCGTAGGGGCAGAATCGGCAAGCCTGCTCGATCTCGTCCTTCTTCGCGTTCTCGTCTTCTATCTTGGGCAAGAAGACCTTGCGGGCCTCCTCAAAGTCTGTGGTGGGCGTCTTCAGCTTCGTCGAAAGGTTGTCGATGTGGTCGACCCGTTTGAGGACTGCTGCCAACAAGTCCTCAGACTTCTCCTCGCTAGCCTCGACCAGATCGAAGCCCTCCGGTGGCCCAAACCGCCAGAAGATCCATCCGAGCGTGTCCGGGGCATCGCCGGTCTTCTTGCGGAACAGCATCTCGTACCAACGAAGCTGGTTCTCATCGACGTACTTTTCACGCCACTTGGACCCCTTCCCATCGTAGATCCCGAGATCATTGTGAGGGCTCGTCCTCTTGATGATGAAGTCGGTTCGGCCGCCCAATCGATGGCCGTCGATGGTGGTGTCGAGCTTCACTTCGGTCTTGGTCACCGGGCCCAGCAGCCGGTTGTGGCGGATGATATTGAACCCGCGAGCCACAGCATCCCGCACGTCCGCCGTCAGCTCGTCGACATTAGCGTACAGAGCCTTGGGGTGCTCTTCATCGCGCCACTTGAGCACGCCGCCCTTACGCCACCTGGTAGCCGTCGTCTCTTGCTTGATCACCTTGGCGACAGTCTCGTCGATGCGATCAACGAGTTTGCCCTGGGGTTGGTCCATCTTCCAGAGCTTGAGCTTGTAGAAGTCCTCGAACAGCACCCCAACGACCGAGCCAAAGACTGAGCCGAGCCTGTCGTCCTCCCCCTCGACAGCCGTGTTGTTGATGTAGGAGTTGAAGTAGGAGAACAGACAGTCCTCGGCCTTTTTCCAACCTGAATACGACAGATACATAGCTACTGAGACCTTGCTCGTTCGAGATACTCAAGAGCGAGATCACGGATGTCTGCGTCGAAACCCAACGCCCGCACACTCGCCTCGATGTCTTCTGAAGGATCGATCTGCCCGCTGGCTTGGAGCTTGGCGGCGAACTGCTCAATGATCGCCCCCTCCTTCTCCCGTCGTTCCTTCTTGGCGACATCGAACACCTCGGAGGCCGGGGCCACCTTGAGCGGAAGGGGCGTTACCGTCACCCCTTCCTCAGTCACCTCGATGAGGGCCACCTTGGGCTGCCGCTCCAGGTTCTCTTTGATCAGGGCTCCGCGACTCACCGCCCCCTGATTGACGAACTGTCGTCCCTTGATCTCGACGATGCCTTGGTCCCTGTGCCAGTGCCCGAAGCACCAGCAGTCCGGCCCATTCTTGGCGATCAGGCGGTCGTACCGAAAAACGGGCTCCCCAAAGAAGTCTTCCACATGATCAGGCGGCTTCTCCCCAGCAAGAGCGTGAACCAAGGCAATGAGATTGGTGTCACCCTCTTGCTTCCTGATGGCCCGCAACTCCTGGAGCGTGCGATCAACCTTGTAGGGCATCCCCACCACACGGACCTTGAGGTTGCCGTCCTCAAACACATGATCCCGGAGAAGGTTGAACACGCCGGACGCGAAGAGCACTCCAAGAGGTTGCCGATCGATCGATTCCAGGTTGTTGTAGGTGATGTCGTGGTTACCCTCGATGCTGAAAACAGGGCACGGATAAGAAGCGTGGATTTCAGCGACCTTCACGACCAGACCGTGACTGTTGCGAGTCGAGGCCTTGATGTGGAAGAAGTCGCCGCCGTCCAGCACCGCCGCACAGTCGTGCTTCCGGGCCAGTTCACCGATCTGCTCCAGGTTGGACCAAATCTCAGCGGGGTAGTCCGCCTTCCACGAGTCCGGGCTGCGGTCCGCCGTGTGTACATCGGTTCTGAAAATGAAGGCCAGCCGACTCATACGGCCTCCTCTCGATGCTCAGGGTGGACAGGGAGAGAGCACGTAGGGCAGACGCCCAGAACCTCGAACTCCGTCAGCAGCTCTTTCTCTTCGACCTCAGCGGCGTTCAACCGCTCCCCTAGTTCGCCCACAGAGCCCGTGAGCCTCTCGTAGCGGGTAGCCAGGCTGCCAACCGCCAGAAGCGCATTGAGCGCTGTCTGAGCCCCCTCAGCGGCCGGCTCAGGCAGAGTGGCGAGGCTCTTGTACCGCCCCAGGTCCTCTTTGAGCTGCTGAAGCCGGTCAACCCACCCGTTGAGCAACTTGGTAGCCGTCAGCGCCTCCTGGACAGGGGCCTTGTCGGGAACGGTTGCTTGGTCCAGCCCCTCATGACGATCCATGTACGCTTGGAGCCTCTGGAATCGATCCAGCCACCCGTTGAGCTGCCCCACAGCGGTCAGCGTCTTCTGGACAGGCGCACCATCAGGGAGGACTACCTCGTCCACACCCTTGAGACGACGGATGACAGGACCCCGAATCGCCACCTCAGCATAGAAGTCGCTGAGCTGAGCGAGGGCCTTCCCAGTGGCCTCAAGCTTGACACCGTCCGGGAGCTTGGGCTTCAAGGCCTTGCCTAGTGCCCGCACCGTCGGCACCAAGGTCTGAAGTTCCTGATTGAAGCGGGTGAGATGCTCGACCTCCTGCTCGACCTCCTGGATAGCGTCGTACTCCGACTCAACAGCACTCGCCCGACGAGTCGACGTGTCGAGGTCCTTGTAGGCGTCCAGCTCCGCCGTGATCTTGGTGACGTCCTTCTCTCGGATGTTGCGGGTGGAAACGGCTGTCTTGCGGTCCTTACCCACGGCCCGCATCGCCACATTGATGTCATCGAGGCGGGCCACGTCAGCCAGCACATCGGCCACCGTCGAGCCCGTCTCCTTGAGAAGAAAGGGATCGGCAAACTGGTCCGACACTTGGAGAAGGTCCGCCTTGTCCCCGATCCTCACGGGCTCGAAGTCGGGGAACAAGAAGTCGGGCGTCCCTCGGTTGACCGCTGTGTACGTTGTCTCCTCACCGTCCTTGGTGATCGTGTACTGGTTGTCGTCGTCGCCCTTCTCCCAAACGACCTTGACAGCCGATGTTTTGAACATCACGACCGCCTTGCACTTGCACTTCTTGTTGCCCTTGATACGGCGCTCGCAGGTCGACCCATGCCGCACGAAGTCCGTGCCAGCCGCCCCCATCAGGGCGCACTTCATCGCTCGAACAGTCGCACTCTTGCCAATGTTGGAACGGCCGATGAGAGCCGTGAACCCATTGATCTCGAATGCGACCTTTTCGATCGATTGGAAGTTCTGGATCTCTACCTCAATCATCGGCTAGAGCTGAATCCTCGTCGATGTCGCCATCGGTTTCCTTCTCGTCCAACGACAGCTCGAAGTCCTCGTTGTCGTCGCCGAACTCGTCCTCGGAGTCGTCCTCGAAGGAGGCTTTGATGGCGTCCTCTTCTGACAGCTCCGCCTCCATGTCCTCCGCCGTGCCCTGAATGGCGATCATGACCTTGGTGCGTAGTTCCTTGAACACCTTGGGATTGTCCTGGAGGTGGCGCCGCAGGGCTTCACGACCGTTGAACCGCTCCTCACCCAGCGTGTACCAAGCACCACTACCCTTGAGGAGCTTGTTGAACTTGGCCGCCTCGATGAGGGTGTAGGCTTCGTCGATCCCCTGCCCGAACCGGATGAAGATGTTGGTGGCATGCCCCTGCTTGCCATCCATCTTGTTCTTGATGATCTTGACGATGGTCTTGTTGCCGTAGGGGTACCGCTTTTTCTGCCCCGTGATCTTGTCCTTGCGCTCGACAACTTCGGACCCGATGCGGGTGTACTTGAGGCGTAGGAAGCAGAAGAACTTGAGGGCCCACCCACCGGGGGTCGTGGTGTTGTCACCCTTGCCCGACCCGCCGATCTTCGACCGGGACTGGTTGATCCAAACGATCGCTGTCCCTTGAGGGTTGGTCGAGAGCTTTGGGTTGTTGAGCCAGTTGGTGATCTTGGGAAGGCTGTAGGACATGGCCCGAGCCAGAAATCCGATCGTCGCCTCCTTGTCGATGTTTTTCTCCAAGGCTGCCTTGGGCATCATCGCCGCCACCGAGTCGACGACGATGAGATCGACACCGCCCTTGAGCCCGTAGAAGAGCATCTTGAGCCCGTCTTCGAAGGTGTAGGGTTGGTACACCATGAGCTTGTCGGGGTGGAAGCTGACGCCGATGTTCTTGGCGTAGCCGTGATCAAGAGCGTGCTCGAAGTCGATGAACATCGCGACACCCCCTTGTCGCTGGCATTCCGCAATAGCCTCCAAGGCACCCGTCGTCTTCCCACTCGATTCCGCCCCAAAGACTTCGGACATCGCTCTCCGCGGGAAGCCGGGACACTTCGGCCCCGACCCATCCATCGCCATGGCTCCGCCAATGAGGTCGTCGAGAGCGAAGCAGCCGGACCCGACATGAGGGCGTTGCCCTGTGTACTCCTTGACCTGCTTGTGCCCGGTTTTCTGTTCGATGAAGGATCGGGTCGCAGCCAGGTATTTGTTGCCCACAGCCTTCTTTTTGACGACCTTCTTTTTGACGACCTTCTTGGTCTTCTTCTTGGCTTCGGGTGCGGGGGCATCCGTAGCAGCGGTCTCTGGTTCGGTGGTTTCGGCAGTCATCATTTGATCCTTTTGACGATTGGGGCAGGGAGGGTCGTGTCTTGGGGGTCGAGCTGGGAGAACTGGAAGAATCGGTCGCCCTCTTTGAAGACGAGGCCCTTGCGCTGGGTCTTGCCCGCTTTGGGCCCACGAGTGAAGGTGTGGGTAGCAAGGAACACTGACTGTTCTGAAGGAGTCAGCTCGTCGTCCGTGAGGTGTCCGTCCATGTAGTCCCAGAAACGAGCAGCTGACCGAGCCACGATGTAGGCGTCAGCTGCGTTGTGATTCCAACTCTTGATCGTGGTGTCCGCCTTGGCGGCCTCGATCATGCTCCGCTTATCCATCGTCCCCCGTCGAACAGACGAGTCTGCCCGAGCTAGGGTTTTGACCCTGGCGGGGTCAAAGAAGACGACATCCTTGCGGGACGTGAAGAGCGCTTCATTCACATACAGGAACAAGCCGTAAAGGCCTTCGCTCCACTGCTCACCGAAGGGAGGAGATTCGACACCCACCCGAGATACCTCAGGGTAGAGTTGGAGAACTTCCACGACAGCTTGCCGCATGTACATGTAGCGCCAGACGAATGCTGCTTTCGCAGAGGTGCTGAGAACACCCCTGGCCACAACCCTTCCCCGACCGGCCACCCTTGGGTTATGGATGGCCCAGCCGAAGCCTGTCAGAGACGGGTCGAGTCCAAGGACAAACATGATGAAGGCCCAGCCGAAGCTGGGCCCTCTCCTCACACCTGGTCGAGCAACTCGTCGAACTCGTCCGCGTCCACGTCCGTGCCCTGGCTTCCGCCACCGACAGAGACGTTGAGCTTGGAGGCCAGGTCTGCTGAACTCAGCTCACGGAACGGCTTCCGCATCTCCTCGTACTGGGCGACCACCTTGGGCAGAGCCACAGCCTGAAGCGACGCAATCCGACGCCAGAGCGCCTTACCCGAGGGCTGGATGTCGAAGTTCTGGAAGTCCGTGTTGGTGCACGTCAACGTGAGGTCCTGCGTTGCGATACTCAGATCGTTGGAACGCAGCCCAGCCGCCACCTTGTGCAACTGGCCGTAGACCTTGCCGCTGAAACGCCACGGCTTCGTGTCGAAGTTGCCGGCCTTCAGCATCTCCTTGTTGACCTCACCCTCACGGTTGACGGGGTAGAGGAGCAACGTGGTGCAGAAGTAGCTCTTCTTGTCGCCCATCATGGCCCAGATGGCATCCATGTCAGCGCCATCCATCCCAAGCCGGCTAACACAGAACCCGAAGCCCTCTTTGAAGTGGGCGTCGACACGGTGGAACTTGGCGGTGTCGAGGTTGAGCTTCTCGTGATCTTGGAGCTGGTCGGCCGGCTTGCCTAGTGCTTCTGCTCTCTTGGCGAGAGCGGCCTGACCGACCTTCTCTAGTTCCTCACGTGTGATGTCGGGCTTCTTCTTCTTGGCGGCCCGCATCACAGCGATAGCCAAAGGATGGAAGTACATGAGACCGACCCGGTAGACCGCTCCCTTCTCGCCCTTGAACCAAGCCTTGCGGTCGGTCTTGGCGTACTTCTTGTCCTCCTCGTCTAGGCCTACGTCGTCCTCGAAATCCTCGAAGTCTTCAAATTCGTCTGACATTGTTCTCTTCCTTGTTGGGTCGGCCCTCTCGACAAGTGATTGTTGGGTCGAGCGGATCCGACAGTTCTAAGACCCTCATACACCGGCAACGACCTCAAAGACTGTCGAATAGGTCAGAAAAATCGTCGCCGTCGAGAAACTTCACGATATCCGGGTCTTCGTCCTCGTCCGGCTCGCTAGCAGGTTCTTTGGGTGGGGCCTTCGAGGCCTTTTTTCGTGGTTTTGGGGGTGGCGCATCCTCGTCATCGAGGTCTATGTCGCCGCTCCCCATCAGGTCGTCCAGGAAGGCCTCTGTCTCATCTTTGAGAGCTGGCAGGGGAGCTGGGGCAGGTGGGGGCTCCTCAGCCTCGGGGGCTGGGGTCTCGTCGTCCTCTTCTTCCTCAATCCCGTCCTCCTCCTCGACCTCCCCTTCAGACTCTTCTTCGGACTCCTCTTCTTCGGACTCCTCTTCTTCGGACTCCTCTTCTTCGGACTCCTCTTCTTCGGACTCCTCTTCTTCGGACTCCTCTTCTTCTTCGGACTCCTCTTCCTCAGACGCCCCTTCTTCGGAACCCTTGACGAGCTGGTCTTCCCACATCTTCTCGAACTCGTCGTCCCCCATGTTGTCAATGTCGTCCTCGACAGGACGGGGGCCGCCCCTCCCCCAACCCCTAGCAACATCGTTCTCGTCGCCGTAGACAGCTCCGGTCCGCAGCTCGGTTTCAATGAGGCTGCGCTGAAGCCGGATGGCGCTCATGGTCGACTCCAGCTCCTTGTGTCGAAACCGGATCGCCTTCTCGACGTGGCCAAGGTTTTTGACCTCTCGCTTGAGTTGCCGAATGAGCAGCCTCTCCTTGCTGAGCAGCACACTGATCATTGCCTGACGGTCGTCAATCGACGGCAGCAGCGTGACCCGCTTGTCGTTGGCCAACAGCTCGTCGGACTGCACCTCAAAGGTCGTCTCAGCCGCCTCTAGTTCCATCTCCTTGGAGTGACGCTCTTGCAGCACTTCCTGGAGGAGGAACATCGTGTTGTTGAGGAACCCCCGGAGCTTGCTGATGAGGTCTTGAAGGTACTGTGGCCCCCTCGCCGCTGGATTGGGGTCCAGCTCCATGACGAGGGTTTCCATTTCCTTGTAGATTTCCTGAACTCTTTTCAGCTCCATGGGGATCTCCGACGAACAGCCTAGCTGTCTAGTTTCTTCATGAGCGACACGAGGTGTCGGTCGTAGTTGGCGAAGATAGCTGTCAGCTCCTGCTTGGTCTCATCACCTCCGATGATCCGTCGGGACTGAGCATCTCGGAACGTCGCGAGCACGACATGCTTGCTCAGAATGCAGCTGACAACCTGTGCCTCATCCTTGGTCCAGCCGGGGGCTCGACCGTCCTGTTTGCTCACCGTCACCGAAAAGAAGGCGCCCTTCTTTTGCCCGTTGATCGAGCGGTCGTCGATACTGAACGAGCAGGTTATCTTGTCGAACCCGATCTCAGTCTCCAACCGGCTCAGCATCTCCCGCTGTTCCGGTGTTAGTTCGTCGTCTAGTTGGCTCATCGTCTTTTTCTCCGTTGCTCCCTAATACACCGGAGGCCGCAGCCCCTGAGATAGCCTTCGAAAGAGCTGTGTTTCGCCGGATCACGCGATTGTTGTTGATGGCCCGTTGGATGGCCACTTCCTCACCGACAAGCCACACCCGTTTCCTGGCTCGGGTCACCCCTGTGTAGAGCAGGTTCCGCTGGAGCATGCGCCCCTGGCTGTTCATGAGGGGCATGATGATCGTGTCGAACTCGCTCCCCTGGCTCTTGTGAATGGTGATGGCGTAGGCCAGACGGAGTTTATCGTTGGCCTCAGGGATTGGCCGGCGACCATCAACAGCAACAGGACCGAAGTCGACCTCCATGTCCAAGCCGTCCCCCACGCCGTGAATCTTGACCACGAGCCCGTTCTTGTGGATACGGACCAGCTTCCCCACGTCACCGTTGTAGACGTTCCGCTTGTAATCGTTCTGAATCACCATCAAACGATCGCCCAAGCGAAAGTGGCGGTCATCTCGAATCCATTCTCGTGGGCCTTCTGGGTTGAGCTGATCCCGTAGGCGTTGGTTGAGATTGTGGACCCCCACCGTGCCGTCATACTTGGCACTAAGGACCTGAAAGTTTTCGTCACGACTCTTGAGTTTGGACGCCGCCTGAACGATGAACCGGACGATGGCCTCCTCGTCCCCCATCCGAACGAACTTGAACTCCTTTGCCGCCTTGGGGTCGTCGAAGGTCAGGGCCTCACCTCGATTGATCTTGTGAGCGTTGAGGACGATCTCCCCCTTGTTGGACTGGCGGAAAATCTTCGTCAGTCGGACGTTGGGAAGGGCTTCACAATCCGCCAGCTCACGTAGGACATTGCCAGGACCCACTGAAGGTAGCTGAGCGTCGTCCCCAACGAGCACGAGCCGAGTCTCAGGACGAAGAGCGATCAACAGCCGATAGAGCAGTTCCTGGTCCACCATGCTGACCTCGTCCACGATGACCGCACCGTGAAGCAGCCGGTTGTCGGCGTCGTTCCCCCAGTCCGTGCCGTCGAACTTGAGGGCTCGATGAATGGTTGAGGCTGGGTGACCCGTGACAGCAGACAGACGCTTTGCAGCGATCCCCGTCGGAGCCATGAGGGCGAAGGGGATGCGGGTCTCCTCGAACATCCGAACCAAAACCCGGACCGCGGTGGTCTTGCCAGTCCCAGGCAGACCCGTGAGCACCAGCACGCGGTTCTCATTGAGCTTCTCAACTGCCTGACGCTGGGCCTTGGACAAGGTGATTTGGTTGCCACGCTCGTAATCCGCCAAGAAGGGTTCGATGTCGATCTCCAACCCAACCGGCGCCGCTAGTTCAGCCAGGATCTTGGCAGACTCCCGCTCGAAGAAATACAGCTCGGGAGCATAGAGTCCAGCCTCCGCATCGAGGGTGAGGGCTTTGCGTCCGATCAAGTTCCGAAGAGCCGCCAAGAACGCAGGCTTAGGGTCTCCCCGCGTCACCGCCAAGAGCCGGTGCTCTATCAGAAGGGCGTTGACTCGATCCACGATCTGACCCCGACCCAGGAAGAGGTGCCCCGACAGAGACGCCTCGTGGATGGCCCACATGATCGCACCCTCAACCCGACGGTGGTCGTCCGCTCCCACACCCTGCTTCAAGGCAAGCTTGTCCACCTTCGCGAAGTCGAACATGGGGATCTCCATCAAGCGATAGGGATTCTCCTTGAGGACCTTGCCCGCCTCAGTGTTGAACTTGGCTACCGCCGCTTGGACTTCCGATGGCCCCAGACCGCCAGCTCGGAGCAGCTCGGAGGCGTCCCTGGTCGCAACGGTCTGTTGCCAGCCCAGAATGGCCTCCTGAGCGTCGTCCTCGTCGGCTCCGCACCTCTCACCCGTCAGGAAGTCCAGGACCGCTGTGGGGTTCTCAGACAGCTGCATGAAGACGCCCTGGCTGTACTCTCGAACCAGGGCGTCTGTTAGTTCCCGATCCACGAAGCCGTCGACCGACGTGTGGAGAAAGATACCCACGTCCTCATCCTCCTCAGCCCACGGCTCCCAAGACTGGATGCTGAACTGGCGACCGTGCTTCTTGTCGTAGACCCACTCCCCTATCAACTGGATGGGCACCCCTCGCTTGATCTGGAGCAGCCCATAGAGGCCGCCCTTGGCAGTCTCCGTTCGCTTGGCCACTGGGGGTTCGGACTCCGAAACTCCCATCGCCAGGATGTAGAAGTCACCGTTGTTGAAGATGACCCGGCTCACACGGCCGGAGATGGTGTCAGACATCGTAGTTCTCAGGGGACAAGAGTAGGTCCCAGCGGGTGGGGTGAGACGGCTCAGGAAGAGCTAGGCCTCGACCCTTCAAGGCTCGCTCGACGAAACCCGAGCCCAGCTTATTGAGCTTCACGGTGGCGTCGTCATGTTCGTCGTTCGGCACGGTCAGCATGAGGTACAGCAATTCGAGGGCGTCGTCCGGGGCGTCGTCGAGCATGTCGATGAAGTCGGTGGCGTCCCTGGCCAAAACCGCATAGAGCCCGACCGCCTGATGCTCATTCCCCATCGGCCCCGACCATCTCCAAGAAGCTGTCCTCGGAGATGCACTCCGTCCCGTTCTTGCGGGCCGCCTTGGCCTTGGTCGTGGTCGAGTTGGGGTCCGCCAGCACGAGGTAAGTCAAACCCTTGCCGACGGACTTCTTCACCTTGCCACCAGCCTCCGTGACCATCTTCTCCAGTGACGCCCGCTTGTTCCGACTCTTGCCGGTGAAGCACACGCTCTTGCCGCTGAGGGAGCCCACGATCTTCGCTTTGATCTTGAGCCCGACCTCAATCATCTCCTCGAACAGGTCGGCATGCTTGTCGAGCCAACCCCGGAGAGCGGCTGCTCGCTTGGGGCCCATACCAGGGATGTTCTGGAGCTGTTCTCCTGTTGCCTCCTGGATCTTGTCGAGCGTGTCGAAGCCTGCCTCGACCACAGCCTGCATGGTGCTTCGGCCACACAACGGGATACCCAGCGAACCCGTGAACATCTCCAAGGGCATGGGGTTGATCTTCCACAGCTCGTTGACGGCGTTCTGAGCCGAGGACTCGCCCATTCTCTCCAACCCCGAAAGGTCGTCCACGGTGAGCCGGTACAAGTCCGGGACCTTCTTGACGAGGCCCGCCTCGACCACTCGCTGGATGATCATGGGACCCCACTCCAAAATCCCCTGCTTCTGGATCCACGTCTTGATGCGCCCCTCAGTCTGGGCAGGGCAGCCTCCCGTGTTGGGGCAGACGACGTACTCGCCGTCACGCTCGGTCTCCGTGCCGCACTCTGGGCAATGCGTCGGAGGCTGAGACACCCCATCAGGAGCAACGCCCGTGACGCTCACCACACGGGGGATGACATCGTTGGCCCGGCTCACGAGGATCTTGGCACCCACACCCCAGCCGATCTGCTCGATGTACTTCTGGTTGTACAAGCTGGCCCGGCTGATCTCGGCGCCCAGGATGCGAATGGGCTTGAACACCGCGACCGGAGTGATGCGGCCAGTCCCGCCCACCTGGTCCACCCGCTCAATAGCGACTGTCTCGCGGGTGATAGGGGCAAACTTGAAGGCGACCGCTCCGAGAGGCCGGCCGTTGCGTTCCCCAAGGGACAGCTGGTAAGCCCGGTCGTTGAGCCTAACCACCAGCCCGTCGATCTCGTAGGGAAGCTCCTCACGGAGGTATGTCGTGTAGTCGACCCACAGGTCGTGAGGGGTCTTCACCCCAACAGCCAGGGCGCTCATGAACCACTTGGGGACCTTGAACCCCATCTCCTCCAAGAAGGTGAAAACGTCCGTCTCAAGCGGAAGCTCCACACCCTCCACTTCAGGGACGGCGTAGCACATGACCGTGAGATGCTCGCTGCCAGTACCGTCGAGTCGCTTGGATGTCCCGGAGGCCGTGTTCCGTGGGTTGGCTGTCTCGGGAAAGTGGTCCCTGTGGTCCTGCTTGAGCAGCACGATCTCCCCCCGGCACATCACGTTGAGGGGTTTTGGCAGCTCTTTGACCACGCCCTTCATGCGAGCGACGTTCGGGGTGATGTCCTCCCCTGTGGCTCCATCACCTCGGGTGAGGGCCTGCACGAACTTGCCTTCGACGTACTTGAGGCTGACGCTGATGCCGTCGAGCTTCTCCGTGACCAGGAGCTGCTCATAGCCTTGCCGGACCTCAGCCTTGGGACGGCTGGTCTTCTGGACCCAGCTCGTCATCTCGTCGAGCGTTTGGACCTTGTCGAGCGACCCCATGGGAATGGAGTGGCCGACCTTGGGCCAGGCGCTTACTGGGGACGCTCCCACGGCTGTGACAGCCGGGCTGTCGGCCTTCAGCTCCGCCAACTCGTCCACCCAAGCGTCGAACTCCTCATCGGAGGCGCTTGGGGTTCCGTTGTAGTAGTCGTGCCGAGCCTGGGTGACTTTCTCTTCCAGTTCCTCAACCCAACTCGCGTTGGCTTCGTCGATCAGGTCCATTTCCCTGGTAATACACCAGGGCGCTGCCATCCGGCGGGAGGTTCCTCATCTTCGGCCAAGAATGTCACCAGCATGGTCGACGGTGTGCCGCTCGTGGTCAGCTGGGGAGAGCCTGGGGAACACGAGCGGCACATGCACCCAGTTGGGTGCAGAGTGACCGCCCTACGGACAATGACCGAGGGGACTTGCTCCAAGGTCAACGGATTCACGGCTTGCGCTGGATGTTGAAGGGGACCGCCAGCTGCTCGGGGTGCAGCCCCATCACCTGTCCAGTGCCGCCTTCCTCAACCATCTTGGCCAGCTCGCCAAGAGCTTCGATGGAGGCCAGCGTAAACCGGACCTCCTTCCCGACAAACTTGGCGAGCAGTTCCCCAATGTCGACACTGATGGGCTTGCCGCCAGCATCGACAGTCCGAACGCTGAAGCGGTCGGTGAGGGGATCCTGTTCGATGGTCCCCTCAATAAGGTGTCCGAAGTCTAGCGGATTGGGCATGATCCCCCAGCACACTCCTCGATCTCGATGTCACCACCGTTGACGAGTTTGTGGTCGTGGTCGATTCTCCGAGCCATCTCGTTGAAAACGTTCTCGTCGATTTCTTCGTAGGGAGCCTGATCATAGCCATGCGCCGATGCAAGGCAACTCGTCGACTTGAGCTTGGGGACAAACTCCTCCAAGCACGCCGCCAACTCGTCCCTCTCCGTCTCTGGATCGAAGTTGAGCGTGGCGCTCACAGCGTTGTCGGCCCACCACTCCTGGACGGACGCTTGACGCTCGAACTGCTCCCGAATGTTCTCGGTCACTTTCGTTGAACGTGTGTTGGAGGCTGCGGTTGGAAACGAGAAGACCCAGGTGTGTCCTGTCTTGTCGTAGATGCAATCCTCGTAGGGAACACCCGCAGCCTGCATCGCTTCCGCCATGGGGTCGTTCTTGGCGATACGTGTCCGACGGATGTAGTGAGGGGCGTGTGGAGCGTGGATGCCTGGCGAGCTGCTGTTGAGCAAGCTGATGGTCCCGCTTGGCTTCACCGTGGTGACGGTGAGCGGGCGAGCCACTCGTAGTTCGTCAGCGTAGTCGTTGGCTTCCTTGCGACAATACCCGAACCACCGAGCCAGATCCTCAGGCTCCCAATCGAAGTCGCAGATCCCACCAAGCCCAACACCAACCCGCATGTTTGCTTCGCCGACAGCCTGGCTCCGCGGGTCCGATAGTTCGGTCAAGCGGTTGCGAAGGCAGTAACGAGTGACCAGACGGAACACGACCGCCGGATCCATGCCGTGCTCGATCTTGGCTGGGAAGACCTCGGCCAAGTTGCACGCCTCACGATCATGGAGAGCTTGTTCGCCACACGGGTTTACACCCTTGGCTCCGGGATCGGTCTGCCACACAAGCGGCAGGTTGAGGATGCCGGGCTCGCCGAAGTTGATGTTGTCATCAACGAGGGCCTTCCAGTTGAAGCCCTTGAGCTGATCCCACGACCGGAAAACGAGAGAGTTGTTGGACGTGTGTCGGTGGCTCTTTACCGCCTCCCAGTCCTTCTTGGCATCGCGAAAGTTCTGATCGTGAGGCTCGCCAAGAACGATGAGGGCACTACGACGGACGTTGCCCGCTTTGATGCACAGACCGATGTGGTTGGTGATGTCGAGGGCCTCAACGGAGTGCATCTTGCGCCCCTTGGCTCCACGGATGATCCGCCACGAGGAACGTAGCAAATGAGACAGCGGACCGGGACCACAGGCAGTGCCGCCGAAGGTCTTGATGGAACGACCCCGTGGTCGCACGTCCGACACATCGATCACCAAGTCGTTGCCTTCGAAGGCAGCTCGCATTGTGCGACGCAATGCCTCGACCCAACCCTCACGCGAGTCAGCCACACGGTACTGTGGCGTCACCCCATTGAGGAACTCGGGGCCCTCGGGATGAACCTCGTCGAAGTTCTCGTGCTTCGTCTCGCACCAAATAGCGAACCGGGCCTCATTGTCGACGACTCCCGGAAAGTCTTCGATGCCGTGCAGACCCACGCCCACGCCACCACCGAGCATGAGCTGATTGGCGGTCCAACACCAGTCCTCGACCTCGTGCAAGGTCGTGTACCAACAATTGTACCGAGCATCCGCAGGGATCCCCTCAACACCACCAGTCCAAAGACCACGACCAGGGGGAAGAGCCTGACCCGTCCAGAACAGGTGGAAGAGTAGTTCGGCCTCCGACTCTGTGACACCGGAAGCAAGCTGACAGCTCCCCTCCACGACACGGCGGATAGTGTCCGACCACGTCTCGACGTTGCCGCGGCTGTACTTGGTCAAGTAGGTGCTTCGAGCCAAGAGGGTGTCGAAGGGGTCTCCCTTCTTTCGGTAGGGTGCGAGGAAGTCTTCTCGCAGTCTGGTGTGGTGGGGCTGGGGTGTGGAATGGACGATCTCCATGGGGCTCCTCTTATGCGGCGATCGAGAGTACAGCCAGCTCGACCAGGGTTCGTTTGGATTGAGCTGGCCCTTTGATTTGGGCATCTAATTTACATAGGTGTTTCATCTGCACTCGGAGCCTAGGAACCGTGTGCTTCTGAGCGAGAGGTATGAGGTACTTCTCGACACGAAATGGGTGCATGTCGAACCGGGCGGCGAGGATCTCCTTGCCGTCTCCCTTGTCCAACATTTGGCGGGCCACGATGAGCTTCTCCACGGTCTTCAGGAGAGCGGCGGTGATAGGAATGCACACGCCATCACCCTTGGATTTGTAGAGCAGCGAGACGAGGTTCATCGCCTTCTTGGCGTTCTTCTCCGCCGCCGCATCAGCGACTTCCCAGGGCTGCGCTGGCATGGCTGGAGCGACCACCATGGCCACGTGCTTGCGTTCAACGACACCGCCCTCACCGACAACATAGATGAGCTTCCGCAACTCGTTGACGATGGGTCGCAGCTCAGCTCCCAGAAAGTAGGTGAAGGCTGCGACAGTACCCTTACCAAGAGTCAACTTGAGACGCTCGGCCTCCTTCTCGACGTGCTTTTGGAGCTTGGCCCCCTCCCACGGCTTGAGCTTAGGATAGGAGTCGGACCGGCCCTTTGCAGCAGCGGCCTTCCACAGATCCGAAAGCTTGTCGGACCGGACAACAGCGATGATGATCACCGAGTCGTCTTGGGGGTCCTTAGCCTCAATGTACGGCTTGAGGACCTTGTCCCCCTTGAGCTTGTTGGCGTTGTCCAAGACAACCACACGATCGGTTCCGTCGAACGCTCGCATCTCACAGATGTCGACGAAGTCGTGGTCGGTCATACCGTCGCCGTCGAGCACAACGACCTCACGGTCCTTCCGAGAACGCCCTAGTTCGACAGCTCGGTCGAGGAAGTAGTCTTCCCCGCCAAACGCCACAACAAAAGGCCCAGTTCGCTTCTTCCCCGCCACGATCATCTACTCCGAAAAGACGTCGGCCAAGTACGTCTTGACGTGGAAAGCAAGGTTGACGGGCGCTCGATGATGCTGCTTGACGTTGGCGAGGTTGGTCACGAGTCGACCCAAACGCCGCTCACCAATTTTGCTGCGAAGAACGCCGAGTTTTTCGACGATGTCTACGTTGGTGAGGCGGGTTGGGTCGAGGGGCAGCATGACGAGGTCGCGGAGGAGATGTTCTAAAAACCGAAGACCGAGCTTGAGCGAGCTAACTTCATTGACGGCTGAAAAAAGAGACGACAAATCTCCGCCAAGGCCCTTTTCTAAGAGCCCTGTCATCTGATCTCGAAGGGCTAGACGGCCTGAGCCCAGGTACTGGATGGCCCTTCCAACAGAGCCGTCTGCTAAGCGAGCGCAGACAAGAGATTTAGTCGGGTCAGCAGTGTGCTGGTCAAGATGCTCAACGATGAGCGCTTCACTGAGAGGCTGGTACCTGACCAGCCCGCAGCGAGAGCGTATCGTTGGCAGAACGTCACTACTTTGTTCGGCCAACAAGAAGAACCGCGTGGTCTTCGGTGGCTCTTCCAAAGTCTTTAGCATCGCGTTGGCCGCCGCCGTCGAAAGCCAGTCCGCTCCGTCGATGATGACGTACCGTGAGGGAACAAGCGACGGGAACGAATAGGCATCCTCGATGACCTTCCGCACCTCCTTGATGCCGATCTCTTTTCCGGGGATCTCCGGTGCAATCACGGTCACATCCGGGTGAGCACCGTGATCTATCTGAAGGATGTGCGGACTGTTGGCATCGCCCTTGCTGAAGGACTGCTTGGCGGCTGCCAGCACCGAGAACTTCCTGCCAACCCCCTCTTGCCCGACTAGCAAAAGGGGGCAGGTTAGTTCCCCGCCAACAACACGCTCCAAGAAGCGGACGGCCTCAGGTTGTTCTCGGACCTTGTCCAGCAACGTCGTTCGCCTCCAAGAGCGGTGTTCGTGCAGGAGGATCTACCGGCGTGAGCTGCATGACCACGAAGTAGTGCTGACCGCACCCCCCGCACTCAAACCGATACGGCTCCTTCCCACTTTGCATCAGGTTTGTTCCTTTACACCGGAGGCACCGCAAAACACTTCGGCTCTCGTCGAATTTGTCCGGCATGCGTCTAAACGTGCAAAAGACTGCGGTTGTAGAGGAACAGGAACACGACCCGATACGGTGAGTGCTCTTGGAGACTGCCATTGGCAGCATCTCGAACGCCGTCGTTGAGGACTCGCTCGACATGCCCACGGTTCCAACTCATGAAGAAGTAGTTGGGACCCACAAATTGCTTGATGATGTGCTCCTTGTAGCTTGACGTCACACGGCTGGGGCCAAGCATCCACGACACGACAGCTGCACTCATGGTGTAGCCCCGTAGCTCCCACTGGGTTCGCCATGGGGCGGGCCATGGGGCAACACACGCAAGACCAGCAAGAAGCACAAGCCCTTTCCACCACACCAGTAAAAAGAAGCTGGCGGCGACGGTGGCGGCGACGGTGGTGCCGATCGTGATCAGACCAGCGATGAGATTCTTGTGAGCGATCAGGCTGCCAAGGACCCAACCCACGAGGGGTGCGGCCAAGAGCCACGAGTGCGGCCACGCCAACACACCAAAGACCAGGAGCGGGATGATCGCCAGGAGCTGGGGGAACATGTACGAGAGACCGAACTTGAACCCGTGCTTTTGGTCGTCCCACAGATGGACGTACTCATGGCTGAGGGTACGAAAGCTGCTCTCAGGATCAGCTTCGTATTCAGTCTTGGTGGGGAAGTAGACGATCTTGCCAATCGTGGTTTTGAACCGATCTACGAACCCTTGGTTGAAGGGGAAGATCAGGAACCCGAGCACCTTCATGAAGGTGGACTCGTTCTTGTAGCGTACCTCGAAGCCAGGGATCTCTTCCCTCAGTTTCTCTTCAAAGGCACGTAGGTCGGCAAGGTCGAATGACATATTCCCCTCCCAGGGTGGAGCGCTAGAGATTGACGGAGCCGCCCACGTTGATACCCCACGTGTGACTGCACTTGGTGCAGCGGTACATGCGGTGACGATCCTGGCCGGGGATTTGGATGAGCACGGCCGACATGTTGTCGCAGTTACCGTTCTCGTTGCGGCACTTCATGTTGATGGGCTCCGGCTCCTTCGTTGTCTTCGACGACAGACCGGGGGTGGTGCCTTTGGGGTCAACTGATGACATTTTTCATCTCCATTTTCATAGGTTTGAGGTCGGGAAGGCCTCAGGGAACAAGGGGGTAAGCGTGTTCAAGATTCGAAAATACAGGTCGCTGTTGTTCTGGCCGTCGGCGTGATCGAGCACAGACTCACTGTGGGCGATCTTGGGATTTCTCGGGTTACCCCGCGTAGGGGTCCCCACGGCGGTCACACTCGGTTCGAATAGCTCGTTGAGGTAGGGGAAAATCTTCACCCAGTCTGCCTTGAGGACCACGGCAACCCGTGCCGCTGTCCCGCCAGGACACGTCACCTCATCCTGGGCGTGGAGGACAACCACCTCCGTGCCGCTGCGTCGAGCCACCGCAGCCACCCCACGACCTCGAATCACAGCCACCATCACCCGAGCCAGGTGAGCCAGGTCGTCCCGCCGAAGAGGAGCGGGGCGTTGGCCGCGTATGTCGAAGAGCCGGTTGTCCACTGCTCAAGAGCGGGGGCACAAATAGAAGAAGGCCAGCCCCGAAAATTCGAAGGCCAGCCTCTGCATTTCTACATGTGACGGTGGACATCGCCGGGCTTGGGCGGGGACGGCTTACGGATGAGCGCCTCCGTCGTGAGCATCGTCGAAGCCACTGAAACCGCGTTGGCGATGGCACAACGCACCACCTTGACGGGGTCCACGATACCGGCCTCCAGCATGTTCACGAGTTCCATACCCATGGCGTCCACGCCGATGAACGGGTCGTCTGTGTTCTGGATTCGATCGATCCACACGTCACCTGACTCCCCGGCATTCTTGACGATTTGCCTGAGAGGGGCCTCGCAGCCTCGCAGCACGAGCTTGAACCCGATGGACTGATCCTCCGACAGGTCAGGAAGCTCTCCCGCTTCCCAGTCCGCTTGAACACTCTGAGCTGCCCGGATCAACGTTGTCCCGCCGCCGGCCACGATACCCTCATCGATCGAAGCTCGGGTTGCATACAGAGCATCCTCCATTCGAGCCTTGATTTCCTTCATGGCCACCTCGGTAGAGGCTCCGACCTTGATGACGCAGATGCCGCCCTGGAGCTTGCCAAGCCGTTCCCGGAGCTTGTCGCCGTCGTACTCCGAGCCGGTCGTCGCCAGCTGGGCTCGAATCTGCTCGATCCGAGCGTCGATCGCATCCGGGCTGCCCTCACCATCCATGATGGTCGTGTCCTTGGCCGTGATCTTCACACGGCCGGCCGAGCCCAGGAAGGACAACGGGCCGCCTGGGGCGTCCCCGAAGCACGAGTCAAAGCTCATCCCCTTCTCCCCGGAGATGAACTCCGCCCCAACCAGGGTAGCGATGTCCTGAAGAGTGTCCTTCTGCCGGTCGCCGAACCCAGGCGCCTTCACCAGGCAGCTCCGAAGAACGTTCAGGTTCTGGGCAAACAGGGGAAGGCTCTCCCCAGAGAAGTCCGGGGCGATGACCAGGAGCTGGCGACCCTCGTCCTTGACGGCCTCCAACAGCGGCACCAGCGGCCTCATTGCGCCGATCGGAAGATCCGTCACGAGGATGTAGGGCACATCGAAGATAGTCTCCTGGCCCTCTGGGTTCGACATGAAAACCGGGTTCACCCAGCCACGGTCGAACTGCATCCCATCGACAGCCACGGTCTCAGTCTCGATACCGCGGCCTTCCTCGATGTTGACCACGCCGTCCTTGCCGACCTTAGCCACGGCGGCAGCGACCACCTTGCCTAGTTCGCGGTCACCGTTGGCGGAGATCGTCGCAACGTTCTCGATGGCGGACTGGTCCTTGATCGGCATCGACAACCCGATGACGTGCTCGACCACAGCGACGGCCGCCTTGTCCATCCCACGCTT
>Ga0307379_10002660_pt1 | contig 26294 bp, 24 predicted proteins | sample UN2MG_FD_202237 | JGI IMG/M metagenome (GOLD analysis project Ga0307379, IMG submission 202237) | Soil microbial communities from Risofladan, Vaasa, Finland - UN-2 | ecosystem: Environmental > Terrestrial > Soil > Coastal area > Acid sulfate soil | place: Finland: Risofladan, Vaasa | collected...
GGAGCCCTACTGCCGGGAGATCGGAATGAGCCCGATGGACGACGGCACTCTCCGGGCGGGTTGTCCCGTGCGTCCCGAGGGCGGCGAGGGCAGCGAGGAGCGCGCCCCCTGCGAGGCCGAGCTCTGCTCCCAGAAGTGGGAGTGCAACGGTCAGCCCTACCCGCCGTACAGGGGCAACGCCGCGCAGAGCAACTGCCGTGGGCATTGGAGGACGTGGTGCTCCGCGCCCGGATCCACCGCGGTGCTCGAGGGGGACCGGTGAGCAAGCAGTCTGTCCTCCAGGCGGCCGGGAAAATGCCTCTCATGGAGAGGGGCAAGGACTCCGGCCGCTTCACGAACAAGGTGGGCAAGAAGACTGTCGTCGCAGAGATCGCCCGCTCGATCCTCGAGCAGCCAGCGCACATCAAGATGCTCAAGAGTCAGGCCCGCAACGGCGTCGGAAAGGATTCGGACCAGCTTCCCCCGGCGACCCACAAGATGCTCTTCGAGTACGCCTACGGGGGGCCGCCCAGGGCGAAGGAAGACGACCTCGACAAGGAGAAGATGGCGGCTCTCCAGGCCGCGGCTCGAGCGTACCTGCGGGAGCACCCGGACAGGGCCCGGGTGATCGACATCAGCGTCCAGCGTTCCGCTGCGGCGCTCCCAAGGACGAAGGCACCGGATGGCGACGATCCCACAGGAACATGAGTTCCAACATCTCCTGAGCCCCCTGGCTCTGGCGATGAGCACGACTCAGCACCAAGCCGAGCCCTACGTCCACGCCCGCCATCTCCACGTTCTCTCCAACGAGCTCGTAGACCTTCACCGCCGCGACGGCCTGCGGAACCTGATGGTCTTCATGCCACCCCGGCACGGGAAGTCTGAGCTCTGCTCTCATTGGTTCCCGGTCTGGGACCTCGCCCTGGACTCCACGGACAAGATCGTCCTGTGCTCCTACGAGGCCGACGTGGCCGCCCGGTGGGGCCGCGCCTGCCGGCGCACGATCAACGAGCACTACCAGTACATCGGCTCGAAGATCCTCGAGGACTCCAGGGCCGCGAATCGGTGGGAGACGACCGACAGGGGTGGGATGGTCACGGCCGGCGTCGGAGGCCCGATCACGGGCAAGGGCGGCAGCGTCCTGATTCTCGACGATCCGATCAAGAACGCCGAGGAGGCGAACTCCCAGGTCATGAGGGAGAACCTCTGGGACTGGTGGCAGACGACCTTCCTCACCCGCGCCCAGAAGGGCCGAGAGAACACCGACTCGATCATCGTCTTCATCATGACGCGCTGGCACGAGGACGACCTCGCCGGCCGCATCCTGAACAGCGAAGACGCCACCGACTGGCGCGTCGTCGACCTCCCCGCCCTGGCCGGAAACGACGACCCTCTCGGCCGGCCGGAGGGGGCCGCCCTCTGGCCCGAGCGATACGACGAGGTGGAGCTCGAATCGAAGAAGCGGAAGATGGGCTCGCGGAACTTCACCGCGCTGTACCAGCAGAAGCCCAGCCCGCCCGAGGGATCCGCAATCCACCGACTCTGGTGGAAGTGGTACGAAGACACCCCCGAGGACTTCGACCAGATCATCCAGTCCTGGGACCCGGCGTTCGATGACGCCGAGACATCCGACTTCACGGTGGGCCAGGTCTGGGGCCGGCGAGGAGGGGACTTCTACCTGATCGACTGCGTGCGCGAGCGGCTCAACATGCCGGACACCCTGCGAGCGATCAAGCAACTCACGAAGCAGCATCCGCTGGCCCGCTACAAGCTGATCGAGAAGTCAGCCTCCGGGTTCGCCATCGTGCAGACCCTCCAGCGGGAGATGGGCGGGATCCTGCCCACCGGCACAAAGTCGCGGTCGAAGGAAGCACGGTTGACCTACGGCGTGAACAACGTCGCCGCGGTGATAGAGCGCGGACAGGTCTTCTTGCCCCGAGGCCGCGCTCACTCCACCGTTCTCGTAGACGAGGCGGCGCAGTTCCCCCACGGCACACACGACGACATGATCGACACGATGGTCATGGCGGTCGAGTACCTGATGCCGAAGGCGTGGGTGTGGGACGCGGACCAGATGCGGCAGGCGGCGAACGCGCCGCCCACCAACAACATCGAGTTGTTCAACCAGCAGCTTCGTAAGGCCATCCAGACGCGGATCAAGGAACAGGCGGCGAGCAGCGACGAATCGCAGCACTCACCGTGGGGAGGGGGACTCTGATGTTCGAGTGCAAGGGTTGTGCGGCGAAGGATCAGGAGATCGACCACCTTCGCGCCAACATCGAGAAGCTCCTCGAGCAACTCGAGAAGGCCCAGGCCCGTGTCATGGAGCTCGCGGAGCCGGGGGTAAATCGCCGGATGAACCCGCCGGCCGAGGTCCACAAGCGGCCGGCGCAGCATTGGCGGGTTCCGCCGGAGCTTCCAGGGTACGAGCCGCGACTCGAAGCCGTTCTTGAAGTGGACGACACCCCATGAGCCCCATCGGCCCGCAGGACAAGCGTCAGGGGAAGCCCGAGTGGCTGCATCTGCCGACCCTGAACTCCACAGACGAGGAGATCCGGGGCTATTTCAACGAGCAGATTTCCCCCAACTCCGACCGCCGGCGGTTTCACACCCAGCGGTCAGCCCTGAACCTGTGGTTCTACCTGGGCCGCCAATGGATCGAGCCTCGTTCCACGCTCGCCCCCGGGAACGGCTCCTATCACTTCCGGGAAATCTACCGGAACTCCCAGGCGGCATTCCCGCGCCCGGTGACCAACATCATCGCGCCCTCGGTGGACAACGAGATCGCCCGTCTGGGCCGGAAGGAGCTCGTCCCAGACACCAGCCCCGCGAAGAACAAGCCGGAGTGGCAGGCCGCAGCGCGGCTCGGCAAGGATCTCCTGATCGCGGAGATGGCGAAGCAAATCTGGGCCGACAAGCGGGACGAGCTCTACCTGAACTTCACGCTCGAGTCCGTCGCCTGCCTCCGCACGGCCTGGGACGAGAACGACCGCGACCGGACGCTCGTGGCCTCCCCAGACACCGTGTATTGCCCGATGTGCCAGCGCAAGTACGCATCGAAGACCGTGCCTCGCTCCTTCTCCAGCCTGGGCATTCCCGGCGAGATGGAAGAGATGGGCCCGGTGGATATGCGGCACACCGAGACGCTCTCCGACTTCGAGGAGAAGGGCGAAGCGTCGGCCATGCACCCCCAGGGCATCCCTCGCGTCAACATGCAGGACTGCCCCTACTGTGAGAAGGCCACGAAGCTGGAGCCCTACCCCGTGAACGAGGAGGAGGCCGGGGAATCCGACACCTTCGGTCGTCCCATGGGCCTGATGGTCCCGACCGGATCCGGCGAGATCGACCCCGTGTCTATCCACGAGTATTTCCCGGAGAACGGAGGCATCCAGATCGAGCCGCGGGAACAGGTTGTCTTCCACCGGATGACCGTGGAAACCCTCGAGAATATCGCGCTCCGCTACAGCGAGCTCGGCGACGAGATCCGTCCCGAGGCCCCGGCGACCCTCATCCGCATGAACCCGCTCTACGCCGAGCCGACGCTCTCCGGTGGCGCGGCGACCGGGATGGAGTGCTTTCGCAACCACGCGAGACTCCAGGAGTGCGTCGTTCTGCCCCAGCCCCACATCCAGGGCCTCGAGCGCGGAGCCATCTTCCACCGGATGGCCGAGGGCAATCGGGTCCTCAAGAAGGAACTGATGGTCGAGGTGGAGGGCGACGAGGGCAAGTACAAGTACGTCCCCCGCATTGCCTACCACTTCGCCCGGTTCAAGCGGATCCCCAAGAACTTCTGGGGCCGCTCCTTCGTGGACGACCTCATTCCGATCCAGCGCCGACTCAACGAGCTCGACGCCCAGGTCGTTGACCTCCGCGAGCGCGGCAAGCCCTCGATGTATCTGCCGAAGGGCACCACCATCGCCACCCGCGAAGACGTGCAGGGGTCGATGGTCTTCATCGAGTACGACTCCCCGGACCCGACGTGGCAGCCAGGACAGGCCCTCTTCCCGGGCGTTCCGATCACGGGCAACCCCTACTTCCAAGAGCGCAACCAGATCATGCAGGACGCCCAGGCGGTGGGCTTCCCGCAGGACATCGAGATGGGCCAGTCCCCCGGATCGGTGAAGACGACCTCCGGGCTCATGCTGATCTCTGAGGAGGCCAGCCAGAAGCGGGCCCCCCGCGAGCGGGCCCTGGCGCTCATGTACGAGGGCGCGTTCACCCACCTTCTCCAGATGAACTGGGCCTTCCGCAAGGAGGATTCGGCCTACGAGGTGCAGACCGAGGCCGGGACCTTCGAGCAGAAGTCGTTCACCGGGACGGACCTCGTTGGCGATCTCCGGGTCAAGGTCAACGCCCGCGCCGGGTACGACCAGACGCTCTACAACAAGGAGGCCGCGGCCGAAGCGATGGACCGTGGACTCTACATCGTGGACAGCTCCGACGCACGCGACAAGCTCCTCGACATCATGAAGCTGCCGAAGGACATCAACGAGGGGGCCGGCATCCAGATCCGCCGAGCCGAGATGGCGTGGTCGGACTTCATGCGCCTGAACAAGATCCCCGAGCCCGACTACTCGATGTGGGACTTCCAGACGTGGCACGGGATCTTCACGAAGCGGTGGATGGACGACGAGTGCTATGCCCGCCAGCAGGAAGTTATCTTCGCCGACATCTGGACCGAGCTCATCACCTGGGAAGACAAGCTCCAGCAGGCCGACGATATGGAGGAGCAGTTCGCGCTCTACAAGGAAACGCCGCCCGAGGAGTGGCAGGCGATCTTCCAGCAGGGCACCCAGAAGGTAGACGAGGCGAAGCGGGCGTTCGAGCAGACCATGCTCCGCTTCAATCAGGTCCAGTCCAGCGCGATGCAGGCCCAGGGTGCCCCGCCGGCTCCCCCGGCCCCTCCCCCGCTGGAGCAGTTCCCGCCGCCGCCGCCGGAGGGCTTCCAGTTCCTGCCCGACGCACTCCACGAACGGCTGTACGAGGTGTGGAAGCGGATGCTCCCGCAGATGAGGACCGGCCTCGAGGCCGCCAAGACGACCCAATCCATGGGCGTACCTCAGCCCCAGGCGAAGAAGATGATGGACCTCGATCTCCTCCTGCGAATGCGGGCGATCATCGAGGCGTTCAGGCTGTTGGCCGCACCCCCGCCGATGGGGCCGGAAGGAATGCCGCCAGGAGGGGCCCCCGACGCGGGGCCGCCACAGTAGGAGAATGAAGATGGGCAAGATGACAGGGAACATGAAGAGGGTCGGCACCGACATCCCGGGGGCCCCCGACCAGAACCCGCCCGCAGGGCTCAAAGGCTCGTTCGATCGGGTCGCCGGGAACGAGACGACCTACTACGACGAGAAGCTCCGGCCGGGTCCGCACCTGATGCGCCCCGCCAAGCGCGGGAAGCGGATCTCCGGCATGAGGACCGCCAACGACGCCGCGATGGCGCTCTCCGAGGCCTTCCGCAAGCGGTTCGACTCGAGCTCGGATGCCGGGTACTCCAAGAAGAACAAGAAGAAGTTCTTCCAGGGCATCGGATACTCGGGGTAGGAGGCCGCCATGGGACGCTGGAGCTTCGAGGGCGGTTCGCCGCTCTACATCCCGGACGAGGGCGAGGAGGGCGGCGGCAGTATGCTCGGCCACCTCGGCATGGGGATCGGTAGCACGCTCGGGGACATGGGGAACGCCCTGGCTGGCGCTGCCGACTTCCCCGGCATAAAACAGGGGCTCAACGCTCTAGCGATGCCCCAGCGGGCCGTCACGGCCACCGGCCATGCCCTGGCCGGCAGCACCGGCAAGACCGATCCTCTGGACTTCATCATGACGGGCGAGAGGGAGGACCCGGAGGATCTCGCCGGGTACGGCGACCTCCTGGCCGACACAATGGAGGCCGAGGGGACGATCAACGAGCAGGGCCTCGCCGCCAAGGCGATCCGAGACGTGGGGAACCTGATCTCCGACCCGCTGGTTCTCTTCGGGGCCGCCCGCGGCGTGGCGAAGATGGCCTCCGGTGGTCGACCGGCCCCGCGATCCCTCTCGAACACGGGCGAGATGCCGCGATCGAGGCTCTCCCCGAACCAGCCCAGGCCGATGGACACCACCCCGGGCCAGGCCGGAGGGGGCCCGCAGTTCCCCCGCGGCGGCGGCGGGGCCGGGATGGAGACGGGCGAGATGGGCTGGACCCAGGTTGCCCCCAAGAGGCTCGGCAGAGCGGCCGACACCGGAGCTCTCCGTCGCGGACTCATGGAGGGGGCCGAGGACGTGCCCGGAGCCCCGAAGCTCCTGGGCGAAGGGAAGGCCCCGGGCGGCGGCGGTGTCTCCGGCGGGCCCGGGAGCCCCAGGCCCCGGACTCGCTACCGCCAGCCCCCTGCCGATCGACCGTCTGCGGCCTCCCAATGGCCCTCCGTGCCCCTGGACGCCGACCTTGCGTCACCCGGCGCGTTCACGACCGGCGGGGCGAAGAACCTCCCCCGGGCCAGGAACGTCCCGCCGGCCGCGGCGAGGCCGCTCGACGCCGATCTCGCCACCGGCCGCGGCGGGGTGGGCAACCTCCCCAGGACGAAGAACGCCAAGGCCCTCGACCGGGCGACTGGCCGGATGAAGAAGGAGCAGCTTGGCGAGGGCGAGGCCGCGATGAGGACCGAGCAGGCCCGTCAGGATCCGATGCTCGCCACTCAGCCGATCCCCATTGCCAGCCAGGGACCGATGGCGGCCCCGATGCCGCGAGACGCCCTCCGGGCCATGATCCAGGCCGCGGTCGAGAACGGAGCCTCGGCAGACGACGTAATGAAGCTGTTGTCCAACCTCGGAGGGTAAATGACCGAATGGAACGTGCTGTACGACAAGGTGCTCGTCAGGAGAGACGCGGCCGCGACGGAAAAGGGAGGGCTGGCCGTGCCGACGCAGGCCCAGCGCAAGCAGAGCCAGGGCACCGTAATCTCTACGGGCCTGGGCCGACCGAACGGTAACGGGGGCCTCACGCCTCTGACCGTTCGCCCGGGCGACGTGGTGCGTTTCACCTCGTTCTCTGGCGTTTCCCTGTCCGACGACGACGAGGATGTGATCCTGCTCCGCGAGGATGAGCTTCTCGCCTACCAGCGGGACGGAGTGTAGAAATGGAAGGGGGCCGTCCGAGAGGAGCTTTCTGGTTCAACTCTCGAACGGCCCCAGACAGGCTTCGGACCTGTTACGAATGGTAACATAACCGCACGGTCGCCCCGTGCAAGGAGAAACCGAATGTCGCAAGAAGCGCCAGCACCCGTGGAGACGCCCTCCGCCGAAGGTGCGCCTGAGCTCGAGACCCCCGAAGGGGCCGAGATCGAAGAGGGGACGCCCCCCGAAGATGGAGACGAAGGGCAGCCGGAAGCCCCCCAACCGGACGAGTCGGAAGATGACCAGGAGACGCCCCCTGTTCCCCCTGGATTCGAGAAGCTCCGGGCCAAGTACCCGAACCTCTCGGACGAGGAGTTCCAGGAGGTCGTAGCCGAACACTACTGGTCGACCACAAAGGAAATCTCCAGCCGCGAGAAGACGATTCGTGAGCTCCAGAGGAAGTTGGATGCGGCCGAGGAGGCCGCCTCTCCACCCGAACCCGAGGAGCCCATCAGGAATCCTCAGATCGACCGACTCGATCAGCGCATCAAGTCCCTCTACGACCGAGGGCAGTCGTTCCAGTCCGAGCAGCAGGAGCTCCTGCGGGAGTTGCCCAAGCTCGACCGCGAAATCGCCAAGGCCGAGGCCCGGATCGAGGACGCCAGCGATGGCGACTACGCCGACCCCCAGAAGGTGACGAGGTGGGAAGGCGTGAAGGGCACCAACGAGACGAAGCGAGATGCGGTTGTCCGTCAGCTACGAGACCTCCACTACAAGCGAGAGCAGGCCGACTTCGAGATGGAGACGCTCCTGGCCGACAAGGACTGGATGACCAAGGTCGCGGAGCAGCAGAGGAGTCAACAGAAACACGAGCAGCAGAGCGTCCAGCAGTTCAACGACGAGTTCCCCGACTACGTTGACGGGCTCATCAACGAGGCCGCGAATTCTCTGGGAGCACCGAAGGACCCGAAGGTCAGGGAGTCCCTGTGGAAGCACGTCAATCGTGCGACCACGATGGACTTCTGGTCTATGGCTCGCAAGGGGCTCAACTCCGTAGACGTGCCCGATCTGGTCATGGCGCACGTCAAGGAGTACCTCGAGGACCGTGATCTCGTGGGCCGCGTCAAGTTCCAGGAGAAGTCGAAGGCGAAGCTGAAGGTCGCTGGGAAGGCCCCAAGGGCCGCTCCCGCTCCGGCCGCTGTCAAGTCGCCGGTGTCTGTCACTCAACTCAACAAGGGTGATCTAACCCCAGGGATGTCCGCGGCGAGAAAATATCTCGCGGGCAAGGGGCTCTAGCGAACCCGCATAGGCATTTCCATGGCGAACGTAGGCGCATTCGAGGACATCACCACCGAACTCAAGAACGCATACCCCCCGGGGACGTTCGAGGAGCCGGTGAACAAGGAGTCGAAGTACCGGCGCGACCTCCAGCGGGTCGATCTGATGATGAACGAGGGGATCGCGAAGTTCCCCCTCGGCATCGCGTCGGCCTGGAACGTCGGCCTGATCGCAGACGTGGGCAACTTCCCCACGCCCTACGATCCGACCCGCGTGCAGGGCGAAGTCACGCCGGAGCTCTTCGTGGGCTCCTTCCAGATCGGCGTGAAGACCAAGGTGGCCGCGAAGTCCACCAAGGGGACGTTCAACCAGGGCGGCATCATGGCCGACCGCGTGGAGAACACCGTCGCGGAGCTCGGCAAGTACATCAACAAGGTCTACGCCGGTTCGCAGGGCCAGACCGCCATCGGCGGCGTCTACGGCGGCGGCGTCATGGCGACCGTCGAGTCCAACGACGGCGCGTCCACCCTCACTCTGGACAAGCCCCTCGGGGCCGAGCTCCTGAACCGCGGAATGCGGATCTCCATCGTCAACCCCGGCGCGGCCGTCCGCGCTGGCTGGGGCACCCCCGGCGTTCTGGCCGAGCGCGTCATCAGCGCGATCGACCGTGACGCCCGCACCATCACCTACACCCTCGGCGACGACGCCACCGTGGCGGCCGGCGACGAGGTGTTCGTCTTCGGGACCTACGGCCGCACCATCTGGAGCCTCTCCATGATCATCGGGGACTCCTCGGACTCCGCGGAGATCTTCGAGCAGGCCCGGGCGACCTACCCCGAGCTCAACTCGTTCATCGTGGATGCGGGTGGGGCCGACCTCACCGAGCAGCTCATCCTGCAGTCCTTGGATCTGCCGCGTCGGGAAACCGGCAAGCGGATCTCCAAGGCCCTGACCAACACGGGACAGGCCCGCAAGTACGTCGAGTTCATCCAGGCCGAGCGGCGCTACCCCGGTCCCACCGGAAGCGCCCCCCGGTACACCATCGGCTACGACGAGGACTCCCTCCAGATCCTCGCCCCCGGCATCAACGTCAAGCTCGAGGTGGACTTCGACATCGAGCCCCGGCGGATCTACTTCCTGTGCTGGGAGACGTTCGGTCGTTACACCTCGATGGACGTCGACTGGATCGACGACGATGCCCTGCTGAAGATGATCCCCACCGATGGGGGCCACAAGGCCGGGTTCCTGGCCTACGTCGGCTGCGTCGAGAACCAGATCAACACCATGCCGCGTGCGTCCTCGCGTCTCGAGAACCTCGCGGATCCGATCTGCGGCGACTAGCCCTCCAGAGAAGACCCAGAGTCACTTTCAAAGAAACAGAGAAAGGCAAACAGATCATGCGAACCAAGATCACCGCCCTGGCTCTGGGTCTTCTCCTCCTCGTCGTGCCGGGTGCCTTTGCCCAGTACGGCGGCGGGGGGGGGGCCCAGACCTTCACCGTACCCACTCTCACCGTCGGCCCCGGCCCGTTCACCGCGTCCGGCGCGATCTCCTTCACGGGGGACTTCACCGTCGGCTCGGGGGCGCAACTGTTCCTGCCGAATGGGACAGTGAGCGATCCCGCGCTCGCCTTCACCAATTCGCTCGACAGCGGGCTGTATCTGCACACCGCCGACGAAACCCTCGGGTTCGCTATCGACGGCAGCCTGTTCTTCGATCTGGACGACAACGGCTCGATTGCGCGGTGGAACCTCTACAACCAGTACGGCACCCAGGGCGTCGCTGTCCGGGGTTACGGCTCGGCAGCCTCGAACTACCTCGCTGTGTTCAATCCGGGCTTCGGGTCCGGGACTGGCCCGATCAAGCTGTTTGCCGACGCCACGGACCAGTACCTCGTCATCGACGGGCAGGGAACCACCGCCTCGGGCGGCATCCGCCTCGAAACGGACGACGGGGCCACGGCACCTTACATCCAGTGGATCGCCAACGCGACCCTCGCGGGTAGCGCAACGACGCTGTCTCTGGTCGGCCCCGCCGCACCCAGCGGCGGACCGCACACCATCACGCTGCCCAACGCCACCGGGACCGTCGCCTTGGTCGACGCGGCCAACATCGGAGCGGGAACCACCAGCCTGACGACCACGGCCGCCACGGACGTTGGCACCTACTCCTTCGGTGCGGCACTCGCCGAGCTGTCTGTCTCGGACGGAACGGACATCGCCCGTCAGCAGATCGACTCGACCGGCATCCTGATCGACGGCGACTATGACAACGACGGGTCCGGGGTGGTCACCATCAGCACGGACAACTCCCTCCAGTCGGTCGGCCTCTCCGCTACACAGGTCAACCTTGCTTCAAACAACCAGATCGTCTCGACGGCGCTGGCAACGAATTTCAGCTCTGTGGTCACCCAGGACGCTACTACATCGACAGTGACCCCGTCCTTCAACGTGGACGTCGGTGACGCCAACACCGGAACCACCGGGACGCTCAACCTCAACATGGGAACCACCGCAGCGACCAGAGGCCTGAGCTTCAGCAACAACAGCTTGGCTATCAACACGGATATTGAATTCGACCTCGTCGACACGCTCAACGACGGCTGGCTCATCTTCACCGACGTCGCTGTACCGACCAACGTCGTCACCTACACGCAGCGGGCAGATAGCAACCCCGGCTTCACCGAGATCGCTACGAACGGTACGACTACCGCCGGGCTCGATGTGGAGTCTGGGATCAACCCGCTGATGCATCTCGACGTCAATACCGCCACCAACCAGACAAGGTTCAGCGTCGACTCCCTTCAGGGCGGGCGGTTCGAGTACCTCAACTCCGGCAACACGGCTCAGATGTGGACCGACAACATCGCGTTCACCGACGCGGCGACCATCGGCCTCATGACAATCGGGATCACCAACGGTCTTCAGGTGTCGGGTCAGCTCAGCTACACCGCTGTCGAGTCCGGTGGTGGAATCATCATCGCCAACCGTGGCGTCTTCAGCTTTGCTTGCGTCAACGAAGCCGACGCTGAGGTTTGTACCTCTGGTAGCCCTGCCGGAACCGCCTTCGCCGAACACTCGGCTGTGGACGGTGACTCTGGGGCCACGATGGCCTGCACCCCGGCTATCACTCCAGGCACCAACGCCGTGGCGCTTACTCTCGCGTGCAACACCAGCTCGTCTGCTGGTGGGACGATCTACTGGAAGGTCGAAAGCGAGAAGGACGCTACCAACGTCACCATCCCGTAATGCTCAGCTTGGCTCTAATCGCGTTGCTCTCCTCGCCCCTCTCCTGGGACGTTGCGGAGGACTTTCTTCGCACCGCCTCGGTAGAGGGGCGGGAGGACACCGCGATCGGGGACACCAAGCCAGAGCGGCTCACGCTGTCTCAGGACGGCGTGACTGCTCGTGCCATCTGGAAGACCGTCGACAGCACCGGCGGCACGCTGCACGACTACTGGGGCTTCGAGGTGGCGGCGTACAAGCTGTCTGAGGCTCTGGGGCTCGGCATCGTACCGCCGACGGTTCGACGCACCATCGACGGGGTCGAGGGCTCTCTCCAGCTCTGGATGGACGACTGCGAGATGCTCTCGGATCACGGCATCCACGGGGTCGACATGGTGCAGCTCAAGCGGGTTCGGATGCTTGGGGTAATCATGAACAACCTCGACGCGCACAACGGCAACATTCTGGTCTGCGAGGGTGGCAAGAAGGTCTACGCCATCGACGCCTCGCGGGCCTTTCAGGACAGGACGAGACTCTACATCCTGCTCATGCACAACTGACGCGAACAAGCCCCCCGGGCGGGAAGAGACGCCCGGGGGCATAGAAGGAAGGACAAATCACATGGCTCTCAAGTCTGGTCAGTTCAACGGCGGGACCGTTCGCGCCAAGGTGTCCACCGTCATCTCGCACACCCGCAAGGACTTCTTCGAGATCGAGTTCGTTGCGGACCCCAACAACACGGGGCAGGTCTACCTGGGCCCGGTCACCGTGACCGACGCCGGAGTGGCCGCCACGATGCAGCTCAACGCGGGCTACTCGAAGCGGTTCGGCCCATACAACGCGGGCGGCGGCTTCATCCTCGACCCCACGACCCTGTACGTCGTCGGGTCCGCGGCGAGCCAGGTCTGCTACATCAACGCGATCACCGCCGAGGGTCGTCGGATCCCGATCCAGGGCCCCGGCACCGTCACCGACTCGTAAAGGAGGTCGAATGTTCGTCCAGATCGGCGATGACCAGTATTCCTGCGTGGCTCCCCCTGGGTTCGAGAAGGACCCCGCGGTCACTGCCGCAATTCAGGAGTTCGACGCGGGGGTCATCCCGATCTGGCGACTTCAGCGGTGGCGCTTCCCCGGGGAGCCCAGGATCACCCTCGTGGTGCATCACGGGCTTGGGAGGTACTACCCGTTCCCGAGGCAGCTTCGCCGTCACTTCCACGTTCTGATGCCGCTGGGGGCCGAGTACCCGGCCCCCAACTTCCTCGACGCCATCTTCGAGGACACGTCCACCGTGTCGTACCAGATGGGCGGGCCCGGGACGTACATGCCCTGGGACTGGTCGACCTACCGCTGGTGCCGCCAGAAGTTCGACGCGATCACCGTCAAGAAGTGGGAGGCGATGGCCGAGGCCCACCGGGCGCGGCTGGAGAGGTATCACAAGGAGTTCGAGGCGGAGCTCGAGTACAGGAAGCGGAGCATCGAGCCCTGGATCCAGAAGAAGCTCGAGAACGAGGTGTCCGACGCCGACTGGATGCAGCTCCTCAACTTCCACGCCGAGAACGAGAGACGCCGGAAGCTGGGCATCGAGCCCATCCGTCGCAACGCACGATCGCCACAGGTGGCGGTCGGAGCGATCCTGGGTGGTCGCCCCGCCGGGGATGAAACATACGGGAGGGTCGCCCCCTCTCAGGGAGAGTAGCGAATGAAGGTCAAGAGACTCTGGAACCGCGTCAACGGCCAGATTTTCGTGTGGGCGGGCGAGGAACCGAAGGAGGTCAAGTACAGCGGATTCCGATTCAAGCTCCCGCCGCGCACCGAGACGGCGAAGCTAGGGCCCGGATCCATCTACAGATTCGAGTCGGTGCGGGACTCCAAGGACGAGCTCATCCCCGGCACCGCCTGGGTCACCGATGTTGTCGTCTCGAGCGACTCTGGCGGCCGGCATCGTGTCTTCGACGTGAGCGCCTGCTGCGAGTTCCTGCAGGAGAGCAAGTCCAAGCTGTTCGAGGAGGGCTTCGCTATCGTCTCGGACGTGAACGACGTTCGGCCCGCGATGGAGGAGCTCCGGCCGCTCTACGACAAGTCCCAGGACGTTCGCGCCCAGGGCATCCTCGGATCCGAGCTCGATCGCCAGAGGAAGTACCAGGACAAGGGCCAGGCGGTGCCCGAGCCCGACAACCCGGAGCGCGTCGAGTGGGCGATGAAGCACATGGCTCGCCGACGCAAGAGCATGAAGCCGACACACGGCATGGACAACATCCAGGCCGTCCTCGAGGGCCGCTTCGATGACGTGGTGAGGGCCGACAAGAGCAACGGCACCCCCGCGCCGATCGCCGCCTTCAATCCCGAGCCGATGGACGGCCGTGAGTTGTTCAAGGAGTGCAACGAGTGGGGAGTCCGTCTCTCCAAGCGTGAGGTGGAAGCTCTCCTCGAGGGCGACGAAGAGCAGATCGCCTTCATCGTCGCCAAGTTGAAGGTCAAGAGGGAGGCGACTACGGCGTCCCCAGCCTGAGTCGCCCCCACAAGGAGGGGCCGTGAACGTCACGGAGATCATCAACCAAGTTCTCGCTCGTGACGATAACGTCAGCGAAACGGACGCGGACAACGCGACCCGTCGCACACGGCTCCTCGAATATCTCCGAGAGGTGGTGGCCGAGGTCTGGTGGCGGCGCGACTGGACGTTCAAGAAGAAGCGCGACACCGTGACCGTGCCGGCCGGCCAGGGCTACGTCTCCCTGCCGGCCGACTTCGCCAGCATCGGCTTGTACGGGGGGGTCTATCTCCCCCGCGGGGGCGGTTCCGGGGACGGGGCAAAGCTCGAGATGAAGCCCGAGTCGGTCATCACCGACGTTCGGGAGTCTGGCACCAGCAACTCGCTGCCGACCGTGTACGCCCTCTTCGGGCAGGACCCGACGACCTACCTCCAGTACATCCAGATCCCGACCAACCCGGGCGCGGTGACCCTCGCCATCTGGTATCAGCCGAATCAGCCCACCATAGACGAGGGGGCGAACGTCGAGAACATCAACATGATCCCGTCGAAGTACCACCAACTCGTCATCGTCCCCGGGCTCCGTGCGAAGGCCCGCGAGTCGAAGGGTGACGCCCGCTGGCAGACCGCGATCGCGGACTACGAAAAGGGCTTCGTCTGGATGCAGTCCGAAGAGAATCGCTTCCAGGGCGAGTACCGGCAGTTGCCGTCGTTCTTCGGGAGGGGCTCTTGAGCAAGGAAACTCCAGACCAGGGCGTCAAGCGGTTCGAGCACCGGGCCGGAACGGAGGAGGTTCCGACCATCGGCGGGATGTCCCGCCTGGGCGACGAGGCGCAGATCCCAGTCCGACAGCACCACCTTCTCGTGAACGTCCGGTTCGGGCCGGGCGAGATGAGCTCCCGCCCCGGCCTCGAGGAGACGGACGACCTGGGCGAAGCGGCGTGCATCACCGGCCTCATCGAGACGGTCGAGAACACCGGCACCGGCGGGGGCCTCGTGACCGGTCTCCTCACGGGCTACTGGTACGGGTACGGCCCGGACCCCAGCAACGACCACTACCTCTACCTGAACCCGGATGATGACGACGCTCGGATCTCCGGCGACCCCACCCAAGCTCGCCCGCTCATCAAGACGCCGGCGGTGTTCGGCGACGGGGCCCACGTCACCGAGAGCTTCTGGCCCGCAGGCGGGATGATATCGCACTACTGGGGGATATTGGGATGTGGGCCCTCAGAGCCGGTGGTGGGCCCGCTCAACCCGTTCACCTTCCAGGGGAACACTTGCGTTCTGGGCGGCACGCCAGACCTCGGCATCTTCGCGGTCGTGGCCGCCGACGACAACAGCTCCGGGGCCCTCAACCGCATCAACAACTTCGGCAACTACGCCCCCGTGTCCTCGGTCATTCGCGAGGAGATCATCGGCGGCGCGGTCACCCAGGTGCTCTACTTCAGCGCCACCGACGGGAACGTCTACCGCTTCGACGGGACGACCCTGAGCCTCTGGTGGAGCGCGACAGTGGCCCTCGCTGAGGTCTTCTACTGGAGGCTGTTCGTCTCCGGCCAGGAGATGCTCCTCCTGGGCGACCACACCGTGGCGGTAGATCTGTCAGGTAGCGCTTTGCCGCCCGGGACTGCCACATTCGGGCAGGGGGTCATCTACTATCAGGCGGCCCCTGGTGGGGTGATCTCGTTCTGCTCGATCACGGCCACGAACTACAGTATGAATCGCGACCCGGTGACGGGAGAGACGGCCAACCGCTCTATCGGCTGGACCGGGGCCACCCGCTACCGGGACAAGTGGTTCGTCTTCCTCCAATGCCAGCCGGCTAGCCAACACACTCCGCCGCCTTACCTCATCCCGGAGGCCTACTCTCAGATCCTCGAGGCGACGGTGGGGGCCGCAGCCCTGTCCTTCACGGTGGTCTGGGACGACGTGTTATTTCTGCCCGGGCCTGGGGGCGAGCCAAGCCAGGTCTACGTTTCTCAGCCGGTGACATTCAAGGATGATGTCTACTTCTTCACCGGGTGGTTCTCGAGGTGTGTCGGGAACGGTTCAGATATACGGATCCCGGAGGACTTCTTTCCAGACGACCACTCTCTCTGGCTCGGGAGGTTCGACGGGGTGACGTGGGATCCGTTCTACGTCAATCTTCTGCAAGTGTTCCCCTGGGACGGTGCCGTTACGGGGGCTTTCTTCGAGCTCGCACAGCCCAACTGGCTGTACCCGAACGGGGACATCCTGATTGCCAGCGTCTCCGCCGCCCCCCTCGCCGCCCCTCCCGTCCCGCCGGTGGAGTCCCTATACTTCTGGCGGGATGTGGACGCATTGGGGCCATTCCCCTTCGGCAACGTCGAGGACGTCCGTTTCGTCACCAGTCCGGGTCTGCCGCCCACAGCGGGCTCATTGCTACTCCCTCTGGGCTCCAAGAGCGTGTACTACGCGATCCCGGACGAGGTGGACTGATGGCGATAATCCCCGTCTGGCAGAAAGTCGTCGGCGGCGTCGCTGAGACGAACGTCGGCGAAGGGGTTTACACCTCCGACTACTGGGAGGCCCAGGGGATCTACTCCACCACCAGCCGCCCCTGCATCGTGGAGTTCCGCGGGGACTACTACATCGTGGGGGCGTACACCCGGCCCGTCTATCGCTCGATCGCTACCAAGCTCTTCTACCCGGCTGGCGTCGTGCCCCCCTTCTTCGCGGTCGCTGGGGCCCTGACCGGAACCGGCACCGGGGTCAGCGGCCTCGCCCTGGGGTACATCACCTTCCTTCAGAAGCTCGGCGACCGGGTGCTCCAGGAGTCGAATCCGTCGAACGTGGTGGACTTCGGAACGATGGCCGGCCAGTTCCGGTCGTGGTCGAACATCCAGAACTCCGGCCAGGAGAGCCACGTCACCCACGTCCGCGGGTACGTCTCGATGGACGGGGCCGACTACCGCATGGCCTGGGAGGCCCCCTTCGGCCTGACGACAATGGTGGAGGCCGTGGCGACGACGCGGCTCTCCCACAACGGCCCGGACTTCGACCACAATATCCCGCCCTCGGGGCTCCAGTTCGCGCACCCCTTCGCAGGCCGGATGTTCTACGCCAACAACTCGAAGCATCCATACCGGGTGTGGTTCTCGAAGGCGGGGCAGCCCCAGTACGTCCCCACCGATCAGTTCCGCGATACCTTCGCCCGCGAGCCAATCACCGGGATCTGGAGGGGCCGCAACGAGCTCGTGGTCTTCTGCCAGCGCAACTGCTACCTCATCCGGCAGTTCGGCACCGGCGAGAACGACTTCGTGCTCGAGCGACTCGACTCCGACGTGGGGTGCATCTCGCACTTCGGGATCCAGGAGATCCACAACCGGGTCTGGTTCCCCGCCGAGGATGGCATCTGGATCTACGACGGGGCCTTCCACTACCTGATGCCGGATCTGCGGAAGCTCTGGCAGACTGACTACGCCGCGAACAAGGAGCAGTTCCGCGGCGGCTTCGGGGCCCAGGATCGGATCAACAAGGTCTACGTCTTCTTCACCAACCGGCCCGATCAGGACGAGTGGGAGAACACGGAGCTCGAGCCCGGGACGGTTCGCTACGTCGGCTACTACGCCAACTTCGAGCCCTCGATGCTCGGCCAGGAGCGTTACCCGGACTGGTCCCTCGACATGCTCGACCGCTTCGACTCCGCGGCTCTCTACACCATCGACGGGGAGATGATGATCGCCTCCTGCGACGGCATCGTGCGGAAGCAGTCCGACACGAACGGAGACGACGACGGAGACCTCATCGGCAAGGAGCTCATCGTCCGCACCGGCCACCGTCTGATGTACGAGCCCGGGGGCGACATCCAGAGCGCGAAGACGCTGAAGCAACTCTGGTCCCACGTCGAATCCGAGCAGACCGCCTGGACCCTGCGGTGTCTCGGCGGGGACGCGGACGCCTGGAGGCAGATCCCGCCCGACAACGTGAACGAGTTCTGGAAGGACTCGAAGGCGGCCTCGGAATTCACTCGCGGGATCACCCTCTCCGGGAACACCTACGTCTACCACTACTGCGCGAAGAGCGTTCACTTCCACCTCCCGGAGAAGGTCAGCGGGCGCGGGTTCACCTTCGAGATCCGCGGCACCACGCCGATCAACCTCAAGTACCGGGGCTTCGGCGGGTTCTGGGCTCCTGGGCCTGCCCAGCGTTCCCCGATGAGCCGCGAGCTCTGCACCTATGGGACGGTCATCACAGAGGGTTCCCACACGGCCCCGGTTGGATCCCTTACCGTTAACCATCTGGACGACGGCAGCGTCGGGGTCGTGTACTGGCGCATCGAGCTCCTCAAGGCATCATCGCTTCAGCCAAATCCGGACTGGACGGTCGTCCAGACGGACGAGGGGACGAACCCCCTGACGGTGCTGGTCACGCTGGCTCCTGCCGATGTCGGGTGGCCCCACATCGCCCGCGTCACCGGGTGGGACAAAATAATCCCGACCTTCCCGGAGTGGGAGCCGTGCGGCGCGTCTGCCGACACTACCATCACGGTTGTACCGTAAAATGGATAGGGGATTCTGATGGGACGACAAGGCGACGACGACTACGACCCTTCCACTGCGCGCGCACGCTCGTCCGGGGGCTACAATCCTCCCGCGGGTGGAGCAGCTCCACAGCCGCCGCCACAGACGCCGGCCGCACCGGCCGCACCGGCCGCACCCCAGGGCTACCAGGGCGAGCGCCGCGACGACTCCTCCGTGGGGGAGAAGGACTGGGATCCCAACTGGGAGAAACGGGTCCACAAGAAGCTCCCGGGCGAGAAGGGCGACCTGAACGACCCGAAGTACCGCGACTATCTGAACCGGAAGCTGAAGAAAATGCGGAAGGGTGGCGGGCAGCCCAAGCCCGTCCCCGGCGGGACCGAGCCAGGAGACGGCTCCGGCGTGCCCACCGGCGGCGTCGATCCGCCCCCCACCGGCGGCGTCGATCCGCCCCCCACCGGCGGCGTCGATCCGCCCCCGACCGGCGGCGTCGATCCGCCCCCGACCGGCGGCGGGGGCCCGGTCAACCCGGTGGGCGGCTGGATGCCGAATCAGGCCGCGCTCCCGTGGGGCGGGGGCGGCCGTGTGAACTGGGGCCAGGGCCCCGCTCCGAGCCAGGGCTATCCCGGCGGCGGCGCAGGCTACCCCGGAGCTCCGAACTACCCGGTCCCAGGCCAGAGCTCTCCGCTCCCCGGCTATCCGGGTGGGCCGGTGTCGACAAACCCGGGACAGCCGAATCCGTCCACAGCCGGCGGCTATCCCGATATGCCCCCTGCCGGCCACGGCTATCCCAAATGGCCCCAGAACGGCCTCGAGGACAGACAAGCTCCGGGAGGGAATGTGGATCCCACCCAATATCCCCAGGCCGGCGGCGGTGCCGGCGACTCCAAGCAGGAGAGCTACGAAACAGGCAGACAGCCCGGTCCCCAGCAGCCCAATACCGGCGGCGGGCCCCGTCGGCTTGGTCCCGGCGAGACTCCCCCTCCAGGCCGCGGCTACCCGCGGTGGCCCGGAGGCCGAGCTCCCGAGTGGGGCCCCCGCAGGCCGTGGGGCTCCGGGCAGCGACAGGTGGATCCGATGGCGGCGTATCAAGCGACTCAGGGGAGGACCTTCTGATGCCGGCGAAGCCTGTCACTCCGATGGGGCAGAAAGGTAGCGGGCTCTGTCCTGGCGGGACCGAGAGCAAGTCGATCCCGAATCCCAAGGCCGGTGGCCCGGGCGAGCCCCCGTACATTTCCGAGTGCGTCCCGATGGGGATGAGCACAGCGGACCAGTTCGGCTCGACGGGCCCGCGCTCCGGGATGACCTTCCCGCAGGCGCAGCCCGCGCAGGCGTTCAACGCGATGAACGAGCAGCAGGCCAGAAAGGCAAGGCAGTAATGGTAGGAGCACTTGGCGGCGGCGGCTCTCCGGGCGGCGTCGAGCAGCCGGAATTCAACCCTGACGGGAGTCCCCGTCCGAAGGTCCCAGAGGGCCGCGGCCGGAACAGTGACTTCCGAACGCAGCCCTGCCCGGAGGGGACGTACAAGCAGTCTAACGGAACCTGCGCGGGCGGGCGCGATAACCAGGCCGGGGCAGGACTGATCCCCTGGGGCGAGCCGTGCCCAGGTGGGATTGGCACGGCGGGTGGGGTCAGGGATCCCGACTGGTGCCACAGGAACCTGAACAGCGGCCCGAGTGGCGGCGGCATGGGGGGCTTCCCCGGCATGGGTGGCATGGGTGGCGGAATGGGTGGCGGCGGCGGAATCCCCGCTGGCGACGTCAAGCGCCCGAAGCTCCCGCCCATCGACCCCCAGGCAGAGTTCGACCCGGAGCTCGAGGCGTACCGTGAGCAGTTCAAGGGACACCTGGGGAATCTCGAGCAGGGCACGGGCCACGCGATGGACGTGCTCCGGGGCGGGCAGCAGGACGCGCTCGAGGCCGACGTGGAGCGAGCTCGTCAGTCCGCAGCGGCGTCGGGTATCCCGTTCAACGAGGCCGAGTTCAGATCGGAAGCCTCCCGAGGCATCAATGCCTCGATGGCCCAGGAGAAGCTCGGCCGCGAAGCGATGATGACCCAGGCGTACACCCAGGGGCTCGGGATCATCGCGGAGCCGGCGTCGGAGCGGTTCAACCGCCTCGAGCTCGACCTCCGGCGTGACGTGGCCGACTCCGAATCGGTCCTCGACCTCTACGGCCGCGACATCCAGAAGTACGGCGTGGACATGGCCGCCGCGACCGCCGCCAACAACGCCCTGATGTCCTTTTACTCGCAGCTCATGGGCGGGATGATGAGCGGGATCGGAAGCGTCGGCGGCAACATCAGCTACAGCAACCAGTATTCGTAAGGGAGACTCACGATGGCACTCGACGAAACGTCGCAGGCACCAGTTCCGGGCCCTGGCCGTGGGGAGTTCCGTCAGCGGAGGGGTCAGATGGGTGGCGGCTGGAATTTCATGAGCAGCATCACCCCGATGCTCGAGGCGATGTTCAATCGCTACGACCGCATGGGCCGGATTGTGGAGCGCGATGCGGCGCTCTCTCCGTCGCGGAACCAGCTTGCCTTCCAGCAGCAGCAACAGCGATGGGAGGACGAGAACAGGGGGGTCCGAGAAGACCGGAATCAAGCCAAGATCGACCGAGACCGTCAGGCAAAAGCAGATTCAAACGCGGAGACCGACCGTCGGGCGCGGATAGGCGAGGCGTATCGCCAGAAGGCCCTCCTGGCCTCCCGAGGGGTCGTCGCGGGCCCCGGCTCCGGGGCAGAGTTCGCGCACCAGTCGGGCGCGCAACTCGATGCTTACGGGACCGACATCGGCGGCGGATACACCCAGGGCACGGGGGAGAAGCCACCCGTCAGGTACACGCCCGGGGTCGCGGATGACGTGACATCCGGCGGCGCGGGCGGCGTCTACGTCACTCAGAACGCCTCCCCCAGCATGGCGTCGGCCCCGCCTGCTCAAGCCTACAACGCGATGCTGGCGCAAGGGGGCTTCGGCGGGATGAGCTACCAGCCGTTCAACACCGGATTCATGACGGACTTCGAGTCGGCCAACATCGACAAAGAAGAGGACGAGAAGCGCCGACGAGGGTTCTGACGTGTCTCTGAAAAACTGGAAGAACTTCAAGTGGCCCTACGAGCAGATGGACCGCTTCACTCGCTCGGAGCCCTTCCCTTCTGGTGAGCTCAAGGATACCTACGTCACCGGGATGGGGAAGCCTCGGAAGAAGGACACGAAGATGATGTACAACGCCTTGCAGAAGCGGTGGGTGAGGAAGAAACCGTCATGAGCCCGAGAACGAACTACGACACACGCGAGACGCCCGGGGCCGAGGACTATCGCCGTCGCCGGGACGCGAAGATCGCCAGGAACCCTCGTCGCCAGAACCGTGGCCGTCTCCGCCCGGGCGGAGCGCACCGCGAGGGCGACTACCGTTCCCCGGAGGAAGTAGCCGAGCAGGACGACTACGAGTTCGAGTTCGGTTCGGAGATGGACCGCGAGTACGAGCTCAACCGTCGAGCGGCCGGCCCGATCGTGAGCGGCGGTGAGGACGACGAGTTCACCACCGCCGACGCCGCCGAAGCCCTGGCCGATCGCAAGAAGAAACGGAGGAAGTGATGGGCGGCTCGAATCCCAGCATCCCGTACTACGGCCAGCGCAAGGTCGAGAAGCCGACAATGGACTCCTTCATGGAGGGGATGGAGCGTGTGATCCCGCGCTGGCGACGGGGCGACGACGGAGCCCTCGACTTCGGAGTCACACCGTCTCGGTCCACCGTGCGCGACATGGCGGCGGCGACGGCCCCGGAGCCCAGGGATATCGACAAGAAGATGCGGGAGGAGTACGCCAAGAACGAGGCCCGCAGCGTGGCGGCCGGCGAGGCCCCGCGGAATACGACCGACCCGGCGAACCCCCCGACCGACCCGGCCGAGCGGAAGGTGGGGACCGGACAGCCGCTCACCAGTCACACCCCGGTCGCCGAGCGCAGGGCTTCCGAGGCGTCTGGCGACGGCCCCGGAATCGTGCGGATGCCCGATGGCCGCATCATCGTCTCCGGTGATCCCATGGCGGCGGCGGCGGGCGGTGGCTCGATCGACCCCCCCGGGGCTCGAGCGAACGTCGTGTCCGGGGTCGCCGGCTCGGTCTTCTCGTCCCCGGAGCGTGCCCTGATCGGCTCCGGCGGCGCGAACATGAGTCAGGTCAACCTTCCGACCGACGAGGACCGCTCCCCCGGATGGGCCACGCGCAAGGTGTACAACGATCTCTACGCTTCCGGCGATCTGTCGATGGACCCGCGCAACATCGAGGACCGGCGGAAGTGGGAGTCGTCCGAGGAGGCCCGCGAGAGCGACATCGAGCTCGCCCGCGCCCGCCGGGACGCCGCCATCATGCAGTCCCAGGTGCAGCCCGTCGACCCCTACCGGATCGCGGAGATCGAGGCCGAGGCGAAGTGGGGCGGCAAGGCCGTCGAGCTCGAGGCCGAGCAGCGGAAGATCGCGTCGGCGCTCGGGTACTACGCCCACATCGGAAAGCAGATGGAGGCCATTCAGGAGCAGCTCTCGCAGATGGATCCGGGATCGGCTCAGGCCGCAGCACTTCAGGAGACGCTCGATCGTCTCACCACCGAACGCCGGGAATGGGCGAACATTGCCCAGGGATTCAAGATCCAGGACCCGAAGTTCAACCCCTTCGCCGCGATGATGGGCGCACTGACCCCCGCTCCGGCACCGGGGGGGAGCGAATAGCGAGGGGGTAGATGGCGACCAACTTCCGTAGCCCCCCTCGGCAGTCGAAGCACCTCCAGGGTTACATCGACAGGCTCCGCTCGCAGTATCAGGAGCTTCCGACCCCGCCTGATCCGACGACCTACGTCCCTCCCACGGCCGCTCCGGCCGACGAGCCCGGTGCGTTTGAGGAGGCGATGGCCCAGATCGGGCACGTCATGTCGATCCCGGGCATCCCGTTCCGGGAGCTCGCCAGCGACCAGTACCGGAAGCACATGCGGGCCCAGTCCGGGTGGACCCCGGAGATGGGGACTCCCCCGCCGAAGTTCGCAGACCTCGGAACGGACACGATGCTCAAGGCCGCCGCCTTCGACGCGGGCCGGCCCCCGTCCGGTCACGGAGAGGCTTTCCTCCGCGGCGCGACGGAGATGGCTGGCGGGATGTTGACGGATCCCGTAGCGATGACCCTGATCGGCGGCGGCATGGGCGCGCTCCCCGCCGGGTTGGCCCGCACCGGGGCCCACTACGGCATGATGGGGATGCTCGGGTACGGCGTGGTCGAGGGCTCGAAGGAGACGGCCGCCGAGTACGAGCGCCAGGGCGCGTGGACCCCGGAGGTCACCGAGAAGGCTGCCCGCCCGGTCCTCGACGCTGCTCTGCTTCTCTCCCCCTACGTCTGGAGCAAGATCCGCCGGAAGCCCGGGACGCCGGAAGCGCCCAGGCGCGGGAGGCCGTCTGAGCCGCTCGACACCGACTTCGTGGGCCCCGACTTCATAGGCCCCGACAAGCCGTGGTCGCCCGACACGAGCGCCGGAGCGAAGGAAGCCTACGAGAGCCCCACCGCCCGCCGCATGGGCCGCTTCGAGGTGCTCGCCATGCGCGAGCGCATGAAGGGGACCGAGGCCGGAGCGCAACTCGCCGAGGCCCTGGACCTGTACGGCTCGAAGGTGGAGGGAGTCCGCGGCTGGGCCGATCCGATGTCGGAGCTCGGGGGCCCCGCCGGGATCGAGAACCTCGTCCGGGAGGGCCGGATCACCCGGGCTGAGGCCGCCCAGATTATGGACGCCGGCAAGTCCCTTCAGGACGCCAGGGTCCAGATCGAGCAGCGGGCGTCGATGGGCGAGAAGGGCGACGCCTCCGCGCTGGTGAATCAGGCCGCGATGGCCGAGTTCCATCTGATGCGGTACGCCAACCGCTTCGGGTCGAAGGCCCACCTGGGCGTGCCGGCGAAGCGGGCCTCCGGGAAGGCCGCGCAGGAGGCCGTCACCGAAGCCATCAGCGCCCTCGAGGCCGAGCGCGAGCGTTCCCTCCAGCGTGGGGACATGCCCGGAGCCGAGGCCGTCCAGATCCGCATTGACGCCCTCCGGGAGCGGTACACCGCCGAGGAGGGTGTCGCTCCCCCGCCCCCGCCCAAGGGACCGCCGGAGAACGTGGGCGAGGCCATCAATCGTCTCTGGAACGAGATCCAGGCCGCGGAGTTCGCCGGGGACGCCCCCAGGGCCAACGCCCTCCGGGCCCGGTACGAGCAACTCGAGGCCCAGTACCCGCAGCAGGCCGGCCGTCCAGCCACAGAGGACGTGGGGGCGCAGCCCGCCGCCAGGGGCCCACAGGGCCCCGAGCAGTTCCGAATGGGCGGGGAAACCACCCAGGATGCCGCCACCCGACTCTGGGATGAGATCAGCCGGGCCGAGGAGATGGGCGACACCAACCTCGCAGACAGTCTCAGGGCCCGCTACGGGGAGCTTGAGGCTGCGGTCGGCCGCGGGGAAGGCGGCAGGCCAGCCGAGGACGTAGAGCCTCCCCAGGGGCCTCCTGGCGCTCCTCCTGGCCCATCTGAAGGCCCCGGTCTACCTCCCGGACCCCGGGAACCCACGGAACCCGGCGAATTGGGCGCTGGATTGCCGGTTCCTCCCACCGGCCCGCCCCGGACGCCGACGGGAGGGGGGGCCGGTGCTGCACCGACCCCCGCGCCCGCGCCCGCGCCGACACCCAGGAAGGGGCCCGCGACGGCGACGGCGACGGAAGCCCCCGGGGGCGGCGAACTGGGCGCTGGATTGCCGGTCCCGCCGGCCGGCGGCGGGGCTGGCCCCAGGGGAAAGATCACCGGAGTCCAGGCCGGCAAGCTCGAGCGTCTGCTGGCCGAGTCCGAGAATCGGTTCGGGCCCGAGGTGCGGAAGAAGGCCGAAGACCTCGTGCTCGCCCAGGCCGAGAAGCTCAAGGCCGCCCGGGACGCTGAGGGAAAGGGCCCCGCCCAGACCGCCTACGAGAAGGGCTGGAAGGACGCCGAGGCCGACGCCTTCGACATCTACGGGATGAGCGTCACCCAGATCCGGGACATCCGGGAGGAGCTCGAGACGGCCCCGTCGCCGGTCGTCACGCCCGCAGAGCCCCCGCCCGCCCCGGAACCGACCCCGGAACCGGAGCCGGAACCGCCTACGCCCACGCCGCCGGCAGCAGCTCCCGCCGCCCCGGAACCGGAGGAACCGCCGGAACAGGCCGCCGCCCCCACCGACGCGGAGATCGCCGCCGCCGTCCCCACCCGGGCCCCCAAGGGCGTGTCGGGGAAGCAGCGGTGGGTGCTGAAGCTCGGGGACAGGAACCTCCCCGGCGTCCCCAGCGCGGAAGGCAGCGATGTCGAGGGCTTTACCACGTTCCCGAGTCGGAAGGCAGCCGAGGCGGCGCAGAAGATGGCCCGGATCAGGGCCGAGACGGATCGCCGCACGGTTCGCGCCACGGAACTCGATCCCTGGGAGCAGACCCTCGTCGCCCAGGACTACCTCGATCCCAACGTGGAGCTCATCGGTCCCCACGGCGAGCCCTACGACCGGGAGTTCCTCGAGGAGTGGTACGACAACGGGCAGCACGCGGCCCCGCCGGCCGTCTACCGGGCCGTCGCCAACGCCATCCAGATGGGCGAGGACGTTCACCCGTCCTGGGCGAAGCGGTTCCCGGCCCTGCGCGAAGTCGAGACGACGGGGAAGCGGAAGCGCATCCCCAAGGGCCCGACCCCTACCGAGCCGCCACCGCCCC
>Ga0307379_10002662_pt1 | contig 26284 bp, 21 predicted proteins | sample UN2MG_FD_202237 | JGI IMG/M metagenome (GOLD analysis project Ga0307379, IMG submission 202237) | Soil microbial communities from Risofladan, Vaasa, Finland - UN-2 | ecosystem: Environmental > Terrestrial > Soil > Coastal area > Acid sulfate soil | place: Finland: Risofladan, Vaasa | collected...
TTCAAAGATAATAATAATTTTTAAATTACCAAGGAAGATCAACTACATTATTTTGTTCTGGCATAATCTCACTATCAATAATTTCTTTCATGCCTAGGATATAATCTTTTCTTAGAGACTCTTTTAAGTTCCATATCATATCTGATTTAGAAATAGACTTGTAATCTGTTGTATGAAATATAGGTTTACTATTTGAATTAACTACATGTGTTCCAGTCACAAAAGATTTAGTTGGAGAATAAAATTCTTTTAGAGATTGAGGAATTAATAATATACCTGTATATGAAAAAACAATTTCTTTTATTGTGTTATCTTTATTAGTAACTAAAGAAATTATATCAAATGTATATCTTGAAGACAAAAACTCCTTAATGGTTTTTTTCTCAACAACAATTTTTACTTTCTTGTTACGTGTCTTAACAGGTTTTTCAACAGGTTTTTCAACAGGTTTTTCAACAGGTTTCTTAGCAGCTTGTTTTTTGGTAGTTTTTTTCTTTTTCATAATGTTTTATTTTTTAGAATTCACATATTCCTTGCGCAGTCCACTGTCCTGATACTCCATCCCAGACCCCCCAAGTACTACCATCTGAATATGCACCACTCGCTGCCCATGCACCATCTTCACATTCCCCAACTCCATACAACGGAACAGTAAACCACTTCTCAACAGTAGTAAATCTTAGTACTGGTTCTGCAAAACAAGCATCTGAACCGAACTTAGATTTATTAGTAAAACGCAACTCTATAGCTACACATTCTACTGGTGGAGAACAGACTTGACTATAACCATACCATTCATTCATTGAATGAGGTGTTGATGTATTTGGCCTTGGAACACAATTAGTATTTAATGCTGGAAAATTATTTAGTCCACCACCATTAATTAAATCATCCATCAAAATAGGATAAGGAAAAATACTAGTAGATACATAACTACCGTATTTCCTTTCTCTTGCTATACCTAGCATTGTTAATGTGCCTGATGATGGAACTGCCATTTTACTTTAATTGTTTTTTAAGATCTTCTACTTCCTTAGTAAGTTCTTTAATCGCTTCAATTAATACACCCACAATGTTACCATAGGCAACAGATTTATATTCTTCTCCTTCTAATACAACTTCTGGTAAAACTTTCTCTACTTCCTGTGCAATGACACCTAAGCCACGTTCACCGTCTTTATCAAAGGTAACACCTCTTAATGCATTAACCTTCTCTAGTGCATTAGGAATAGTCTCTATGTTTGTTTTAAGCCTTTCATCTGAGTATGCAGTTACATTACCACTTGCTACAAAATTACCTGTAACACTTACTTGTGTATTATTTACTTCAAATCTTTCAACGCCACCTGTAACTACTCTCCACTCATCAGCTGCATGAAATTGCATATATGTATTTGTATCACCTGTGTGATAAATTGCACTTGGTACGTATAAACTACCACCTACTGTGAAATTACCAGCAACAACATTACCATTAGATGATAGATTACCTAAGCCAACTTCTGCCGGACTATCAATAGTACAGTTTAATGTAACAGTACCTGAAGTACCTCCACCAGACATTCCTGTTCCAGCAGTTACCCCTGTAATATCACCTGAATTATTTGAATAATAAGGATCTGTTATTAGTTTACGGAACTGAGCTGCAGTTGCTTTTCTGATATATCCATCATTAGTATTTACATATATATCTGTAATTGCATCTGTTGTATTACCTGATGTTGTATTTATCCAACCAAAATTTGCATATCCACTACCATCTGTTCTTACTACTTTGTTTGCAACATCTGCTCTAGTACCACCTAAGTCTAAACCATCTAGTAAATTAGAGTCTGCTGCTTTTCCAGAAGTTGTTAAGTAACTTGCTCCGTTAGTAAGTTGATTGTTATTAGTAATTGTATTTCTAAACTCAGTACCAACTAACGTTAATCCTGTACCTGCCGTATATGTTGTGTTTACATATGATGTAATATATTTAGCACCATTGGTAATGTTAGCATTATCCAATGCAATGTTAGCGGTTCCATCAAAAGAAACACCTGCAATTGTTCTAGCATTTAATAACTTAGTTGCACTACCTGCATTGCCACTAACAGTTGTTTGCACAATGTTTGATACTTTAGCATTGTTAGTAACAATATTTGCTGCTTGTGTACTAGATATAGTTGTTGTATTACCTGCCATAGCAGTAGAAGCCGTAGTACCTATTACTAGGTTACTCGTTCCACTTCCTGTACCTGCCCCAATTAAAGTTCTTACCTCAGCAGCACTTATACCGCTGTTTAAAGTTGGTGTAGATCCATTACTTAAAATAGCTGGGGTTCCTGTATCGGTTACCTTAGCAGTATTGGCCGTAATAGCAGATGCTTGAGCAGAAGTGATTCCAACCTTAGCCGTGTTTGCTGTAATCGCAGAAGCTTGAGCACTCGTGATTCCAGTCTTTGCGCTGTTCGCTGTAATAGCTGATGCTTGGCTAGTGGATATGGTTGTAGTATTACCAGCCATTGCGGTTGAAGACGTTGTACCTATTACTAAATTACTAGTTCCAGTTCCTGCCCCTATAAAAGCTCTAATAGCTGAAGGACTACTACAGTAACGTAAGTAATTATCTGATGAATCATTAACTCTAAAAGCTATTGCTCCAGATATTGTGGATTGATTAGCATAATTAGCTCTAAATAATCTTGCACTAATATCAGCAGCACTATCTCTAGAAACTAATGTGCTTGCTGTAGCTCCAGATGTTGCACTAACATTAAGCGTTACTGCTCCTGATGTTCCTCCACCTGTTAAAAATGTCCCTGCACCTACTGAAGTTATATCACCGGTGTTAGTAGTATAACCTGCACCGTTAGTGATATTTTTATTATCCAGAGTAATATTAGCACTACCATTAAATGATACACCTGATATAGTTCTTGCAGTTTGTAAAACTGTTGCACTCCCTGCATTTCCTGTAATTGTAGTCTGCACAACATTAGGAGCAGTATTACTAAATACAGTACCCGTTAATGTTAAACCCGAACCTGCGGTGTAAGTTGTATCAACATATGAGGTTATATACTTTGAATCATTAGTCCATTGTGAGATGTTACCACCTTTATTAGTAAATGTCTGAGCATTAGAAGCAGTAGTTGTACCTGTATTAGTTGTATAACCTCTACCATTAGAAATGTTACTATTGTCTAATGAAATATCAGCACTTCCATCAAAAGATACACCCGCAATAGTTCTTGCAGTCTGTAATACTGTAGCAGAACCCGCATTCCCTGATACTGTTGTCTGGACAATGTTAGGTGCTGTGTTAGCAAATACAGTTCCTGTTAATGAAAGACCTGTACCTGCAGTATATTGTGTATTGGTATCTGTTGTCTTATAGCCCGAATCATTTGTCCATTGAGATATAGCACCACTTTTATTTGTAAAAGTCTCTGTGCTACTTGGAGTTGTAGTTCCTTGAGGAATACTAAAAGATGTAGTTAAAGTACCACCATCTTGTTGTGTTATTGTAATTGTTTTAGTTGATGTACCTGAATCACTAAGACCAGTTACCATATTATCATATGCAGAATTAGATTCTGTTGAACCACCTCCACTCCAAGTAACTGCACCACCAACAGTTAAAGCATTTGTACTGCCATTAAATGTTAATCCTGCATCACTTGTTAGATTAGTTGATCCATTCCAATATGCTACTCTTCCTGATGAACCACTACCTGTTACGTTTCCTACTTGAGTGTTATCTATTTTCTGCCAAGCATCTGTAGCTAGGTCAGAGAATACTGCCCAATCACCTACTGCCCAATCAGTAATACCATCTAAGTTTGTAGAACCTGCAGTAGAAACAATATAGTATTCACCTGGAGTTCCTTTAGCACTAACCAACGTAGGTACGTTAGTAGCTGCATCCCAGGTTCCTATATATTTCAATACACCTGTTACCGCAGAATCAATTGCAGTTTGTATTTGAGCACCTGTAGCTAAACTAGCAGAAGAGGAATTTACCGCTCCTGTAATTGCGTTTACTGTTGGTGTCGCACCTGCCGTAACAGAAATTCTATTTGCAGTACCGCTTACACTTGTAACTCCTGCACTACTTGAAGTACCTGCCCCAATAAGGGTTCTTACTTCAGCAGCAGATATACCTGAGTTTAACGTAGGTGTTGCTCCATTAGATAGAATTGCTGGTATGCCTGTATCAGATACTTTAGCAGAGTTGTTTGTAATAGCAGTTGCTTGAGCACCTGTTATTGTTGTTATGTTACCTGCTTTTGCAGTTGATGAGGTTGTGCCTATTGTAAGACTAGATGTACCAGCTCCTATAAGACTTCTCATTTCACTAGCTGATATTCCAGAATTTAGTGAAGGAGTAGTCCCATCTGATAAGACTGCAGGTGTACCTGTATCACTTACTTTAGCATTATTAGTAAGAATGTTTGATGCTTGAGTAGAAGTTATAGTTGTAGTATCACCTCTCTTTGCTGTTGTTGATGTAGTTCCTAATACTAAATTAGATGATCCTGTACCTGCCCCAATGAGACTTCTCATTTCTGCAGCTGATATTCCTGAGTTTAATGATGGAGTAGTTCCATCAGATAAAACTGCTGGTGTTCCACTATCTGTTATTTTCTTATTGTTATTTACAATATCTGTAGCTTGTTGAGCAGTGATAGTTGTAGTATCACCTGCCATTGCAGTTGTTGATGTTGTACCAATAACTAAGTTAGAACTACCATTTCCTGTTCCCGCACCTATAAGAGATCTTACTTCTGCTCCAGTTACACCCGAAGCTAAAGTTGGTGTACCACCACCACTAAATATACCTGGCTCAGCATAAATAGTAGAGCTATTAAACGCATTAGATCCAAATGTATATGTTTGATTTGTAGTACCACTAACGCTAAACGTAAGTGTGTTACCTGATTTAGTTATACCATTAAGATAAAAGTTTGATGCAGATGTTAAATATCTACCATCTAAGTCTTGTGTAAGATCTGATAAACCAGAACGTTGTAATGTTAATATACCAGTTGCTGTATCAAAGCTAATACCAGATACATAATTATTTGCATCCGTGGGTACATCAATCCAATTTGTTGCACCTCCTGTTGAAGAAAGTATTTGTCCTTTAATTCCTGCATCCCCATCTGAATCCAATAATGTACCACCAGCTCCAAGTGTTACTGAAGTAGTAAAGTTATTTCCATCTAGGTTTAAAAGCCTTTGTGATCCTGGTATTGTTGCCATGTTATTTCTTTTTACCTTTTATTTTAAATCTAGTCATTTTCATTTTTATAGCTGGATCCATTTCTGCTGCATACTTAGTACCAAATAAAATAACATCTCTTGTCTCACCCATTTTATATGCATTTTTTGAAACATCACCAGAAGCAGTTATTTTTATACGTAATGTATTTCCAACTGAAGTAAAGTTATGTTCTCCTGTTTCAGTTCCTTTATATGTTTCCCAGGTAGTCCCATTATCATTAGAAACAAAATAACTTAAACTACATCCACTTGGTATAAAGTAATTTGTTCTATTCCAAAAAACAAAATCAACACTAGCTGAATTGTCTAATGAATACTCTCCATATTCTATTGACCAGTTTTCAATTAGTTCGTTTCTATATGTGTCACTCCATATTCTAAAACCATGACCGTCTGCTCCATATCCAGTTTGAATCCACCAAGGCGTACCGTTAGATGAATACATTCTTACTACATTATTCCCATAGTCAGATCTATATGATCTACCTCTACCTAAAGAAGTTTGATCTTCAGTAGTATCATTATATCTATAAAGACATACTATTCTATCATTATCAAAATCAACCCATCCAGGGTTCATAGCTTTTCCTCTATCTGATGCAGTTGGCATAAAATTAGGATGCCCAGGCATTTTATCAGTAGGTTGTCCACCTATAGCAGATTGGTATTTTGTACCTGCCCTAAATTCTACAGCAAAGTTATTACCAGGAGTTTGAGCTTCAACATACCTTATATCTAGTATTGTAGCAGTATTCCCTGAAAAACATGGAGTAATATCCATTAAAGTAAATCTAGAATTACATCCTGTCCAAAACACATTAGGTGCATTTACAGGATCTGGTATAAACCAACCATGTTCATACCCATCATCTCCTTGACCAGCATCACCCATATCACACCAGACCGTTTTAGGATTAGCTGTTGAAGCATCTACTACTAGTATAAAGTTTGCATTATAAAATCTAGACTCTAATACTCTATCATTTACCTCATCATAAAAGCACTTTCCTCTATATCCACTTCTATCTTCTGGAGCTGAACCAGGATACATTACATTTGTATCATTTGTAGCTAGTCTTTCCTCAACACCTGTTTTTAAGTTTCTACGCATTACTTTTTTGTAATGGTGTGCGTCATGCTCAGCTGCATATATCCATTCTCCAGCTGCACATAAACCACTATAGTACGCACCACCCACTCTATCAACATATCCACCGGCCAAATCTTGTGAACCTATGAATACATCAGGATTACTATGTGTAGGTCTTGGATCTTTTATAAAAGTTGATCCTCCATTTACACAACCACTATAATCAAAAGTAGTATAGCCTTCAACATTATACGTCATGGCCACGCCTAACTTATTGGTCTTGTCTATAGCTACAGATTGTAAATGATTATATGTACTTGTTGTGTCTCTCCATAAGAAGTTTGCATCGTAAAACAACCTAGTCATTGTACCATCATCATTCAATCTCCTTACAGCAAAGCCATCACCCCAGCCTACGGTAAAAAGTAAATCACCGTCTATTTCATATCCATTACCAAATCCTATTACCGCATCTCCACCATCATAATCACCACTACCACTAGACACAGTGGTATTACTCATGCCTCTTTTAGTCACGGGTACAATAGCAACTTGACCTGCATAGTCATTTGCTGCACATCCTACTATGGATTTTATGTCTGCTCTTTCTAAGCTAACTGTTTTATACATTCGTTTATTTCAAATTTTAATAATTGAATCATATTGTCATCAAACCCATATCCAGGTTGCATTAAAAATTCTTCTTGTAAAGCTAATTCATATTCAGCTAAACAATTTAGCCAATACTCTCTATCTGTTCCTGGTTCTGTTCCTGCCATAATTATGATGTTATTACTTCTACCCAAAACTGATGGAAATTTCTACTAGTTGCTACATTATACATATATGATGCATTGTCCCCACTATATATAATAGAAGCATTTGATCTACTTAATGCAGCTAATGTAGTTTGTGAATCCATATATATTTCAATGTGATCTATAAACCTTGTTTCTGGTTTTTCATACTGTATATAATATGCTGTGTTTAAATTAATAACAGTCATATTACTAACACTTAATGCACCAACAGTGTATGTTTTAGATACCGTACCTGGACTAGAATATATTCCTTCTTTAACTGCATATATTCTATATGTCATTGTACCACCTGTATTAAAGGTAGTATCTACAATTGTCATAGTTGATGCAAAATCATCTGGAGGTATTTGTCCAATAATTCCAAAATCACCACCATCATCTGATGACCAAACTTGATAGTAATCTATATTATTTGTTGATGATTTACCAAATAAAATCTCTATAGTTTCACCTACAATAGTTGCACTAATGTTAGTAGGTGCTCCTGGATCAGAAGGTCTATGATTAGATATAGCATTATCTACATATGTCTTACTTGTTGCATCTGTACCAGATGAAACTGTATCTACACCTTGTATACGTCCTGTACCACCAAGAGTAATATCACCACCTGATACTGTTATATCATTGGCAAAAGTAGAATTACCATTTGTGTCATTTATTGTTGTTGTTTTTCTACCTGCCCATCCACTACTCCAATTATCAGGAGAAGAGTTAATTTCCAGTCCTGATTCAGCATTTAAATAAAGAAATTCATTTGTTTGTCCTGTTGCTACAGTATATGACTCACCTGCATTTAGTACAAGTTGTTGTCCACCACCTGTAATATAACCATTAAATGTTGTATTATCTGTAAATGTTTTAACACCACCTATTGATTGTGCTCCTGTGGTTCTTATAACTGTACTGTCTAATTGAATAGTACCTGTACCTGTTATAGTTCCACCTGTAATACCATTTGTTGTAGCTATAGAAGTAACACCTGAACTTGTAACGTATCTTCCGTCAAGATCAACTGTTAATGCAGTAAGACCTGAACGGTTTAATGTTAATATTCCATTTGTAGTATTAAAACTTACGGAACTAACATAATTATTTGTATCTGTATCTGTAGCATTAATTGTAATAGTATCACCACTTCTAACTGTGCTAACATTAGTACCACCTGCTATAGTAATAGAATCATTATTACTATTAGCAGTTGCTGTTCCACCGGAATCAGCTACTACATTTTTATAAATTGCTTGAGAAGAACCTTTATCAGAGTTTGATAAGGTAATTGTTCCTGAAGAGGTGACTGTGCCCGTACCAGATAAACCATTAGAACCTGTAACAGTAACTGATGTAACAGTACCAGTTCCAGATCCTGCTCCAATGTCTGATAAAAGTTGTGCTTTAGTTCTATACTTCAATGCTGAACCATCCCATACTAATATACCAGTATACGTACTATCATCATTCCCTATACTAGTAACAGTACATGATCCATCTATATTTATTGAAGATAAAAAACTTATAGCCATGACGTTTTATTCTTTGTTTGCAATATACATATTTTAAAAAAAAGGGGAAACACTAAATACTAGATTTAAATGCTTCCCCTTTAAATTCTACTATTTATTATCCTACAATTTGCATTACTACTGTAATATTATTTACACCTATATTACTATTTGCAGTAAATGTTACAGTTCCTGTAGCAGGATCCGCAAGCACATCCATAAATACCTGTATACCTTTACTATCATAAGTTTGAATAATCCAAGGTCCGTTAGCTAACCCATGAACACCTGTTGTAATTGAAAAAGTGTTTGTATTAGTTGCTGGATAAGTACCTGTGTATGATCTTTTAGATTGAGCACTTGCTAATGTTGCTGGTGTTACATATCTAAATGTATCTGTTCCTGCATCTACTTCAGTTTGTGTTGCAATCTCTGTAACACCAACTGATCCTGTTGCAGCATTAGGTAGTGTTCTTTTACTCATTGATTGAATAACACCATCAGTAACATTAATCTGATCAACTACATCAACTCCGTCTGTATCCAAGTCTGTATCAGTACCAATAATCTTATTGAATGTACTTGCTAGTTGAGCATCACTAATTCCACCTGCTTTAACAGTAATGAATCCAGTTGCTGTACCAGCAAAAGTTGCACTACTAAATCCAGCAACACCTTTTTCGGTTGCTCCATCTGTAGCACCTACACCCGCAATGTTTTGATCTTGTATTACTATAGCATAATCTGAAGCTGGAGGATTAGAACCTGCTGCAATTGCTTGATTAGCATAAATTGTATCTCCAACCTCTACGGCTACTGAGCTTCCATTAAATGCTATAGTACCATCTTTAGTAACAACAAAGAAATCACCCGTTGTAAGAGCAACATTACTTGCTCCTGCTATTGCTGGTGAGTTTGCAGATGCATCATATCCACCTTGGAATACACCAACTCCGGCTACAATTGCTTGTACTTGTCCTAAGTTAACTCCATCCTTTGATGCTGTACCATTTGCTAGAGATGTAAGTTTGAAGTTTCCAACACTTAAATCAGCAGAAGGTGCATCAAATACAGATAATGAAACCTTACCAAGTGGTTGTTTAGCTGTTACACCTGTACCACTTGCTACATCTTGTATTAATATTAAGTCATCAGGCAGTGGTACTTGTGCCATTAATGGAGCATCTTGTATAAGACCGCTTGTACCATAATCAACTTCAACTGTACCTGTGGCTGTAATTGTTCCACCTTTAAGACCTGCACCTGTAGCAACACTTGTTACTGTACCTTGTGTATAAGATCCTAGAGTTAAATCACCTAAGATTACTTGTGTGTTATTACCAGCACCTGCAATATTAATATCTCCTGATGTAGTAATAGGTGTATTTGTAATTGTAAGAGCACTACCTGTTTCAGTAATACCTATACTTGTTACTGTTCCACCTGCATTAGCATCTGTTGCCCATGATGGAATACCTGATGCTACTTTTAATACTTGTCCTGCTGAACCTATTCCTAATTTACTTAGAGCACCTGTTCCTGATGCATATAGAATATCTCCTTTTGTGTAACTTGATTGTCCAGTACCACCGTTTCCTGCAGATAATGTACCAGCTAATGTTATTGTTCCTGATGAAGTAACTGGCCCACCTGAAGTAGTTAATCCAGTTGTTCCACCACTTACATCAATACTTGTTACAGAACCTGCACCTGCATTAATATATGTTTTTAAATCTGCTAGAGGAGCTCCAATTGCATTTCCTGCTTTAGCATTATTTACAATAAAGCTATCTGCATCTGATAATGGTATTCCAGTGACTGGTGCTGAAAGAACAACATTGGCTACTCCTACATAGTCTACTTCTAATGTACCAGAACCAGTAATTGTTCCACCTGTTAAACCATTACTAGTTGCTACAGAAGTAACTGTACCATCTTTACCAAATCCTGGCATATCACTAATAAGTGCTTTTTTAATTCCATTATCTGTTGCATCAGAAAACCATACTGTATCAGCTGCTACTGGTGTTGCAGCAGTTGCAGCTAAAATAGCATTGTCTGTTCCTGCATAATCAATATTTACAGTAGGTGTTACAGTTGATGTACCTGTGATACTAATTCCTGTACCTCCTTTTACATCTGTAACTGTACCAGCTGCAGAGTCTGTCCCTGTAACTGTAAGTGTATTACCACTTCTTGTTACTGCTACTGTACCAGCACCAACTACCAATACATCATCATTAGTTCCATCTGAACCTGCAAGTCTTACACCCGCTGTTCCATTTGTAGAACCAACACCTGATAAATCATAAGTTGTGTTTGTATCCACTGAAGTAGATAATGCAACCCATGCACTACCATCATATAACTTTAACTTATTTGATGTTGAATTATAATATATTTTACCAGCTACTCCTGTTGGGTCGGCCCCAAGAGGTTGAATTATTACATTCTGAAGCTGGTTACTGTTCAGGTTAATATTACCTGAGACATTCAGACCCGTTAGAAATTGTACTGCCATTATTTTATTTATTTAGTTGTTATTAATTTAATTTAAAAAGACACATCCTGAAAAAGATGCAGCAAATGTTATTTTTAATTGTTGTGAACTTATATATTCTACATTACCTACTACTACTGTTTTTGCACTATCTATTACTGTTACAGAAGGATACTCTCCTAAGTTATGTGTAACTGTCCAAATAGATGACGCTACTTCAAAACATTCTGTATATGTACCTTGATCTGCTAATACTCCTTCTAGGTCAAGTATTGTACAAACACTACTTGGTGTCTCAGCACAACTTACACTTGCTTTTAAGTTAATCTTTGCTAAAGGTTCTACAAATACCCCGGCTGTTTCTGTTGCCGCTACTACTTTATTACTAGATGCATTTTGCCAATCACATAAATCTTTTCTAATAACTGCTAATTCCATATCTGTGTAACAGCATGCTTCAATGCCAAATCTAATAGATTGAAAATTTGCATATACTTGTTTTGCAAATGTTTGTTCTACATTTATTCGTTTTAGTAGTGCAAGTTCTTTTACTTTTTCAGCATTAGAATAAGATCTTATTGCTTTAGCCATATTATTTATTTCTTAAATCTTGTATCTGTTGCCTAGCCAATTCTCTATTCAAATTACTTGAGGTAGATACATCTGCTTCAGCTTTTGTTTTACATTGTTTACATACAATAACTCCATTACCTAATGAAGCTTTTTGACATCCACAAGTAAATTGTTTATTACAGTGAGCACAATTTGCCATTTCTTTTTGGTTTTACATTAAATATTTTGAACTAGATCCACAGTCTCCTGATGGACAAGATATTTTATTTAGTCTACTTTTAGCATAGTTATAAAGTTGCATACCATGTGCAGCAGATTGACAATATTCTACATTGGCAACAGCAGCATCAATAACAGTTCTTATATAACTCATTTCAGCCAATAGTGATTGTTTTTCTGAATCTGGCTGACAAGCTTGAACTTCTAAATCACATAATACTTCATAATAAGTAGTTAGTAATCTAGTTACTCTTAAATGATTATATTCTACATAAACTTTAGAGTTAGGTGATACACTATACTTAATAATATAAACACCATCAGGGATCTTTTCTTGTGTAGTTCCACAACCGGTAGTTTGCAAAGCCATTGTACATGCCGTAAGACACATATCAAAATCTTTATCAACCTTTATAAGAACAGGAACACTAAAGCCTGGGAGAGTAATTAATAACTCTTCACAATCCACAGCAAGCTCTGAACTATATTGACTTGTATCTTTAATACATAGTAAATCACAGTTAGATACTGCGGGTATTTCTAAACTTAATATATGTTTGCTTGCCATTTTTTAGTACTTTATTACACTATATAGATAATATACAAAAAATAACAGACAATATAAAATAAAAAGAGCAGGAGATTTCTCCCCTGCTCAATTATTTCAACTATAAAGTCTTAGAGTTTACCAGTAAGCATTCTCTTCAACAGGAACATCATTACCTTTTGCAGTTGCCCACGCAGATAAAGCATCCATTAGTTTTTCAACTTCTAACTGTGCAGCAGCATCAGAACATTTTACATAGATCTTATATACATACTGATCATTATCAAACACTCCAGAAGGATTGTTGAATCTTGGTACAGAATGTTGGATGTAATATGCTTTGTATGTTGCAGTACGGTCTACAGCAGATAAGAGCTCATCAGACATTTCAATCTCTCTCAATCTAGCACTATCAGCATTTCCTTGGTTATAAGGAGACTGACGGTATCTTTCTGACATGATTAAATCTCTAACTACTTCTTCACCTTGAGTTTGTTGCATTGAACCTGGAGTTCTTGAAGCAACACCACAGTCATTACATACTTCACCTGTTTCATCCAATTCAGAAACAATGATTTCAACTGGTTCAGCATTAAAATGATCTCTTGTGTCAAAAGAACAGTTACCAAATACAGTATCAACATAGGCTCCAACAAAGTTGACAGCAGCACTTACTTGGTCAGCAACTGGATCAGTTGAAGGTGTGTAAGTTCCGTTTAAAGCCTGAGCAATAGTGTAAGTTGTAGCAACACCTGCTACAGTAGCAACAATACCACCTCCTGATGCTTCAGCAACAAAAGGCTTGATTAATGGATCAGCTAAAGCCATTTGAGCCATAGTAGCTAGTACTAATACTGGATCAATATACTCTTGTCCATCAATGCAGCAAATGTTTGCTGAATCAGCAATTGCATAAGCATTGTGATTTAAGAATCTTAGTGCAGGTGAACCCTTTACATCAATTCTCATAAATTGAGTTTTACCACATGGTGCACAATCAGCTGCTAATGAAAGACTAGCTGTTGCTTGAGATGCAGTAAGGCAATTTGCTTGCCATAATCTTGTAATATATCTTGGGTTGATCCCTTTAGATTTTACAGATTCTTTGTACCCACCGTGTCCAGGATTGTTTCCAATAGTATCTTTAGAATAGAATGAACCTTGTACAATGTAGCCAAGTGCTCCTGCAACAGGTGCTCCTGGTAATGCTACTGATGCCCAAGTGGAATCATCTACTAAAGCTACTTGACCAGCGGTAAGAGCGCTTGTTGCAGTACCTGCTGTTGCCAGCGTGCTGTCTGCAATAAACGTCTTGTTAAACGCATGATTAAAATAAGCCATAATTATTAATTTTGTGTAAGGACCATTACCTTACTGGTTATAAATAAAGATTTTAACAGTTTACTCTGCTCGTAACTTATGTGTTACTATAATAATATAATCAATTTTTATTAGAAATCATATATTAATTATTTCTTTCTGCTGCTTGAACACCTCTTTGTGCTTGATACATATTTTCTATATCACCAGCAATTAATGCTGCAGTGTCATCTAACATAACTTCTACTAAGTCATCTTTAAATTGACAATTTACATTTGTGGTACTTGTTAATCCTGTATAAGGATCAACACAACCTTCTACTTGTATTAGTACAGGTTTTTCATAATAAGTCAATATAGGATTAACAATATTAAAATTGCTAGTCCTATATATTCTTATTGTATTTCCTAGCATAGTACAAAATGTTTCACCCCAATCAAAATCTGGATTTTTTAATGGATCCCTTAATAACAATGATACATTTGCTTCTTCAGCTAAATATACAGTCATTGACCTTGGTGTACAACAATCATCTTTTGCTTGTGTAGTAACACGTTTAAATTCAAGATATGTATCTACTGGAAAATTATTTGACTGAAAGTAATCATCTGTCTCAGCACCAGTAAGGCTTAACTCTCTAAGTAATGGTTGTAAATCATCTATTCTTTTTTTAGATAATTCATCACCTTCCTTATACATGTTTCCACCATGTAGATTTCTTCTACACCACTCTATTTGTGCTTTATTAAAAGCCTCAACAAATTGCCAACACTCTATATTATCATAGTCATTGCTGTCTAGCTTATTAAGCCTTTGTTTTAATTTAATTAAGAGTGTACTATTTTCCATTAGTTATATGTTTATGAATTCCAATATGGTTCTATCTTATCCATTAAAGAAAGAAGTTCATCTTCATTATCCGGCTTCTGTAAAAACTCAAGAACTTCAGATGGTCTTTTACCCATTCTGATACCACTATCAATTGGTTCAATCCATCCTCCAGCTTTTGTTGTAATAAACCTATAATATAAACCATCTTTAATTAATGCTCTAATTTTTAATTCTTCCATATCAAGTTGAGAAACATCTAAAAACTGTTGTGCAGCTCTTTGTTTGTTTGACTCTCCACCATTACCATTAATATATGCATCCATGTTTTCATACATAACATCATTAGGTGTATTCTTTGTATACTGTACACTGTCTACATCTGCTACTTTAGCTACATACATTAATTTTGTAGGATTAGTATCATACAAACTTTGTAAAGCAGACAAAGCTTTATTCTTTAATTTAGTTAATTCAGTTCTTGTTGTAAGAGTTTCTTCAACAGTATCTAAATAAAACTTAGGATTATTTTGTGATTTCTTAGCTTCTTTTAATGATCCTGCAACAATAGAAAATCCACCTGCTCTAATTGCATGAAGTTTAATTCTATCATATGGATCTACTTCACCATCTAAAAACACTGGATCATTACCACATCTTAAACTAATTTTATCCCAAAATTTAGAGTTATCTGGTTTCATAACAGTTAACTTATTCCAAAAATCTTTATCATCTGGATCAACTACATTTGCAGCCAACTCAGCTTCAAGCTCAGAAACTACTTTTCTAATTTCTGCAATTTTAGCCTTTTTTTCTTTGGGAGGTAACATTTTTACTTTTGGATCAAATTCATTCAATCCAGTAATGTACCTCTTCACTCCGTTCATTTCTAAACATGCAAGTGACTCCTCATGAAATACCCCATCATGTAGGGATAGACCATAAGTTTCTAAACCCATATTTTCCTTATTAGGATTGAAATACGGTCTTATAGCAATAGTGCTAGTCTTTTTTGTATGTTGATACTTTTCAACAATTGTGTAATCTTCCATTTTTTGGTTTTTAAAAATTAATAATTATTACTCTAGTCAAATTGTATACCGTAGCATACGCTTCTATTATTACTAATATTTCTAAAGCAAGGTTTAACCCTTGCTAAAGTATTTGACTATTCTGCTTCAACTACTGGTATAACAACTTTAAGTAAGCCTGCTGTATGATATATATCTCCTGTCTTTAGTCCTGCTGCAATTGCTGCTGCATTATCTAAATACGAAGAAGAAACAGCCACATCACGTATCCAAGATATTACTTCATTTACATGTAGTAATCTTGCGTTTCCTGTTTCTGCTCTTGATACACCGTCATAAGCTGGGCTCTCAAATTGTTGCTTCAACTTAGTTATTTGTTTTGGTGCTGCCATGATTGTTATATTTATTAGTTAAAAATAAAAAGGGAGGAGGTATTAGCCCCTCCCCTTTAATTATAGTTCCTAGAATGATCCTCCTGTTACAGGGTTTCTCATTACAATTTTAAGAACTTTGGTTGGATCCTTAACCCAAATAGCTGGCATAGTCTGAGTCATATAAACTCTATATCCATTAAACTGACCAGTAGATGCAAACCCTTGAGTTCTTCCCATGTAGTCCATAGTACCATTTTGGTAGAACCACTTAAGTTGATTATCCCAAGAAAGTTTCAACAAGTGAATGTTGTCATTTCCTTCATCAGTTACATCAAAGATAATAAAGCTAAATGAACTTAGAGGTCTACCATCAATCAATGGATTCTCAATGTCATTTGTGTTTAAGTTATCAAATGCTGGATTCAATACAAACTTAACGTTAGCTAAGAATGGAATAGTAAAGCTTGTGTAAGCAAAACCATAATCTAAATCCATACCAGAACCTTTAACCGCTCCTATATCAGATGCATTTTGAACTAGACCTGAACCATACACTTCATCAGCAATTGCTTTGTTGATTAATTGCATACCTCCAATACCTGTTTGTACAACAAGTGATCTTTGTGGGTCTGGCCCTTTAAACTCAACTTTACCTTGGTAGAAGTTGTAAAGTTCAGATTTAAACATGTCAAGAGTAAATGATGACTTGTTATATACTCTCTTGAAAGAGTTATCTAACTGTGACCATAAACCTACAGATAATCTAATATCATCTGGTCCGTCTTGTTTAATTCTACCACCTTTACCCCACATTAGGTAAGTTTCAATATCCGTTGCAATTTTAGATAAGTGAGCTGCTTCCATATTTGTAATGAAAGTTCTTGTAAGAGTTCCATTCTCAAATGCTTCTCTAGCTCCTGCTTTACCCATATTTGCTACAAGCCCTTCAATACTAGGTACTGATGGATTGTTTGGATCTGTGTTGAAGTTTCTCCAGATTTCAGTAACAGGTACAGTACCATCAGCATTTAATCCGCCTTTGATCATTAAATCTGCTCTTGAAGAAATTGAATAGTGTACGTGTGCTTCTGCTCCTCCTACAAAGTTGTAGAATTCACGGAAACCAGAACCTGTTTCAATGTCAGAGAATCTTTCTCCGTACTCACCTCTTGCAGAACCTTTTCTGAAGAACTTTGTACCTTTAGCTAAATACTTGTTATCCAAGATAGCCGCATTGTTGTTGTTAACTAATTGAACAGTGTAAACAAAACCGTCACCTGCTGGGATAATATCATCAGCTGTGATGTAAAGTTCAAGTCCATTATACTTATCATAAGTAATAATGTCACCATGTCCAAAAGTTCTTTTGTTAATTTTGATCTTAAATGTTGTACCATCTACACCTTTGTTTGCGTTACCTGGTTCAATATCCGCTACTACGTAGGGAAGATCTTGTGCAATAGGAGTTTGCCACTTGTACTCACCTCTAGCGTTATCCACCATGATTGTATTCTTTCCACCGAATGAAGCCATTTGATACAAAGGCATTTCTACCTTTTGGGTCATAGCCCATAGATCAATTGGTCCCATATCCATAGGCTCAGGGTTACCAAGCATTTGAGTAAGGTGATAAGAATCAACATGAGAACTAGCTTTGTAGCTTGTATCACGTAGGAAAATCCCATTATTTAAAACTGGAGTTGCCATAATTTTGATTGTTTTTGTTGTTAATAATTAATTTACTGTTTATATTTAATTTACTTCTAATTAAATTCTTTTAAATATGTTGGTTGGTCTTTGAATCTTTCTTTGTGAACTTTTCTTAGTAGCTTCTTTTTCAGCTTGATTAACACCTAATGATGCTCCTCCTACATTTGATTGTTCACTTTTCAATTTTCTAACCGTTTGCTCAACACTCTTTTGTGCACCTTTATCCATTATCTTAGCTTTATAACCTGTTGGATCTTGTAACAACCACAGGGCTTCTGATATTAATGAATAGTTTGGTTCCACAAATTGATATTTTTCTAGCAAGTGACCTAATAGATTAGTATTACGTCCACTAACTGATGGATAATTAGGTTGAACTAAACCATTATATAACATGGCTTGAGTTTTTCTATCTACTTTGATATCTCCCAATTGTCCTTCTTTTAATGTCTCATATACATTTTTCATGTATGCTTGAGATGCATTTTCTTGTTGCTTCTTTTTAAGCTCTTGCTCTTGAAGTTTTTGTGCAACAACTTTTTCTTGCATCTTATCTAGCTTTGGTTTGAACTTATTTGCTTGTGTTTCAAGCTTACCTAAGTCTTTCCAAATTTCTATTTCTTCTTGAATATCTTCAGCAGTACCATATCCAGTAGCACTTAAATATTCTTTGATCACTCTTTCTTGTCCACTTACAGACTTAGTATCAATAGTTTTTGTTTCTTCTACTTGACCAAGTGTGGTAAACAAACCTTTCAAATCTTTACCTCCATCAGCTACATACTTAGCAGCTATTTGCAATTCTTGTGGTAAACTCTGAAAAAATTGTTTTGGAGTTTCTCTTCTAACTTGATTAGCTTTTTCTTCTAAGTTTGCTTGAATGAGTTCTTCCCAATCCTTAGCAGAATAATCTTCTAAATCTTTATCATCATCAAAAGGAACTATCTTATCATCTTTAATAAGTTTATAAAATACATCAGATATTCCTGTTATAGATTTTCTACCTCTTTTTTCCCTTTCTTCTAAATCTTCTTCAGTTTCTTCTTGTCCAAGTTCTCCAAAAATATCTTCAACACTTTCTGCTGAAGTTTCTTTTTTCTCTTCTTCTTCTTCAAAAGTTTCTTCTTTTTCTTCTGATTTAGCTAGTACATCTGTTGCATCATCTTTATCAGGATCAGCAAATGAAAAGTCAGCTTTTTCATTTAGTCCAGAGAAGATATTTTTTTGTTTAGATTTATTATCTTGTAACATATCAGCACCGCTTGGAGCAGCATTGAATATCTCATCTAAATTAATTTCTACATTTTGTGCTACATTGCTTTTCACAGGCTGTGTTTCTGTTGTTGTACTCATAATATTCGTTGGTTTTAATATTAATAACTTCTTACATATATAATATAAGAAATGTTTCTTATATAATTGTCCAGTTAAACTTAAAAAATTTTATTAAAAGTGAAAGTTTATTGCAGTATATAGCTAACGCTACTTTTTGTCCTTACTATTTTTGACATCATACTTGTTTTTATTCTCTCTTGCTATTTGAAGTTTAGTATCAGCAATTTGTTTTGATGCTGCTATTTTTTCTCTTTCAACAGTAAGTCTACTATTTTCTTGAGCTGATTTAACTGCACTTTCCTGACGTTTAAAATTCATCTGTTCTCTATATTGAGTAGACTCTTTTATATCTTTCATAGCATCTTGATAGTCAGATTGTTGATTTTTATTTATATCAACCATAGATCCATATCCTGCAGATCTAATTTCTGCTAATAAAACATCATTCTTTCTATCTTTGTCATTTTCTGCCATTTCAACTTGAAGTTTTTGTTGCTCTTCTTGAGCTTTAGCTTGAAGTTGTTGCTCTTGCATTTGACGTTGCTGCTGCATATCCTGCTCTCTTTGTTTTTGAAGTCTTATTTCAGAGTCTTTGAGTATGTCAGATACTTCTGCAATTGAGTCTGCTTTAACAATATTACCTAACTCATATATACTTGCTCCTGAAGTATTGTTAGTTAATGCCATTTGTTTTAAGTTTTCTAAAATGGCTCTATGGTTAGTTTTAGTTGTAGCAAATACATTAAAATCTCTAAGTAATAAATCAGTACCATTTATAGTAAAGTTAACTTTCTCAGCTTCTGTAGATATATATTGTAGCCTAACACTTGGGTTAGTACTATAATAATATTGTGCTAAGTCAGTTCTCATTTGATGTATACGTGGCATCAAGTGATCAGAGTGTTGTACAAAGTACATTTCTGTTTGTGCATATGATTGTTGCATAGCTTGTACCACTCCTGTAGCCGTTTGAGCTGATACAGCTCCACCTAGACGTTGTGGATTAATTCCTATAGCATCAAAACATTGTTGTTTAAAATAATTTGCAAGTTGAATTCTAGACATCAATCTACTTGTCTGCTCCATGTTTAGAGTTTGATAGTGATTGAAGTTAGTTGCATTCTCAGTATTTGTAATAGATGTGTCAAGAGGTAGCATTTGAAAATCTTTCATTGCTACATATGCTTTTGCATAATTGTTCTTACCCCAATCTTCACCCATAGAGTGACGTGGTAAAGCATTTTGATCAAACATTATTACTGTTCCTAATTCATCTATTAGAATGTCAGCAATCTGGTTATTAACCATATTATATCCAACTTGATATGCTTTCATCAAATCTACTAAAGATGTAGATCTTGTATTTCTATCAGAAAACACTCTTCCTTCTACAGGTAGTTTACAACCATATAAAGAGTTATCTCCTTTAAACTGAAAAGGTAATCTACCAGGTTTAGTTCTATTAATTCCTATGTATATAGGATTAATGTTATCACCCATAGTTGATTGCCACATTGCTGGTAAGTTAGGTCCAATCTTGACACCACCCCAAACTTCATTAATCCATATCCAGTCTATGTGTTCACCTTGTAATAAGTTTTCTTTTGTTTTATGTTTAAATATAGAAGTATCATATATGGCCGTTTTTGTTACCTTAAATGTCTCATCTATAATCTCTTGCGTAACTTCTCCATCATCTTCTATTTTTGTAAGATGACCTACTTTTCTTTGAGTTTTCCAATATATAGTTGCAACTCTCATCAAGTTACCTTCACCCCACATTGAAACATCTTCATTTTCATTTAATATCTCACTAAGTATATCTCCACCTGCTGCTGGATTATTCCAATAGTTAGATGTAAACTGTCTAAACGCTAATCCTGGTGCATTAGTATTCCACTCATGTGATCTTGTTGCATCATAGTAAGCCCCATCATTCTGGTAACCACTAACTTGATATTGTGCTGATCTTGCTGGATAGATCTTTTGTAAGGATTCAAGTTGTTTACTATCCATTAGATATCCGTATTTGTCTACTACATCTGAGACAGTCATTAGATCTACTTTACCTGCATAGTTTGAATCTGCTATATATCTTTGGTCTGGAGATTTTTGATAGAAAGTTAATACTGGATTCCATAGCTCTACATCATAGTCATCTTCAAGCATTCTAAAATGCCAAAATTCTCTATCTGCAATAAGCATATCTTGAAATCCTCTCTCTTCAAGTTCTTGCATTTTAAATCTTTCTTCATCTACTGCAAGTTGGTGGGATGCCCACTCTTCTACCATGCTTCTATAAGACTTACTAAAAAAGTCTTCTATTTCTGGTAATGATTTTAATGCCTCTGGAGATAATTGCTCTTGTGATTCTTTTGAACCAGGATCTGCACCCATCTCAATCATTCTACGTACTAGGTTTGCTTCAGCATCAGCTAATAAAGATTCTTCTATTTGAATTTTCTTTTGCTCAAGCATTTCATTGTATGATGCATCATCTACAGCTCTAAATTGAACCTTAGAATATCTTTTAGCAAATTCTCCTGTAAGTACATTTATAACATTTGGTACAATTGGATAAAACTTTAATTCTAATGCAGACTCATTTTCTGTTGTAAGAGTATCCATAAGATCTTTATATTCATTGTCTGGTTCAACAATGTAATCAGTCTTATCAATAATACCTTTAGCAAGTTTATAATTTTTAAGTAGTCTTCTAGAATTAACACGCAAAAACTCAATACCCTGGAGCTCTAACCAATCTAAATTCCATGCAGCCCAATCATCTGTTTTTTCTTTATATGGTAAGAACTGAACCGGTTGGGTTAAGCTAGAGAATGTAGGCCCGCCTTCAGCTTTTGCCCCATTCTTCATTTGCATTGCGTTTAATACTCTCATACCTGTTTAGTCTATTTAATATTCTTAAATCCGGATCTCCTAACTTTAGAACTTCCCAATGTCTTATTACGGCCTATATTTCTAAAAGGACCACTATACTTTAATTTACTCAATTTTTCTGAATTATCCAAAGAATTACTTTCTGATTCACGTCTTTTTGTATAACCTCTATTTGATTGTTGAATTTTTACAAATGCAATTAATGCACCAAAGGTAACAAGTCTATCTACGTTTAAACCAGGATAATATGCTGCCATCTCTTTAAGTAACATTCCATCTGGAATTCTTTCTATACCTAAAGTTTGTTTCATTACATTACCATTTTCATCAAGCTCTTCATCAATTACCTCTCTTAAAAATTCTATTGCGTAGGATATTAAATGGCTTTTAAATAATGTACCTGTGTTCTTCCATCCATATTCTTGATATACTGTTCTATTAGAACCTAGATCTTTTAAGAAAAGAATTTGTTGTTTTGGTACAAGGTATCTTTGTTTTTTTCTAGCAATCATATGTTGAATAAATAATGATATATTATTTTCAACAATTGTCCATGCATTATACCACTCAATGATCATTTCTAATCTTTCATGAGTTTTATTTATATCATCAAAACGCCCACACCATGCTGCTACAATTTTATCTTTTTCAATAAACTGTTCTACTTCACCTGACGTAGTTGTTCTTGTTACTTCTGTTGCATTTTTATAAATATAAATACTACATAAAGAATCTGATGTAGTTGTTTTACCTTCTGACACAGGATCAATAGATCCATAGTATGTACCAAAGGCTGGGTTTTTTACTGGTCTTTCCCAAACAACAATAGATCCTGTTTTATCAACTTCCTTTTTATTTACTGGAAATGTAGATATGGGAAGTTTTTTTGTGCGTTTTGCAACTATACCTGTTTGATCTCTGTCTAATACTATAAGCTCATATGGGTATTCTTTTTCCTCTACTCTTTTTTGTTGTCTGCTTAAAATTCCTTGTGGGAATACTGACTCTTTTCTATATGCAAATGCCTCAGCAATATTTAGAGGTTTCTGAGATATTCTTAACTGGAATTGTTCTCCACTTAATTCATTCCTCCACCTATTTCTTTCTATATCTATAGCTTCTATGGCTTCTTTAACTTGAGAGTTGCCATAATCATCTATATAAGGGGGCATAGACCACTGTTCTGGAATAAATAACCCTGCCATACCAATTGTACCATCAGCATCCATAAGATCCGTCTGTACTGCATAAATATCATTAGCACCTGGATTTAAAATCATATCCTTTAACGGACCACATTGTTCTAAATCACCCACTGAACCAGCAGCAATAAATTGACCTGTAGTCATCATACCAGATGACATAGCTGGACGCAAGTACTCATAAGTCTGCATCATGTTTTTTGCAATTCCTGCTTCCTCATGAAAGAAATATGTACATGGACCCCCTACCCCTGTGGTAGCATTCTTTTCAAATGAAGCACCTTGTATCTTTGATTTAAGACCTCTTGATGTTTTTCTGTTGTTTATTTTGACTTCAATTTGCTGTTGCCATAACAATACCTTTTCTGGATTACTAGGTCTATACCATGCAGTATGTTCATTAAGGAATGTTTTATATTCCTCTAAAAACTTCCATGATCCTTTATCATTAATATAATCTTTTAGTGATGCACCAATTTTACATATGGATCCTTCCTCAAACCAATATTGATTAATGATTTTACCCATGTGAAAATAAGAAGATGCAATCTGACGTTTTTTAAGTATAGCTACATGCTGATTATTTAACTCAGCTATTACTTCATACAAAGCCATATGATACTGAGCATCTCTTACTTTAGCAAACCCATAATGTTTTTCTTCCTTATCAAAGATAGGAAGGAAGTTGAGCCACATATAATAATCTCTAGTTAGGTACCAATGTTTGTCCCCATCTTTATAAATTACACCTGATCTACATTTGTTTTTTTGATCTTCCCAGTATGCTATAAAATCTTTAGACCTAAACGGAGCATTACAATAAAAACCTTCTTTATTAAATATCTGTGCTTGCTCATTAAACTTAAGTGCAATTTTATTAAACTCATATTTTCCAGGCTCTTTAAATATGGATTCTAGGTATTCTCTAAACTCTACATCTGATTTAAATTCAGTTGTTGTCCATAAACCTTTATCATATGTTGGTATGATTCTACTCATATCTTATGATAGCATATACATCTCCTACTTGCAATAATAAATGTTCTTCACCATGATGTTGCATTGGTGTAGGCATTGCATGATCTGCATATTGTACCACATCCCCTATTTGAATTTCTGTTACTTCATCCCCACGTCCTACAACCAAACCTTGAAATGTTTGTTTACGGGCCATTTCAGGTAATATAATTCCAGAAGCTGTTTTAGACTCTGCTTTTATTTCCTTTATGAGTAACTTCATCCCCACTGGTACTACTACTTGATTTTTCATTCTTTTTATTTGTTGATTTATTATTAAATTCTAGTTCATCCCAATAACAAAAATGCCATTCTATTTTTTTATTCATTTACATTTGATCATAAGATAATCCAGCACCTCCACGCACTGAACTTTCTTGTTCTTGTTGCATATCAGTAAATGCACCTTTATATGATTGTCTGATTTGCTCAAATTTTGCTGCAGCATTTATCATAGAGTTCATGTTACCATCTCTACCATGTTCAATAGGGGTTACCTCCATATACCTTGCTAATCTATCTAACATAGCTTTAATACCCACGTAGGCCCTATAGGTAGGTGTTTCATACATTTGTTTACACATATCTATTGCATATCTTATCTTACCATCTTCTGGAGATTCTTCTAAACCAATTTCTTCTATAATAATATCTTCTTTCTCATGTTCTGGAAGATTAAAGAAAGGATTTAAATCTGGGTTAGGGTAAGTCATGTAAAATAAATATTGATATACCTGCATGTGTGTGTCAGGATATGTATCCATTATTTTTTTTAAAAATGGTAAAGCATAACAGTGCTCTGTTAATACCACCTTGCTGTTTTGTATGTCAAATAATCTTATTACCATATCTTATAAACAATTACATCCGTCTTCATATAAATCATCTCCATTTATTGTCAGCATTAGTGTTCTTAAATAAGCAGCAGACTGAGTTACAATAAAAGGTGTTATTATATTCCTTAAATAAACCATTCTCCTATCAGGAAACTTATTTTCTGGTGGCCCAGTATATAATTCTGCTACTGCAATTATATCATTTCTATTAATAAAAAATGGTTTAGTTTTATTATAATCAGTTTGTTGAGTTGATTGATAATTATTACTCTCATCTCCAGGTGTAATTATTGTAGTAGGAAATGATTGAGTTAACTCTATATAATTATTATCATATAATGCTATTTTTCTTGACATAATCTTTTATTTTTTATTTTCTTTTAACCACATAATTAATGAATTAACTTCATCTTTTAAATATGGTAATTCATAGATTTTAATTTTCTCTAATACTGGTTCTCCATTTACATGTTCATTGATAGGATAGCCATTTGTATCTTCACCCACTTGTTTAAACTTTACATGTTGAATTGTTAGTTTTCCAATTTTAAGTTGAGGGTTGTGCTTTTTAATAATATACGCATAAATACTGAGTTGAAGGTTATAATGGTTTAAATTACAATCATCTAAATGATTAACGGGCTTATACATTTTATTAGTAATGCCCTCCCAATTTGTAAATCCTTTTTCTTTTATTTCTTTATTTGTTTTGTAATCATTAATGTTAATATATCCATTTACAACTTCAACAACATCAGCTTGTCCACATAAACCTACTGATTTTAAGTATACTAAGTGTTCAGGATATAATCCATCTTTTAATTTTTGAACAGGTGCAAATTTAATACCTTCATCATTAATGATTGGTTTTATAATTGGCACTTCTACTCCATGACGGCCTATAGTATCTAGTTCCATCATATCTGCTTCTCTTTGATCATGATAAAAGTTACCCAACTTTATAGCTCTTGCTGTCTCACCATCCCATGCAGCCAGAATTTCTTTAGTTGTCATACCATACCACTTGGACTTTTTATTTTTAGCTGATTTCTTAGCTTGACCATCTCTATCAAACTTAGGTTTAAACTTAGCAATAAATGAAGTTACACTTAGCCAGTTTATTTTTTCATCATCTGTACTCTCATACACATGACCTTCTTCTACAAATTTTAGTCCCATGGTTTTATTTTTATGTTGTTGTTGTTGTATAAT
>Ga0307379_10002664_pt1 | contig 26273 bp, 21 predicted proteins | sample UN2MG_FD_202237 | JGI IMG/M metagenome (GOLD analysis project Ga0307379, IMG submission 202237) | Soil microbial communities from Risofladan, Vaasa, Finland - UN-2 | ecosystem: Environmental > Terrestrial > Soil > Coastal area > Acid sulfate soil | place: Finland: Risofladan, Vaasa | collected...
AGATTGGCGGCAGCGATGACGAACGCCTCGACCACGATGGCGAAGCCGCCGGCCATGACGATGGCCGCGCAGAACGAAATGATGAAGATAATGAGCGGATTTCCGCCCTTTTCCGTCGCTTCAGTGGTCATCGGCTCGTTCTCGATCCCTTCGGACTCTGCCCTGAGCGCCTTCATTAGCCGGGGGAACCCGGGGTTACAAGGGCTCCGTGGGGTGCATCGGGGCCTCGGACGTGCGGGCTTTGGCGCATGAGGTTCACTGCGGGGAACTTCGGCCCCGTCTGATCCGTTGAATAACTATCAAACACCCTGGCCGCGTCCCCCGCGCGGCCCTTAAAGCATCAGGAGGAAATATGAGAACGACCGCTTTTGCGGCGACGCTGGCGCTTACCCTGCCCTTGCTCGCCACCACATCGGTGTCCGCCTTGCCCGTCTCCACCCAGGAGTTCGTCAACAAGGTGGCTATCAGCGACATGTTCGAAGTCAAAACGGGCAAGCTCGCCGCCAAGAAGGCCAAAAATGACGACGTCCAGGACTTCGGCGAGCAGATGGTCGAGGACCACACCAAGACCACCGAGGACCTGAAGGAACTCGTCAAGGACGAGAGCATCAAGGTCGAGATGCCTGCCGGCATGGACGAGAGGCACAAGGAGCAGTTCAACACGTTGAAGGACCTGTCTGGGGCTGACTTCGATCGTGCTTATGTGCCCACGCAAGTTTTGGCGCACGAGCAAGCGGTGAACCTGTTCGAGGATTACTCCAAGTCAGGTGACAACGATGCTCTGAAAGAGTGGGCCGGCGACACGCTTCCCACTTTGAAAGGTCATCTGAAGGAGGCGCGCGAGCTGAACGAGGAGCTGAGCGCGCCGGCCAAGACCGCCGCAAACGACACGGACGACAAGGCCATGAAGCAGCACAACATGGCCGACGACAAGGACATGACCGACGACAAGAAGGCCATGGACAAGGTCACGGACGAGACCGATGTCGATGGCGCCGACAAGGCGGCGATGAAGGAAAAGGCGGATACGAAGAAGGACACGGCCGAGATGGCCGATGCCAAGAAGACCACGCCGCCGTCTTTCGATTATGTGACCAGCCAGTCCCCCACGGATTGGACGGCGCAGACCCTCATCGGCAAGACCGTGGTGAACCAGCGCAACGAGACTCTCGGTGAGATCAACAACGTGATCCTCAATGAGAAGGGCAAGGTCGTCGCGGTTACAATCGGCGTCGGTGGCTTCCTTGGTCTCGGAGAAAAGGACGTCGGCGTTCCGTTCGACGCTCTGAAATTCCGCGACGAAGATGTCATGGAGAAGAAAGCTGACGCCAAGTCCGACGATGACGATGCAGACAATGCGGACGAGACGGTCGCGGATGACGACGATGCCACACATGATGACATGGTGATCGTTCTCGACGCGACGAAGGAGCAGCTCGAGGCCGCGCCGAACTTCGTCTGGCTCGGTGAGAAGCGCGAGAAGCGCGCCGACACAAAAACGGAGACTGAGACCGCGATCGAGTAGCCGCATAACTCCCTAGCAAAACTGCAAGTGGGCGGCCTCGTGCCGCCCACTCTTTTGGAGGGTTCAATGTTTTTCGATACTTGGTTCGGCCTGCTACGGGTTTTGGTCGTCGGAACGCTATCCTACGCCGCCCTCATTGCTCTGCTCCGCATCTCCGGCAAGCGCTCTTTGAGCAAAATGAACGCCTTCGATCTCGTGGTGACGGTGGCACTGGGCTCGACATTCGCGACCGTCATCCTCAACAACGCCATCCCCCTGGCGGAAGGCGTGCTTGCACTGGCGCTCCTCGTTTTTCTCCAATTCGTCATCACCTGGCTCTCCGTCCGCTTCGAGCCGTGCAGGATTTGGTCAAGAGCGAGCCGACGCTACTTGTGCGTGACGGCACCTACCTCATGGAGGCGATGCGGGCGCAGCGCGTGACGAAAGAAGAAGTGGAAGCCGCTTTGCGCGAGAACGGGACATCGAACGTGTCCCAAGCCGACTGCGTCGTCTTGGAAACGGATGGCTCGCTGAGCGTCATCCAAACGCACGACAAGGCCTCAAGCAAAGACAAGCTTTAGCAGGAAGGCCGCCGCGATGACCGCCACTGCGGCGTTGATGTCGCCGAAGCGCCCGGTCAGCGCTTTCAACGCCACATAGGCGATGAAGCCGAGCCCGATGCCGGCGGAGATCGAATAGGTGAGCGGCATCATCAAGGCGATGATGAGCGCGGGGATGTACTCGGTCGGGTCCTCCCAGTGAATGGCGCCGAGGCTCGCGGCCATAAGACAGGCGACAAACAAAATGGCGGGCGCGGTGGCGTAAGCGGGGACCGTCTGTGCTAGCGGGGAGAAGAACAGCGCTAGCAGGAACAGCGCGGCGACGGCGATTGCCGTCAGCCCGGTCCGGCCGCCCTCCTCCACGCCGGCGGCGCTCTCGATATAGGCCGTCGTGGTCGAGGTGCCGAACACCGCCCCAAGAGAGGCGGAACCGGAATCCGCTAAGAGAGCTTGGCGCAGCCGCGGCAGGCGCCCGTCTTTGTCGAGGAAACCGGCTTGGCGCGCAACGCCGATCAGCGTGCCCGCCGCATCCAAGATCATGACGAGAAGCAGGGCCAGCGCCATGACCATGGTGGTGAGCTGAAAGATCCCTGAGAGGTCCATCGCCAGGAAGGTCGGCGCCAGCGACGGCGGCATCGAGGCCACGCCGTGCAACGGCTCGAGACCGGAGAGGATGGCTATCACCGTCACGGCGAGTACGCCGATGATGATGGCGCCCGGCACTTTGCGGACCGCGAGCGCGGCGATGACAAGGAACCCGCCGGCGGCGAGCAGCGCTTGCGGCTTGGACAGATCGCCGAGCGTGACGAGCGTCGCCGGATCGTCCGCGACGATGCCCGCATTCTGCAAGCCGATCAGCGCGAGGAACAGCCCGATGCCGGCGGCGATGCCGATCTTCAAGTTCATGGGGATGGAGTCGACCAGCCAGGCGCGCACCGGCGTGAGCGACAGGCCTAAGAACAGCAGGCCCGAGACGAACACGACGCCAAGCGCCAACCGCCAATCGCCGCCGAGCTCCGGCACCATGGTGAAGGCGAAATAGGCGTTGAGCCCCATGCCCGGCGCCAGAGCAATGGGATAATTGGCGGTGAGTCCCATGATGATGGAGCCCGCCGCTGCGGCGAGGCAGGTGGCGACGAACACCGCGCCATGGTCCATGCCCGCCTGCTCGAGGATCACCGGGTTGACGAAGATGATGTAGGCCATGGTGAGAAACGTGGCGAGGCCGGCGCGCAGCTCCTGAGGCACGCTGGTGCCTTGCGCGCTTAGGCCGAAATAGCGGTCCAGCGCGCCTTTCGGCTCTTGCGGTTCGGATGTGGATGTTTCGGTCACTCTCTTCCCCCTCGATCTACCAGTGATTAGCGGATTCTCGCCCTGGCAGGAATGACAAGGGTCGCCAGGAAGGGTATCCACGCCTTTGAAGGGTGAAAGGAGCAGGCATGGCGATCTACGAGCTTGATGGACAGGCCCCGGAGTTCCCGGCGGATGGTCTTTACTGGGTGGCGGAGACCGCCATCGTGGTCGGGAAGGTGCGGCTCCATTCGGATGTCAGCATCTGGTATGGCACCGTCATGCGCGGCGACAATGAATGGATCGATATCGGCGCCCGCTCGCAAATCCAGGACAACGCTACGCTGCACACGGACCCCGGCTTTCCGCTGACCGTCGGGCAGTCCTGCGTTATCGGCCACAATGTCATTCTGCATGGCTGCACCATCGGCGACAACACGCTGATCGGCATGGGCACCACGATCCTAAACGGCGCCAAGATTGGGTCCAATTGCCTGGTGGGGGCCAATGCGCTCATCACCGAAGGCAAGGAATTCCCGGACAACGCCGTGATCCTCGGCGCACCGGCCAAGGCCGTGCGCGAGGTGGACGACAAGGCCCGCGCCATGATCGCCCGGGGCGCCGATGTCTATGTGAAACGCTGGAAACAATACGCGGCAGGCTTGAAGCGCATTGCGTGAGTCATATTGTCATTGCCGGGCTCGACGCATGACACTGTAAGTTCTACTCGCGCGTACCAACCACCAGGCTCACCTGCTGCAAGACATGGGCACTTGGCAATTTTTCATCGATCGCGGCGGCACGTTCACCGACGTCGTGGCGCGCGCGCCTGACGGCCGGCTCCACACGACCAAGCTGCTGTCGGAGAATCCGGAGAACTACGAGGACGCGGCCATTGCCGGCATCGCCGACCTGATCGGCATGCCGCGGCGCAAGCGCCTGCCGCCGGAACAGATCGGCAGCGTGCGCATGGGCACGACCGTGGCCACCAATGCGCTTCTGGAGCGCAAGGGCGATCCCCTGCTCCTGATCGTCAGCCGCGGCTTCCGCGATGCGCTGGAGATCGGCTACCAAGCCCGGCCCAAGATCTTCGCGCGCAAAATCGAAAAACCCTCAATGCTCTACACACGCGTGGCCGAGGTGCCGGAGCGCGTGCGCGCCGACGGCACGGTGGAAGTGCCGCTCGACCTTGATGCCACCGGTGCTGTGCTGGAAGCCGCGCGCAAAGACGGCATCGACGCCGTGGCCATCGTCTTCATGCATGCTTACGCCTATCCCGAGCACGAGCACGAAGCGGCGCGGCTGGCTCAAGAACTTGGCTTCGCGCAGATCTCCGCGAGCCACGAGGTCAGCCCGCTGGTGAAATTTGTCGGCCGTGGCGATACCGCCGTGGTGGATGCGTATCTCTCACCGCTGCTGCGCCGCTATGTCGATCGTGTGGCCGGCGCGTTGTCCGCCGACCGCTCTGGCCGACTGGAAAACAAAGGCCCGCGACTCTTATTTATGCAGTCCTCGGGCGGGCTGACCTCGGCCAATCTGTTCCGGGGCAAGGACGCGATCCTGTCCGGCCCCGCGGGCGGCGTCGTGGGCGCGGTGGAGACGGCGCACGCGGCCGGCTTCGGCAAGGTGATCGGCTTCGACATGGGCGGCACCTCCACCGACGTGTGCCACTATGACGGGACTTACGAGCGCACGTTCGAGAGCGTGGTGGCCGGGGCCCGCGTGCGCGCGCCGATGATGCTCATACATACAGTGGCGGCGGGCGGCGGCTCGATCCTGCATTACCACGAGGCGCGGTTCCGGGTGGGGCCGGACTCGGCGGGCGCCGACCCGGGGCCGCTGGCCTATCGCCGCGGCGGCCCGCTCACGGTCACCGACGCGAATGTCATGACCGGAAAGCTCCAGCCCGATTTCTTCCCGCATATCTTCGGGCCCGACCAGGACCAGACGCTCGACCGTCCGGCGGTGGCACGCGCGTTCAAGGCGCTGGCCCGGAAGCTCGGCGATGGGCGCGACCCCGAGGAGATCGCCGACGGCTTCATCAAGATCGCCGTTCAGAACATGGCCAACGCCATCAAGACCATCTCCGTGCAGCGCGGCTACGACGTCGGCGCTTATGTGATGAATTCGTTCGGTGGCGCGGGCGGGCAGCATGCCTGCCTGGTGGCCGACGCGCTCGGTATCAAGTCCGTGCTGCTGCATCCGCTGTCCGGCGTGCTGTCGGCCTACGGCATGGGGCTTGCGAGTTTGCGCGCCACACGTACCCAGGCCGTGCTCACGCGCTTCGACGATGGCGGTCTTCTGGCGCTTGCAGAGATCCGCGCGCCGTTGACAGACGAGGCGCGCGCGGAACTGGTGCACCAAGGGATCGAGGCGGACGCCGTGAAGGTCACGGCGCAGGCGCATCTTCGCTATGAAGGCACGGACAGTTCGCTGCCGGTCCCCGTCGGCTCATTGCGCGGCATGCGCGCCCTGTTCGAAATGGCCCATCAGCAACGCTTCGGCTTCATCAGTCCGGAGAAGGACATCGAGATCGAGGCGGTGGAAGTCGAGGCCGTGGGCGGCGGCGCGCTGATCGAGGAGCGCGACGTCGCGGCGGCGGACGCTGGGCCGGCGCCTGAGCCGCACACGCATGCCGACGTCTTCACGCATGGCAAGTGGCACGACGTTCCCGTCTATCTGCGCGCCGATCTTGCGCCGGGCATACAGATTGAAGGGCCCGCGCTCATTATCGAGGACCACCAAACGGTGATGATCGAGCCCGCGTGGCAAGGTGCGGTCACCGCCAAGGACCATCTCCTGCTCACCCGCGCCGCCAAGAAGAAGGCGGAAGAGAAGGTAGGCAAGAAAGCCGACCCCGTGATGCTGGAGGTGTTCAACAATCTGTTCGTGTCGGTGGCGGAGCAGATGGGCTACGCGCTGCAAAACACAGCGCGCTCGGTCAACATCAAGGAGCGGCTCGACTTCTCTTGCGCCATTTTCGACGGACGCGGGCACCTCATCGCCAATGCGCCGCATATCCCCGTGCATCTCGGCTCCATGGACCGCAGCGTCGAGACGATATTGCGCGAAGTGGGCGACTCCTTGAAGCCAGGCGACGTGTGGATGCTGAACGCGCCTTATAACGGCGGCACGCATCTCCCCGACATCACCGTGGTCACGCCGGTGTTCGCCGAGAGCCGCCCCGACCTGTTGTTCTTCGTCGCCGCGCGCGGCCATCACGCCGACATCGGCGGCATCGCGCCAGGGTCAATGAGCCCCAAGGCGAAATCCATCGAAGAGGAAGGCGTCTATATCGACCCCTTCAAGCTCGTGGAAAAAGGCCGCTTCCGTGAAGCTCACGTGCGCGCGCTGCTGACGGCGGCGCCCTACCCGGTGCGAAACCTTGCGCAGAACATCGCCGATTTGACAGCGCAAGTCGCCGCCAACGAGAAAGGCGTGATCGAGCTGCGCAAGATGGTGCGCCATTACGGGTTGGCGACGGTGAAGGCCTATATGGGCCATGTGCAGGACAACGCGGCGGAGGCCGTGCGCGCCGTCATCGGCAAGCTCAAGAGCTCCCGCTTCGAGGTCGAAACGGACCAAGGCTGTGTGATCAAGGTCACCATCACCATCGACAGACAAGCCAAGAAGGCCGTCGTCGATTTCACCGGCACGAGCCCGCAGACCACGACGACCTTCAACGCACCGGAGCCGATCACGCGCGCCTGCGTGCTCTACGTGTTCCGCACGCTGGTGGACGAAGACATTCCGCTGAACGCCGGCTGCCTGCGCCACATCAGAATCGTGGTGCCCAAGGGCTCGCTGCTCAAGCCGAAGTATCCGGCGCCGGTCGCAGGGGGAAATGTCGAGACCAGCCAGACCATCGTGAACTGCCTCTATGGCGCGCTCGGGGTACTGGGCTCCGCCCAAGGCACAATGAACAATCTCACCTTCGGCAATGCGCAGTTCCAGTACTACGAGACGATCTGTTCGGGCGCGCCGGCCGGTCCCGGCTTCGACGGGGTGCCCGCAGTGCAGACGCACATGACCAATTCGCGGCTTACCGATCCGGAAGTGCTGGAACTCCGTTATCCTGTGTTGCTGGAGCGCTTCGAGATCACCCGCGGCTCCGGGGGCAAAGGCGAATGGCACGCAGGCGACGGGACATTGCGCGTTCTTCGTTTCCTGGAAGAGATGGATTGCGCGATCCTGTCAGGCTGCCGCAAGGTGCGCCCCTTCGGCGCGAAAGGCGGAGAGCCCGGCGAGACCGGAGAGAACTGGGTGCGGCGGCGCAGCGGCCATCTCGAGCGCTTGAAGGGCGCTGACCAGACGGTGATCGCGGCCGGCGAGGCGATCGTCATCAAGACGCCGACCGGCGGGGGCTATGGGAAAACGAGTGCCGCGAAGAAGAAGGCCGTGAGAAAGTCGCGCAAATGAGCCGTGGCCAAGGAGGCCCGTCATGACGCAGACGGGCAGGATTCTCATCTCCGGCGCCGGCATCGCCGGGCTCACGCTCGCGGTGCTGTTGAAAGAGCAAGGCCACGACCCGCTCGTGGTCGAATGCGACGATGCGCTTCCCACCGAAGGTTACATGATGGACTTCTTCGGCACTGGCTGGGACGTGGCCGAACGCATGGGACTGACCGACGCCCTTCGAGCCCTGCGCTACCCCATCGATGCGTTGCAATTCGTGGACGCACGAGGCGAGGCCTACGCCTCCGTCCCGATCTCGCGCGTGTCACGCGCGCTCGGCGGCAAATATGTCTATCTGCGCCGGCCGGACCTCGTGCGCATTCTCCACGAACGCGCGCAGGGCCTGGATGTCGAGATCAAATTCAGCTCGGAGATTACCCAGATCGGGGAGACGGCCGACGCCGTCCACATCACGTTCGATGACGGCAGCGAGGACGACTTCGCGCTCGTGTTCGGCGCGGACGGCGTGCATTCCCAAGTACGTCATCTGGTGTTCGGCGACGAACGCCAGTTCGCCCGGTTCCTCGGCGCCTATGTGGCGGCGTTCCATCTCACCGAGCATTCATTTCTCGTCGGCCGGGCGATGAAGCTCCATGAGGATGTGGACCGCGTGGCGGCGTATTACCCGCTGGACGACAAGCGTCTCGATGCCACCTATGTGTTCCGGCACGACGAGACCTATGTGCCGCCCGAGGAACGGCTCGCCCTCGTGCGCAAGGCCTATGAGGGCTCAGGCTGGATCGGCGAGCCGATGCTCGAAGCTTATCACGGCACGGAACCGATCTTCTTCGATACGCTCACCCAGATCGCCATGCCCCGCTGGTCACGGGGCCGCGTGGCGCTGCTCGGCGATGCCTGCGGTTGCCTGACCCTGCTGGCAGGTCAAGGCTCGCATATGGCGATGGCCGGGGCGTATGTGATCGCACAGGAGCTAGAACGCTACGATCGCGACCACAGAGCCGCGTTCGCCGCCTATGAAGCGGAGCTCAAGCCGGCGGTCGCCGCGCGCCAGGAGGACGCCGCGACCTTCGCGAAGGTCTTTATTCCATCGGCGCATTCGCGGCCCTGGCTGCGCCGTCTCGCCACCAAGATCATCTTCAGTCCGCTGGTGCTGCCGTTCGTGTTCAAGACATTCGGCGCGACAAGCGTGCTGAAGAATTACCGTTGAGCCGCGCTTAGAAGCTCACCTTGGCCTTCTCGGAATTGAACACCAGGACCGACCTGTCAGGTTCGATGGCGCCCGACGTCGTATAGGAGTGCGGCACGAATTGAATGGTGGCGCGGCAGGACTCGTCTTGCGTGGCGCCGCAGTCACCCAGTGTCTTCTTCGCCGTCTCGGGCTCGATCTCGTCGGTATCGACATAGATGCCGTCCTCGGTGACGCACTCATAGCCCAGCACATCTCCGGAGCGTCCGCCCTTCACGCAGAAGCCCACCAACTCAATCTCCTGACCGAGATAGTCCTGGGGGTTCTTGGCAAGGTCCTCCAGGTCGGTGGGTCCGGCCATGGCGGCGGCCGGCGCGGCGAAGACAAATCCGGCAATCAACAAAGCGGCGAGTTGTCCGTTTACGCGATGCATTGTGTCCAACCTCAGGTTTTTCGGGTTTCTCCATCCGCCAGGGGGCGGTTTCGGCCGCATCCTACAAGCGCGCACGCGGAAGAAAAGCCTGTCGTTGGCACAAAGATTAAGGGGAACAACGATTAAGGGCGCGGGATGAGATCCCGCGCCCTCTCAGCGTGTTCGGCTCGCTTCGCAGGGTGAGCCTATTTTAGCGTTCAGCACCTAGATTGCCGTCGGCGTCTGGCCGTGACCGCGTTCGGACATGAACTGGTCGAACTCAGCCTTGTCCTTCGCGTGACGCAAGCGCTTGAGGAAGGACTGGAACTCGGTCGCCTCCTCCTCCAGCCGCTTCAGGGTCGCTTCGCGATACTCATCGAAAGCGTGATTGCCGGTCGAGCCACCCGGACCAAAGCCGCCGCCAAATCGCCGCGCTTCGGAGGTGAAGTACTCGCGCCATGCCGTCTTGTTATGTCCACATCCCATGCGTCCGCTCCAGATCAGATAGGCCAAAACGCCAAGGCCAATGGGCCACCAAACAATGAAGCCGAGGATCGTCGCCCCGATCCAAGCCGGCTTTCCGTAGTCGTCCAAGGTCGCAACCAGTTGCATCAGGATCCTTCCTTCGGCTTCGGTGTAAATGTTATTCACATTTACATAGATGTGGCCCCTTGGCAAGGCGGTCAAGGGTATGCCTCAAAATATGGTGTGTGCAGGCGGACTTGCGTAGGGGCGCCAAAGAAAATTTAACCCCGAGAGTCGAGACTGGACCGTCAATTCGCTGAAAATTGTAAGCTTCGTCAGGGTTTAGAGGGATTCAATGCGTTCTGGGTGTGCTCATCTCCTGAGGTTGTGGCTTATCGCCACCATCACCGCCGCCATCGCCGTGGGGATCGCCGGCGGCGGGGCCGCGCTGGCCCGCTCGCTCAAGGACGTCAAGCCGCATAAGGGCGTGGTCCGCGCCCACACCATGCCGATCCAAGGCATCGACGTCTCGTATTGGCAAGGCGATATCAACTGGCGGAAGGTCCGCGAGGCCGGCATCCAGTTTGCCTACATCAAGGCCACCGAGGGCGGCGACCATCTCGATCCGAAATTCCGGCAGAACTGGCATGCAGCCAAGCGCGCCGGCGTGGCGCGCGGCGCCTACCACTTTATCTACTGGTGCCGCTACGCCAGCGAGCAGGCAGAGTGGTTCGTACGTAACGTGCCGCGCGACCCCGATGCATTGCCGCCGGTGCTCGATCTGGAGTGGCATACCCATTCCAAGACCTGCCCACAGAAGATCTCACCCGAACTCGCGCTAAAGAAGATCAAGATCATCCTGGACGCCATGGAACGGCACACGGGCAAGCGGCCGATCATCTACACCGATCCCGCGTTTCACAGCGACGTGCTGCGCGGCGAGTTCAAGAGTCATCAATTCTGGCTGCGCTCCGTCGCGGCGGAGCCGGCCAAGATCTATCCCGGCCGGAGTTGGGCCTTCTGGCAGTTCACAACCACGGGCAGCGTGCCGGGGGTGAGCGGCAAGGTCGACCGCAATATCTACAACGGCTCGCGCAGCGACTGGGACCGCGTGCTCAAATGGCTCGAGGCAAGTAGCCGCTAGCGACTGGACCGCTACTTTGGCGCCGTCCCCTCACCCTTATCGTCGGGCAGAACCCCGAGTCCTTTCAGATAGATGAGGAGCCCGCTTTCAAGCACCTCCTCAGGCGTCATCGGCACTTTGCGCGCCGCCCGCCCTTCCTGGGCGAAAAGTGAGGCAACCCCGTGGGCCATGGTCCAGATGTGCAGGCTGACCAGCTTGACCGGTGGCCGCTTCTCCTCCGGAAGCTGACGGCACAGAGCAGCCGCCGCGCGCTGCAAGACATCGAAGGCGCGCTGGGCTTCGGGCGTGCTCTCGCCTTCCGTGCCTGGCGCCAGACTTGCCTCGAACATGACCGTGTAGCTCGCCGGCTCCTCGCGGGCGAAGGCGAGATAGGCGCGGCCGAGATTTTCGATGGCCGACAGCGGCGTCGGCACGCCATTGTTCCAGGCCGCATCGAGCTGGGCGGCGAAGCGCTCGAAGCCGTGGCGGGCGACCTCGGCGAGAAGCGCGTCGCGGTCGCGGAAATGGCGATAGGGCGCGGCGGGGCTGACGCCGGCTAGGCGCGCGGCCTCGGTCAGGCTAAAGCCGAAGGCGCCATGCTCCTCGATGAGCTTGCGCGCGGCCTCCAGCAGCACCTCTTTGAGGTTGCCGTGATGATAGGAGCCTGGGCGCCGCCAGCCGCGGCCTGAGTGATTCATGTAAAAGGCTTTTACATGAACGCTGTGGCTGTCGCCAGCAGCGGTTAAGCTCAACGCAGACTCAGCCCAGGAAATCGGTGGACGGTGGTCGGCCGGTCCGGCACATACGAATTACCATGTTAGCAGCCAAGACAGAGCCAGGCATAAGGTCGTTTCTTGCCGCCGAGGCGCCCGCGGTGGCCGGCGTTGTCACGGCCCTCATCTTCTTCACCGTCGGCGACACGTTGCTTTCCGATCTCGAGAGCCACGCGCTCACCGTGCTCCTGTTTTTCTGGCTGTTCGGGGTGTTGATGTGGGGCTCGTTCGGTGTTGTGCGTCACGCCGATGCGGTCGCCGAGAGGCTGGGTGAGCCGTACGGCACGCTCGTGCTCACGTTTTCAGTGATCGTCATCGAGGTGGCCCTGCTCGCGGCGATCATGCTGCATGGGCAAAACAATCCGACGCTGGCGCGCGACGTGATGTTTGCCACGTTGATGATCGTGCTGAACGGCATGGTGGGCACGGCTCTGCTCATCGGTGCGCTGCGCTACTGGGAGCAGGAGTGCAACCTTACCGGCGCGCGATCCTTCCTCGTGGTCATGTCGGCTCTTTCAATCGTGGCGCTGGTTCTGCCGAAATACACCGAGACGACGCCAAGCCCCGTCGAGGCCCCCGGCAAGGCGCTGTTGTTTATCGCCATCACCCTCCTGTTCTACGGCGTCTTTATTTTCATCCAGACGATGCGGCACGGCGCGTTCTTCGCCGAGCCGGAAACGCGCCCCGACGAGCCAGCCCAACCAGCGCCGGAACATGGTGCGGATACGACCCGCTCACTCGCCTATCACGTCGTGATGCTCTTGCTGACACTGATCCCCGTGGTGGCTCTGTCGGAGTATCTGGCGGTGATCGTCGATTTCGGCATCGAGGATCTCGGCCTGCCGGAACCCTTGGGCGGGTTGCTGATCGCGGTTCTGGTTCTTGCCCCGGAAGGGCTCACCGCTTTCCACGCCGCGCTCGCCAATCAACTTCAACGCGCGGTCAATGTCTGTTTGGGCTCGGCGCTGTCCACCATCGGTCTGACCATTCCTGCGGTGTTGATTATCGGGCTTCTCACCAACAGACATGTCCATCTCGGCCTCTCGGATGTCGAGACCGTGCTCCTGGTCGTGACGCTGTTCGTGAGCGGGCTGACCTTTGCCGGCGGCCGCACCAACGTGCTCCAGGGGGCGGTCCACCTTCTCTTGTTCTTCGTCTACGTGGCCTTGCTCTTCAGCCCTTAACCGTTCTCAGCCCTTAACCCTCCTGATCAATGTGTCGATGCCGTGCGCGCAAGATAACGGTCACGGCTGCGTCTTGGCATTCCTGCTATTCCCTTTTTGCAATGTTTTTGGCTACACTCCGGCCAAAATTACCAAGGGAGTGTCTAGGAATGCAGCGTCGTGGCATTGGACTTGCCGACCTTCTGCCTGTTCGGCTGATCGGCGGCTTGGCCGCGATCCTTGCCGCCGGGCAGGTTTCCGTGGCCGTTGCCCAAGACGGCGAGAAGCCGGGCCCGTGCACCGACGACGCCATGATCGTCTTCGATGCCTCGGGCTCCATGTCCGGCAATCAAACGCTCGGCATCCCGAACTCGCGGCCGCGTATCGACGAAGTGCGCTCCGCCCTCCGCCAGGTGCTGCCCAGCGCCACGCGATTCCGCCGCGTGGGTCTCGTCACCTACGGGCCCGGCCCCTATAATCAGTGCAACGTCCAGCTCGACATGAAGCCGATGGCCAATGCGGCCAAGCCAATCATGCGGGCAGTGAACTCCCTGGTTCCAGCCGGGAAGACCCCGCTGACTCAGGCCATTGAGGAGGCCGCCGAGGCGCTGGACTTCCGCAACAAGCCCGGCGTGGTCGTGGTGGTGACCGACGGCGAGGAGACCTGCGGGCGGTCGCCGTGCGATCTCGCCAAGAAACTCCACGACGAGGCCGCTCAGCTCACCGTCCACGTCATCGGTTTTCGCTATAGCGGCTTCTCCTGGACCGGCAGCGGCAACAGCGTCATGGACCTCATGTGCATCGCCGATCAGAACAACGGCCTCTACATCAAAGCCAATGACGAGGGCGAGTTGGCCGACGCGCTGGAAAAGACGCTCGATTGCCCCATGGTGTCCCAGGCGCCCCCGAACCCGATCCGCTGATCGAGCACGCACTCCCGGTTTGAGGGGGTTTGTCGGTCGACGGTCGAGCCGAGGCCTTTTGTGCCCGAAAATTTCCACAGGCTATCCAAGCCGAGCGCCCTCGATTATGGCCGCTGGAGCCTGGGCACTCCCCCCGAACCAACCGCCTTTGAGGGCCGAAATAGGCGGTCCCGCAAAAAAAATTGTCATGGGCGTGGACCCAAAACCCACGCCAGACGTTGTTTGGCTCAGCTCGCAACGCATCTTTCATTGTGCGCTGCAGCAACAAAACGACTTGGCACGCGCTGGGGAGCCGGTAGAATCGTCCGGTTGCGGAACGGGCACCCCTCCGATCGGAAAGGAGAGCTTCCGATGGAACTCACAGCCAAATTGACCGTGGTCACGGCCATCGTATCGTTCAGCTTCCTCGCCGCCGTCATCCTGGGGATGATCTAGGCGAGGCTTTGGCCTCATCGGGCCACCACCGACATTTCAGCACTCATGAGGCACCACCGGCGGATCCAACCGCCTGGGGGCCTCACCGCTGGGACCCAGCGGATCAGGCCGCCGCGTTTGCCAGGCGCTTGGGGTCGTAGTTGAGGATCGGCGCGAGCCAGCGCTCAGCGTCCTCGACCGACCAGCCTTTGCGCGCGGCATAGTCCTCCACCTGATCGCGGCCGATCTTGCCGACGCCGAAATAGCGGCTCTCAGGGTGCGAAAAGTAGAAGCCCGAGACGGCGGCGGCCGGCCACATGGCGTAGCTCTCGGTGAGCTTCACGCCGATCTCCTTCTCCACCTCGAGCAAGTCGAACAGGGTGCCCTTCTCGGTGTGGTCCGGTTGGGCCGGATACCCGGGCGCGGGTCTGATGCCTGCATAATCCTCGGCGATGAGCGCTTCATTCGAGAGCGTCTCATCGGGCGCATAGCCCCAAAGCTCGCGGCGCACCTTGGCGTGTAGCGCCTCGGCGAAGGCTTCCGCCAGCCGGTCGGCGAGCGATTTGACCAGGATCTTCGAATAGTCGTCATTGGCGCGCTCGAAGCGCCGCGCAACGTCGTCCTCGCCGATGCCGGCGGTGACGGCGAAGCCGCCGATATAGTCCGCGACGCCTGTCTCTTTCGGCGCGATGAAGTCGGCAAGCGCGATATTCGCCCGGCCGCTGTCGCGGGCCATTTGCTGGCGCAGCGTGTGCAGCGTGGCGAAGGGCGCCTTGCGGCTCTCGTCGGCATAGAGCTCGATATCGTCGCCCACACTATTGGCGGGCCAGAAGCCGAGCACGGCCTCCGCGGTGAGCCATTTCTCGTCGATGATCTGCTTCAGCATGGCTTGGGCGTCCTCGAACAGAGGACGGGCGGCCTCACCGTATTTGTCGTCTTCCAGAATGCGCGGGTATTGGCCTTTCAGCTCCCAGGCCTGGAAGAACGGCGTCCAGTCGATGTAGCGGGCAAGATCGGCAAGGTCGTAGCTCTTCAGCGTGCGCGTGCCGAGGAAGGTCGGCTTGGGCGGCGTATATCCCGCCCAGTCGAGCTTCAGCGCATTGCCGCGGGCCTGGGCCAGCGGCGCCCTGGTCTTCTCTTCCTGGCCGCGCGCATAGGACTCGGCCATGCGCTCGTATTCCTCGCGCACCTTGGCGATCTCCTTCGGCCGCCCCTCCTTCGACATCAACCCCGAGACCACGCCCACGGCGCGGCTGGCATCGGTCACATAGATCGCCTGGCTGCGTTGATAGTTCGGGCTGATCTTCACCGCGGTGTGCACGCGGCTCGTGGTGGCGCCGCCGATGAGCAGCGGCAGGTCGAAGCCCTCCCGCTCCATCTCCGCCGCCACATGGCACATCTCGTCGAGTGAAGGCGTGATGAGGCCGGACAGGCCGATGATGTCGATATTCTTCTCACGCGCCGCGTCGAGGATCGTCTGTGAGTGCACCATGACACCGAGATCGGTGACCTCGTAATTGTTGCACTGGAGCACGACGCCGACGATGTTCTTGCCGATGTCATGCACGTCGCCCTTGACGGTGGCGAGCAGAACCCGGCCGGCGGGCTCCCCTTGGGCGAGCCCCTGCTCCTCCTTCTCCTTCTCCATGTAGGGCATGAGGTAGGCGACGGCCTGTTTCATCACGCGCGCCGACTTGACCACTTGCGGCAAGAACATCTTACCGGCGCCGAACAGATCGCCGACGACGCCCATGCCGGCCATTAGCGGCCCTTCGATGACATGCAGCGGACGCTCTGCTTTCGCGCGCGCCTCCTCCGTGTCTTCCTCGATGAAATTGGCGATGCCGTGCACCAGCGAATGGGTCAGGCGCTCCTCGACCGGCTTTTCGCGCCAGGACAGATCCGCCTCTTTTCTCTGCGAGGCGCCGGCCTTGTAGCGCTCGGCCGCCTCCAGCAGGCGGTCGGTGGCGTCGTCGCGCCGATTGAGGATCACATCCTCGACGAGCTCGCGCAGTTCCGGTTTGATGTCGTCATAGAGCGCGAGCTGACCGGCATTGACGATGCCCATGTCCATGCCCGCCTGGATGGCGTGATAGAGGAACACCGAGTGCATCGCCTCGCGCACCTGCTCGTTGCCGCGGAAGGCAAACGAGAGGTTCGACACGCCGCCCGACACATGCACGTAAGGCAGCTCTTCCTTGATGCGGCGGGTCGCCTCGATAAAGGCGAGGCCATAATCGTTATGCTCTTCGATGCCGGTCGCGACGGCGAAGATGTTCGGATCGAAGATGATGTCCTCGGGCGGAAACCCGACGGTCTCGGTGAGCAGCTTGTACGCCCGCTTACAGATCTCAAACTTGCGGTCGGCGGTGTCGGCCTGGCCCTCTTCGTCGAAAGCCATGACCACCACGGCGGCGCCATAGCGCAGGACTTTGCGCGCATGCTCAAGGAACGGCTCCTCGCCCTCCTTCAAGCTGATGGAGTTCACCACCGACTTGCCTTGCACGCATTTGAGGCCCGTCTCGATGACCGACCATTTCGATGAGTCGATCATGATCGGCACGCGCGAGATGTCGGGCTCGGCGGCAATTAAGTTCAACAAAGTCCCCATGGCCTTCTCGGAGTCCAGCATGCCCTCGTCCATGTTGACGTCGAGCATATTGGCGCCGCTCTCCACCTGCTGGCGGGCGACTTCAAGCGCCGTGGCGTAGTCGTTGGCCTCGATAAGTTTACGGAAGCGCGCGGATCCGGTGACGTTGGTCCGCTCGCCCACCATGACGAAGTTCTGGGCAGCATTGGTCACTTGAAATCACCCATGGACGAAAGGTTCGAGGCCGGAGAGTCGGAGCGCATGCTCGACCTCCGGCACTTTGCGTGGCTTGTACTTGGCCACCGCATCGGCGATGGCGCGGATATGGTCGGGAGTGGTGCCGCAGCAGCCGCCGACAATATTGATCAGCCGGTTCTTGGCCCAGTCCTCCAGGAGCACGGCCATCTGCTCCGGTGTCTCGTCATACTCGCCCATCTCGTTGGGGAGCCCGGCATTGGGATAGACGCTGACATAGGTGTCGGCGACATGGGCCATCTCATCGACCGACGGCCTGAGCTGCTCGGCGCCGAAGGAGCAATTGAGACCGATGGAGAACGGCTTTAGGTGCTTCATGGAGTACCAGAAGGCTTCCGGCGTCTGGCCTGAGAGGTTGCGGCCCGACAGATCGGTGATGGTGCCGGAGATCATGATTGGCAGCTCGGCGCCCATTTCGTCGAAGACTTGCTCGACGGCAAAGCCGGCCGCCTTGGCGTTCAGCGTGTCGAATACGGTCTCGATCAGGATCGTGTCGACGCCGCCCTCGATCAGCCCGCGTGTTTGGGTGGCGTAGGCCTCGACCAGCTCATCGAAGCTGACATTGCGGAAACCTGGATTGTTCACGTCCGGCGAGATGGACGCCGTGCGGTTGGTGGGGCCGATGGCGCCGGCGACGAAGCGCGGCTTGTCCGGCGTCTTCGCCGTCCATGCATCGGCCGCCTCGCGGGCGAGCTTGGCCGCGGCGACATTCATCTCGAAGCTGATCTCCTCCAGCCCGTAATCGGCCTGGCTGATGGCTTGCGCATTGAAGGTGTTGGTCTCGAGCATGTCGGCGCCGGCCTCCAGGTACTTGTCGTGGATTTCCTGAATGATGTCGGGCTGGCTCAGCACCAGTAGGTCGTTATTGCCCTTCAGGTCGCGCGGATGGTCCTTGAACCGCTCGCCGCGATAGGCAGCCTCGTCCAGCTTGTAGCCTTGGATGGCCGTGCCCATGGCGCCGTCCAGAATGAGGATGCGCGCTTTGGCTTCGCGCTTCAGCGCTTCGATACGCTCTTCACGGGTCATGATGCAGTCTCCGCCTTCACCTCGGTGAAGGCCTTGGCCGGACGCAAGCCCAGCAGATGACAAATGGCGTAGACGAGATCCGCGCGGTTCAGGGTGTAGAAGTGGAACTCGGTGATGCCTTGATCGACTAGGCCCAGCACCTGCTCGGCGGCGACGGCCGCGGCCACCAGGTGACGCGTCTCCTGCTCCTCGTCGAGCCCTTCAAATCTACGGCCAATCCAGTCAGGCATCGTGGCGCCGGAGCGCACGGCAAAGTTCGACACCTGCTTGAAGTTATGGATGGGGATCAGCCCCGGCACGATGGGAATGTCGATGCCGGCGGCGCGGACGCGGTCGAGATAGCGGAAATAGACCTCGTTATCGAAGAAGAACTGGGTGATGGCGCCGGTGGCGCCTGCGTCGATCTTAGCCTTCAGCATGTCGATGTCGGCCTCGACGGAGGGCGACTCCGGATGCTTTTCCGGATAGCAGCCCACCGAAATCTCGAACGGAGCGATTTTCTTGATACCGGCGGTCAGGTCGGCGGCGTTCACGTAGCCGCCAGGCGTCGGCTCGTAACGCTCGCCGACGCCACCGGGCGGATCGCCGCGCAACGACACGATATGGCGCACGCCGAGGTCCCAATAGTCGCGGATGACCTCGTCGATCTGTTCCTTGGTGGCGCACACGCAAGTGAGATGCGCGGCCGGCTTCAGCGTGGTCTCGCGCAACATGCGCGCCACGGTGGCGTGGGTGCGCTCTCGCGTCGAGCCGCCAGCGCCATAGGTCACCGAAACATATTTCGGGCGCAACGGCTCGAGCCTGCGGATGGAGCGCCACAGCGTCTCTTCCATCGCCGCGGTCTTCGGCGGGAAGAACTCGAACGAGACGTCGATGTCGCCGCGGCCGAGAAATCGGCGCTTAGGCGGTTCTTGAGATGCAAGCATCACGCGGCGACCTCCACTTTGGGACTCTGTTTTGTTTTCTTTCCGGCTGTCACCGGCTTCAGGCCCAGCCACAACGAGACTGTGAGCTTGCCTTCGGCCGGACCAGGGCTCAGTTCGCGAAAGCGCTCCAGCTTCAGGCCGGTGCTTTCCAGCATGCGCCCGAGCTGATCGCGGGCAAAGCCGAGACGCCGGTGCGCCGACTGCTCGCGCAGGAACTCAAGCTCATGGGGCGCGAAGTCGACCACGAGCAGTTGCCCGCCCGGCCTGAGCACGCGGGCCGCCTCTGCCAGAGCCGCGGCCGGATCGTCAAGGAAGTGCAGCACCTGATGCAGCACGATCGCATCGGCGGTCTCGTCCGGCAACGGCACGTTATAGAGATCGCCGTGGCGCACTTGCGCATGCGAAAGCCCGGCGCGCTCCAGCTTCATGCGCGCATAGGCCAGCATGTCGTGATTGAGGTCGAAGCCGAGCGCCTTGGCCGCGCGCGGGCCGAACAGTTCGAGGATACGCCCGGTCCCGGTGCCCAGATCGACGAAGAGATCGAAAGGTCCGTTGCCCAGCGCCTCGTCCATGGCAGCTTCGACCTGGCTCTCGGCCACATGGAGGGCGCGGATGCGGTCCCACTCGGCGGCGTGGACCTTGAAATAGCCTTGCGCGGCCTCGGCGCGGGCTTTCTGCACGGCCTCGGCGCGGGCATGGTCGCGGGCGAGCGTCAAATCGGTCGGGTCGAGGCTTTCGACGATGGCGCGGGCGAGCACGCCCTCGGGCCCGCTATCAGCCATCCGGAAGAACACCCAGGAGCCCTCGCGGAAGCGGGTAATAAGGCCGGCTTCTGCCATCAATTTGAGGTGCCGGCTGATGCGCGGCTGGCTCTGGGCCAGGATCTGGGTCAGGTCCTTGACGTTCAGTTCAGCGGAAGCCAGCAGCGCCAGGATACGCAGGCGCGTGGCCTCGCCTGCCCCGCGCAGCGCGGCAAGAGCATGAGCGCTGGACAGGCCCGGAAAGGCGGCGTGGGCTTCGGTATCACCTGACATAAAGATATGTTTATATCTTCTCGCAAGGTGGTGCAAGGGCCTCAGAGGGGGACCGCAAGCCGTCCGATTTCAACGCATCTTGAGCTGACGCAGGGTTTGCCTGCGGCCGTTAGCTGCTAGGCTCGCGGCAATTCACCTCCTACCAGCCACGAGGAATACATGATCGCTGTGCGCACAAGCCCCACTCGTCTGCTCTTAATGCTCGGATTTTTCACGCTCGGATCTCTCGCCGCGTACGCGGAGGAGACGCCGGCGCAAGACGATCACCTAAAAGACGTCATCGCCGGCGACCACCGCTCGGAGAAGAACAAGGCGCGCGACGAATATCGCCATCCGTATGAGATGCTCACCTTCTTCGGGATCAAGCCGGACATGGCGGTGGTCGAGATCTACCCAGGCCGGGGCTGGTACTCTGAAATTCTTGCTCCCTATCTCAAGGGTAGCGGCACGTTCTATGCCGCCCAGCGCCCGAGCGATCCATCCTACGAACCGGGTCAGAGATCGCTCGAAGCCTTCGATCAGAAACTCAAGGACGCGCCGGAGCTTTACGGCGAAGTGAGACGGACGACGCTGACCAAAGAGGGCGACATCGCGCTTCCGGAATCGGCCGACCTCGTCGTCACCTTCCGCAATGTGCATAGCCTGATGGGAGCGGGCACCGAGCAGGCGGCTTTCGCCGCCATGTTCAAGGCGCTCAAGCCGGGCGGCGTGCTTGGCGTCGTGCAGCATCGCGGCGATCCCAAGGTGGAGCAGGATCCCAAAGGCGGCAAAGGCTACGTGAACGAAGACTACGTCATCGAAATTGCCGAGAAGGCGGGCTTTGAGCTCGCGGAAAAATCGGAGATCAACGGCAATTCGAAGGACACGAAGGACTATGCGAAAGGCGTGTGGACGCTGCCACCCTCGCTGCGTCTCGGTGACGAGGATCGCGAGAAATACATGGCGATCGGCGAGAGCGATCGCATGACGCTGAAATTCGTAAAGCCGGCAAGCTAGCGAGCGCATCCCGCCAGTCGCCGCAAGAGCCAGGTCGCCGGGTCCCCCAGCCTTGAGCCATGTCATAAGACCGTAAGATACGGCGCGGTAATGGTGGCGGTGGACGCCCCTCAGCAGCGAACACCTCAGCAGCGAACAGTGGCCCATGTCAGACGGAAGACGGCTTCATAGCGAAGCCAAAGAGTTCTTGGCGGAGGTCACGCAGCTTCGCGCCGGCGTGGCCGCGGGCGGCAAAGCCATTTTCCGCGACTGGCGCCCCCGGCTCGAACGGCGCCCCTTTGCCATGAGCGCGCTCAATCTCGCCCACTATCTTGCTTTCCGCGGCCGCGACCTCAGGCCCTTGCAGCGCCGGCTGATGGCGCTCGGTCTGTCGTCCTTGGGCCGGGCCGAAGGGCGCGTGCTCGCCACGCTGGACAGCGTCACGGTGGCTCTTGCCGCGCAAGCCGAGGTCACCCCGCCCATTCGCATGCCGCGCAACCGCCAATTCTTCCGCGGCGAGGCTCGCCTCAAACACAACACCGAGGTCCTATTCGGACCCGCGCCACAAAGCCGATGCGGCCGCATCCTGGTCACCCTCGATACCGCGGCGGCGGAAGACCCCGCGCTGATCCTTCGCCTCGCGGAGCACGGCGCCGATGCGGTGCGCATCAACTGCGCCCATGACGACGCAGCGCATTGGAGCAAGATGATCGCACATGTGCGCGCCGCCGAAGCAAAGCTTGGCCGGCGCATCCGCGTGCTTATGGACATCGCAGGCCCGAAGATCCGCACGCGCAAGGTGGTCACGCCGCCCGATCGCTCCGAGTTGCGGATCGGCGACGAACTCTTGCTGGTGCGCGATAAGAAGGCCCCCGGCATCGACGACGTGCCCTTCAGAACGCGCTGCACGCTGAAGAATGTCCTCGACCACGTGAAGGTCGGCGATCCGGTCTCCATCGACGACGGCAAGCTCAAAGGAACCATTGTACGCGAGACCGACGCGGGCCTCGTGGCGCGCATGGAGGACGGACGCCTCAAGGGCATGAAGTTGAAGCCCGAGAAGAGCATCAACTTCCCTGGCGTCGATCCCTGATCGCCAAGATCGAGACCCCGCGCGCGGTCCACAACCTGCCGGAGATCATCGTGCAGGGCGCCGCGCGCCAGCCTTTCGGCGTCATGATCGCCCGCGGCGATCTTGCCGTGGAGATGGGCTTCTTACGCGTCGCCGAGATGCAGGAAGAGATCCTGTGGATTTGCGAGGCGGCCCACGTCCCCGCCATCTGGGCGACGCAGGTGCTCGAGGATTTGGTGAAAACGGGATTGCCGTCGCGCGGCGAGATGACGGACGCCGCCATGGCCGCGCGCGCGGAATGCGTCATGCTCAACAAGGGCGAGAATATCATCGCCGGCGTCGATGCGCTGTGCCAGATCTTGTGCCGCATGGGCGAGCATCAGGTGAAGAAGACCCCGACGCTGCGGGCGCTGCATGCCTGGGCGGACTAGCCTCAGGCGCGGGCGAATTTCTTGTATTTGATGCGGCTCGGCACAATCGAGTCGTCACCGAGACGGCGCTTCTTGTCTTCCTCGTAGTCCTCGAAATTTCCTTCGAACCACTCCACGTGGCTGTCGCCCTCGAACGCTAGAATGTGGGTGGCGATGCGATCGAGGAAGAAGCGATCATGGCTGATGATGACGGCGCAGCCGGGGAAATCCTCGAGCGCCGCTTCCAGCGAGGACAGCGTCTCCACGTCCAGATCGTTGGTGGGCTCGTCGAGCAGGATCAGGTTCGCGCCGGTTTTCAGCATCTTGGCGAGATGGACGCGGTTGCGCTCGCCGCCCGAGAGCTGGCCGACCTTCTTCTGCTGATCGGAGCCCTTGAAGTTGAACCAGCCGACATAGGCGCGCGCCGGCACTTCGCGTTTGCCGAGCGTCACCACCTCGGCGCCTTCGGAGATCTCCTCATAGACGGACTTCTTCTCGTCGAGCGCGTCGCGGGACTGATCGACATAGCCGAGCTTGACCGTATCGCCGACACGAATGGCGCCGTCGTCTGGGGTCTCTTGGCCGACGATCATGCGGAACAGCGTGGTCTTGCCGGCGCCGTTGGGGCCGATAACGCCGACAATGCCGCCGGGCGGCAGCTTGAAGGACAGACCATCGATGAGGAGCTGTTCGCCGAAGCCCTTCTCCAGGCCGTCCGCCTCGATGACCACCTCGCCGAGCCGCGGGCCGGGCGGGATGGTGATCTGCGCCTTGCCGGACTTGTCGCGCGCGGCTTCCGCCACGAGGTCGTCATAGGCGCGGATGCGGGCCTTGGACTTTGCCTGGCGCGCTTTGGGGCTGGCCCGGATCCAGTCGAGCTCGCGGGTGATGGTGCGCTGCTTGGCCTCGTCCTGCTTGCCCTCGACCTCGGCCCGCTTCTGTCTCTGCTCGAGCCAGGACGAGTAGCTGCCCTTGTAGGGCACGCCTTGGCCGCGATCGAGTTCCAGCGTCCAGTCGGTGATGTTGTCGAGGAAGTAACGGTCATGGGTGACCATGACGATGGTGCCTGGATAGTCGCGCAGATGATGCTCGAGCCAGGCCACGCTTTCCGCGTCCAAATGGTTGGTCGGCTCGTCCAGCAGCAAGATGTCGGGCCTCGCGAGCAGCAGACGGCATAAGGCCACGCGGCGCTTCTCGCCGCCTGAGAGTTTCGATACGTCGGCATCGCCGGCCGGGCAACGCAGCGCGTCCATGGCCTGCTCGACTTGAGAATCGAGATCCCACAAATTCTGGGCGTCGATCTCATCCTGGAGCTGCGCCATCTCGTCTGCGGTCTCGTCGGAATAGTTCATGGCGAGTTCGTTATAGCGGTCGAGCTTGCCCTTCTTCCCGGCCACGCCCTCCATGACATTGCCCATGACGTCCTTGCTGTCATCGAGCTGTGGCTCCTGCGGCAGATAGCCGACGGTGACCCCTTCCGCCGCCCAGGCCTCGCCCACAAACTCCTTCTCGTCGCCCGCCATGATGCGCAGCAGCGTGGACTTGCCCGCGCCGTTGAGGCCGACCACGCCGATCTTGGCGCCAGGCAGGAAGGCGAGCGTCACGTCCTTCAGGACCTGCTTCCCGCCGGGATAGGTCTTGCTGAGCTTGGTCATGACGTAAACGTATTGCGGGGTGGCCATCAGTGGTCCCTTCAGGGAATCGAGAATGAGACGGAGAATTCAGCCCGGGCTTTTAGCCGTTCGGCGGCGCCAACTCAATGTAGGAAGCGCACTCGCGAATGCCCACCCTAACGTCGGCCTGTCTCGTCGGCGCGCTCGGCGAAGTCGTCCCGGCCCGTGGCCCGGCGCAAGAACAGAAGCATCCGCCGGGTCCGGGCGGCGGCATGGACGTGGCTCAACTTCAGCCCGAAAAGGCCTCCCATCATGTGCCGACGCAAAACGTAGTAGCGGAAAAATTCCCGCGGATAATCGATGGGCAGACGCAGGATGGACGTAAAGAAGCGGTTCTTCTTTTCCTCCATCTGAAGCCGGAAATAGGCATCGAGCTTGCCGCGCTGATGGGGCAGCGAGCGCACGGAATAATGCAGCACGCGCCCCGCCAGCCGGCCGACCGGTTCGTCTTCGGTCAGCACGCGGTCATGCACCAGGCTCGCGGAATACCTGACCTTGCGGCGATCGTAGAGACGCACCACGCGGTAGACATAGCTCAAGGGGCGCGGCGCGCTGCGGCCCGGATAGACTTCGACGATTGCGAGCTTATAGGCCGGAACCGGCGGCTCGCCGGAAGCAAAGGCCGCTAAGAGGCCCTCGCGCAGCTCTTCGGTGGCGACCTCGTCGGCATCGAGATTGAGGACCCAGTCGAACCGGCAATGCTCCTCGGCATAGCGCTTCTGCGGCCCATAGCCGGCCCAGGGATGCGAGAGCACCGTGGCGCCGAGCTTCCGAGCGATCTCCACGGTCCCGTCGGTGGAGCCGGAATCGACAACGACGACCTCGCTCACGCAGTCGCGGATGGACTCGATGGTGCGGCCGATGCGGTCGGCCTCGTCCTTGGCGACGATGAAGCAGGAGACCGGCGGGCGCGCCACGGCTTTGCCTGAATTCGTCGATAGTTGCGCGAGCTCGGTCATCCGGGAACCCTACCCACAAAGTGAGAGCCGAAGGAAGCGATGCCGGGAAACCGGCACGCTGGCGACCCTTGGCTCCCCCGGGCGCGACCCTTGAGGCTCCAGGCGCGACCCATGGCCCCTCTGCGGCTTGAGCGGGTTGCGGGTGGGGTACCCCAACAGTATGATCCGGCCCGAAAAATGAGGGTTTGGCGGGGAAACGCATGCAGCATCCAAAGGTCTTCGGTATCGGTCTGAGTAAGACGGGCACGTCTTCCCTGCAAGGCGCCCTTGAGGTGCTCGGGTACCGCGTCAGCGGACCGAACCGCAGGCCCCTGCTGAAGCAAGTCAGATCGGGCGATTTGAGCGGTGTGTTCGCCCAGACGGCGCTGGACGACGCGTTCTGCGACTTCCCCTACCCTCTCATCTTCCGGGAGCTGCATCGTCATTTCGGCAATAACGCCAAGTTCGTGCTGACGACCCGCCGCACCCCGGACGTCTGGTACAACAGCGTTTGCGAGCATGCGCGCACGAGCCAACTCTTCGGGGGACAGCGTCTCACCTACGGGTTCTATCGTCCCTTCGGCAGACGGGAGCAGTACATCGACTTCTACGAGAAGCACAACGAGGCTGTGCGCGCCTATTTCCGCGACAACGGTGGGGACGACGCCCTGATCGAGCTGTGCTGGGATGGCGGCGAAGGCTGGGACGCGCTTTGCGAATTTCTCGGCAAGCCGATTCCCGATCAGCCTTTTCCCCATCGGAACAAGCGCGACAAACGGCGCCATCCCGGACGCCGCGCGGTCAATCGCGTCGTCGAAGCGGTCTATGGTTCGATCCTGTCGAAGACGGCCGCGGTGGGGCGGCCGTGAACCGGCTTATCGAGACTGACGCTCGAGAATTGCACGCTCAAGACTTGATTGGAGCCCTTTAGAGGGTCGACAGGCGGGATGGAGAGCAGCGAAGCATTGATGCTCCGGGCGATGGTCGCCGTGGCGCATGCCGACGGGCGGCTCGACACGCGCGAGGTCGATCTCATTCAGGAGATCTATCAAAGCCTCTCCAATCGCGCCCTGTCTCTCGCCGAGGTGCGCGCGGCGGAGACCGCCAACCAAGAGAGAGATCTTCTCGCCGACTTGGCCGCGGCG
>Ga0307379_10002668_pt1 | contig 26265 bp, 22 predicted proteins | sample UN2MG_FD_202237 | JGI IMG/M metagenome (GOLD analysis project Ga0307379, IMG submission 202237) | Soil microbial communities from Risofladan, Vaasa, Finland - UN-2 | ecosystem: Environmental > Terrestrial > Soil > Coastal area > Acid sulfate soil | place: Finland: Risofladan, Vaasa | collected...
CTTCCAACCAGGCTTCACACTTTCTCAGATCCTGAAAAATTCCTCTTTTTAGCTCATTTCTATGGACTTATCGGTTAGGTTTTTTCCAAGCTCACTGATCAATCCGCTTCCGCTGCTAAAAAAATTCATTTTATCTCTTGATTTTTCCGACCCTTTTTAGTATAAATATATACATTAAAATGTATAGGTTATTGTTCAGTTCAATCGCCTGACTCTACTCACTGTACTTGAAAGGAGGGAACTTTTAGCTTTTCAAGCTTTATTTCCCGGCATTTGAGAGGAGCTCTTTTCGAGGTTGCGGCTTGCTGGCGTCGTTGTTCTCTTTTACGTCGACAACCGATAAGCCGTCGAAATCATCTCATCTTGGAGATATGCTGATCTTATTTGCCTGACTTGCAATCCAAGCTCAAGAGGAGAATGTAATGGCCAGGAAGTTATCATTGATGAAATTTGCTTTGGTGTTTACCGCTGCGGTTTTCGTTTTCAGCACCAGCGCCAGTGCACAATCCTGCTGCAGCACTTCTGAAACCTCTGCCGGAAAAACCGCAGCGGTCTGCAGCGACCAGGAAAGTGCCTCGACCTCTGCCGAAACTAAGACCCTAAGCCTGGACACCAAAGCCGTGCAAAAGGTCTATGCTGCAGCAGAAAGCGGTGATTTCTCGCCGGTAGAGGCTTGTGCCACCACACGCGAGGCCTTAAAAAAGCTCACCCTCGCCAGCAGCGATTTCAATCCCCAGTCCAGGGAGATTGTGCTGGCAGCCGCCAGCGGTGAAACTTCTTTCTCCAAGGTTTCAGCCTGTGAGACTACACGCGGACAAATCAAGAAGGCCCTGCTGAAATATGCGCTTAATGCCCAGGGCGTGGATGCGAAATGCCTGAGCGAGATCGAGGAAGCCGCTGCCAGCGGAGATTTCTCCAAGGTTGACGCCTGTCCGGTTTCCCGCGAATTGCTCAAGAAAGTAGTCGCCGCAAAGAGCGATTTTAAAACCGATTGTAAAACAAATGTTCTCTCTGCATTCGAAAACGGCGATTTTTCAAAGGTTGCAGCCTGTAAAGCCACCAGAGACCAGATCAAGCAGGCTGTCAGCGAGTTCAGGGAAAAGAGTGTCCAGACTGCCATGAAAAATTGAACAAATTTTTCTATCGGGTGTAATATATAACATCTGGAGGCTAATGGAATTGAGAGCAAGATTATGGTAAATAGATAGGTTGAAGCTATTTAGATTTGACAAACAGGATTCGAGCCTCCAGTGTAAAGGCCGTTAACCGTCAAAATTGTCCCATTCTTTAAGAAAGGGACAGTGATGGGTTAACGGCCTTTTACTTTGTTCCTGCTAATCCTGCCAGACTTCGGCTGCCTTGGAGGCGATATTGCGGCCCAGCTTGACCGCCCTTTCCCTGTCGATTCCCTGAGGGGTCTTGCAGGACACTGCGCCGAAATGCACCGGCGGGTGACCCTCTGTGATGCCTCCCGAGTAGATCAGCATGCCCCGGACCAGCATCCCGGCGATCATGACCATTTCCGCAAAAGAGCCTCCCCCTCCACCGGGCCAGTTCTGCGTGACAAACACACCGCCGAGTTTCCCGGCGACTTTTAATCCGGGCCGGTCGAGAAACTTCTTCATCTGCCAGGAACAGGAGCCCTCGTAGTTCGGACAGCCGAGGATCACCGCCCTGGACCCGCTCAAATATTCATCGTCCACTCCGTCAATCCGCATCAGCTTTACCTCCACCCCCTCGACACTCCGGCAGCCCTCAGCCACTATCTGGGCCATCCGCTCGGTGTTCCCGGTCTCGCTGTGGTAGATTATGGCAATCCGGATCATAATTCCACACCCCCGATTTTTACTTACAAGTTTGTAAAAACTCCCTGCCAAACCTCGCAGGTCACGGTGTAATCGAGTCTTCGGGTCTAATATACTCAAACCCTGTTCACACTTCTATAAAAACCATTGCCTGTATTTGCAGGAAAAAATATTTTAACATTCTTCGAGCAGCAGCCTATAATAATCTTGCCCTTGATGTAACCAGAAAGCATATTGGCCGTTTGAGCATCTGGTGAGATCATTCTGTTAATTCAAACCGAAGTTTCACAAGGCTGGAAAGCCAACTGGCGAGTTGATCCGGATCACTTGAATATTTAGAAAAAATATTGGCTTCGCGCGGCGCAGAGTGTATTTTAGAATTCAGTTTTAACAGTCGGATTTTTAAGCCGAAAGTATAAACCCGTTTAAAGATAAAATTTTCTTTTTGAGCGTCTGTTTCGCTTGGGTCTACCATTCATTCCTGCAGGAGTATGCTTTATGAAAAAGTTCTGCTACATAATCACTCTTCTCCTTTTTCTTCCGGTTTTTGTGCTTGCTCAAGCTTCCGCTGATCTCAAGCTTCTCGACTGGCGCCCCAAGAGCCAGCTCGTGGTCAAAGAAACAAAAATATTACGTCCCAAATTCCCGGTAATTGACATTCACAACCATCTGCGCAGGCTCGAGAGTACCAAACAATACCTCGAGGAGATGGACAAGGCGGGGGTGTGGAAATGTGTCAGCCTGGACGGGCTCTCAAAAGATGAGCGCTACAAAGAGCACCTGAGGGTTTCGCAGAGCGTCTCGAAAGAGCGCTTCATTGTTTTCATCTCGCCTGATTTCAGCGGGATAGACGAACCGAACTGGGCCGCACGCGAGGTGAAAAAGCTCAAAGAGGCGGTCAGTCTCGGCTGCCGGGGGTTGAAAATTTTTAAGACTCTGGGGCTTGGAGTAAAAGACAAAAGCGGCCGGTTTGTCCCTGTGGACGACCCGCGGGTCGACCCTATCTGGGAGGCCTGCGGTGAGCTTGGCGTGCCGGTGCTGATCCATGTTTCCGATCCCAAGGCTTTCTTTACACCGGTTGACCGCTACAACGAGCGCTACGATGAGCTGGCGGCCCATCCGGACTGGGCTTTCGGCGGAGATGAGTTCCCCTCCAAGGAGGAGATTCTGGCTGCACGCAACCGCATGTTCGCCAAACACCCGAAAACCATCTTTATCGGCGCGCATGTGGGCACCCTGCCTGAGGAGCTGCACCAGGTGGGCATGTGGCTCGATACATACCCCAATTTTAATGTGGACATCTCGGCCCGAATCAGCGACCTGGGCCGTCAACCCTACACCGCGCGCAAGTTTCTTATCGACTACCAGGACCGGGTGCTTTTCGGCACTGACACCTCGCCCAGCGCCGAGGCCTACCGGATCTACTACCGCTTTCTGGAGACCTTTGATGAATATTTCGACCCCAGCGGCGGACACCACCTTCAGGGCCGCTGGATGATCTACGGAGTCGGGCTGCCGGATGAAGCGCTGGAAAAGATCTACTACAAGAACGCCGAGAAAATATTCTCGATGTTCAAGGGATAAAAGCTTCCTCGGAAGCGTGTCTATTATTAACCATTACCATTGGACAGAAATAAAAAGACGCTTGATGGATATTGTTAACTCCTAATATATCAATAACTTGCATGGACGGTTCGCGAACCGCCCCTGCGATCCCGGTACCTCCGATCATTTGAAAGCTTTTTTTCAACAAACTAATAAAGATTTGCTCATGCAAAATCAGGTTTCTATTGCTTTTGATCCGATAAAGGGACTGTAATGGCCAAGTTTGAAGCGGGAAAATACCTCGAGCTTTTCCGCCGGGAGCTGCTCGAGCACGTGATACCTTTCTGGCTCGAACACTCGCTCGACCGGGAAATGGGAGGCTATTTTACCTGCCTGGAGCGTGACGGCAGAGTGTACGATACAACCAAATACATGTGGCTTCAAAGCCGCCAGGTCTGGATGCTCTCGAGACTTTACAACACTCTGGAGAAAAATGATCGCTGGCTCGAGGCGGCAAGGCTGGGCTGCGAGTTTATCAAAAAATACGGCAGAGACTCATCCGGCAGGGTTTATTTCAGCCTGACCCGCGAGGGGCGGCCCCTGTTCATCCAGCGCAAGGTTTTCGCCGAGTGTTTCTATATCATGGCCCTGGATGAATACTCCCGCGCTGTGGAAGATAAACAGATAAAACAGGAGGCTGTCGAGCTTTTCGGCAAGTTCCTGGAATGGAGCGACAACCCGGTCCTCTTGGGCCGCCCGGTGCTCGAAGGGCAGAAGCCCGCCAGCTCTCTGGCCCTGGCCATGTCAGCCCTCTGGATCGCAGACCAGCTGGGCGAAGGCGGCAGCGAGGAACCTTACAGGCCGCTGATCGAGAAATCTGTCAGGGAAATATTGCTGCACCGGATACCCGAGAAAAAAATCGTGCTCGAAAATGTCGCCCCGGATGGTACGCTGCTCGACAGCCCGGAGGGCAGGCTCATGAATCCGGGACACGCCATAGAGGCAGGCTGGTTTGTTCTCGAAGAGGCCAGGAAGAGTGGGGACGAGGAAATAAAAAAACAGGCTCTCCAGATGATCGAATGGTCATTCGAAAAGGGCTGGGACACTCGGCACGGCGGGATTTTCTATTTTCTGGATGCTGAGGGCTTTCCGCCGATGCAGCTTGAATGGTTCATGAAACTCTGGTGGCCGCACTGCGAGGCTATTTACGCTTTTCTTTCAGCCTACAGGGAAACAGGCGAAAAGCGCTTCGCCGATTATTTCGGGCAGGTTGTGGATTACGCTTTCAGCCGTTTCAGCGACCCCGGATTCGGGGAATGGTACGGCTATCTCGACCGCCAGGGACGGCCGACCCATACCTTGAAAGGCGGCCCGTACAAGGGCTGTTTCCATGTGCCGCGCTTTCTGCTCCTATCTATCGGGATGCTGGAAAAAATGGTCTGAAAGCCGAGAGAGAACCCGGCTGAAATTCCGGACTGTCTGCCATTCACTGCAACTGACGGATACGCACCTCAATTTCAGCATCTTTTAGCAGTTGGATTAGCTGACCTGCATCCGTATCGCCGTAATGATACGGGTAGAGAACTTTCGGCTTGAACGACCTTGCCGCCTCGGCTGCCATTTCCGGTGACATGGTATACGGAAGATTCATCGGCAGGAAAGCAATCTCGATGTCTTTCAGATTTTTCATCTCCGGTATGTTTTCCGTATCACCCGCGATATAAACCCTCTTATCGCCAAAAGTGATTATATACCCGTTGCCATTGCCCTTCGGATGGTATGGCACACCGCCCGGGCGCTTGCCGACAATATTGTAAGCAGGCACCGCCTCGATCTTCAGCCCCTGTATTGTCTTGACATCGCCGTTTTTCATCACGATACCTTCTTTGATCTTTTCGGCTGAACTCCCGTTCAAGACAATAACCGTATTGTCCTTTTTGATTTTCCCCAGCGCATTAGGGTCGAGATGATCCCCGTGCTCGTGTGTGATAAGCACAAGGTCCGCTTTCGGCATTTTCGAATAATCAGCTTCCCTGCTGACCGGATCAACATGGATTACCGCGCCGTTGTACTGGAACATCAGGGATCCGTGGCCGACAAAAGTGATCATCAGAATGCCGTCCCTGACATTGAAAAAATCCGTCTCAAAAGTTTCTTTGGCGCCCGCCGGCGCACTGAAAGCGAGGACTGAGACCAAAAAAACGGCTGATAAAACTTTCATAAATATTACCCCCTTTCTTGACCTGTTTCAGACAATTTTGCCGGTTTCTTTGAACTGGTGCAGTGACAAGTTTGATTTACATGGTTGAGTCATTTTTGTCCAACCGATTCATGTTTTATAAGCTATAAGGAAAAAGGCTGCAGGCTATAGACTAGAGGGTTGCAACCCCAAGGTTTCAACCTTTGTCCAGGATATCGATTGCAGACTGACCTCTGTAAGTATTATTTTGCTTGCAGCCTATCGCCTGTTGTAATCAGCTTCGACATTTTAAGTCATTTTATATGTGCCAGTAACTTTGCATTTTCAACTTGTCAGAGCGGCATTCGCCTTGCTAAAATTAACTCACTCTACTTATCCAGGCAAACTAGAATTTTAAATTTTTTCAGGAAATTGTAACCGCTTTTCAAATAACCCGAATCTCCAGGCTATCAGCTCAGGCTGCGCCCCCCATACAACGTTTACTGTCTGCATAACGATTAATCAAAATAAAAGAGAAACAAAACTATCTGGCTCTTGACAAAAAAGATTTTTCTTTTTATATTAATAATAGTAACTATTACTAATTAAGAGGCTAAAATGTTTTATCCCGGCAGAAGGATGACAAAACAGCGGAAGATCATCCTGGATGAGTTAAATAAGATGGGCACCCATCCCACCGCAGCCAAGCTTTATGAGTGTGTCCGCCAGCGCCTGCCGGATATCAGTTTGGGCACGGTGTACCGGAACCTTCAGATACTAGCTGCCGATGGCGTGATTCGCACGCTCAAAGAGGGCGACCGGATGCGTTTCGACAGCGACCTGAGCAGACATTATCACATACGCTGCCTGATCTGTTGCCGGGTAGACGATCTGGCGGCGAGCGCCGTAAGCCGTGTTGTCAGGAAGCCCGCCTGCGCAAGCGGCTATCAAATCCTGGGATTCAAGGTCGAATTTGTGGGAATCTGCCCCGATTGCGAATCTGAGAACCGGGATTATTCTTCTGAAACTTTAATATCAACTGATTACAGACTCATATCCGCTGAGCCGGATATGGATACAATTCGGAATGGGAAAGGAGGTAATTGAAAAAAAGAGAAAGCTTTCGGGTGTTAATAACTCTAAAACAGTAATTATTTTTGAGAACTGATCTTGTAAGACAGGCTTGAATTGTTTATCATTAGTTACCGGAAATATTTTTAAAGTTATTTTTTCATTAACTGCAATTCACCATGGAGGATTGGGATTATGCTAAGCAAAAAAGTGCATAAGGCTCTCAACGATCAAGTCAATGCCGAACTTTACGCGGCATACCTTTATTTTTCGATGTCAAACTGGTGCAAGAGCCAGAACCTTGACGGTTTCGCCCAATGGCTGCAGGTGCAGGCCCAGGAAGAGGTGGGTCATGCGCTGAAGATTTACGGCTACCTGCACGACAAGAACGCTACGGTCGAACTACTCAAGATAGATGCTCCGCCCAAAGAGTGGAAATCGCCTCTGGCTGCTTTTGAGGATGCTTACAAGCACGAGCAGAAAGTCACCGGAATGATTAATAACATTGTCAACCTGGCTGTCGAGGACAAGGATCACGCCACCAATGTGTTTCTCCACTGGTTCGTGGAAGAGCAGGTGGAAGAGGAAGCTTCCACTTTGGAGGTAGTGGACAAGCTCAAGCTCATTGCCGATCATCCAGGCGGAGTTTATATGCTGGACCACGAGTTGGGAGCTCGCAAGGAAGAGTAAAACTATTAGTTTGGCTCATTCAGGGAGGGTCCCAGCGCCACTGTGGAACCCTCCCCGATTTTTAACATGATAGGTCTCCAGTGTTTTTACCCACTTATCCAGGGGGTATAAAATGCAATGCAATGTTGGTAAAACCGATAAAATTGCCAGACTGATCATCGGAGCGCTTATTATCCTGATTGGGATATATTTCAAAAGCTGGTGGGGAGCGATAGGTCTCCTGCCTTTTGTTACCGGACTTATCGGCTGGTGTCCGGCTTATCTCCCTTTAGGCATTTCGACTGTCAAGAAAGAGCAAAAGGAGTGAGATTCTAATTAATTTTTTTACAACCAAGGGCGATCCTCTGCAAGAGGCTGACCGGCATAACGGACAGAAAGACTCAGGGGTTCGCCCTTTTTGTTAGCATAAAAATAAAGAATTGTGTTTCATTGACCTGAAGGAGGAACAAATGCTGAATCCCGGGAATAAAGCACCTGATTTTACCCTACCTGACCAGAACGACTCTCCGGTCAGTCTGGGTGATTTCAGGGGCAAGTGGGTGGTGCTTTATTTTTATCCCAGGGACAATACGCCGGGCTGCACCGCCGAGGCCTGCGATTTTACAGACAGCCTTGCGGATTTCTCCGGCCTGAAGGCGGCAGTCCTCGGGGTGAGCCCTGACTCGACCAAATCCCATCGCAGTTTTATCGAGAAGCAAAATCTCGAAATCACCCTGCTGAGCGATCCGGAGCACAAGGTCTTGAAGGCCTATGGAGCCTGGCAGAAAAAAAAGATGTACGGCAAAGAATACTGGGGAGTCATCAGAAGCACTTTCCTGATCGATCCCGAGGGCAAAACCGCACATGTATGGCCGAAAGTGAGTGTGAAAGGACATGTGGCGGAGGTAAAGGAGAAGCTTGTGGAATTGAAAGCCTGATCACTGCCAGATCCGGGAGACAGACAGCGGATATTTTTTGGGCCTTTGATTTAAAGCCCACTGCTGGTTATCCCACTCAGTACAGGAAAAACACCCGCCGTAACTGAAAACGAGGCATTGTTTAATGCCTTACAGCACGCCGGGTGTTCTCATTTTTATCCGGATCGATACGCAGAAAAAAATCCGATTATCCTTCCTTTTCAGTTTGCAAAAACATTCTCAAAGCATTATATTATTTATCAGGTATCGGTAGTTCTGCCGGATCCCTCAGCAATACTCGGCTATCGGTTTAAAGCCTGGTTTCTTCTACTGTAAAATGTGCTTTTTCAATCAATCATCTGTCTGTTCACAGGAGGTAAATCTTAGATCAAAGCCGCTTATGGTTTAATTACCTCTTTTTACTTCAGCTTAAAGGTACGGAGATATGAGGACAAATGGTATTCTGGCTTTGTTTTTTTTAACTGTTTCGACTCTGGTGCCCTCTAATCTTTCCGCGAAGATGGAGCAATACGAGGGATATCAGATTTGCCTAATGTGCCATACAAGCCCCATAGAAGACAAAAAGGCAGCAGGAGATTTCGTATCGAGTTATCACAATACCTCCCTGAGGGATCCTGACCGGTTTTCGGCGGTGCTTAAACGCGATCAGTGGATTACTGGTCTCGATCTGGCTGCCACTGCCAATTTCGCTGAATACGGAGCAAACGCCCCCAGGCTGTCTTACGACCAGACCTTTGCTCCCCAAGACACCACCGACCTTCTCAGCGGTTACAAGGTGACCATAGGCCCGGTCAGCTACATGGTGAACTTTACCTACGGCGGTCACGGTAACTGGAGACAGCTTTATGTGACCAAAATCGGGGAAAGCCACTATATCCTGCCGATCCAGTGGAACGAGCGGACACAGGAGTGGGTGCCCTATCAGGCCGATGACTGGTACGATGAAAACGACCTGCCTCTATACCAGGACGCTACCACTCTGGCGCAGAATATCGAGAAGAAGGCTTCCTTCGAGCGCCGCTGTATCGGCTGCCATTCCGCCGGGATCACATTGGCCTACGATGTGAATAGCGGCTACAGCGCCACCTACACTGAGCAAAATACAACCTGCCTGAGATGTCACGGCCCGGAAGGACCGCTGACAGCCTCGGAATGCAACCGTACGGGAATAGATGTTTCAAAGCTCAACCGGGATCAGAGACTTGAATTGTGCGGACAGTGCCACTCAAGCGGATACAGCGTGGGTACGGCAGGCGGCAGCACTTTCGATTTCCCGCTTAACGCTGATCTCAAAACCTACGAAGCCGGGGACAATCTATCCGACTATTATGTTATCTATAATATGGAAAACATGCCGGCCGCATTCTGGCCTGACAGCACCTCCAGGAGCAACCATCAGCAGCTCATGGATTTCAAGAGAAGCACACATTATACAAATTCCAGCACTCCCATGGAGTGCACCACCTGCCATGATCCGCACCAGGCTCCCGGCAGTCACCAGGTACGCACTGAAATCGCAACTGACGCGGCCAATGACAGTACACTGGTGATAACGACCGCTGTTGATAATAACACTCTCTGTCTGGCCTGCCACGCCGCTGATAGCACTTTTACCGGGATCACCAAGGAAATGGTCATGAATCTGGAATCATACGCTGATACTATCGGCAAGGTGGTTTCCGCGCATACCCACCATCCTTATGATCCTGTAGAAAGCGGCACCTCGCGCTGCATCAACTGTCACATGCCCAAAATGGCCACGAGTGCTATTCCGCACGACATCCGCTCTCACACTTTCAAGACAGTTCTGCCTGAGGAGACCCTCCGGTTCAAGGGTGTGAGCGGCGGAATGCCCAATTCCTGCGCCTTGAGCTGTCACCGGGAATCCAACTTATGGAATATTGTTGACAACAGCCTATCGGACTGGGCTGAAAGCACGGACACCGAGCTGGCGCTCCTACTGGATGATTTCGTGAAGATGTGGTGGTCTGTACCTGCTGACACTCCCGGTGATCTCAACTCGGATGGGACAGTCAACATTTTCGACTTGCTGGAACTGCTTAGAAAACTGGGTACAGGTTCTCAGGATGCGGCTGCAGATGTGAACAAGGATGGAACAGTCAATGTTTTCGATCTGCTTGCAATGCTTAAAATTCTCACGGGTTCGGTAGCTCTGTAGCCTCCACGTGCGGTTGACCGGGCGGAATAAGTATGCGAGCTTGATAATCTCCTGATAAAGGCGATCTTTTTACACTAGTAGTCTGTCAACTTTGAAATGTAGGGTAATTTGCACAGTTGAAATGAGCGAGAATGTGCAGGCCTGCTGAAATCAGGCTGTAGGCTATAGGATTGCTATCCCAAGGTTTAAACCTTTGTCCAGGCTATCGATTGTAAACTGTACTCTGTAGATTTGATTTTGCACCCCTACAGTCTACAGCCTAAACACGCACATGCTGGGCAAAATAGTCCCCACCCCGTACCCTGCAAAACTTAGTTGAAATAATAATAGTAAACTTTTATTAACATCCTGGCTATTCAAGCAACACGCGCAAGCTCGTTTCAGGGCCCGTGACCCCGGCCTTGTTCACAGTGCGCAAGGCCAGATAGTTAGAGCCTTTTTTTAAAGGCCAGACCACTCGAGATGAGTCGGCGACCGGCTGCCAGACTTCGCTCGAGCAGCTTATCTCGTAGCCTCTGAGATTCGGGCACCAGCTCCGGAGGCTCAAAGATATTTCACCAGGGGCCGCCTCCACCAGGTTTGCTTCCACAACCCCGACAGTCCAATACACATCTTCGAGAGAGTCAGTCGGCAGAAAAAGGCCTTTCTGATAGCCTGTATGCCGGCGGCTTTTGTTATTCTTGTAGTCGTTCTGGTACCAGGTCAGCCCGGCATTGGCGCTGTCCTGGGGGAAAATGAACCGCGCCGCACCCTCTTCGTTCCAGTCAGCGGCATTATCGGCATAGTAAAGCCAGAAAAAAAGAGCCGTCTCATCTTCATCCGGCAGATCCCACCAGATGACCGCCGGATTTTTCAGCACTGTATCCGGAGGCACCCCTGTCACATGGTCCACGCCCTGGCCGCGGCTCTTGAGCCAGGAGGATCTTATCTCCCAGGCCGAGAGCGGCACGCCGTTTCTCTCGAAATGCAGATCGCTCTGCGGGTCGATATACACCCATTTGCGGAACCTGTTCGACCAGACTTCCACTGCCCCATGGTGCTTGCTGCCTAAGCCCTCGGCCCCGTGGTAGCGGTCAAGTCCCAGCTTGCGCGCCTGCCAGCCCAGGGCCTGGGCGCACTGCATATAGGTGATCGCAAAATAAGAACACCAGAATTCTTTGCCCTGAGCTGCATATTCCAGGATCTCGACAGCGTTGTTCGCCTCGACCTTGGGAGTGCCGTTTTTTATCCGGGAGTGGACCCAGTGTTTCAGCAGAAGCTGCCCCTGCCACTCGTCTTCGGCTCCAGCCACCACCTCTTTAAGCCCGTAGCGCCCGCGCAGAGTGACCAGCAGGCTGTCATCATAATCGAGCGCATTAAAGGGGAGCCGCGGGGGAACCGGACGGGGACAGTCGAAATCCAGCTCGCGGACCCTGAAACCAGCCCGGGCCGCGGCATCCACAAGCCGCACCGGGCTCAAAGGGCCGGGCTGGAAAGAAACACTGTCAAGGCTCGGGCCGCAGGCGGCAATAAAACCCGCCAGGAAAATCAATCCTGCACCAGCCGTTATTCTCTTCTGCAGCATATAAAAATCTCTCCCTTTGTTTTTACATTCCCGCAGGCTCGTGGTTTCCGGAATAGATATTCCCCTCCACCTTATTGTTTGTCAAAGCCTCCCCTGAGATCCCTCCGCGCGGGTGGCCGGTCAGGATATTGTCCTTGATGATATTGTCCCGGCTGGTGCCTGTGACCAGTATTCCATACCCTTGCGTCTTGGCCGAATCCGGAACCTGGAAATCCAGACACTTGTTGCCGCTGATTATACTGGAAAAGGTGTCCTCGACCAGAATGCCCGGCCAGCGCAGGGGCTCTGAGCGCGAGTTGTTCTCGCAGACATTGTTCACCACTATGTTATTTCCGCCCCCTGTGCACTGGATGCCGCATTTACCGTTGTTGTAGCAGAAATTTCCGCTCACCACATCGTAGCGGTCGCCGCCTTCCCCGCCCTCGCCCAGGCCGCCCATCCCGTTCCAGCCGTTGTCATGGAACCGGTTGCCGCTCACCAGGGTATGGCGCACCCGGTGACAGAAATAGAGCCCGTCCCAGCCGTTATAGCGGCCCACATTGTTGGTCCAGGAGCCGCTGGTTATCCCTGTGCCGGGGTGGAAGCCGTGGCCCAGGTTGTACTCCGAGAGGCAGTCTGCTACAGTGATATTATCCCCGATCTGCATGCTGAAACCATCCCCCGGGTAGCGCTTAACGTGCACGCGGCAGATCAGGGCATCCTTCACATCCCGGAAATGGATCGCCGAGACAGTGAACTCGTTCCCGAAGCCTTCCCGTTTCTCCATGCGCCCGTCAATCACCAGGTCCTCGATCCGGATTTCTTTCGACTCATTGGCGTAGAAGGCCGGGAAGAAGTTGGACGCGTGGGCTTCATCCTCCAGCAGGTACCTGTGGGTCAGCGCCCGGTCTAGATTTATGACCTGGCCCTCGATCGACTCGATCACCGGGTGGGTGCACCACCAGCCGGATGATTTATGGCTGCGCACGCAGATCTCCGTGCCTGCCTTGAAGCCAGAAACATCCTTCACCGTGATTTTCAGCGCCCCTGAGTCAGCAGAGGCGGCCAGGGGCACCTGAAAGCACGGATCGCGCCTGGCGATCACTGTCAGCTCGCCCTCCCCTTTTAGCTGCACGCCCGAGCGCAGATGAATTGCGCGGGTGATCTCCCAGGTCCCGGCGGGGATAAACACAATCCCGCCCCCCTCAGGCAGGGCGTCCACCGCCTCCTGGATCCCGGCAGTGGGGGAGCCGGTTTTCCGGAAGTCAGCGGCATTCAGGGTCGCAGGTCCGGAAGGATGGGCCGAAAGTATTAAATATGAAACCATTTGCGATATAATTATTAAAACAAATAAACTAAGAAATTTTCTTCCCATATAATCCACCTCCTATGACAAATAAAACTGAATATTAGAAAAGTTCTTTGGATTAAGAATTTATAAAGTAATATTGAAGAAACAATTGAATGGAAATAGAAAGAGGTAAATCTAATTTTTGTAAACCGGTTTAAAAGACATTATCACACTAAAAGCTCTTTTTAAACTGTTCGAATTTTTTAAAGCCTCTTTTACGTCCCAACTATTTTGAACGAAATCTGATAATTTACCGGTGTAATCAGGGCCTACTTTTGCAGTACTTCCAGCCAACGGAACGATAGATTCACGCAATTCATGCTTGCGAGATTTTGAAGCTACTTTTATTAAGAATTTTTTAGGATTCTCAATCTCATCTGGATTCTCTGGGATCATTTTTGCACTGATGCCGATAAAACTAGCAAAAGCCTTTCTGTGTGCAAGTAACCAAGATTCAACCGCCCTGACTGCAATTCTAAAAATCAGATTTTCATTTTTTTTATGCGTCATCCATTTCTTTAACAGCAAAGGTGCACACTCTGTTCTGTCCAAATCAGTCAGCAACACGAACGGTGTACCTTTGGCGGCATTATTAAAACCGGTAATCTTATCCCGTAAATAATCGCAGCCTTTTTTTCCATAACAAGCACCAATTTTATAAGGCCGTCCGGATTGCTGCAACATTTTGCGCAGAACTATTTCGCTGAGATTATCCTCAACAGCCAGGTTAACTGGGATTATACTATCCATTAAAAAAATCCAATTGACTAATATCTTTCGGTTCAGTTCTAGGTAATGAAGCATCAGCAACGCTTGAACCACCTTCAAGCAAAGAACACACTTCAAAATTATCTGCGGCTGGCTGTATTTTTGTTCCTTCGACATTTGGTATCAACATCAATGCTTCTTCTCCCCCTATCCCTTTGTCAGATAGCAAATCAGAACTATGAGTGCTAATGATAATTTGCCGCTTTCTTTTATTTTGCATACGCCAGATCAGGCCCGGCAGTCTTCGAATTATCCCTGCATGTAAAGATAATTCAGGTTCTTCAAGGAGTAATAAGGAATCTCCTTCAAGAAGTAACCAAAGTAAAGCGACAAGACGAAGCGTTCCATCCGAAAACTCTTCTTCGCTCTGCTTTGCCCCTCTTGGCCGCCAATGTTCATACACTGCTTCCAGGTGAGGAATACCCTTCACATCTTTGGCATCACTCAGCTCCTTCAACTGTGGCACCGCCAGTCGCAATGCTTTTTCAATAATTTTCAGTCTGGATTTACGGGATTTTTCATTAGTCTGTGCTACCCTTTCTAAAAAATTTCTACCAAATGGATCTTCTTTTATTGTCGGTCCGATAAAGGCTTCAGGATGCCTGAGAAGCTGGGGTATTAAGTGCATATAATATATTGATTCAAAGAACTCCGCGATTTTTCTGAACTTTAAATTAGCATTGATTTGCTCAAGATGGGTCTGTGAGCTCCGCAAATCGTCTTTTATATCATCTTCATCAGGTCGATCCAGAATCAATTTATTACCTTCCCACACTCTTTCGTAAAAAACAAATGGATTCCGGTGGCCGCTGCCTTGCTGTTTAATACCAATGCCATATCTCCATAAAACAGGCTTATTATGGTTTTCGGCTAGACTTACTTCAATTTCTACTTGGGATTCCTTCCTGGCAGCAAGGCATCGTATCTTAGATATACCTCCCCTGTCTTTCACTGCTTTTTGCAATCCACCTCCGGGTTTAGCGAGATCCCGGAGAAACCTGAAAACATCCAAAAAGTTTGATTTGCCCGAGGCATTAGGGCCTATCAGAAAAACACGTCTCCCCAGGGGTACATCTCCCTCGCGAAAGTTTCTCCAATTTTTCAATTTTATATGCGAGATAATCATTAACTCATCTCCCCTGCTTCAAAATTAATCTACTGCAATAATTCTTATTTAATTGCTGAATGGATATATATTTGATCATCAAAAGATACAATCCATCAGTATTTGTTTTTTATCTCTTCTAAACAAAACTGATCAGCGACTGGTCGTAGTCCTCGGGCTTTTCGTAGCCGAGGAGGTTCAACAGGGTGGCCGCCACATTAGAAAGTCCCGGGGTCTCGATATCCGCCATCTCGTACTCCCCCCCGTAACCGGAGTCCACGATCCAGAAAGGCACCGGGTTCAGGCTGTGCGCGGTCTTGACTATTTTCTTGCCGTTCTTGATCGAGAACATGTCATCCGAGTTGCCGTGGTCCGCAGTAATGACTGTTATCCCGCCAAGCTTGTTCACTACCTCGATCAGCCGGCCCACGCACTGATCCACTGTCTCGACCGCCACTATCACCGCCTCCATCACCCCGGTGTGGCCGACCATGTCGCCATTGGGGAAATTGATCCGGCCGAAACGGTAGTGTCCGCCTTCCAGGAATTCCACGGTCTTATCGGTTATCTCGCGGGCCTTCATTTTCGGGGCCTTGTCAAAGTGGATATTGTCCGATGGAATCTCGATATATGACTCAAGCTTTTTGTCGATATAGCCCGAGCGGTTCCCGTTCCAGAAATAGGTCACATGGCCGAACTTCTGGGTCTCGGAGATTGCGAACATGGTCACGTTATCAGTGACCAGGTACTCGCTCATAGTGCGGTCGATGCGGGGAGGAAGCACGAGGTAGAGCGGGGGCATATTGATATCGCTGTCATACTGCATCATCCCGGCGTAGATTATATCAGGCAGCCTCCCGCGGTCGAACTTGTCGAAATCCTCCTGGGTGAAGGCTTTGCTGATCTCGATCGCCCGGTCGCCGCGGAAATTGAAAAAGATCACGACATCTCCATCGGTGATCCGGCCCACGGGCCTGCCTTTTTTGTCCACCACCACGAAAGAGTCCAGATACTGGTCCGTCATTCCCGGGTCTTCATCATAATAGGTGCGCACCGCCTCTGAGGCGCTACTGAAAGGGCGCCCAATGCCCCGCACGTGGGCGTTCCAGCCGCGCTCGACAATCGTCCAGTCCGCCTCGTAGCGGTCCATGGTGACTTTCATCCGGCCGCCGCCTGAGGCGATCCTGTAATCGTATTTTTTCTCGCTCGAGATCCGGGCCAGAAGCTCCTCTGTGGGCACTATGTAGTCCAGCGCGCTCCGCTCGCCCACATCGCGGCCATCTGCCAGGGCATGGACCCTGAGCCGCCTGATCCCCTCCACGGCGCAGCGGTTTACCATGGAGAAGAGGTGTTTGATGTGGCTGTGCACGTTGCCGTCGGACAACAGGCCGATAAAATGCACAGCGCCGCCCTGTTTTCCCCGGGCGGCGATTTTTTCCCAAAGCTCGGTTTCGTAGATTTCGCCGGAATCGATTGCCGCGTTCACCCGCTTGGCGCCCTGCGCAAAAACCCGTCCTGCGCCCAGGGCGTTGTGTCCTACCTCGCTGTTTCCCATGTCTCCTTCATCCGGCAGGCCCACAGCCGGCCCGTGGGCCTTGAGCTGAGTGTAGAGCTTATCCGTGGCCCAAAGCCGATCCAGATTTGGGGTGTTGGCCAGGTAAACGCCGTTGGTCTCATCCTGCCGTCCGATACCCACGCCATCCATGATAACCAGAAGAAGCGGCCCCCTGCGGCTGCTGATTTTTTTTAATCTTTCAAGCTTCAGTGACATCCAAGTTCCTTTCTTGGTGCTCAGGTAAGTGCTTCCTGTCCAGAGCCGTTTATCAAAAACGGGGATTGATAAATCAAATTATAAATATAAACAGTTACTTCCAGAGTTAGCCACAAATAATTCCAAAAAGAGCCTCAAAACCGAAACTCAACTCTCTATTCCTTGGTATACTCCACCCGGTTCCTCGATGACTCCCAGAGCTCGACCCTGTCCACTGCGAATGGTGCGGGCAGCTCTTTTTCCGCCAGCTCGTATATCGTGCGGGCGATATTCTCGGCTGTGGGATTCATCCAGTCGAAAGGCTCGGTCTCATTCAGGTTCACATGGTCAAAACGCCTGATCACCCCGGCGAGGAACTTTTTCAGGAAGCCGAAATCCATCCCCATCCCCTTATCGTCGAGCTCCCCGGTGCGGACTGTCAGACGGACCTTCCAGTTGTGGCCGTGAATCGAGGAACACTTGCCCTCATAGTCCCTCAGCCAGTGCGCCGAGGAGAACTCATCTTCCACTGAAATCCTGTACATGGGTTAAATCCTGCCTTTAAGCTCGTAAATCAGTTTCAATGCCTCAAGCGGCGTAAGACTTTCGGGATCGATTTTTTTCAGCTCCTCGACAACCGGGCTGGTTTCCCCGGCGGTGAATAGCGGGAGCTGATCCCGCTCGAACCGTATGCGCGGCGCGTGCTTGCCGCGGGCCAGTTTCGGAAGGTTCTCCGGGGTGAACTCGCTGCTTTCAAGGTTGTCGAGCACTTCCCGCGCCCGGGTGACCACCTCTTTCGGGATGCCGGCCAGGCGCGCCACCTGGATCCCGTAGCTGCGGTCGGAAGAACCCCGCTGGATCTTGTGCAGAAAAATCACCTTTTCGCCGTACTCCTTGACCAGCACATTGTAGTTGCGCACCCTGGGCAGCAGGGCCTCAAGCTCTGTAAGCTCGTGGAAATGGGTGGCGAAAACAGTCTTGGCCGCGCACCGGCCCTGCTCGTGAATGTACTCGGTAACCGCCCAGGCGATAGAAAGCCCGTCGAACGTGCTGGTGCCCCTCCCGATCTCATCGAGCAGGATCAGGCTCCTGGGCGTGGCGTTGTTCAAGATATTGGCGGTTTCATTCATCTCCACCATGAAAGTGCTCTGGCCCCGGGCCAGGTTGTCACTGGCTCCTACGCGGGTGAAAATCCGGTCCACCAGACAGATCTGAGCCTCCGCAGCCGGCACGAAACCGCCCATGTGCGCCATGAGCGTGATCAGTCCTACCTGGCGCAGGATAGTGGATTTCCCGGCCATGTTGGGACCGGTAAGGATCACGATCTGGTTTTCGCTGTTGTCCAGCTCGAGATCATTGGGCACGAAGCTCTCGCCCTGAATCATCCTTTCCACCACAGGGTGCCGACCCTCCAGGATATAAATCCTGTCGCCCTCGACCATCTCCGGCCGCACGTAGTTGTAATCTGCAGCCACCTCGGCCAGGGAGGAACAGACATCAAGCACGGCGATCTTTTGCGCAGTCTCCTGGAACCCGGCGCAAAACTGCGCCAGATTCTCCCTGAGGCCGCAGAACAGCTCATACTCCAGCGAGACAATTTTTTCCTCGGCCCCGAGCACTTTTTCCTCGTACTCCTTGAGCTCAGGGGTAATGTAGCGCTCGCCGGTGGAAATGGTCTGTTTGCGGATATAATCCGGGGGCACATGGGAGAGGTTGCTTCTGGTCACCTCGATAAAATAGCCGAACACCCTGTTGTATCTAACTTTCAGGTTATTGATTCCGGTTCGTTTGCGCTCAGTTGCCTCAAGGCGCACGATCCAGTTTTTGCTTTCCGAGACAAGCCCGCGCAGCTCATCGAGCTCGCGGTTGTAGCCCTGGCGGATTACTCCGCCCTCGGTCAATTGCAGCGGCGGGTCCTGGACCAGGGCATTCTCTATCATTTGCACCAAGTTCGGAAACTCCCGGAGTTCCTCGGCTTTCGTTTTGAGCGCCGCATGCCCGGAGGAACAGAGGAGTTTTTTCAGCTCGGGGATTTTACCGAGCGAAGCCCCGAGCGCGACAACATCCCGGGGCCCGGCGCGCTGGCTGGCTGTGCGCGCTGTGAGACGCTCGATGTCCGCCACGTGGCTGAGAAGCTCGCGCAAGGCCCTGCGCAGGCTCGCTTCCTCCCGGAAAGCCCCGACCATGTCGTGCCTGGCGCTGATAGCCTCGGAATCGACAAGCGGCTCGAGCACCCAGCGCCTGATAGCGCGCGCCCCCATGGCGGTATGGGTCCTGTCGAGCACTTCGAGCAGAGTGCCGGAGCGCCCGCCGCTGAAATTGGCAATCAGCTCGAGGTTCACTACTGTCGAGCGGTCGAGCACCATCACCTTGTCCGACAGATACGGCGTAAGCTTGCGCACGTGCTGCAGACTGGCGGGCTGAAGTCGCGCCAGATAATCGAAAACCACTCCTGCGCAAACCAGCGCCGGATGGTCATCCTCGATGCCGAAACCATTGAACGAGGCTGTTTCGAAGTGTTTGAGCAGGGCGCTCTTTGCGCCCTCACGGTCGAAACGCCAGTCTTCAAGGAATGTAATGTGGAAATTCTCTCCGGTTTTATCGCCCAGGGCCTCGTACAGGGGGTGGGGCTCGCCCTTTCGAGGCGGCTCGGGCAAGCCGTGTACACCTTCCAGCAGGAGCTCGCTGGGATCAATGCGCCTCAGCTCATCCGGAAAAAGGCCCAGGCTTACAGTGCTCAGGTAGAACTCCCCTGTGGAAATATCAAGCCAGGCCAGAGCGACTGTATTATCCCGCAGCAGGTGGGCTGCGGCGATAAAATTGTTTTTCGAGGCCTCGAGGAGCGCATCGCTCATTACGGTCCCCGGGGTGAGCACCTCTGTAACAGCCCGTTTGACAATGATTTTCGCCTTTTTGGGATCCTCGACCTGCTCGCAGATCGCCACCTTGTACCCTGCAGCCACGAGCTTGGCGATATAGCCCTCCACAGCCTTGACCGGAACCCCGGCCAGAGGGACCCTTCCCGCAGCCCCGTTGTTGCGGGCAGTCAGGGTCAAACCCAGCACCCTGGCCCCGATTTTGGCATCCTCGCAGAACATCTCGTAAAAATCCCCCATCCGGAACAGGAGAATCTCGTTCTGGTGCTCCGCTTTGATACGGTTGTACTGCTTCATCAGGGGCGTCTCAGCAGCCATTGGCGGCTAACCTCCAGGGGAAATGATTCTGTATTCAAGGCGATTTTTCTTAAGTATCGAAACCACCCTGTCCAGCTCTTTGCGGGAAACAAGGCCCTGTATCCTCACCCGGTAAAGCCCGTCCGCCCCGGCAGGCAGCACTACCGGTTCGAGCCCCAGCTTGCCTGCTTTTTCCGCGAAAGCTTTCGCCCGCTCGGATGTCGAGAACGCGCCCAGTTGAATGCTGTAAGAAGGTCCCTCGCGCGGTGTGAGAATCCGGGTATCGAAAACAGTCTTGCTGCTGGTGTCCTGCCAGCGCTTGCGCCACTCTCCGGCCGTGCCACTTCCCCCCTGGCCGTATATCTCGGCTAGCCTGTAAAGAGCGGTAAATTGATAGGGGTCGCCTGCACGGTTATAGGTTACCATATATTCATTGACTGCGCCTTCCTGGTCTCCGGCGGCTTGTTTGGCTACCCCTCTCCAGTAGCGGATCATTCCGGTCTGCGGGCTTTGACCGAGCTCCAGGGCTTTTCTCAAAGCGCTGAGCGCGGCCTGGGGCTTGTTATTCCTGAGCTCTGCCCGTGCTGTTTTCACCAGGAGCCGCTGACCGGTCTCCAGGTCCTTTTCCCCTTGCCCTGCAAGCTGCCAGTATTTCACTGCATCCGGATAGCCGCTTTTGGCAAAGGCCAGATCCCCGAGCCGTTCCAGAGCATCACCGGTGACCGCCCAGCCCTCGAGCTGACCGCTGCCGGCGACTTTTTGCAGGCGCTGGAATGCGGAATCCCCGCCTGCAGTCAGCACAGCCTGATAGAACAAGGCTTTTTCTCCGGTCCCTCCCGGGGCAGCGGATTCAAGGGCGCTCTCAACCAGAACCCTGGCATCAGAGGTCAGCCCTAAAGCCATCTGGGTTTTTACCACTTCGAGCATATCCTGCCCGCAAACCGGCAAGGCCCGGACTGCAATAAAAAGCATAGCCGCAATAGTTTTCGAGACGATTGCCGCCAAGCCGGATCTTTTCATCAGGCCACCTCCTGACCGAAACGGAAGGCCAGATCCTCGAGAACCAGCCGGTCCGGAAGGGAGCTCGTTTTAAGTTTCAGGTCGGTTTCCAGGAGAAGCTCGAGCGTGCGCTCGATCTGGGAAACGGTAAAGGTGCGGGCCTGAGCAAATAGGTTCCTCACCACCTCGGGCGGACGTTGGATCAGGCCAAGCTTATTAATGACCTCCCGCTCAGGATCCCTTTGGGCCAGCAGCTCTTTTATCCGGGCCAGGGTCATAAAATGCGACGCCGCAAACCAGACCGCACCCACCGCCGACTCGCCCTGACCGGTAAGGTATCCAGCCAGATAACAGGCTTTCAGGGTCTTGCCTGAGGACAGGGCGTCCACCCAGTCGAAAACCGTGCCGCCCTTCTCAATGCCGGTCATGAACCGGACATCCTCGCCGGTGATCTCTTCCCGGTCCCTGCAAAATATTGCCAGTTTCGCTATCTCATCGGCCAGGCGGGCCAGCCCTCCGCCGATTCTGGCATAAAGCTCATATGCCGCTTTGCTATTTATCTTCTTGCCCTCAAGCCCGGCCCGGTCGACAATCCAGCGCATGAGCTCCGGCTCCCTGAGCGGCCAGAACACTGCGGTGGCGGCTGAATCCTGGAGCCTTGCCGCCCATTTGGGGCTCTTTTTCCGCTGGTCGATACGGATCCTTTCCCCACAAGCGAGAATGAGCAATGTGCTTTGTATTGGTTTGTCCGCATAGTCGGCCAGCATTTGTTTGTCCCGCGGACTCGAAAGCTCGAATTCCTTGATCAGAATCACTCTTCGCGCAGCCATCATGGGCGGCGTATGCAGCACGGTGGCCAGCCTTTCCGCATTCAAGTCCGCGCCGTGAAAGCGGTCGAAATTGAAATCCGCGGTGGCCTGATCCACGGCATGAGAGACAATTGTCTCGACCGCCTGCCGGGTAAGAAAAGCTTCATCCCCGTGAAGAAAATAAACCGGTTTGAAACGTCCTTTCCCGGCATCCCCCAGGATTCCTGTAAAATCAGTTTTCGGCACTGTTGTCTAAGACCGCTTTCAGGGTAATTTCCAGGCTGAAAAAGAACCGCTGCCCGTGCGCTGCAAAGGTCCCATACGATTCAGCGCCCAGTTTCAGCCGGGTCTGCAGGCTAGTTGAGGCCTCGATGAATAATCGGGATCAAATTCGTTATAATGCAATATAAGAAAATTAAGGTTCACTACTCAAGAGAAAATACGAGTGTGATAAGGGTGAAAGATGACAGGGATATAGAAAAGTCTTAAACTCTCATGCCCGCGGGGCTGCCACAACGAAGCATGAAAATCAAGAAAACACACCCTGTCCGCTGCGCGGACACCCCTCTCCAGAGGATTTTCATGTAAAATAGAAAAAGCCGGAAACCTTGTCAGGTAATCCAGCTTTTTAAAATTCAGCAGTTCCTGGTAGTGTGAGCCATAATTATTTAATCTTCCAGGGCTGCGACTCCACTCAGGATTATCACCGGGTGACGGCTGACACCGTAGCTGAGAGCCACCTCATCATCTTCATCCGATTTGTAGAACCCACCCGCTATCCTCAGGGATTCCTCCCCTGGAGTGTAGGAGACCAGGCGCGCCTTTATATCAGAGGCGCCTTTTCTGTCAGGATGCGAAAAATGTTCCAGGATATGCATATTGACCACATCCATGGTAGGGTTCTCTCGAGCCAGGTTTTCCAAAGAATACGTGCCGCCCTTCGGGAGGAACAAGGAGAAAGTCAAAACAGCAGCCACAACGGCAGCCGCAGCCGCCGGGACCCAGACAAGAGGCCGCCTCCAGGGAATGACCTGGGCCTTACGCACCCGGTTGTCAGCACTTCTGACCCGCTCGAACAGATCCTCGGGCACCTGGAGCTCCGGCAGTTCTGTCAACCGGGCTGCACCGATCCTGTAGGCTGAAACAAGTCGCGAGCATTTGGAACATTGATCGAGGTGTGCTTCACAGGAAGAAAGAGTATCCTTGTCAAGTTCGCCTTCAAGGTAGGCAGAAAAACTCGACATAAACTTACTGCAGTTCATTTAAAAATCCTCACAGAAAAATAGCGTTAGCCGACTCCTTAATTCTGGGGGTGAATCTGGATCAATCTATTCTATCTTAAAATACCACTCTTGCCGCCAGAAGTTCCTTTTTTCTAAAGCTCACCGAACCAGTCAACGAATGTCCCCCTCAGAGAACGGACTTTAAACCAGGCCTGCGGCCGCCCGAAAATGATTCAGCCACGGTAAAGCAAGGGAGTTCAGTCCTGGGTGAACTCCAGCTCAATTACTTCCCCGCACTTACATGTGATCCGCACACCGGTAAGGTTGCCACCTTTATCGTAGAACCGTTCAAGCTCCACTTTTTTTTCTTCTGCCTGAAGCTCAGTCTGATCAGGCATTTCAAGCTCCACTGCATTCTCGCCAACCGGCACATTTTTAAATACCCGGGTTCCAAACTTCCTTTCCGTTAATTCGACTTTCTCAATTCTCTTACCCATTATCTTGGCAGTGTCGGCTTTTATTATTTTATCCTGTGCAAACATTTTTTCTCCCTGCCGGTTGGAAAACCGCAAACCCGGAACAAGTTTCCGCTGAGGGAAACTCGGTACTTTAAAGAAATTTACAAAAATCTGACAGCAATTGTCAATAAGTTAAGGACTCAGCCACAGAAATGTCGATCGCGTAGCGAAAAATTCTTTATCTGGCGATAAAATATACAAAAATTAAAAAGGCCGTAATTGAGATCACAAAAAAGACAAGCAGGCCGATCGTGTTCAGGCTCAGGAAAGCATGCCTGTGCTTAATTACTGGCGTCTTTTCCAGCGGGACAGTCTCAAGAGGCGGATCAACCTCATCCGGAGAACCGAGCTCGAGTTCAATTTCATCATTTTTTTGCAGGCCGGTTCCGCACACCGGGCAGTTCTGGAGATGAGCCGGCACCCCAGCCCCGCAGCCCGGGCAGTCTACCATCACTTCCTGATTATCCGAGGTCTCGCCCGGCGGCACGCTTTCAGAGTCAAGCCCTGTTGTGGATTCTGTTCTATCATTTATTTCAAGCCGGTTGACGGAACCGGCCTCTTCTTCGGCTTCCTGACCGGCAGGACGGGAAACTATTTTCAACCCCTCTTTTGAGACCGGCAGATACTCGATCCCAGCTCCGGCATTAAACGACAGTTCCCGCCGCTGTTCCTGTGCTTGTGCTTTTTCGTCTTCAACAACTCCTTCTGCGATCTGGGTCTGGGCGCGTTCTCCGAGGGCCGCGCCGACATCGATTATCCACTTCTCCTCGCAGGGACACTCTATCAAGCCCTCGGCGTCAGCGGGAACTCTGATGGTTTTATCACACTTCGGGCATTTTATTTCAGCCAGACGTTCGGAAATCTTTTTATCAAGCCCGCCCCGCAAGGCCAGAATCTCGTTGTCCACGTTGATAATCCAGGAACAGTCCTCATAGGGACACTCCACCAGCCCGCTCATCCTGGTGTCCAATTCAACAGGCCGGTTACAGGAGTAGCAGGTGATCGTGAATGTCTTTAACTCTTCCGGCTTCTTTTTTTTCAGCTCCTTGAGTTCCTTCTTGGGAAAAACTTTTCGGCAATCAGGATTGGGACAGACCATGTAACCGGTGATCTCTTTGTTCTCTACCAGTTCAGTACCGCAGCGGCTGCAGAAATATTCCTGCCCGCCCCGGGTCTCTTTCTCGGACTTCTGGATCATTTCCATCAACTGGTCGCTGTCTTTGGTGAGAATATTATTTTTACGTGCAAACTGAAGAGCTCGATCGGTAAATACGCTCGTTGTCAGGCTAATCCCCTTGGGACTCATCTCACGGCCCATCCTTTCAACAAGAGGCTGGAGCCGCTCCTCCCCCACGGTTTCCTCTAATGACATCTCGAGGTACTGCATGACCACGGGTATGCCGTGAGAATCCCTGAGCACGGCCCAGCCTGTGTTCTCCTCATCGACAAAGGGCGAGGTCATTATCTCGTAGCTCTGAGGTAAAAACAGGGTCTGGATAATAGCCTCGAGCTTTTCCCAGAGCGGGGCCGGCTTTTCGGCTTCCGGTTTTATTATGCGATAATTGCGCCAGAGCCAGTAGCCGAGCCCCAAAAGAAAGGCGCCGGCCAGGAAGGCCACTGAAATGAGCGGGTTTTTCTGGATCGCCTGCCAGAACAACAAATGCACCGCTACCAGAAAGGCTATCACTATCAGGGCGGCCTTTTCATAAAACCCGAAAATCTGTTTGTCTTTCTTTTCCATCATTTATTGTCTGAGCTGCGGAAAAGTATTAGATAAATCGACGATCGACTGTTAAAGCATTCAGCCCGGGGCGATCCTAATTGCCGAACCCGGACGATCCGGACTGCGGCAGACACTCTGAAAGCGGCGAACTCGTGAACGAGGTGGCTTGTCATTAAAATGACCTTTTGGCCTGCATCTTTATACGGATGATATCCAAAGCCATCCGATATAGATTGTACTAAAGTCAAGTCAGTCTTATGCCGTTCTCTCTAAGGGAACAATAGTCGTTGCAAAAATAATACCATATAGAATTATAAATCTTACTATCACCATTCAACTATGAATATTTTCTAAGAAAAAAGCAAATATTTGCTTGAAAACACTTGACAACTATTAGTAATGTCTTTATCTTTTTATTACCAAAGTGTCCTCACTACGAAATCGACACTCCAATTTCCTCGTTTTTTCCCGATTTTGTTACTGACCCTGATTAGGTACGTTTCTGCCATATAAGTGTTGAAAATTAATCATCCGGAATTTAGTATCCCCTAATAAACGAAAATATATATTAAGAATAACCTTAGCGTGATAGTAATCCTTTTGGGGCGTCCCCGTCCGTTCAAAAGCTAGCCAAAAATATTTGAAATTTATTTTATCTAACCACAAAGACACAAAGAGGAATATATATTTTTTTTGTACTTTGTTGCTATCTTTGGTTGAATTATTAAAAACCAAGATTCAATAAAGCCAATAAAACCGATTCCCCTGAGGTTAATCTAGTTGCACGGCAAATTGTAGACGCCGCATTCTGCGCACATTCCAACCTGGGCCCTGGTCTGCTGGAAAGCGTCTATGAAAATTGCCTGGCGTATGAACTTAAGAAACGAAAGCTAAGGATTTCTCAACAGCTTTCCTTA